>Ga0209718_1001411_pt1 | contig 27225 bp, 25 predicted proteins | sample AD_JPNAS1_MetaG_FD_184420 | JGI IMG/M metagenome (GOLD analysis project Ga0209718, IMG submission 184420) | Active sludge microbial communities of municipal wastewater-treating anaerobic digesters from Japan - AD_JPNAS1_MetaG (SPAdes) (version 2) | ecosystem: Engineered > Bioreactor > Anaerobic... | reverse complement strand
ACAGGCAAGATTCGCTATCAACTTCATAGCTGACAATGACCCATCGACGCCGGAAAGAGGCCAAGAAAGCCTGAAAAATGTCCCTGCAGGCCCTGCGCAGGCCACCCGGATCACCGCGCCGGCCGACGGCACCATCCTGGCGCTGGACCCGGATATTCCCCCCACCCGCCAGCGCGTGCGCTTCACCGCCGATGCCCCGGGCGCGCGCTGGCTGATGGACGGCCAGCCGCTGGGTGCGGGCGCGTCGGTGCCCTGGCTGCCCTGGCCGGGACGCCACCGCGTGACGCTGGTGAATGCCGCCGGCCAGCCGCTGGACGAGATCCGGCTGGAGGTGCGGGGCGCGGGCGTGCGCGCCGTCGCCTTCAAATAATTTCAAACCGCCGCCGCGCGCTTTCATGCCGCTCGCAGCGGCATGCCGCTACCATGCGGTCAGCGCCTCAGACGCCAAGAAACCATCCGCAGGAGACCCTCATGACCGTCATCACCAACATCGAAGACCTGCGCGTGCTCGCGCAAAAACGTGTGCCCCGCATGTTCTACGACTACGTCGACACCGGGTCCTGGACCGAGGGCACCTACCGCGCCAACGAGGACGATTTCCAGAAGATCAAGTTCCGCCAGCGGGTGGCCATCAACATGGAGAACCGCACCACGCGCACGCAGCTGGTGGGCCAGGACGTGGCCATGCCGGTGGCGCTGGCGCCGGTGGGCTCGACCGGCATGCAATGCGCCGACGGCGAGATCCTGGCCGCGCGCGCGGCCGGCAAGTTCGGCGTGCCGTTCACCCTGTCGACGATGAGCATCTGTTCCATCGAGGACGTGGCGGCCAACAGCCCCTACCCGTTCTGGTTTCAGCTCTATGTGATGCGCGACCGGGCCTTCATCGAGCGCCTGATCGAGCGCGCCAAGGCCGCCAAATGCTCGGCGCTGGTGCTGACGCTGGACCTGCAGATCCTGGCGCAACGCCACAAGGACCTGAAGAACGGCCTGTCGGTGCCGGTCAAGCCCACGCTGGCGTCCATCGCGAACCTGCTCACCAAGCCGCACTGGTGCCTGGGCATGGCGGGCACCAAGCGCCGGCAATTCGGCAACATCGTGGGCCACGTCAAGGGCGTGGACAACATGGGCTCGCTGTCCGAATGGACGAGCCGCCAGTTCGACCCGACGCTGAACTGGGCCGACGTGGAGTGGATCAAGAAGTGCTGGGGCGGCAAGCTGATCCTCAAGGGCATCCAAGACGTGGAAGACGCGAAACTGGCGGTGAACTCAGGCGCCGATGCGCTGATCGTCAGCAACCACGGCGGGCGCCAGCTCGATGGCGCGGAGAGCAGCATCCGCGCGCTGCCCGCCGTCGTGGACGCGGTGGGCTCGCAGATCGAGGTGCACATGGACGGCGGCGTGCGCAGCGGGCAGGATGTGCTGAAGGCCCGGGCCCTCGGCGCCAAGGGTGTCTACATCGGCCGTGCCTTCATCTATGGCCTGGGGGCCGGGGGCGAAGCCGGCGTGACCAAGGCGCTGGAGATCATCCACAAGGAGCTGGACCTCAGCATGGCGCTGTGCGGCCGCACCGACATCAACACCATCGACAAGAGCATCCTGCTGCCCGGCACCCTGCCGGTCTGAGACGGTTCAGCTCAGGGCCAGCAGGGTCAGGCCCAGCGCCGCCGGCGCCGCCTGGATCCACAGGATCTTGCGGCTGGCGGTGGCCGCGCCATAGACCCCGGCCACCAGCACGCACAGCAGGAAGAACACCTTCACGCCGGTGCCCGCGGGCCCCAGGCTCAGGCCCCAGAACAGCCCTGCCGCCAGAAAGCCGTTGTACAAGCCCTGGTTGGCCGCCAGCACCTTGGTGGCGGTGGCGAACTCCTGCGTCTGCCCGAAGGCGCGCCGCCCGGTCGGCTTGTCCCACAGGAACATCTCCAGCACCAGGATCCAGACATGCAGCAGCCCGATCAGGGCCACCACGGCATTGGCGGCGAATCGCATCAGCGGGTCCTCAGTGGCCGCCCGCGGGGCGCGGGGGCAGGGTTTTCAGGTAGGCATACAAGGCGGGCAGATCCACCGCATCCAGCTTCGACAGGGATTCGAAGGGCATGACCTGAATCGAGGAGCCATCCGGCCGCTTGCCGCTGCGCATCATGGCAGAAAACGCGGCCTCGTCCTTGTAGCGGGTCATGGCGCTGCCCTCGCCGGGTGTCAGGTTGGCCGCGGCGGGCCAGTCCGGGGGGCCCCCGGGTATCCGGCCGCCCGACAGCCCCTCACCATGACAGCCCAGGCACATGTTGGCCACGTAGGCGCCCTGTGCCAGCGTCGCGCCCGGCGCCACCGGCTGCGCCGGTGCCAGCGAATGGTTGATGCGTTGGGCGGCGTCAGGGATCACGTCAAAGCCGTACATCACCCAGGCCGGCAGCGGCAGATCCACCACGGCCTTGCCACCGCCCTTGACCGGCGCCAGGTTGCGCACGTAGGCCACCAGGGCCGCCAGGTCGGCATCGGTGAAGCGGTTGTAGTCTTCGCTGGGCATGACCATCGCCGGCCGTCCGTCGGGTTTGATGCCGTGGCGGATGGTGCGCACCCAGTCCACCGGCTGGTAGCGCGCCACCACACCGGCCACGGTGATGTTGGGGCCTGCGATGTGCGTGCCCTTGCCATCGTTCAGGAAGGTGCGGCCCGCGCCATTCATGCCATGGCACTCCGCGCAGCCCCGCGACTCATACAGGTATTTGCCGCGGGCCAGGGCCTCGGCGCCGTCCGCGTAGGGCACGGCCGTGACGGGCACGCTGATCACGCGCTGGCGCTTGCGCTCGGCCAGCTGCTGGCCCACCACCGCCGCACCCATCGCGGCCAGGGCCAGCGCCACCACCGTGCCCGACGTCCACTTGATCCAGGCGTTCATGGGGATCTCTCCTCAGAATACGGACACGCGCCCGGTCCGACGGCCCGGGCGTCCCCGGCGGACTCAGCCCGCCACGACCTCGATGTAGTAGCAGCCCCAGGGGCAGCCGGCAAACCGGTCCGCCAGGGGTTTGGCCGCCATCTCGGGAAAACGGTCCGGCTCATAGACCGCCCACAGCGGCCCCAGCCCACCCAGCGGCATCGCTGCGCCGTCCAGGTGCGTGGCGACGATGAAGCGGTACTTGCGCGCATCCGCCAGCGTGAGCGGCGCCACGTAACCATCGACGGCGCGCATCATCAGCCGGGTGCCGTCACCGCTCGGCCCGCCCGCGGCCTTGACCACGTCGGTGACCAGCGGGCCCTTGAGCGTGTGCGGCTTGCCGTCGTATTCCAGCGTGGGCTTGATCGTGACCACCGGCAGCATCGTGATGGCCGCGAAGTCGAACACATGGGCTTTTTCGAAGCTCACCTTGTGCTTGACCATGAGCTGGTCCATCACCGGATCCAGGGGGCCGCGGTTGCCGGCGCCCACGGCACCGCCCAGCGTCAGCAGGCCGGGGCCACGCGCGGGCTTGCCCGCCGCCTGGGCCTGGCTGCCGGACAGGGCCACGCCGGCCAGCGCGGCGGCGGAGAGGAATTGACGTTTTTGCATCGACAGGCTCCTGAACGGGGTGGAAACGTAGGGTGCTGCCATTCTGGCGACGCCGCCCCGCGCGCGGCGCTGGGGTAAACCCATGGGTTCAAGGGGATGCGGCGGGGGACTGAATCAATCGCGCCAGCTGCTCGGCCCAGGCGGCGTACACCTGCGGGCCGGGGTGAAACCCGTCTGACGCCATCAGCGAGGCGTCGCCATCCAGGTCCATCGGCACCCAGGTGCAGCCCGTGCGGGTGGCGGCAAAAGCCTGCAGCGCCGTGTTGTAGCGCCGTGCCTGCGCCCCCAGGTAGGCGCGCAGCGGCTGGGGCAGCGCCGGAAACCGGTGCATCGGCGGCAGCGCGCTCAGCAGGATCTGGCGGGCGCCAAAGTGCTGGCGCAGCACCTCGACCAGCCGGGCCTGGTCGGCCATCCAGCGCGTGGGGCTGCGCCCGCTGGTGACGTCGTTCACGCCGAGCGAGGTCACGACGACGTCAAAACGTTCGCCGGGCATGGTGGCCAGGGTCTGCAGGGCATCGCGCGTCGTGTCGCCGGTTCGCGCGACGAGCGTCCAGCGCAGGTCGAAGCGCGGTGCCAGCCGGCTCGCGAGTTGGCCGGCCAGGGCCTCGGCCTGCGCCGGCGCGCCCACGCCCGCCGCGGCCGAGTCGCCCAGGATCAGCAGGCGCAAGGGCGGGCCCTCGCCGGCGCGACCCTCGCGCGGACCCGGCGCCTCGGGCAGCACCGGCGTGACCCGGCGCACCCAGCGGCCCTGGAGCAACAGCAAGGGGCCCAGCGCGACGGTGGCCAGCAGGTGTTTCATGCCGCACCGTGCCCACAGGAAAAACTCTGATTTTGATAGCGGATGGTGACCATTTGACGCCGGGATGAAGCTGTTTTTTTCATGAAATAGTCAAAAAATGGCACCTCAGGCGGCCGCGACGACCCCAGGACTCGCCACGGGAGCTCCGGCCTGCCACCGGCCGGGGTCCGCCAGCCGAATGCTGACATGCATCAATTCCTTCAACGATAAACGGCCGGGAAGCCGCGGATCATGACATTTTTGTTACATGATCGTGGCAAAGCAAGACGGCATCGACCGTGCGGCGGCGAAGCCTGCCCGCTCCCCGCCCACGCAGCGCCGCCCCGGCCCCAACACCCAAGGAACCCCGCCATGTTCAGCAGCCTCATGCCCCAGCGCAAGGAGTTCTACGAACTGCTCGCCGCCCATTCGGACCGCGTCGTCGCCGCGGCCAACGCCACCCTTCGCCTGATCAACAGCCTGGGGCTGGGCGTCGAGGACACCGCGGCCCTGGCCGCCGAGGTGAGCATGAATGAAAAAAGCGCCGACAAGATCAAGGCCGAGCTGATCACCCTGCTGCACAAGTCCTTCACCACCCCGATCAACCGCGACCAGATCCACACCCTGACGATCGAGCTCGACAACGTGGTCAATGCGCTGAAGGACGTGGCCAATGCGGTGGGCATGTACAGCATCAAGGAATCCACCCCCGAAGCGCGCGAGATGGCGGCGCTGGGCGCGGACGCCTGCATGCGCCTGAACCGGGCCGTGATGGCCTTGCCGCACAAGAACCGCAAGGAGGAGACGGTCAACCTCTGCAAGGAGATCGACGCCATCGAATCGCAGGCCGACCGCGTGCAGCGCAAGGCCATCAGCCAGCTGTTCGAGGGCAACTGCACCATCTGGTGGGCGATGAAGATGCGCGAGTTCTACTCCCTGCAGGAGGATGTGCTGGACCGCTGCGAGGACGCAGCCAAGACGATCGAGGAAATCCTCATCGAAAACACCTGACAGGATTGCCGCGTGGAACACCTCACCATCCCCATCGGGTCGCTGGCGCTGCTGGTGCTCGTCGCCCTGGCCTTCGACTTCATGAACGGTTTTCATGATGGCGCCAACTCCATCTCCACCATCGTCGCCACCGGCGCGCTGACCCCCAAGCAGGCGGTGCTGTTTGCCGCCTTCTTCAACTTTGCCGCGCTGTGGATCTTCGAGTTGCGGGTGGCCGCCACCATCGGCAAGGGCACGGTCGACCCCGCGCTGGTGGACCACTTCGTGATCTTCGGCGCGCTCATGGGCGCGCTGATCTGGAACATCATCACCTGGTACTACGGCATCCCCTCCTCGTCCTCGCACGCACTCGTCGGCGGGCTCGTGGGCGCCACGGTGGTCAAGGCCGGCGGGCTGACGCCCATCGTCTGGAGCGGCTTTGGCAAGATTCTGATCTTCATCATTATTTCGCCGCTGGTCGGTTTCCTGATCGGCGGCCTGCTGATGGTGGGGGTGGCCTGGGTGTTCCGCAACCGCTCGCCCTACCAGGCCGGCAAGTGGTTCAAGAGCGGACAGCTCTTCGCCGCGGCCGCCTACAGCCTGGGCCACGGCGGCAACGACGCGCAGAAGACCATCGGCATCATCTGGCTGCTGCTGATCACGGCCGGCGCGTCCACCACCGACCTGAAGACCCTGCCCATGTGGGTGGTCTACGCCTGCTATGGCGCCATCGCCTGGGGCACCTACCTGGGCGGCTGGCGCATCGTCAAGACCATGGGCACGAAGATCACCCGGCTCAACTCGGTCAGCGGCTCCTGCGCGTCCATGGGCGGCGCGATCAGCCTGGGCCTGGCCACGCTGGGCGGCATTCCGGTGTCCACGACACACACCATCACCGGCGCCATTGTCGGCGTGGGTGCCGCGCAGGATGTGAAGGCGGTGCGCTGGGCCATCACCTTCAACCTGGTCGTGGCCTGGGTGCTGACGATTCCCGCCTCGGGCCTGATCGCCGCAATCTTCTGGTATGTCGGGCGCAGCTTCCTGTAGCCTTGGCATGCCAACGGTCGCCGAACGAACACCGCCCCACAGGAGACCCCGCCATGCTCAACAACGTGATGCCGCAGCGCGGCGCCTTCTTCAGCCTGCTGATTGCCCACACCGACCGGCTGGTGGCCGCCGCCAACGCCACCCTGCGCCTGATCACCGGCCTGGGCAACCCGCATGTGGACATTGCGGCCCTGATCGACGAGGTCAACCTGAACGAGACCAGCGCCGACGACCTCAAGGACCAGCTGATCCACCTGCTGTACGAATCGTTCACCACCCCGATCAATCGCGACCAGATCCACACCCTGACGATGGACCTGGACCGCGTGGTCGACTCGATCCAGAGCGTGGCCAACTCGATTGCCACACACCACATCGCCGACTCCACCCCCCAGGCCCGCGAGATGGCCTCGCTCGGCGCCGATGCCTGCATCCGCCTGCACCACGCCGTGCTGGCGCTGGAGGGGCGCGAGCGGGTGCAGGAAATCGTGCGCCAGTGCCGGGAGGTCGATGACATCGAGTCGCGCGCGGCCGAGGTCATGCGCCAGGCCATCACGCAGCTGTTCGAAAAGGAGGGTGACGAAACCGCGGCCTGGCATGCGATGAAGATGCGCGGCTTCTACTTCATGCAGGAGGCGGTGCTGGACCACTGCAAGCGCGCCGCCCGCACCCTGGAAGAGATCCTGCTGGAAAACGCCTGATGGACCGGATGGCCTGGCTGCCAGGGCTCGCCACGCTGCTGGACTACCGGCGCAGCTGGTTCGTCAACGACCTGGTGGCGGGTCTGGTGCTCACCGCGATCCTGGTGCCGGTCGGCATGGGCTATGCCGAGGCTTCGGGCCTGCCGGCAATCAACGGGCTGTACGCCACCATCCTTCCCCTGGTCGCCTACGCCGTGTTCGGACCCAGCCGCATCATGGTGCTGGGCCCGGACTCCACGATGGCGGCGGTGATTGCCGCGCTGATCGTGCCCCTGTCGGCGGGCGACCCGGCCCACGCCGTCGCCCTGGCCGGCGCGCTGGCGCTGCTCTCGGGGGCCTGCTCGCTGCTGATCGGCTTCGCCCGCCTGGGCCTGGTGGCCGACCTGCTGTCCAAGCCGATCCGCATCGGCTTCCTGAACGCCATCGCCCTCACGGTGCTGACCGGGCAGCTGCCCAAGGTGTTCGGTTTCTCCGTCAAGGGTGACGCCCTGCCCGACAAGGCCGTCGGACTGATCGAGGGCATTGCCGCCGGGCACACCCACCGCGTCGCGCTGGCCATCGGCGCCGGCAGCCTGGCGTTCATCCTGTTGCTCAAGCGCCACCGGCCCCGCTGGCCCGGCATCCTGCTGGCGGTGGTGCTGGCCACGCTGGTGTCCGGCCAGTTCGACCTCTCGGGGCGCACCGGCCTGCCGGTGCTCGGCGCCTTGCCGCAGGGCTTGCCAGAATTCCGCCTGCCGGTGGTCAGCACGGCAGAAATCCTGCGCCTGCTGCCCGGCGCGTTCATCATTTCGCTGCTGTCCTTCGCCGACACCAGCGTGCTGTCGCGCGCCCTCGCGCAGCGAGGTGGCTATGCGGTCAGCCAGAACCAGGAAATGATTGCCCTGGGCGCGGCCAACATCGCCTCCGGGCTGTTCCAGGGTTTATCGATCAGCAGCAGCGCCTCACGCACCCCGGTGGCCGAAGCCGCCGGCGCGCGCACGCAGCTGACCGGCCTGATTGGTGCCCTTGCCATCGCCCTGCTGCTGGTGCTGGCGCCGACCCTGCTGCAAAGCCTGCCCAGTGCCGTGCTGGGGGCCGTGGTGATCGCGGCCTGCCTGTCGTTTGCCGACCTGCGCGGCATGGCCGAGCTGTACCGGCTGCGCCGCGTGGAGTTCGGCTTGTCGCTGATCAGTTTTCTCGGCGTGGCCTTCGTCGGCGTGATCGAGGGCATCTTCATCGCCATCGCGCTGGCGCTGCTGGTGCTGGTCTGGAACACCTGGCATCCGCATTCGGCCATCCTGGCGCGGGTGGACGGTGCCAAGGGCTACCACGACATCAGCCGCCATCCGGAAGGTCGACAGGTGCCCGGCCTGGTGCTGTTCCGATGGGACGCGCCCCTGTTTTTCGCCAACGCCGAGCTGTTTCGCGAACAGATCCTTGGTGCCGTCTCGGCGGCGCCCACCCCGACGCGGTGGGTGGTGGTGGCCGCCGACGCCATCACCGATGTCGACATCACGGGTGCCGACGTCCTGGTCAGGCTGCAGGGGGCGCTGGACGAACGCGGCATCACACTGCACTTCGCCGGACTGAAGGGACCGGTGAAGGACCGGCTGCGCCACTATGGCACGCTCGACCGCATCGGCCAGGACATCTTCAGCCCGACCGTGGGCAGCGCAGTGCACCTGTATCGGTCGCGCCACGACGTGGACTGGAAAGACTGGGACGAGGCCTGAGACCCGTCGCTCGGCGCGGGTCGGAAGGTCTGATTCTTATAGCAAACAATGACCCTTTCACGCGGGGATCAGCCTGAAAAAGCTGAAATCCGGCGTTGGGGACCGCTATTTGCCCGTCACCGCCGTGGCGAAAGCAGTCTGGGGCGGCACCATCCAGCCACCACCCATGGCCTTGTACAGATTGATCATGGCCTGCAACAAGGTCTCCTGAGATTGGGTGTAGGTCAACTGGGCGTTGAACAGGCTGCGCTCGGCATCCACCACCTCCAGGTAGCTCGTGTAGCCGTTGTCGTAGCGAAGCCGGGCGGTGTCGGCATAAACTTTCAGCGACTCCACCTGCTGGTGCTGCGCGGCCAGCTGGGCCCGCGTGCGGTCCTGGCCGATCAGGGCATCATTGACGCTGCGGAAGGCGTCCTGGATGGCCTTCTGGTAACCGTACAGCGCCTGCTTCTGTTGCGCCTCGGCCACCTGGACCTGCCCGGCGAGCTGGCCTGCGGTGAACACGGGTGCATTGAGTGAAGCCCCGTATTGCCAGATCTTGGACGCGCCGCTGAACAGTTCGCTCAGGTTCCCGCTGGCCACGCCAAAGGCACCGGTCAGTGAGATGCTCGGGTAGTAGGCGGCCCTGGCCACCCCGATCTGGGCATTGGCCGCGATCAGCCGTTGCTCGGCCTCACGGAGATCGGGTCGGCGCTCCAGCAGGCTGGAAGGCAGGCCCGCCGGAACGACCGGCAGGACGAGCTGGTCGATGTTCTTGCCCCGGGTGATGGGGCCAGGGTCGCGCCCCACGAGCACGCTCAACGCGTTTTCCTGTTGCGCAATCTCTTTCTCGACCTTGGGGATGACGGCCAAGGCTTCATCGTACTGGGACCTGTTCTGGCTGAGTTCCAACAGCGAGATGATGCCGCCGGCATACCGGTCCTGGAAGATCTTGTAGGACTCGCCGCGCGACTTGGCGGTGGCCTTGGCAATTTCCAGCTGCCGGTCGAGCCCGCGAAGGTTGCTGTAGCCCCCGGCGACGGCGGCCACCAGCGTCAGCACGACGCCTTGTTGGGCGTCCTCGCTGGCCATGAGCTGGGCCCGGGCCGCCTCGTTCTGGCGACGGATCTTTCCCCAGAGGTCGATTTCCCAGTTCACGCCCAGAACGGCATCGTAGGTGCTGTAGGTTCGCTTGAACACATCGGCCCCCGACGGGCTGCCCAGTTGCCGGTTGCCATCGGCGCCCAATCCGACCTGCGGAAATAGCTGGGAGCGGCTGATGCCCAGATAGCCCGCGTACTCCTCGATCCGGGCCGTGGCGATCAGGAGGTCCTTGTTGTCGCGCAGCGCGGTGGTGATCAACTCGTTGAGCACCGGGTCGTTGAACTGCTCCCACCAGCTGACGTTGGCCAGATCCCGCGCGCCCTGGTCGCTGATGCGCCAGGCCGTGGGCGTGTCGACCGGCGGGCGGACGTAGTCGGGGCCGGTCATGCACCCGCCCAACACCAGGAGTACGGCCCCGGCGACCAGGGCATTTAGGGCATTCAGGGCATTCAGGGCATTCAGGGCATTCAGGGCATTCAGGGCGTTCTTACGCATGATCACCTCCCGAGGCCACACCCGGGGCGGCCGGCTTGTCGGCTGCCTTCTTGCCGCTGATCTTTTCCACGACGTAAAAGGTCACCGGGATCATGAAGATCGCAATGCCCGTTGCCGCCAGCATCCCGCCGATGACGGCACCGCCCATGACCTGCCGCGAGATGGCGCCGGCGCCACTGGCCAGGGCAAGTGGCACACAGCCGAGGATGAAGGCGAAGGAGGTCATCAGAATCGGCCGCAGGCGCAGCTGCGCGCCCTTGAGCGTGGCCTCCGCCAGGGACAACTCGCCCTTTTCGTACTCCATCTTGGCGAACTCGACGATCAGGATCGCGTTCTTGGCCGCCAGGCCGATCAGCATCACGAGCCCGATCTGCGCATAGACATTGAGCTCCTGCCCGCGCAACAGCAGCGCCGCAAACGCCCCGGCCACGGCAATCGGTGTGCCCAGCAGCACCGAGAAGGGCAAGGACCAGCTCTCGTACTGGGCGGCGAGGATCAGGAAGACGCACAAGAGCGAGAACGCAAAGATGGCCACCGGCGAGACGCCCTGGGCCGCCTTCTGTTCCTGGAAGGACATGCCCGAGTAGTCGAAGCCCATTTCGCTGGGCATGGTCTCATGGAAGACCTCTTCCAGCGCGCGCATGACCTGGGCCGAACTGAAGCCCGGCGCCGCCGACGCATTGATCTGCGCACTGCGGTACAGGTTGAAGCGCATCGTGAACTCGGGGCCGGCAATGTTGCGGACCGACGTCAGCGCCGACAGCGGCACCGGCTGGCCGTCCTTGTTGCGCACGTAGAACTGGCCCACATTCTGGATGTCGGTGCGGAACTCCCCTTCCGCCTGGATGTAGACCTGCCACTGGCGGCCGAAGCGGTTGAAATAGTTGATGAAGCCGCTGCCCAGGAAGGCCTGCAAGGCCTGGTAGACATCCTTGATGTTGACCCCCTGCTTGAGCACCTTGTCCCGGTCGACGTCGATGAACATCTGCGGAACGACCGGCCGGAACGTCGAACTCACACCCGTCAGTTCGGGACGTTTGCGCGCCGCTTCGAGGAACTTGTTCGTCTGCTCGGCCAGGAAGGCGATGTCCTTGCCGGCACGGTCCTGCAGGATGAACGTGGCGCCGCCCGACACACCGACGCCCTGGATGGCGGGCGGCGGAAAGGCGAAGCCGATGGCCCCGCTGATCCCGGCCAGCCGCTTCGAGAGTTCGGCCTTGATGGCGCCGTATTGTTCTTCCGGCTTCTTGCGCTTGGACCATTCGTCGAAGGTGACGAAGAAGAACGCGCTGTACGTGTTCTGCACCTGGCTCAGCATGCTGTAGCCGACCACGGTGGTGACGTACTTCACGCCAGGGACATCCTTGATGAGGTCCTCGGCCTGGCGGGCGATCTCCGACGTGCGCTGCAACGATCCGGCATCCGGAAGCTGCACGCCGGCAAAGACGTAGCCCTGGTCTTCGTCCGGCAGGAAGCCGGCCGGCAGCGTCTTGCCGAACAGCCCGGCCAGGGCGGCAATGCCAACAATGAAGAGGATGCTGACAAAGCTCTTGCGAATGGCGATCCGGCAGATGCCGACATAGCCGCCCGTGATCCGGCCAAACACCACATTGAATCGGTCGTAGAACTTCTGCAGCGGTCCGCTTCCCTTGACCTTTGGGCGCAGCAGCAGGGCGCACAGGGCCGGGCTCAGGGTCAGCGCGTTGAAGGCCGAAATGACGACGGAGATGGCAATCGTCACGGCAAACTGCTGGTACAGCTGGCCGGTGATGCCGGGGATGAAAGCCGTCGGCACGAAAACCGCGGCCAGAATGACGGCGATCGCGATCACCGGGCCGGTCACCTCGCTCATCGCCTTGAGGGTCGCATCCTTGGGCGACAGGCCTTGTTCGATGTGGTGCTCCACGGCCTCGACCACCACGATGGCGTCGTCCACGACGAGGCCGATGGCCAGGACCAGCCCGAACAGCGACAGCGTGTTGACCGAAAAGCCGAACAGCGGAAAGAACATGAAGGTGCCGACCAGCGAGACCGGCACGGCCAGCAGGGGAATCAGCGTCGCGCGCCAGCCCTGCAGGAAGACGAAGACCACGATGATCACCAGCACCAGCGCCTCGAACAGCGTGTGCTGGATTTCCTTGATGCCCTCGGTGACGGCCAGGGTAGTGTCCAGGGCAATGACGTAGTCAAGGTCCGGCGGGAACCCCTTCTTGATCTTCTCCATCAGCGCCTTGGCGCCATTCGCGGCGTCCAGCGCGTTGGCGCCGGGAACCTGGTACAGCGCAATCAGCGCCGCCGGTTTGCCGTTCAGGCGGCCTTCCATGCTGTAGGTCTGCGCGCCGAGTTCGATCCGGGCGACATCGGACACCCGGACGATCGAGCCATCCGGGTTGGCGCGCAGCACAACCTTGCCGAAGTCCTCTTCGGTCACCAGTCGGCCCTGGGCGCGCACGGCATAGGTGAACTCCTGTCCCGACGGCACCGGCTGCGCCCCGACCTGGCCGGCCGGGTTGACCGTGTTCTGCGTCTGGACGGCGTTGATGATCTCGGGGATCGTGATGTTCAGCTTGGCCAGCACATCCGGGCGCACCCACAGGCGCATGGCGTACTGGCCGGCGCCGAAGACGGTGACGCTGGCGATCCCCTTGATCCGCGTCATCTGGTCGTTGATGTTGATGTACGAGTAGTTGGCCAAGAAGATGTTGTCGTACGTGCCCTTGGGGGAGTAGAGCGCGAACATGACCAACGGCGATGAGGTCGATTTCTGCACCGTGACGCCATAGTTGCGCACATCGGAGGGCAGCTGCGATTCCGCCTGCCCCTCGCGCATCTGGGCAAGCAGTTGGTCGGTGTTGGCGTCCGTGCCCAGGGCAAAGTTGACGTACAGGGTCGACTGGCCGTTGTTGGCGTTGATCGAATACATGTAGTCCATGTTGTCGACGCCGGACATCTGCTGTTCGATCGGGGTGGCCACGGCCTGCTCGAGCGTCAGGGCATCGGCGCCGGTGTAAGTGCTGTTGACCTGGATCTGTGGCGGCACGATGTTCGGGAACTGCGCGATCGGCAGCCCGGACATCGCCACGATGCCGATGATGGTCATCAGGATCGAGATGACCATGGCCACGATCGGCCGGTTGATGAAAAACCTGGACATGGCGGCTATTCCTTGGCGGCCGGGGCTGCGGGTGCGGACGCGGCCTTTCCGGGCGCTCCAGCTGCCGGGGCCGCCGCGACGAACGGCTTGGCCTCGACCGTCATGCCCGGCCTGACCTTCTGGGTCCCTTCGGCGATGACCTTCTCACCGGGCTTCAAGCCTTGGGCGATCAACCAGTCGCTGCCGATGCGCTCACCGACCACCACCGGGCGGATATCGACTTTGTTGTCGGCGCCGACGACCGCGAGCAGGAATTTGCCCTGCATCTCGGTCACCGCCCGCTGTGGCACCAGCAGCGCCCCTTTGACCGTCTTCATCGTCGCGCGGATGCGGCCGAACTGGCCAGGCCGCAGCAGATTGTTGGGATTGGGGAACAGGGAGGCGACCTTGAAGGTGCCGGTCGCAACGTCAACCTGGCGGTTCAACACCGAGACCTTGCCCTTGTGCCCATAGATGGAACCGTCGACCAGGATGAGATCGAGCGGCACGTCCTGCGCGGTCTTGCCGGCAGAACTGGCGGCCGTCGCGATCTTCAGGTATTCCTGTTCGCTGATGTTGAAATACACCTTGATCGGATCGACCGCCGACACAGTGGTCAGTTCACCGCCGCTGGGGCTCAGCAGGTCGCCGAGCTGGGCCTTGGCGATGCCGGCAATGCCGGTGATCGGCGAGGTGATCTGGGTGAAGCCGAGGTTGAGCCTGGCCGTCTTGAGGTTGGCGTCGGCGGCCTCCAGTTCCGCTTTGGCCGACTGGTAAGCGCCAGTCGCGTCGTCGAGGTCTTTCTGGCTGACGGCATTTTTTTCGGCCAGCGGCTTGACCCGCGCCAGGTTGGCCGTGGTCGTTTCAAGACGGGCCACCTTCTGGGCGCGGATCCCGGTCGCCTCGTCAACTGCGGCCTGGAACGTGCGAGGGTCGATTTCGAACAGCAACTGGCCCTTCTTCACCAGATCGCCTTCGCGGTAGTTCTGCTTGACCAGGTAGCCGGTCACCTGCGGCCGGATGGCCGCGTTGATGTTGCCGTCCATCGCACCCACCCATTCCATGTAGACCGGCACATCGCGTTGCACCGCCTCGATGACCTGCACGACCGGGTTGGATGGCGGTGGCACGCCCTTTTCCTTGTCACAGCCGGCCAGGAACAGCGCCGCCGCGCAGGCCAGCGCTGCGACGCAATGGCCCGTGCGGACTCGCCCGGTCATGGGGACGACACGGTCCGGACAGGCGGACAGGGCTGGATGCAGTCGAGTGCTGTGAGTTGGCATGGCTGGATGCTTGGGTGAACGTCAGAAACCGGCGACCGCAGACGAAACGGAACGCCGCTGTCCGCACAGTCTACTTCTCTTTGCGCGCGCCATTGTTGGGCGGCTTCCCCGGGTCTTCCCGAACCGTGCGCGGCAGCCGCAGGCACCAAAGAAGTGCCGTTTTGATAGCAAATAACGACCATCCTGTAACGGGATGTGGCGAATAAGCTTCACAATGGGTAGAAATTCGCGCCGGTCGCGTGGCGCGTTGCGCCAGCACCCCGCGCACCGCCCCAAAGACTTCCGACGGGCCGTAGAATGGGCGCCGCCGCCCCTGAGGCCCCCTTGGCGCTGGCCCGGCCAGACACGCCCTCAACCCTCGAAAGGAGTTCTCCCGTGGACATGCAATCGATACAAACCTTCCTCAGCACCACCGTCTCCGAACTGGCGATCAAGGTGCTGGCCGCCATTGCGTTCTGGATCGTCGGCCGCTGGCTGATCGGGCGCGTCATCGCCATGATGCAGGCGGCCATGAACCGCAACCATGTCGATCCGACGCTGACCAAGTACCTCGGGTCGATCATCGCCATTGCGCTGAACATTGCCCTGGTGCTGGGCATCCTGGGCTACTTCGGAATCCAGACCACGTCGTTTGCCGCCATGCTGGCCGGTGCCGGTGTGGCGATCGGGGCCGCCTGGAGCGGTTTGCTGGGCAACTTCGCGGCTGGCGCCTTCATGCTGATCCTGCGGCCGTTCAAGGTGGGTGACTTTGTCAGCATCGGCGGCGTGGTCGGCACGATCCGCGAGCTGGGCCTCTTCGGCACCACCATCATCACGCCCGACAACGTGTTCACCATCGTCGGCAACGGCAAGATCTTCGGCGACACCATCCAGAACTTCTCGGTGTTGCCGGAGCGCCGCGTCGAGCGCGTGGCGCAACTGGCCGCCAGCGTGGACCCGCTTGACGCCATCGCCCGCCTGAAGATCGCCGTCGCCCAGATCCCCAACATCTCCAAGACCATGCCGCCGGAAGTGAACCTGCTCGACATCAAGCTGGAAGGCCCGCAGATCGCGGTGCGCCCCTACACCCACACCGACCACTACTGGCAGGTGTACTTTGACACCAACGAGGCCATCGTGCGCGTGTGCAAGGAAGCCGGCTGGCCGTCGCCCTCGGCCCTGCACCGGTTCAAACAGGAGGCCTGAGCCCCCTGGCGGGCAGCGGCGCAGCTTCAGAAGGCCGCGCCGATCATGCCCATGAACACCTGGTCCGCCGCGCCAGGATTGAACCAGTAGCCCCCCAGCGTCAGCGCGCCCCAGCTCACCTGCACCAGGGGCCCGCGCTGCAGCGCCCGCGTGTTGCCGAAGGCTCGCGTGCGCTGGCCGGCCAGCCCGACCCGAAGTCCTTGCACCGGGCGGAAACCGAGCTCGGTCCAGGCGTAGAGATAGCTGTCAACCTGCCCTGCGCGTGCACGAACGTGCTCGGCCTCGATGTACCCATCGAACTGGCCCCACGTCAGGCTCATTTCCAGTCCGGGAATCCAGGCCTGCGTCGTGCCCCAGGCGACGCCGAGCAAGGGCGTCAGTGTCCACTTCACGGTCTCGCCCCCCGCGAGGTTCCAGCCCGCAAAGGCTGAGCGCGCACCCACCGACTCGTAGTTGGTCCGGGCCTCCAGATGGACCGAACCGTGATCGGCAGTGGCAATGGCGGAGGCGTAGCGCTGGCCGCCGCGAACATCGGTCGGATAGACAGTCAGGCCAAAGGCCCAGGCTGGGGGCTCTGCGGCGGGCGCATCGTCACCCGCGAAAGCGGTCGCTGCCAGCCCGGTGGCCCCGATTGCCAGAAGGCGCAACCCGGTGCTCATCCGCCAAGCGCGTTGATTGCCGCCACCAGCCCGGCACCGAGCCCGACCATGACCAGCCCGGCCTTCCAGCTGCCATAGCCGGCGTAGCGGCCTAGCGCCAGTCCGCCAATGAAGAGCATGGCCAGCGCGACACCCCGGGAAACGATCTTGGCCAGCACCACGTTATCGAGAAACAGGAACGGCAGCACGACGGGGAAGGTGGCCACAACGACGATCAGGAAGATGGCCAGCGCGGCCAGTGCATCGTCCCGATCCAGTTCCGGCCTGGGTGGCGCCTGTGGCAGCGCCAGGATCCGCCCCCGAATGGCCTCGATCTCCGCCCGCGAGACCAGTCCGGCCACCGTCTTCGACAAGGCGCTTTCAATGATCCGGCAGCCGCCATCGGCATCCGGCGCCGATCTCACCGCCCGCATGAGGCTGTGGGCGCGACCGCGCGTGGTAAGGGTGCGCACCAGGTACATGACCGCATCGACCAGGCCCCAGGCCAGGTTGCAGCCCAGGGCAGCAATGAACAGCGTGCGCACTTGCACGCCACCGGGCTCGGCCACCGAGACCGCGCCCACAAAGGTCAGCGCCATGAAAAGGCCGAACAGCATCTCCGACACCCGGTCGACCGGACTGAGCACCGGTTCGCGTGTCCTCGCCGCCTGGCCGCTCAGCTCACGCATGGCCCATTCCCAACGAAAGGCGTCGCTGGCACACCTTACTTCAGATCGATCGGGTAGTTGAGGATGATCCGGTAGTTTTCAGTCGTGGCACCGCCCCCGGAAGGCACCAGCACCCCCGCGCGAATTCTCAGCCACAGCGGCTGCGCCCACGTCGGCCAGGATTTGTCGGTGAAACGGTAGTTCAGGTCGATGTCGTATTCGGTGGAGTTGGCCACTGGCGCGCCCGTTGACGGGTTGATCGCATCGAAGCCGGTGGCGATGTGGCCCGCCAGCGTCAGGCCCGGCGCGCCCACTGATTTGAAGTCGTAGGCGGCACCGATCAGAAACGCCTTCTGTCCGGCACTGTTGAAATCCTGGATCAGCATCACGGTGTAGCCAGCCCAGGACGAATACGGCGAGCGCAGGTTGGCGTTGCGCCCGGTCTGGTTGTAGCCCAGCGTCCCGGTCACCCCCCCGGACGTGAGGTCTGCCTTGACGCCGCCATAGCCGACCGAAAACGTTCCCAGCGAGTTGCTGCCGGTGCTGTTCTGGTAAATCGTCTGCGCGCCCAGGCGCAGCTTCATGCCGTCTGCAACCGGCGTGGTCCAGGCAGCGTCTGCATAGGTGGAGTTGAGCACATCCGGAACATGGTAGGACGACAGCCGCAGGACCAGGTCCTTGGTGGGTTCACCCTTGAAACCTACCAGCCACATCCCGGAACTCACGTCGGATGGCGCGCCGGCGGCCTGCGCCATGTTGATGAAGGTCGTGGCATTGCGTTGCTTCACGTCTGACAGGTAGCCGGCAAAGTAATCCAGGCCAGCCAGCTTGCCGGTGAGTGCGCCGCCCTGGAAGGTCTGTGGCGTCATCCGGTTGTCAAACAGGTTCACCTCCGGTTGATTGACCTCGAAGCGCCCACCCGTCAGGGTCTGGTCGAACAGCCTCAGGGACCCGTAAGCCAGGCCCAGCACCGAGTACCCGCCCTGCGTCGCCGTCAGCAGGTTGCTGCCAGGCGCGTCGGCCGGCGCCCAGAGCGGTTGCGAGGTGTAGCCCGTGAGGCCGAAGCTGAAGACATCGCCCAACCAGCCGGACTGATAGCCCAGCCAGCCACCGAGCGCCCAGGCCTGGTTGGGGTTCTTGGGTGCCGGGTTGAGCTTGTCATAGAAATAGGTGCGCAACTGCAGATCGACCTTGCTGTCGCGCACCAGCATGTTTTCCAGCGCGCTGCCCTCGCCGGCCGCAAGGGCGCTGGATGCCGTGCCGGAGAACGCCAAAGCCAGACTCACTGCGCAAGCGGTCCGGGAAAACCTGAATGGAACGATGGATGGCATTTCTGTCCTCCTGATCTCAACCCTGGCAGGTGCAAATCACCCAACCGCTTCGCTTATTTTCCATCCCCACAGCGACGCACACGCGCATCGATGTCCAAATCGCCCATCGGTCCCCGGGCAGTGTGCTTTCGCCGCAACGCACGCTGCCGCTGGCGCCTGTGGCGCTATGCTTGCCGGGTGTCCCACGCCGCACCTCCAGGCCCTCCTCCACCCGCACCGCCGCGCCGCATCGCGCATCTGGACATGGACGCGTTCTACGCGTCCGTGGAGCTGCTGCGCTACCCGCAGCTCAAGGGCCTGCCGGTGGTCATCGGTGGCGGCCGGCGGCGGCTCGACGAGGCCCTGCGCGAGCACCACGCGGACCTGCCCCTGCATGAAATCCCCGTGGCGGCCTTTCCGGTGCTGCGCGACTACACCGGGCGCGGCGTGATCACCACCGCCACCTATGCCGCACGGCAGTTCGGCGTGGGCTCGGCCATGGGGATGATGAAGGCGGCGCGGCTGTGCCCACAGGCCATCCTGCTGCCGGTCGATTTCGACGAGTACCGCCGCTTTTCACGCCGCTTCAAGCAGTTGATCCTGGAGATCGCGCCGGTGATGGAAGACCGCGGCGTGGACGAGGTCTACATCGACTTCACCGAGGTTCCCGGCGGTCAGCGCGAGGGCGGCCGGGTGCTGGCGAGGCTGATCCAGAAAAGCATCTTCGACGCCACCGGCCTGACCTGCTCCATCGGCGTGGCCCCCAACAAATTGCTGGCCAAGATGGCCAGCGAATTCAACAAGCCCAAGGGCATCTCGATCGTGCAGCCCGACGACCTGCAGACCCTGATCTGGCCGCTGGCCTGCCGCAAGATCAACGGCGTAGGTCCTAAGGCGGACGAGAAGCTGCTGGCGCACGGCATCCGCACCATTGGCGATCTCGCCACACACGACCGGAGCTGGCTGGCCGAGCACTTCGGCAAGAGCTACGGCGCCTGGCTGTTCGATTCCGCCTGGGGCCGCGACGAGCGTCCGGTGGTGACCGAAAGCGAACCGGTCAGCATCAGCCGGGAAACCACCTTTGAGCGCGACCTGCATCCGGTGCACGACAAGGCCGAACTCGGCGCGATCTTCACGCGCCTGTGCGAGCAGGTGGCCGGCGACTTGCAGCGCAAAGGCTACGTCGGCAAGACCATCGGCATCAAGCTGCGCTACGACACCTTCAAGAGTGTCACGCGTGACCAGACCCTTGATGCGTTCACGGCCGACGCGCGAACGATCCGCCAGACCGCGGGGCTCTGCCTGAAGCGTGTGGATCTGACCCGACGGCTGCGCCTGCTCGGGGTGCGCGTCGGATCGCTCGCCAAGGCATCCGACAACCCGGAAATTGAATTAAAACTGGCACATCCCAGCGCCAGACGGTCATCATCAGCTACTCAATCAATAGCAGAAACGCCCCAACTCTTTTAGCGATGTACCGGGATTCACGGCGCGTCGGCGTTCCGTGGCATGCCTTGACTTGGACTGACGCGAACCATACAGTGAAGTTTCTCCCGTACCCGAACGCCCATGCCCGCCCGCCTGACCCTCTCGGAGTTGCAACGCATCAAGCGCTGGCAAATCGCGCACCGCGCCGAACATCCGGTCGAATACCACCTGTGGGATGCGGTACTCACCCTCTGGGTGCTTGGCTGCGTGAGCTGGCTCCCCGCCCTGGCGCTGGAGATGACCGTTCTGCTCCCCTTGTGCGTTCTGGCCATGTTCTGCCCGGGCCTGTATGTGCGCTGGCGCCAAAGCGCCCACGCCCGGCATCGTCTGCGCTGCGACTGGCTCGATCCGGCCGGCTGATTGCGAAGGACCTCATCAACACCCCAACCCGACGCCACACGCCTGAACGCGGCGCAAAGGCGGCGATCAAGCCCTGCTACTGACGGGCCGTTCGCACGTTGAGCGGAACGCTCTGGGGATGGCTGGTGCGAAACGGGCTGATATCCAGGCCGCCGCGGCGGGTATAGCGCGCATACACCGTCAATTTCACCGGCTTGCAGCGCGTCCAGATGTCCATGAACATGCGCTCCACGCACTGCTCGTGAAACTCGTTGTGGTTGCGAAAGCTCACGATGTATTGCAGCAGGCCTTCCTGGTCGATCTGCGGCCCGCTGTAACTGATCTGCACGCTGCCCCAGTCGGGCTGCCCGGTCACCAGGCAGTTGCTCTTGAGCAGGTTGCTGACCAGTACCTCGCTGACCGGCTGCTCGTCCAACGCCGCGCGCAACAGATCCGGCGCAGGGGTGTAGCGCGTGCACTCGATGTCGAGCCTGTCCAGGCTCAGGCCGTCGAGCTCGTGGATGGGTTCCTGGTCGAAAAGATCCGGGCCCAGCACCTTCACACCCACGCCGGACAACACCGGGCCCCCTTGCCAGACGGCCGCGCTGATGTCGGCCCGGATGCGCTCCCTGACCGCTTCCGCATCAGCGAACCGGGTGTTGTTGAAGCTGTTGAGGTAGAGCTTGAACGACTTGCTTTCGACGATGTGCGTGCTTTCGCAAGGCACCAGGATGTGCGCCAGCGCCACCTGCGGCTTGCCGCGCGGGTTCAGCCAGCCCAGCTCGAAGGCTGTCCACAGGTCCGCGCCGAAAAAGCGCGGCGTCCCCGTGACGCCGATCTCGGCGCGGCTGGTTGCGCGCGCTATCGGGAACAGAAGACCCGGATCGTACTGGTCGACATAAGCGGAGGCCTTGCCGAGCTGGGAGTGCCCGGCGGCCTGGGCCGTGGTAGGGGTGCCGGCGGGCAGACTGGACTGGCTCATGGGTGGACTTGCTTGAGAAAAGGCAGCATCACCCGCAGGACCTCGCTGACCACGCCCGGAGGCAGGTCGTGGCCCATGCCCTTGATGACCTCCAGACGGGCCCCGGGAATGCGGCGCGCCGTGTCCTTGCCGCAGGCCAGCGGCACCAGGGGATCGGCCGCGCCATGCACCACCAGCGTGGGGCACTGGATCCGGCCCAGCTCGCCGGCGCGGGTGCTGTCGGCGACAATGGCCAGCATCTGGCGCATGGTGCCCACCGGGCGGAAGCTGCGGGTGATGCCAGCCAGGATGCGGGTGCGCAACTCTGCCTCGTGCACCACGAAATCGGGGCTCCCAATGACGGTGTAGAGGTTGATGTAATGGTCCACGATGTCGTCGTGGGCATGGCTGGCGGGCTTGCTGAGCAACGCCTTCAGCACCTGTGGCTTGGCCCGGGGCAGGCCGCGGGCGCCGCTGGAGCTCATGATGCTGGTCAGGCTCAGCACCCGCTTTGGCGCGGCAATGGCCACGCGCTGGGCGATCATGCCGCCCATGCTGACGCCGACAATGTGCGCGCGCTCGATCTTCAGCGCGTCGAGCACGCCCACGGCGTCGGCCGCCATGTCGCTCAGGGTGAAGGGCGCCTTCGGGCTCAGGCCGAGCCGGTGCTGCAGAGTGGCCCACACCAGATTGGGCACACCCAGGTGGTCGAAGTGCTGCGACAGACCGATGTCCCTGTTGTCGTGGCGGATCACGCGAAAGCCGGCATCCACCAGCCCCTGCACCAACGCGGGCGGCCAGGCAATCAGCTGCATGCCCAGGCCCATGATCAGCAGCACGACCGGCCGGTCGTTCTGCGAACCGTCCGCGCCGGTGTCCTCGACCTCGATCTGGATGCCGTTTGCTTTAATTTTCATAGCTGTTGATGACCTCTGGACGCTGGGCTGAGGCCTATTTTGATCATATTTCCAGGATCCGGCAGTCCGTCAGGCGACTGCGCGGCGAAACACCAGCCGGTCGGGCCGGGAAGCGGATGCGGCAAAGGCATAGCCTTCGAGGTCGAAGGCTTCAAGTTTCTTTGGCGTGCTGATGCGGTGCTGGGTGGCGTAGCGCGCCATCAGGCCGCGAGCCCGCTTGGCGAAAAACGACACCACCTTGTAGTGGCCGCCCTTGCCTTCCTCAAACACACAGTCGATCACGCGCGCCCGAAGCACCTTGCGGTCCACGGCCTTGAAATACTCCTGCGAGGCCAGATTGACCACAACCGGGGACCTGTCGGCGGCCAGGCGCCGGTTAAGGTAGTCCGAAATGCGCGATCCCCAGAACTGGTACAGGTTGTCGCCGTGCGCGGTGGCGAGCCGTGTGCCCATTTCGAGCCGGTACGGCTGCATGCGGTCGAGCGGTCGAAGCACGCCATACAGGCCACTCAGGATGCAGAGGTGCTCCTGTGCCCAGGCCAGTTCTGCTGGCTTCAGTGTCCGCGCATCGAGCCCGCCGTAGACATCACCGTTGAACGCCAGCGCCGCCTGCTTGGCGTTGCGCGCCGTGAATCGCGGCCGCCAGGCCTCATAGCGCGCCGCGTTCAGGGTGGCCAGCGCGTCGCTGAGGTGCATCAGGCTGGCAATCTGCTGCGGGGATTTCTGCCGAAGCACGTCGATCAGCTCGGCGGACTGTTTGACAAACAGGGGCTGCGTGTGCGGCAGGTCGGCAGGCGCCGGCGTGTAGTCCAGCGACTTGGCGGGCGACAATAGAAACAACATGCTGGAGATCCTTTACCTGGACGATTATCTTGCAGCGGTGGCCAAACCGCCTGGGCTGCTGGTGCACCGCACCGGACTGGACGCGGGCGAGACCCGCTTTGCGCTGCAAATGCTGCGCGACCAGTTGGGTCGCCCGGTCTGGCCCGCGCACCGGTTGGACAAGGGCACCAGCGGCGTGCTGCTGTTCGCGCTGGACGCCGCCACCGCGCGGGCGCTCGGCCAGCAGTTCGAATCCGGCGGTGCGATCCGCAAGACCTACCTGGCCATGGTGCGCGGTTGGACCGACCCCGAAGGGCTGATCGAGCATCCCCTGCGTCGCATGACCGACGATCTGCGGGTGCCAGCGGCCCAAGGCCCCGTCCAGGAGGCACAGGAGGCCCGCACCCGCTACCGGACGCTGCAACACCACCTGCTTCCGCTGGCCCAGGGACCGTTCGAGAGCACACGCTGCGCGCTGGTGGAGCTCACGCCTCTGACCGGCCGCCGCCACCAACTGCGCCGCCACATGAAGCACATCGCCCACCCGCTCCTCGGCGACGCCACCCATGGCAAGGGCCCTCTCAACCGCGCGGTGGCCGCGCTGCTGGGCCTTCAGCGGCTGTGGCTGCACGCCTTGCGCATGGAGCTGATTCATCCGGCAACGGGGCGCACGGTTGCCATCGAAGCGGCGCCCGGGGAAGAGTGGGCACGCTGGCGCGCATTCCAGGTCGCTGCCTGAGGGAGCGTTCGACATGGCGCCGGGCGTGCGGACCCTGGTCTGGACGCCCCGCCGGGAACGGGATGAGAACGTCAGGACGCCTCAGCGGGTGATCACCACCTTCTGGTACAGGCCGCCGAAGTAGGTCTCCTTTTCAACCCCCGCCGGCGTCAATCCCTCGGGCAGCCAGTCGACGATCTCGCCGCGCCACATGTCGAGTGCAAATGGCTCCAGCGTGCTCAGGATGGGCACCATGAGATAGCGGAACGGGCTGGCCGAAACCGGCTTGTGATAGTCGACGAAGATGACCTTGCCGCCCGGGCGTGTGACGCGCAGGGCCTCGGCGATCGTCTTGCGCCGCGCGTCGGCAGGCTGTTCGTGCAGCAGGAAGAACACCACCACGGTATCGTGGCTGGCATCTTCGAACTGCATGTCGGTCGAATCCTGACGCAGCACCGCAACCTGGCGCGTGGTCTTGAGTTTCTCGTGCAGGTTCTTGATCTGGATCGGCGCCACATCGATCACGTCCAGACTGGCCGCCGGACTCAGGCGATTGACCAGATGCTCGGTAAAGTCGCCATAGACACAGGCCACCTGGAGCACCTTGCCGTCGATGACCTCGCCCATTTCCTGCAAGGCGGCATCACGCAGCCGCGAGAAATTGCCCCACAGGATCAGGTTGACCAGCCATTGGCGCTCGAACACGCGCACGGCGTTGGGGTGCAGGTAAGCCCACCAGTAGGTATCCTGCAGGTACTTGGGAATGGCAATGGGCTGTAACGGAGCGCCCGCCCCCGAAGGGTTCGCATGGGCGACGGTGACTGTTTCTTTGGGACTCACGAAAAAACCTTGTTAATCGCCTGCGTGCCCACCCCGTGCGCCCGCAAGCGGTTCAATGACAACGCCGCCAAGCGACGCTCAGACGCAAACGAGAACCGGCACCGTCAGCACTGTCCCCACCGCACCCGCAAGATACACCACCACGGCAACCTTTGCATCCGGACGCTACCCGAAGTCCTGCGCAACCAACACCAAGGCCGGAACCGGGGTCGGCGATGGCAACGTCTGATTCGATGAATGCCATGCTTTCCCTTCGATCACCGCAGTGACGGATCTGATTATCCGATTCCCGAAGCGGCGCTTGAAACAACGCCGCTCCAACTCAACGGACCGCCATCAACCTCCGGTGAAGAAGCCGATCCCGACCAGCGTCAGCAAGGTCAGGCCGATCACGATCAACGTGAAACCTAGGATCTTTGCCGCGGTCAGCTTGGCGGCCGAAGGCGGATCCACCAGGTATTTCTCCAGTTCGCCACTGTCCACCAGGCGCTGGTACTGCACGGCATGCTGGTGCTTGAACTCCTCGATCGAGAAGGTGCCAGTGAACATCACCACGTCGAGGGGGAACTTGTCCGGACGGAAGTGGTTGTTGAAGAAGTGGACGGTGAAGAGGAACACCACGGCCAGGAACGCCTCTTCCGCGTGGAAGATGGCCGCCACGTTGAAGATCCAGCCCGGCAGGAAGGCGCCAAAGACATTGGGCAGCCACATGATCAGGCCGCTGACGCCGATGATGGTCACCCCCCAGAACGGAGCCCAGTAGTCGAACTTTTCCCAGTACGTCCAGCGGTCGAACTTGGGACGCGGACCCTTGCCGAAGAACCACTTGAACATGCCCAGCATGTCGCGTCCGTCCTGCAGGTTGGGAACCAGCGAGTTCGGTCCGAACAACTTGAAGTTCTTCCAGTCGCGCCCGACGGTCCAGGCCAGGTAGAACAGGTGCCAGAAGAAAACGCCGGCAAATATGACCGCACTCACCCGGTGAATGAGGCCGGCGATGTGCGGCCCACCGAGCGCCGTCATGAGCGCGCTGGCCCATGGCGCATCCGGGTAGAACAACGGAATGCCGGTGAGCGTGAGCACCATCAGGCTCAATGCAAAAGTCAGATGCGCCACGCGCCAGATCGGGCTGAAACGTCGGACATGCTTGCCCTGAAGGTTCGCCGGCAGGGCATCGGCCCTGACGCGGGGCTGCGCGTCGAGCTTGCGGCGCTCCTTGTATTCGCGATAGAACCACAAAGCGGTATGCAGCCAGAAAAATCCGAAGGTGCCGACCAGCAGTTGCACCATGATCTGCCACGCGATCCAGATCTGGGGATAGCGCCCGAAGTCATGCACGTGGCCGTGAGGCTCGAAACTCGCGTAGCCCGCCGGTGCCTCGCCGACGCCCTTCTTGCCGTTGTGGCATTCGCGGCAGGTCTTCATGCGGTTTTCAGGGGAGACCTTGGACTCGGGGTCCTTGACCTTCAGGATGTCATGGCTGCCGTGGCAGTTGTAGCACTTGGCGGTGTAGGCATAACCCAGGGTGTTGATCTGTCCGTGGTAGGTCGCCTTGTAGGTCTTGTAGTTGGCCTCGTGGCAGGTCCCGCACTTGCCGGTCACGGCAAGCTTGAAGGGGTCGCCCGATGAGTTGCTGACGGCGTGCGCGCTATGGCAGTCGGAACAGACGGCGGCCTTCGCATTTTTCTTGTCCAGCGCTTCCTTGCCATGCACGGAGCCGGCATAGGTCTCCAACTGGTCCGAATGACAGTTCTCGCCACACGCCTTGGAGATGCCCAGGCGGAACTCTGCGTATTGCGGAGTGCCCTTGGCCGGCACCTTGAAGCTGTGCGTGTCGTGGCAGTTGTCACACGACGCATTGGGCCGGGTCTTGTCGTCGCTGTTCGGACGTGCATGGAACGACTTCTTGTAGGCCTCGATGTTCTCGGCCACCACGCCCAGGCGCGGTTTGGCCTTGGCAGATCCATCCTTCTGCGCCTGCTCCCACAGGGTTGTATGACACCCCGCACAGTCGACTTTCTTCAGCTTCTGTGCCGTGTCCTTCGCATGCTGATTGCCTTTTTCCGCGTTGTCCGTGATGTCGGTGTGACAGGCCACGCAATCCATCTTCGCATGCACGCTCTCACCAAATTTGTCCGGTGCCACGCTGTGAAGCGCGCGGGGCTTGCCTTGAGCGCCAGGCACCTCCAGCTTGCCTTTCTTGCCATCGTGGCAGGTGAGGCAGGTGGCATTGTCCAGCGCCTTCGCGGCCACAGGCGCTGCGGCCGGCGCGGTCGGCGTCTGCGCCAGGCCCGGCAGGCTCATGCAGGCGCCGAGCAGGCACAGAAAACCGGCCAGGCGGCTCAGGCGCCGCGAAAGAGTGTGGGAATGCATAACGGTCTTCCGGAAAAAAACAAGGCGCGATAACGATTACCGCGCCCTGATGGAATGCATGGCATGTCGGGAACTTCAGCTTCTCAGCATCGGCGTGACGGAAAAAACCGGTGAGATTTCATCCGGAGCCAGGAGTCCCGTACGCCCCAGGACAGTCTTACTGGGAAAGAATCCAGGCCGCCAGGTTCTTGATTGCA
>Ga0209718_1001404_pt1 | contig 27303 bp, 28 predicted proteins | sample AD_JPNAS1_MetaG_FD_184420 | JGI IMG/M metagenome (GOLD analysis project Ga0209718, IMG submission 184420) | Active sludge microbial communities of municipal wastewater-treating anaerobic digesters from Japan - AD_JPNAS1_MetaG (SPAdes) (version 2) | ecosystem: Engineered > Bioreactor > Anaerobic... | reverse complement strand
CCAGGGTCAGCGCCCCCGCCTCCGACCTCAACCGGGGCAAGGCACCCTCCCCGGCGAGGACCACCAGGTCCCAGGCGTCGCCGCTTAGGGAAAGACCGATGCCGGCCAGGGAGGTGACCTCCACGGAGCCTCCTCCCACGGACCGGGCGCCCAGGGCGACCTTCCTCCCCGATGCGCCCGTGAGGAGCACCTCCACGGCGTTGGGGTGGTCCCTGTCCTTCAAGGGCCTTATGCTGAAGGAGAGGTCGACCCCCTCCCCCCGCAGGGCTTCCAGGGCGCCCTTGTAGCCGGGGTCGGTTATATCGCGACCCAGGATACCCATGGCGAAGGCCCTGTCGCTCCCCTGCTGGCTGTACACCTCCGCGTAGGAGCCGCCGGGGTCGAAGGCTATGTCCGCCTCGACGAGGCTTTCTCCCAGGGCGGACCGGGCGATCCTGCCGATATGGAACGACGCCGCCGTGTGGGAGCTCGACGGGCCGTGCATGACGGGACCCAGGACATGGTTGAACAGGCTTGATGGACCCACGGGGGACCCTCCTTCCGGTACAGGTGCTGCAACACCTGTGGTGACCAGTATAAGGTATCCTTATCGTATAATCCTTGTACAAGACCAAAGACAGGAGGGGTCACCATGCCGAAGAAGATACTCGTCTGCGTTGACATGACCAGGATGGCCGATCACCTGGTTGAGTACGGTCACTCCCTGGCCCACCGGCTGGATGCCGAGGTGGCTTTCATCAACGTGCTGCCCAGTTCGCTCATCTGGAAAGGGTACGGCACCTGGGTCAACCCCGACTGGGCAAAGGAGGCGGAGGAGAGCGCCCGCAAGAAGATCCGGTACCTCATCAAGGTGGCCGAGGAAAAGCGCCCCGATCTGCCGAAGCACGAGCACGAGATCATCGTCGCCCAGGGCAATTCCGCCGAAGTCATCATCGAGACGGCGAAGAAGCACGATTTCAACCTGATCGTCATAGGCTTCAAGAGCGTCAGCGGCATACCGCAGTTGATGGTGGGCAGCACCACCACGAACGTAGCCCGGCACGCCCACTGTTCGGTGCTGATATACCGGCCCGGTTTCGACCCCTTCGAGGAAACGCCCCGGTGACACCGTGATACGCTGCTCCCGTGTCACCCTCACCCTCGGGGGGCGGAGGGTCTACGACAGGATGACCCTCGCGGTACCCCCGGGAGCCCGGGTGGGGGTCGTCGGCGACAACGGGGCCGGCAAGACCACCTTTTTCCGCCTTATTGCCGGGGAGGTCTCCCCCGACGAGGGGGAGGTCTCCCTCCCGTCCCGGTGGCGCCTGGGGTACCTCCCCCAGGACCTCGTCGAGGTCGGCGACGGCCCCCTCCTGCAACTCCTCAAGGACAAGGCCGGCATAACCCGCGTCGAAAGGGAGCTCTCCGAGGTGCGCCACAGGCTCTCCGAACCGGGGACCCGCCCCGGGGAGAGGGCGGGCCTCCTGGCAAGGCACGAAAGGCTGGTCCACGTCTACGAAGCCCTGGACGGCTACGGCTTCGAGGCCATGGCGGCCAAGGTACTGAATGGGCTGGGCTTCCGCCGGGAGGACCTGGGCCGCGAGGCGGGCGAATTCTCGGGGGGGTGGAAGATGCGGGTTTCCCTCGCGTCGATCCTGCTCTCCCGGCCCGATGTCCTCCTCCTGGACGAACCCACCAACCACCTCGACACGGAGAGCATGGAGTGGCTGGAAGGGTACCTGGCCTCCTACCGGGGCACCCTCATGGCCGTTTCCCACGACCGGCGGTTCCTGGACAAGCTCACCACCTCCACTGTGGAGGTCTCCGGCGCCGGGGCGCGGTCCTACCCGGGCAACTTTTCCGAGTACCTCCAGAAACGATCCCTGGAACTGGAGTCGGCCGAAAAAGCCGCCCGGGAACAGCAAAAGGAGATCGCCAGGACGGCCGCCTTCATCGAGCGCTTCCGCTACAAGGCATCGAAGGCCGCCCAGGTCCAGAGCAGGGTCCGTTCGCTGGCGAAGGTCGAGAGGATAGACCCGGGAGACCCCTCACGGAGGGTTTCCATGAGGTTCCCGCCGTCGCCCAGGAGCGGCCTCGAGGTGATAAGGGCCGTCGGCGTGGGCCACTCCTACGGCGAAAAGACCGTCCTTTCCGGCGTGGACCTCACCGTCCGGCGGGGCGAGCGGGTGGCCCTGGTGGGGGTTAACGGCGCCGGGAAATCCACCCTGACGAGGCTGCTCAGCGGGCGGGAAAAGCCCACCCGGGGCGGCGTCACCCTGGGGCACAACGTCAAGAGCGCCTTCTTCTCCCAGGAGAGCTTCGAAAACCTCGACTACCGCCGGTCCGTCTGGGAGGAGATAAGGAACGCCCCCTCCCCCTGCACGGAGCCCCAGCGGAGGAACCTCCTCGGCTGCTTCCTCTTTTCCGGCGGCGACATCGAAAAACCGGTGCGCGCCCTTTCGGGGGGTGAGAAGTCCAGGCTGGCCCTGCTGAAGATCCTCCTCAGGGAGACGAACCTGCTGATCCTGGACGAACCCACCAACCACCTGGACATGGCCACGAGGGACCTCTTTCAGGAGGCCCTCCTGGGGTACGGCGGCACCATCGTGATCGTCTCCCACGACAGGGACTTCCTGGACGACCTGGTGACCAGGGTGATCGAGATCAGGGAGGGGAAGGTCCGCGACTATCCCGGCAACTACTCCTACTTCATAGAAAAGAGGGCTGAAAAAGAAGCCCGGAGAGACCTCCCGACCCGGGATGGCCCATCCTCTGAAGGTGCCTCCGAGGCCGACCCCCGGGAGAGGAAGAGGCTCGAGGCCGAGCGGAGGAACAGGCTTTACCGGGCAAGGAAGAGGTACCTCGAGGACCTGGAACCCCTCGAAGCGAGGATAGAAAAGGCCGAGGAGAGGATCGTCGCCATTGACCGGTCCCTCTCCGAGCCTTCGACACTGGCCGATCCGGAAAGGGTCAGGGGCCTGCTGCTGGAACGGGCGGACCTGCAAAAAAAGCTCCTCCCGATGATGGAGCGGTGGGAGGAGCTCATGGGTTCCCTGGAAGAAGCGACCCGGGAGGCGCGGTGAAGCCGAAGGCAGCCCCTACCGGCCCAGGAGAGGCTCCGGGTTCACCATCATCCCCTGCAGGCAGAGGCCGAAGTGAAGGTGGGGCCCCGTGACCCTGCCGCTCCTGCCGCTGAGCCCGATCACATCCCCCGCTGTAACGACATCGCCCTCCTCCACCAGCCGGCTGGAGAGATGCAGGTAGAGCGACACCACCCCTCCGCCGTGGTCCAGGTAAACGCACCGGCCGGCGAAGTAGTGGTCGGCGGAAAGGATCACCCTGCCGTCGGCGGCCGCCTTGACTGGGGTGCCCTCGGCGGCGCGGTAGTCCACGCCCCTGTGGGGGGCGCGGGGCTGACCGTTCAGGATCCTTCTGAAACCGTAGGGACTGGTAATGACGCCCCCTACGGGCCGGACCATGGGTATGGCCCACAGCCTGGCCGGCGTCACCGTGGAAAGGGCCCGGGCGGACTCATGCCGTTCCCTTCCTATCCGCTCCAGGAGTTCCTTCGGGGGCGTGATCATCGTCTCGGGCAAGGTCAGCTTCTCCGAGGGGTACTCCACCTCGGCCACATTGACCTGCCTCGAGACCGAGGCCGGCTTCCCGTCCCGGGAGTAACTTATCTCCAGGGTCTTAACCCCCGGTTTCGAGCCGCCCACATCGGTCCCCAGCAGCGCCATGGCCTCGCAGCCCTCGCCGGCGGCCTCCATCTCAAGGTCCAGTTCCTTGCCCTCCCAAAAGAGGCTGACCTCCTCGAGGGGTTCCGCCGAGGAGATGTAGACCAGGAAGGGGCTGCCCAGGGTCGTCTCCCCGGGGGCCAGTATGGTCGGGTCCACCGAAGGGTGGGCCGCCGCGGCCCAGGCGAGCAGGATCGACGCGGCGACGGCCGGGACCCAGGTCTTAAGCGACGGCGAAAGCCTGCCCGGATCCGTCAATCCTTCGCGCACCCCGGGTCTCCCTCCACGTAGGATACGCTCAGCGAGGGCTTCTCGTTGACGATGAGCCTCAGGACATCGGGGCGGGCGTAGTGGCCCACCACGTCGAAGTCGTAACGGCTCTCGGCGATGAGGCCCAGGTCGAGGTCGGCGAAGAGTATCTCCTCGCGGTCGCGGACGGGCCCGGCGAGGTATTGGCCGAGGGGGCCTATGATGGCGCTCCCGCCGGGGCACATGATGTCGGGCTGCCCCTCCAGTTCGGCGTAGCAGGCCAGGTCCTCAGGGTACATCGACTTATGGACGTACTGGTTCACCGAGAGGACGAAGCACCGGCCCTCCAGGGCTATGTGCCTCATCGAGGCCTGCCACTCCTCCCTTGAATCGGCCGTCGGGGCGAGGTAGATGGTCGTCCCCTTGCCGTAGATGGCCGCCCTGGCGAGGGGCATGTAGTTCTCCCAGCAGACGAGCCCGCCCATCTTGCCGTAGGGGGTGTCGAGGACGGTCAGGGTGCTGCCGTCGCCCTCGCCCCAGATGAGGCGCTCCGACGCCGTGGGTTTCAACTTGCGGTGCTTGCCGAGGAGCCTCCCGTCGGGCCCGAAGTATAGGATGGTGCAGTAGAGGGTCCCCCCCTCGCGCTCGATGACGCCCATCACCAGGTAGGCCCCGTACTTTTTCGCGACCTCGCCCAGGGCCAGGGTGGTCTCCGAGGGCACCTCCACGCTGTTCTCGAAGTACCGCCGGAAGTCCTTCCTCCCCTCGGGCGAGCGGCTGCCCACCACGGCCCCGAAGGTGAGCCCCCTGGGGTAGGCCGGGATGAAAGCCTCCGGGAATACGACGATCCTGGCGTGCTCCCTGCCGCAAGTCTCCATGAGGCCCAAGGCCTTTTCCAGCGTTCCCTGCCTGTCCATGATCACCGGGGCCGCCTGCACCACGGCGACCCTGACGGTTTTGTCCTTGCCCTCCATCACCATTCCCCTTTCGTCTATCCGTCGATGACCGCCAGGGCCTCTTCGATGGCCGCCCCGACGTCGTTGGCAAAGCCTTCACCTGAAAGGACGGCCCCCAGGGCCGACAGCAGGAGGACCACGTTCTTCCTGGTGGAGCCGCTGCCCATGAGCCCTATCCTAATGATCTTCCCCTTGAGGTCGCCGAGGCCGGAACCCACCTCGATGGAGTACTCCTCCATGAGCCTTCCCCTGACGGCGGCTTCATCCACCCCTACGGGCATCCTCACCGACGTCAGGCTCGGCAGCCTGTAGGCGGGCTCCACCAGCAGTTCCAGGCCCAGGGCCTCCAGCCCCGCCCAGAGGGCCGCCGCGTTCTTCCCGTGGCGGGCGAACCGGACCTCGAGCCCCTCCTCGGCGATGACCCTCAGGCCTTCGTTGAGCCCGTAGATCATGTTGACCGGGGCGGTGTGGTGGTAGAACCTCTCCTGCCCCCAGTAGCGCATGATCATCGTCAGGTCCAGGTACCAGCTCTGGACCTTGGTCTTCCTCCCCTTGATGTGCTCCACCGCCCTGGGCCTCACCGTCACCGGCGCCAGCCCCGGAGGGCAGCCGAGGCACTTCTGGCTCCCGCTGTAGACCATGTCAAGGCCGAGCCGGTCCACGAGGACCTCCATGCCGCCGAGGGACGTCACGGCGTCGACCACTATGAACATGCCCGCACCGTGGGCCATGTTGGCGATCTCGTCGAGGGGCTGGAGCACACCGGTGGAGGTCTCGGCGTGGACTATCCCCAGGAACTTGGCGTCGGGGTTGGCCCTGACGGCCCTTTCGACATCACCGGGGTCCAGGGGCCTGCCCATCGGGGCGTTGACCTCGACCACCTCGGCACCGCACCGGCCGGCCACGTCCTGCATCCGGGAGCCGAAGACGCCGTGGGAGCAGATTATGGCCTTGTCGCCCCGCTCGATCATGTTCACGCAGGCCGTCTCCATGCCGGCGCTGCCGGTGCCGGGCATGGCCACCGTCAGGTCGTTGCCCGTCTGGAAGACCATCCTGAGGAGATCCCTGGTCTCGTCCATGATGGCGACAAAATCCCTGTCCAGGTGGCCGAGGGTCGGCTCGGCCATGGCCCTGAGGATCCTCCCCTCGACGGGCGTGGGGCCGGGCCCGAGGAGGATCTTTTCGGGCACCCTTCTCGACTTCTTCGTCAGATCCATTTAAAACCCTCCCGCCATGAAGTATTTTTCAAAAAAACGGGCGCCCCCCTACGCTTCGCCGCCGGGGCCGGCCTCGGATCCGAGCAGGGCCTGCTCCCTCTTCCAGACCGCCAGGTTCCCCCAGGAATAGAGCCCCAGGGCGATCCAGATGCAGACGAAGGTGACCAGCGTGGGGAAGTCCATCGGTTCATGGAACACCCAGACCCCGAGGAAGAATTGAAGCGTCGGGGCGATGTACTGCAGGAAGCCCACGGTTATCAGTTTCAGCCTTCGCGCGCCGTAGGCGAACCAGAGCAGCGGCAGCGATGTCACCACGCCCGTCGAGACCAGGAGAAGGTCCATCCCCACGTCGCCGGCCATGAAGGTCCCCGTATGGCGGACATCGCCGAGGACCAGGAAGAGCAGCGCCGGCAGGGAAAGGTAGACCGTCTCGGCGAAAAGCCCCGGCAGGGAATCAATGACCACCTTCTTCCTGATGAGGCCGTAGAAGGCGAAGGTCAGCGCCAGCCCCAGGGCCACCCAGGGGACGTTCCCGTGAAGGACGACCTGGTACAGCACCCCCCCGGCGGCGATGGCTATGGCGAGCCACTGGACCCTGCCCACCCTCTCGCGGAAGAAGACGAAACCGAAGAAGATCGTGACCAGGGGGTTGATGTAGTAACCCAGGCTCGTTGCCAGCACCTGGTCCGTGTTGACGGCCCAGATGAATAGCAGCCAGTCGCCGGCTATGAAAAGGCTGCTGCAAAAGAGCAGCGCCGCGACGCGGGCGTTCCGGAAGCCCGCCGCCAGTTCCTTCCGGTTGCCCTGGAGGACCATGATCCCCGCCACGAAGACCAGCGACCAGACGATCCTGTGGGCCAGGATGGCCAGCGCCGGCACGCCGCTCAAAAGCTTCCAGTAGATCGGGAGCAGGCCCCAGACCCCGTAGGCCGCGAGGGCGGCCTTGAGCCCCGCGGACGCGTCCCTTTTAGTGATGGCCGTTGTCGCCATAACGATCCTTCCCTCTCAGGCCTTCTTGGGGCCGCCGTTACCGGCCGCCGGTCGCGGCGCCGGCCTCCAGGGCCTTCACGAGGTTGTATAGGGTGATCGTGATGGGCGTTTCAAGGCCCGCCGCCGAGCCCCGCCTCATGATCTCGCCGCTGATGGCCTCTATCTCGGTCCTGCTCCCCGCCTCGATATCCTGGAGCATCGACGGCTTGTTGCCCGACGTCTGCCTGAGTATCTCCAGGAGGTCGGCCCACTCCTCGTCGGCGTCAAAGTCCAGGCCCGACGCGTTGGCGACGGAGACCGCCTCCCGGCAGAGGGTTTCCGCGACCTTCCGGGCGAAGGGCGAGGCCAGGGTCTGGGCGTTGGAGTACCGGGTCAGGGCCGCCACGGGGTTTATCCCGGCGTTTACGATCACCTTGGCCCATATCGTCCGCCAGGGCTCCTCGTCGAGTTCGGCGTTGAACCCCGCCTCCCTGAAGAGCCCTAGCGCCTCCCGGGCGTCCGTTCCGGGCGTGACGGGGGCGAAACGGATGAGGCCGTCGCCGCCGCTGAAAACGGCCCCGGGCTCCGGCCTGTAGGCACCGTAGGTTATCGACCCGGCGAGGAACCTCCTCCCCGGTACGTGGTCCCGCAGGGCCTCCACGTTCCCCAAGCCGTTCTGGAGGGTCAGCGCGAAACCATCGTCCTTCAAAAGCCCCGGCAGGTTCCCCGCCATGTCGGCGTTCTGCCAGGATTTGACCAGTATTACCAGCAACTCGGCGGGGGGGCACTCCGAAGGGTCGTCGAAAACCCGCAGGGGGACCCTCCGCGTCCCGCCGGCGCCGTCTCTGAAAAGGAGCCCCCGGGCTTTGATGCTCTCGAGATGGGCCCCCTGCCGCGACAGGCACTGCACGGGCACCCCCGCCTCGTGGAATTGCACAGCGAGGCGCCCGCCCAGGGCTCCGCACCCATAGATCGTGATCGTCCCAACCACCTCCGCGGGCGGGCCGTGCTCCGTCACCCGCTCCGTGGTTTCATTATATCCTCCAAGGGGCTACGTTGCATACACTCTCCGCGCCGGGGGGTGGAGAAAAGTGAACTTGACAGGGGTGCGGCCTGCGTGGTATGGTGACGCAAATTTTCAAAAGAGCGGCCAAAAGAGGTGCGGCTGATGTCATCGGTCCTCCGTTCCACTTGCTCGGTCAGGTATTACGGCTATTACAGCTATACCTATTACGTAGGTACAGCATGTTGGCGCCTGACTGACAAGGACCCCTGATATTTAACCGTTTCCCCCTTCTTCAAAACCAGACAACTAAAGGTCCTGCGGTCGACGCCGCGGGACCTTTTTTTATATAAAAATCCCTGGAAGTCTGGAGATGGCGGCATGATCGTATTGATAAAGGACGGCGCGAAAGAGGAGCAGGTACGGCAACTGATCGAGAGGCTGGAAAGCTTCGGTTTCCAGGTGCATGTCTCGAGGGGGGTGGTGAAGACCATCCTGGGGCTGGTGGGGAACACGGCCCGGCTGGACATCGACCTGATCCGGTCCATGGAAATTGTGCAGGATGTCAAGCGGGTCCAGGAACCCTACAAGAACGCCAACCGCAAGTTCCACCCGGAGAACACGGTGATCACTGTGGGCGGCGTCACCATCGGCGGCGGGAAGCCGGTCCTCATCGCGGGGCCCTGCTCCGTAGAGTCGGAAGACCAGATCCTGGAGGTGGCCCGGGCGGTGAAGCGTTCCGGCGCAAACATGCTCCGGGGAGGCGCTTTCAAACCCAGGACCTCCCCCTACTCCTTCCAGGGCCTTGGCGGGGAGGGGATCCACCTGCTGCTCCTGGCGAAAAAGGAGACGGGGCTGCCCATCGTGACGGAGATCATGGACCCGAGCCAGTTACCCTTCTTCGATGAAGTGGACGTCTTCCAGGTTGGGGCCAGGAACATGCAGAACTACGAGCTGCTGCGCGTCCTGGGAACCTTGAGGAAGCCCGTCCTGCTCAAGCGGGGTTTTTCCAACACCCTGGAGGAACTGCTGATGAGTGCGGAGTACATCATGGCGGGGGGGAACGAGCAGGTGATCCTCTGCGAGCGGGGTATCCGCACCTTTGAGACCGCCACGCGCAACACCCTGGACCTGTCGGCGGTGCCCGTGCTGAAGCAGCTGTCCCACCTGCCGGTGGTGATCGACCCCAGCCACTCCACCGGCATGGCGAGCCTCGTCCGGCCCATGTCCCTTTCGGCCATCGCCGCCGGGGCGGACGGGCTGATCATCGAGGTACACAATGACCCGCCCCACGCCCTGAGCGACGGCCTCCAGTCCCTGACGCCCGAGGCCTTCGATGACCTGGCCAAGGCGGCGGACCTCGTTTTCCAGGCTGTCATGGCCGGCTCGGCGGCGATGACATCATGATCGTCGGCGTGGCGGGCCTGGGCCACATCGGCGGCTCCATGGCCAAGGCGGCGAGGCGTTTCACCCCTCACCGGGTCCTGGGGCTCGACGCGGACCCCTCGACGGAGCGGTCGGCCCTCGAGGAGGGCGCCATCGACGGCCTCCTGGACAAGAAAGGCCTCTCCGTTTGCGACCTCCTGCTGGTGGCTCTTTACCCCGGGGCTACTGTCCAATTCATCACCCAGCATGCCCGGGCGATAAAAAAGGGTAGTTGCGTGACGGATCTTTGCGGCATCAAGGATCCCCTCTGCGACGCCGTCGCCCCCATCGCCCGGCGGCGGGGTTTCCATTTTGTCGGCGGCCACCCCATGGCCGGGAGGGCCGAGTGGGGTTACCTTGCCTCCAGCGAGGACCTCTTCGTCGGCGCCCCGATGATCCTCACGCCCCCCTCGGGTACGCCGGAGGCCGTGATGACCATGCTAACGGAATTCTTCCTCGCCTGCGGTTTCGGCGGCGTCCACACCTGCCCGGCGGAGGAACACGACCGGGTGGTCGCCTTCACCTCGCAACTACCCCACATCATCGCCAACGCCTACGTCAAGGGCGCCCCCGCCTCGCGGCGGGAATTCTTCGGCGGCACCTTCCGGGACATGACCAGGGTGGCGGGCCTGAACGAAGAGATGTGGTCGGAGATCTTCCTGGAGAACCGGAACAACCTCGCCGGGGAACTGAAGGCCCTGGTCTTGCGGCTTTCCCGGTACGTCGACGCTCTGGAAGAAGGCAGCGCCCCCGCCCTCCTCGGCCTCCTCAGGGAGGGCAGCGAGTACAGGAGAAAGGTCTCCGCCACCGGGGGGGTGAAGTGATGGCCGTTATAGAGGTAAGGGTGAAAACGGAGCGGCCCTACAAGGTCCTGATAGGCTGGGACCTGTTGAAGGGCATCGGTGAAAGCCTCTCCCAGCTCCACGGCCCGTGCTCGGCGGCGCTGGTCACCGACGAGACGGTGGACCGCCTCTACGGCGGCACCGCGGCGGCCTCCCTCGCCCGGGCCGGCTTCCGGGTGGCGCGGCATGTCATCCCCCCGGGCGAAAGGTCCAAGACCATGGACCGCCTCACCCTCCTGCTGGAGTCGCTCGGGGAAGAGGGCTTCACCAGGACGGACCTGATCGTCGCCCTCGGCGGCGGCGTCGTCGGGGACCTGGCGGGTTTCGCGGCGGCCGTCTACGAGCGGGGCATCCCCTGCATCCAGGTGCCGACCACCCTGCTGGCGGCGGTGGACTCCTCGGTGGGCGGGAAAACGGGGGTGAACCTCCCGGCCGGTAAAAACCTGGCCGGCGCCTTCCGGCAGCCCGAGCTGGTAATCAGCGACTGCTCCACCTTCCTGGGCCTGCCCAGGGAGGAACTGGCCTCGGGCGGGGCGGAATGCCTCAAGTACGGTATGCTCGGCGACAAGGCCCTCTTCCGCCGCCTGGAGGAAGGGCTTCCCGCGATATGGGAGGATGCCGTGGCCTCCTGCGTGCGGCAGAAGGCCGAGATCGTGGGCTGCGACGAGACCGACCTCGGCCAGCGCCGGATTTTGAACTTCGGGCACACCGTGGGACACGCCGCCGAGAGGCTGAGCGGCTACACCCTCCGCCACGGGGAGGCCGTGGGGCTGGGCATGCTGGTCATCACCAGGGCCGCCGAGGCGATGGGCCTCTGCGCCCCCGGCGTGGCGTCGAGGATCGAGTCGGCCCTCGGGGCCATGGGCCTGCCCACGGCCTGCCCCTACTCCGCGGAGCACCTGGCCGCGGCCGCCCTGGCCGACAAGAAGCGCCGGGGCGACGAGATCACCCTGGTGATGCCCCGGAGGGTGGGAGAGTGCTTCCTCCACCCCGTCGGGGTGGGTGAACTGCCGAAGATCCTCTCCCTGGGAGTGGAGGGGGCGCCATGCGGGTAGTCTGCCGCCCAGGCCGGCTGAAGGGCCTCATCGATGCCATCCCATCCAAGTCCCACGCCCATCGGGCGATGATCGCCTCGGCCTTCGCCGACGGGCCCACCCGCCTGGTGATGCGGGACCGGGCCGGCGAGGACGTCCTGGCCACCCGGCGCTGTCTCGAGGCCCTGGGGGCGTCCTTTTCCCGGGAGGACGGCGCCTTCGTGGTAACCCCGGCACAGGACCCGCCGGAGAACCCTCTCCTGGACTGCGGTGAAAGCGGGTCGACCCTGCGGTTCCTCTTGCCCGTGGCGGCGGCCCTGGGTCGCGGCGGGCGCTTCGTCGGCGCCGGCCGCCTGCCGGAGCGGCCCATCGGGCCGCTGGTCGAGTCGCTGCGGCAAGGGAGGGTGGCGGCCGACCGGGACAGCCTGCCCCTGACCCTGAAGGGACGGCTGCATTCGGGCGAATACCCCTTGCCGGGGAACGTCAGTTCCCAGTTCGTCTCGGGGATGCTCCTCGCCCTGACCCTCCTGCCGGATGGCGGCTCGGTCCGGCTCCTCGGGCCGCTCGAATCCTCGGGCTACGTCGATATAACCCTGGAGACCCTGCGGGACTTCTCGGTGCCTGCGGCCGCCGCGGCCGGGGGTTTCCTCGTCCCTCCAGGTGAGGGTTACCGATCGCCGGGGGAAGTGATCATAGAAGGGGACTGGTCCAACATGTCCTTCTTCCTGGCCGGGGGCGCCCTGGGCGGCGAGGTGCGCTGCCTGGGGCTGTCGCCCTCGTCGGCCCAGAAGGACAGGGCCGTGGCCGGGCTTCTCCCCCGATTCGGGTCGTCCGTCCGATGGGAGGGCGGCGCCCTCGGGGTCACCGGCGGCCCCCTCGAGGGAGCCGGGGCCATCGACGCCAGGGAGATCCCCGACCTCATCCCCGTCCTGGCCGTGACGGCCGCCTTCGCCCGGGAAAAGACCCTCTTCGAGGGGGCGGCGCGCCTCAGGCTCAAGGAAAGCGACCGGCTCGAGAGCACCGCTTCGATGATCAGGGCCCTGGGCGGCGACGCCCGGGAGGGGTCCGACCGCCTCGAGGTGACGGGGGGCGCCCCCCTGGAGGGAGGCGTCGTGGATTGCCGCGGCGACCACCGCATCGCCATGGCGGGGGCCATCGCGGCCCTGGGCTGCCGGAATGAGACGGTCCTCCTGGGGGCGGAAGCGGTGAACAAGTCCTACCCTTCCTTTTTCCAGGATTACCGAAGTTTGGGGGGAGATTGCGATGTCATCGATGATCGGTGAGAGGCTCCGGGTTTCCCTGTTCGGCCAGTCCCACGGGCCGGCCGTCGGGGTTGTGATGGACGGCCTGCCCGCGGGCGAGGAGGTCGACCTCGATGAACTACGGTCCTTCTTAAGGCGGCGCGCCCCAGGGGGAGGGCCCCTTTCGACGCCCCGCGTCGAGAAGGACGAGCCCCGCTTCCTCTCCGGGCTCGCGGGAGACCGCACCTGCGGCGCCCCCCTTTGCGCGGTCATCGAGAACACCGACGCCAGGCCGGAGGACTACCGCGAGGTCGCAACCGCCCCCCGCCCCTCTCACTGCGACTACCCGGCCCGCCTCCGGTACGGGGGGTACGAGGACGCCCGGGGAGGCGGGCATTTTTCCGGCCGGTTGACGGCACCCCTCTGTGTAGCCGGGGGGGTGGCGATACAGATCCTGAAGCGCCGCGGCATCCACCTGGGGGCCCATGCCGAACAGGTGGGCTCCGTCAGGGACCGGCGGTTCCACCCGACCGACGTGACCGTGGGCGACCTCGCCCTGCCCGCGACCCACCGGATCCCCGTCCTCGATGAGACCAGGATGGAGGCCATGGAAAGGGAGATCCTCGCGGCAGCCGCCGAGGGGGACAGCGTGGGCGGCGCCGTGGAGTGCGCCGCCCTCGGCGTGCCGGCAGGGATAGGCGACCCGGTATTCGGCGGCATGGAGAACCGGCTCGCCGCGGTGCTCTTCGGCATCCCCGGTCTGCGGGGGGTCGAGTTCGGCACGGGGTTCGCCGCGGCGGGGATGAGGGGCTCCCGGCACAACGACCCCTACCGCCTGAAGGGCGGGCGGGTGGTCACCGGGACAAACCACCACGGCGGGATCCTGGGCGGGATCACCACCGGCATGCCCCTGGTCTTCCGCGTGGCCGTGAAACCGACTTCATCCATAGCTATGGAGCAGAAGACCGTCGACCTCGCCACCATGACGGAAAGGACGATCCGCGTGCCCGGAAGGCACGATCCCTGCATCGTTTTGCGGGCCGTCCCCTGCGTGGAGGCCGTCGCGGGCATCGTTCTGCTGGACGCCATACTGTAACGGACTAAGGAGGAAAGGACCATGGGAATGACTGAACTGAGGGCTGAGATCGACCGTCTGGACGAGGAGATCACCGACCTGGTCTGCCGGAGGATGGACCTCTGCGGCCGGATCGGCGGGGAAAAACAGAGACAGGGGATCCCCGTCCCCGACACCGGCCGGGAACGGGAGATCCTGACCCGTGTGGGCAAGCGCGCCGGGGAGCCCCTGGACGTATACCTCCGGTTGCTCTACTCGGTCATGTTCGACCTGAGCCGCTCCTACCAGGCAGCCCTCGGGGAAGGGGAGACCGAACTGGGGCGGCGCATCAAAAGGGCCGTCGCCGAAACGGCGCCCCGCTTTCCCCGCCGGGCCACCGTCGCCTGCCCCGGGGAGCAGGGGTCCTGTTCCCAGGCCGCCTGCGACCGCTTCTTCTCCATGCCGGAGGTCTTCTACTTCCGCAGCTTCGAGGGGGTGTTCCAGGCTGTGGCCCAGGGACTGTGCGACTTCGGCGTCCTGCCCGTCGAGAACGGCACCGGCGGCTCGATGAACGCCGTCTACGAACTCCTGCACCGCTGCGGGTTCCACATCGTGCGCGGCACCCGGCTCCACGCCCCCGCCGGGGAGTGCGGGCCGGCGGAGGACGGGGGGACCGGCGACACCCGCTTCATCTGCGTCGCCAGGGAACTGCAGATCTACCCCGGGTCGGACCGGGTGAGCCTGATGCTCACCCTGCCCCACTCATCGGGGTCCCTCTACCGCGTGATCGCCCGGTTCGCCGCGCTGGACCTCAACCTGGTCAAACTCGAAAGCCGCCCCATCGCCGGCAACGACCTGGAGTACCTTTTCTTCATCGACCTGGAGGCCTCGGTTTGGTCCGACGAGGTGGTGCGTGCCCTGGGCGAGTGCGCCTCCTCGGGACGCCTCTTCGACTTCCTCGGCAGTTACAGGGAGATCTGACGATGCGCTACGGGCTGCTGGGAGAGAAACTGGGGCACAGCCACTCCCCCGTGATCTACAGGGAACTGGGCATCGACGACTACCAGCTGTTCGAGTTACCTCCCGAAGGGGTGGAGCCCTTCCTGCGGGGCGGCGGCCTGGCAGGGCTCAACGTGACCATCCCCTACAAGAAAAGGGTGCTCCCCTTTTGCGATACCCTGACTGAGACCGCTCGGCGCCTGGGGAACGTGAACCTCCTCCTCTTCGACGACGAGGGGAAAATACACGGCGACAACACCGACTACGGCGGCTTCCTCTACCTCCTCCGGCGTGCCGGCATCGACCCGGCGGGCAAAAAGGTCCTGGTGCTGGGCTCCGGCGGCGCCGCCCGGACGGTCACCCTCGCCTGCCTCGACTCGGGGGCGGGGGAGGTGGTCCAGGTCTCCCGCTCCGGGCCGGACAATTACGGCAACATCCACCGCCACGCCGACGCCCGGGTCCTGGTGAACGCCACCCCCGTCGGCATGCACCCCCTGGCCGACGAAGCACCGCTGGGCCTGGAGGGCTTCACGGCCCTGGAGGCCGTGGTGGACCTCATCTACAACCCCCTGAGGACCGGGCTCCTGCAGGAAGCGCGGCGGCGGGGGATCCCCTGCTCCTGCGGCCTGCCCATGCTCGTCGAGCAGGGGCGGCTCGCGGCGGAAACCTTCCTCGGCGGGGATATCCCCCCGGAAAAGAGCGAAGAGATCCATGCCGCCCTGCTGCGGGCGGTGGAAAACATCGTACTGGTTGGGATGCCGGGCAGCGGCAAAACCTCGGTGGCCGAGCGGGTCGCCCTTGAGACGGGCCGGAAAAGGCTGGACACCGACGAGATGGTGAGGGAGCTGACGGGGCGGGACCCGGCGGACCTCATCGAACGCGACGGGGAGGGGGCCTTCCGCCGGATCGAGGAGGAGGTCGTTCGCAAAGCCTCCGGTGAGAGCGGGTCCGTCATCGCCACCGGCGGGGGCGCCGTCCTGAGCGGAGCGAACCGGGCGGCCCTCCGCCGGAACGGCCGGGTCTACTGGCTCGACCGACCCCTGGCGGACCTCCCCCTCGAGGGACGCCCCCTGTCAAAAGACCTGGACAGGCTTTACGAGGAGCGCCGCCCCCTCTACGGGGAGGCCGCCGACGCGAGGATAGACGCCTCCCGGGGGGTGCTGCCGGCTGCCCGGGCGATCCTGGAGGAATTTCATGCGCATACTGGTGCTTAACGGGCCGAACCTGAACCTCCTCGGGACCAGGGAGCCCGGGATCTACGGCGAAAAGAGCTACGGCGAGATCGTGGCCGCCATCGAGGAACACTGCCGGCGGAGGGGCGTCCAGGTGGAAATACGCCAAAGCAACCACGAGGGGACCCTGGTCGACTACATCCAGGAAGCCGCCGACGGCTTCGACGGGATCGTGATCAACCCTGCGGCCTACACCCACACCAGCGTGGCCCTCCTCGACGCGGTGAGGGCCGTGGGTCTCCCCACGGTGGAGGTCCACCTGAGCGACCCCGATAAGAGGGAGGCCTTCCGCCGGGTCTCCTACATCCGCGAGGCCTGCGTCGCGACCTTCAAGGGCCGGGGATGGGCGGGCTACCTGGAAGCCGTGGACTACCTGCTGGACCATTCGGACGGACGTCGTGGCCGGGCGACGTGATATCCTTGCTTATCATGGGGGGGGGTCGCTCCCCCGCCATTTGAAAGGAGAGGAATGATCCCCATGGGCGCTGAAAAGGGACGCAGCGAGGAGATACTGGTACCCGCCGGGTACGCCCGGGCCTTCGAGGTCCGAAAGGGCGGACGCTTCACCGTCACCGACGTGGAGGGGGGGCAGATCGGCGACCTGGTGGCCTTCAACGCCGACGACCTCTCGGAAAAACTTTCCCCCTCCCACACCCGGCTCGGGCTGCACTCAATAAAGTTCAAGATGGGCGACGCCCTCAGGACCAACCTCCGCAGGCCCATGATGGAGATCGTCGAGGACACCGTCGGAACCCACGACATGCTCATCCCGGCCTGCGACGAGCAGCGTTACCTCGTCGACTACGGCGTGGAGGACCATAGAAGCTGTGTGGCTAACTTCGAGGAGGTCCTCATCCCCTGGGATTTAACAAGGGCGCAGATACCCGACCCCCTCAACATCTTCGAGAACTCCGCCGTCGGCTCCGGCGGTGAACTGGTCCACCTGCCGGTGGTCTCGAAGGCCGGTGACCACATCACCTTCAGGGCCCTGATGAACCTGGTCTGCGCCGTCTCGGCCTGCCCCATGGACCTGAACATCACCGGCGGCGAGAGGATCACCGACATGCTGGTGACCATCGTACGGGGAGATTGACCGGGAGCTCCCACCGAAAGGTCCCGTTCCTTCACCGCCCCAGGGTCACGTCATCCGCCGCGGTGCGCCCGCCGAAGAGGCCCTGCAGCGACAGCGGGGGTTCCAGGGAGCATCTTTCCAGCAGGGCCCTGTCCTGGAAGATCTCAAGCGTAGGCCCGTCGGCGGCCACCTCTCCCCGATGCAGCACTATCGTCCGCGGGCAGACGTCCAGGACGAGGTCCAGGTCGTGGGCGGCGATGAGGCGCGTGTGGGGAAAGCCCGCCAGGAGGTCTATCAGCCCCCTCCGGCCCTTCGGGTCGAGGCCCGAACTGGGTTCGTCCATGAGGAGGATCTCCGGGCCCATGGAGAGGACGGCGGCTATGGCGGCGGACCTCTTCTCCCCCCCGGAGAGGCGGTAACCCGGTCGGTCGGCGAGGTGCCCCGCGCCGACGCTCTCGAGGGCCGAGGCGACCCTGGCGGCCAGGGCCTCACCGGTCACCCCCTGGTTGATGGGTCCGAAGGCTACGTCGTCGAAAACGGTGGGCATGAAGAGCTGGTCCTCGGGGTCCTGGAAGATGAGCCCCAGGCGTCGGCGCACCTCCGGGGCCGTCCCCTTGGAAAGGACCGTGCCGCCTATATCGATGACCCCCGACGAAGGCTCTATCAGGCCCGTCAGGGCCAGCAGGAGTGTCGACTTGCCGGCGCCGTTGGCCCCGACGAGGCCCACGGCCTCGCCCCGCCCCACCCCGAAGGAGACCCCCCTCAGCGCCGGGGTCCCGTCGGGGTACGAATACTCAAGCCCCTTCATGTCGATGTAAGGGCCCCTCATCCCCCGATCACCCCGAGAAGGACGCCCGGCAGGTCCACGAAACGCGCCAGGGCGAAATAGGCCAGCCATGCACAGATGAACAGGCCGTCCCGCCGGGGGGAGAAAGGCGAGGGGCGGGCCGTCCTGACGGCCCCATCGAAACCCCGGCTTACCATGGCCCGGTGGATCCTGGAGCCCCTGTCCATGGTCCTCAGCAGGAGGCCACCCAGCATGGGGCCCGACACCAGCACCGGAACCCCGCCCCCTTTGCCGGGGGACCTCAGCGAATGGGCCCGGAGAGTCCTTTCCACCTCGCCCGCCAAAAGGCCGATATAGCGGTTCATGAACTGGAGCTGCACCACGAGCGCCGAGGGGACGCCCAGACTCCCCAGGGCCGCGAAGAGATTGTCGGGCTGCGTGGTCATCGCCAGCAGCACCACCGACGATACGATGAGGGTCGACCGAACCAGGATGGAAATGAAGGAGACCCATCCTCCGCTCAAGACCACCGGGCCCAGTCCGGCCATGGGCTCCCTGTCGATGAGGGGGTTGAAGACGCCCACCAGCAGGATGAAGGGGAGCGCCGCCGCCGCCCTCTTGGCCACGGCTGGGACGGGCAGGCCCGAAAGGGCGGTTATGACGAAGGGGTAAAGGAAAAGCGGCATCACCCGGGAAATATCGTACTTCCCGAAGGATGTGACCGTGACGGCAAAGGCCAGGGTCACGACCCATTTCGACCTGGCGTCGACGGAATGGACCGGGCTCCGTAAAAGGGCGAAATCCCGGGTGGAATTGACGCTCCCTATCCCCCTGCCAAAACTGCCGGACAAAAAGGGCTCCTTACCCTGCGACCGGGAAGCGGCGCAAAGGCCGTCAGCGGCTCCCGGCCGCGGCCTTTCTCAGGATCAACCCCACCCCGGCGGACAAGAGGAAAACGATCGCCCCACCGACGAGGCCGGACAGGGAGGTCCCGGGGTCCATGACGGACTGTTCCTGGGCGGCGCCTTCGGCTTCACCCTCCTCGGCGGCCTCGGGTTCACGGAACCCGTAGTCCGGAAGGAAGGAGAACTTTTCCTGCAACAATGCCAGGACCGAATGGATACCGCCCTCGGGGGCCTCCAGCTCCTCACGGCCCGAGGTCTTCTCTATGGCCCACTCGAGACCGTCGGGGAAGTTCGAGGCGAACCAGGAAAGGATCCCCCCCGTGATCACCGCCGCGGCGACGAAAAATACGATGACCTTCTTGAGGTGTACAACCCCGGAAGGGGCATCGCCCTGCACCGCCTCGATCACCGCGGGGCGCGCCTTCCAGACGTAGGACACGACGGCCGCGGTGATGACCCCTTCCACGAGGCCGATGGCGAGGTGGATGGGCTGCATCAGGAGGAGGAAGGTCTTGAAGGGCAGGTCCGTAATGCCCGAGGCCAGCGTCTCCAGCACGACCGAGAAGGCCCCCAGCTGGAGGGCCGCCACGACGGAAACCACCGACCCTACCAGGATCTTTAGGTTCGAGGGGTTCCTGCCCGCTATAGGCCGGTAGATCAAGGGGTACGCCAGGAAGCAGGGGAAAAAGGCGAGGTTGAAAATATTGCACCCCAGGGCGAGAAGGCCCCCGTCGGCGAAGAACAGGGCCTGGACCGAAAGGACCGAGGCAAGGACGATGAAGGCCGCGTAAGGCCCCAGCAATATGGCCAGGATCATCCCCCCTCCTATATGTCCGCTGGAACCCGTTGCCGGGATGCTGATGTTGATCATCTGGGCCGCGAAGATAAAGGCGCCGAGCACGCCCATCAGGGGGACCTTCGGGTCATCGCCGGACTCCTTGAGCTTCTTTGCCGAGTAGGCTGTGACCCCGGCGGTCACCGCCCACATAGTCCCCCCCACCGCGGGAGACAAAAGAGCATCGGCCATGTGCATGTGGGGAGCCTCCTTTTATTACGTATTTCGACATTTGTAATACTTCGGGGCTCCCCTGTCAACAGGGAAATGGGAGGCCCAATCCACTTTGGACCCAGGGCTTTGCCAAGCGTTATGAAGGCTTACAAAAATAATCTTTCTCGATCAGTCGAGCGGTAAAACCGGTTTCGGCGGCGGTGAATGACAGGGCTTCACGAAAAAGTACAGGATCTTCATGGTTGCGAATAGGAGGAAGATCAGGCGCTCGCATTATCCACAACACCCCATCTTGAGTCGGCCTTTCCGATCTTGGGCTTGGTCGGGATCCAGGGGATGGGGCTTGAGGTTTCCTTCAGGCCTGCTTGCAGCCTCTGGAGAAGGGCCTGTCCTACTCCTTCGCAGTCCAGCAAAAAACCGATGCGCCGCTTTGTCCCCACGTCACCAAACCTGGCAGCACTATCCACCAGTCGTTCCGGACTTATTCGGCCGGAAGAGAGTTCTTGGCATATCCAGTCATAACCCCTGGGCAAACTGTTGAACCTCGACCAGTCATAGACCGCGTCTACAAGCGTTCTTACCCTGGAAGAGTAGACCAGGACCTGGTCGCCCTGGGTTGAAAATTCCTCCGTGTCACCCAGCCTCTGTTCTGCCACCTTGATAAGAGTGAGGGCTACCTTCCCGACCTTTCGATCTCCCGAAATCCCCGTGTTATAAACGTAGGTTCTCAGGGGGATCTGTTCGTCGAAACCGTAACGGTTGAAAGCGTTGGGTCCGCACACCTGGTATCGCGCATTCTGCGCTTCCATTAACGTGGTCAGGGCTAGTGCCTCACCCGGGTCCCACGCTCCACCCAGCGGCAACCTGGGCGGAAGAAGGTACAATCCCCGTTGCACGCGGACAATGATCCCGGCCTTGGCAAGGCGGCTGAGCAGACGCCGCTCCTGGTCCCCGGTCAACCCCAGCGGCCCCTCCAGGTCTCCAGACCTTACCTTGGTTACGTCACGCATCTGGGTATAAGCGAAAAACTGTGATTCCATCTCTCCCAAACGGCTTTTCATAGGCGTATTCTATTACAGGATGATCGCCTGTCAAGCGATTAACGATAAATATAATGCAAGACGATCCGCTACTCTTGAAGCAAAGATAAAAAAGTGCCGCCGTCACGAGGGCGTCGACTCCCCCGCGGCGGCGGCATCATCGGCAGGATCCGGCAAAGGGCCGGACGCCTATTCTGACTTCGACAGCAAGTACTCTTTCAGGGCTACGGCCTGGTTGTATTCCTCGTCGTGGGCCGAAAACAAGAGGGTGACGCGCCCCTTGGCGGCCAGTTCCAGGAGTTCACCGATCATTTCAGCGTTCCCATCCAGTTCTTTGAAATAACGGCTCCTGAACTCCTCCCACTTGTCACGGTCGTGGTTGAACCATTTCCGCAGTTCCGTGCTCGGCCCCGCCTCCTTGAGCCACAGGTCCGCTTCCATCTTCTCCTTGCTCATGCCCCTGGGCCACAGACGGTCCACCAGGACGCGGATGCCGTCCTCCTTTGACGCCGGTTCATAAGCCCGCTTCGTTTGAATATCCATCCGGTCCATCCTCCTGCCCTTCCAGGCTGGAATGTCTTACTTCGGTTTTTTGGGTGCCGCCCCGTGGGGGCTGACGTAGTCGCCGACCTTGGTACGGAAGGAGATGTTCATCCGGTTCCAACCGTTGATGGCGATAATCGCCAGGGTCAGGTCGACCAATTCCTTCTCGCTGAAGTGAGCGCGTGCTTCGGCGTAGACGTCGTCGGGCACACCCTGCACGGCGATCCGGGTGACCGCTTCCGTCCAGGCCAGGGCAGCCCGCTCACGCTCGGTGTAGCCCGGCGCATCCCGCCAGGCCGGGAGCAAATACAGGCGCTGTTCGGTCTCCCCCCGGGCACGGGCGTCCTTGGTATGCATGTCCAGGCACCAGGCGCAGCCGTTGACCTGCGAAGCGCGGCACTTGACCAGGTCCAGCAGCGACGCTTCCAGGCCGCTCTTGTGGATCACCCTTTCGATGTGGATCAGGGCATCGAACGCCTCGGGCGAGGCTTCCTTGTAATCCAGGCGTTGGCTCATGACGCACCTCCGATTTGAGTTTTGGATACCGAAAAAGGGAGGGTGAAAATTAAGATCGGCGGGGGCGTTTTTCCCTGGGGATGAAGTAGGCCGTGGCAAAGGCGAGTCCTTTCCCTTATCGCTATCCTAACGGGTTACTCCTGGGAATATTATTGCTTAATCCTACAGGTTCGGAACAAATCATACAAGCCGCCGTTACGGCTGTCCCATGATCCGCCGGTTCAGGCCCTGCAGGGAATAAAAAACGGCCGGTTTCCCGGCCGCGATCGCTTTTCATTGGCTCCCGCATGCAACGCTTTTCATAACCGTTCTCCTTCTCCGGAGTTAAGCTCAAATCTGGTGTATGGAGTTGCAATATAAAGCGGCGTATCCTTTTTATCTCAGGGATTTCTTGATGGACCTATATCTTGAGTCAGCTTTTTCGTAAAAGTTCTCTCTTGTGGCAACAAGGAGGATAAGGCAAACCTTCTCCTCGGTCATGACATAGTAGGCTACGCGCCATTGACCGCTGCCTTTTAGGGAAAAATGAAGGGACCGGACTTTCGCAAGTGAGCCTTCAAGGAGATCACCTGCAAGGGGTTCTGTTCCAAGAACCTGGATCTCTTCAAAGATTTCGTTAAGATGGGGTTTGCAGACCTTGGCTTTAAGGTCTTTTACGGCACCCGTTGAAAATTCTTGGAATATTCCTGATCTTTGTCCTTATTCAAGGTCTGCCCCCAGTTGAGATGCAACATCCTTGAGACCAACGGTCTTGCCTTCGTTACGCTCTCTTAATGCATCTAACGCAAGAGCATCAAAAGGGTCCACCGCTTTTTTCAGGACAAAGTATTCAGCCTGTTCCTGCAGGAAAAGCGTATCGCCCGGTTTGATGTCGAGGTTCTTTCGGAGTTTGTTTGGCAGTGTTACCCGGCCCTTTTCATCCACTTTCAAAGAGATAGCAGACATTCATTATCACCACCCTGGTGGGAATTTCCCACATGACATTATATTTCAATGGCAAAAATGGTCAATGGGGTAAGTGACATAGCCAAAACCTGTTCAAAGTTATCAGGTTCAAAGTTCAACTAAAAACCGTGACGCGGAACTCGGGACTTCAAGGATCAAGTGCGTCAACGGCACCCAGTCGCTTTCGCTCCGGGCACTGGGTAAAGAGTTAAGGACTGCCTGAGAAAAGACAGGGAAGATCTTCTCTCATTCTATGACTTCCCTGCAGTGCACTGGATCCACATAAGAACCACGAACCCCATAGAATCTACATTTTTAACGGTAAGGCTGAGAACCGCAAAGACAAGAAGCTGCGGATCGAGAGAAACGACCCTGGCCATGGTCTTCAAGCTGATCCAGTCAGCTGAAAAGAGGCGGAAGCGTATCAAGGGGTTCGATCTTATCGGCGAAGTGATCGAAGGCGTCGTTTTCAAAGACGGTGTACGGACAACGGATCATCCAGACAGGAACGTCGCTTGAGACCCCGTACACCAGATTTGACAATAACTCCCTTCTCCCCCCGTTAACCAAAATCCTTCAGCGTTATCAACGGGCCATCAGCGCGAACACGCCCCACCCCAGGTATTCACGCGAGTAAGCGGCGTAGCGCACGGGTTCCGAAGTAAGTTGGTCTCGAACCTCTTTCGCAAACTCGTCGTCGGGATTGGCTTCAAGCCATCGGCGCATGGTGAGCCATTTGGCAGCCTCATACCTGTCCCAGCTGTCTTGATCAGCCAGAACCATCTCAACGACGTCATAGCCAAGGCGGCCGAAGGACGCGAGAAGTTCCGGAAGCATGAGAAAGTCGGAGATCGAGTCGGCAAGACACCCCTTGGCAACATCCTCCGTCGGCGGTAGCTGCCGCCAATAGGGCTCGCCGATGAGGATGATCCCTCCGGTGCGCAGGCTCCGCGCCAGGAGCTCGATAGTGCCGGCTACTCCCCCGCCGATCCACGTGGCACCGACACAGGCCGCTACATCGACCTTTTCATCGGCGACATAGCCGGCGGCATCGCCATGGATGAACCTGGCTCGATCGGCAACGCCGAGTTCCTCGGCGCGGAGTTTCGCTTGATCGGTGAACAACCGGCTCATATCGATGCCGGTGCCGATGACTCCGTGGTCACGCGCCCAGGTGCACAGCATCTCCCCCGAACCGCTGCCGAGGTCCAGCACCCGGACTCCCGATTCCAGGCGCAGCGCCGCGCCTAGAGTGGCGAGCTTCTCGGGCGTGATCGGGTTATGAATGCGGTGAACGCTTTCGGTGATGTTGAATATCCGTGGTATATCCAATGCGGAACATCTCCTTACTTGTGGCAGATGCAACAGCGGCATCCCGCAGCGGCAAGGGACGAATCGTCGACATCCTTCGGTAAGCTTATCGCGCCACTCTTGATTTGAGAAGTCGCTCCGCCGGCTTCAATAAATCCACGGGCCAGAATCACCCGGGCCGGGGATGGCGGGATCGGCCGGACACAACACCCGGCAGGGGCCGTGCGTGTCGCGAAGATGCGGAAGTCGCGGGCCAGGGCGAAGATCTCCCGGATGCGGGCCGGCAATTCATCGAAATAATCGGTAACAGAGTCGGCGCCTTTGAGCCGTTCGCCGTTGAGGGTAAAGCCTTTGACCAGGTACTCGCTCAGACGTGACGTGGCCCACTGGCGGAACTGAGTGCCTCGATTGGAGTGAACGCGGTAACCGACTGCGATGATCATTTCAAGGTTATAGTGATCGATCATGCGCTCAACTTGGCGAGCTCCCTCGATTTGAACTATTCGATATCTTCGAATAGTTGCCCCGGGCAATAACTCCCCATCCCTATAAATCTCTTTAACATGGTGATTTATGGAATTTACTCCGACCTGATAGAGTTCCGACATGAGTCGTTGAGTAAGCCAGACGGTTCCACCTTCAAGCAGAACACGGATTTGACCGCCGTCGCCTTCCGCCTGATAAATTATGATCTCCCCTCCGGGATAGGGGGGTTTTCTGTTGGCTCATTCGGTCACCTCCGCGAGCAAGCTGGTGATTACTTTCTCGATCTTCTCGAGGTCGGCTTTGATCTTTTCAAACGGCCTTGACAGTATCTATTTGTAGAAATAGCGGTTGATGTCAATTTCGTAGCCGACCCTGATCCTAGATTCGTCGACTCCTGCGTCGGGCACACCCTGCACCAAAAAACCGGCGGGGGGTCTCCCCGTTTCGATCGGGTCGCGCTGTTCCATTGATGATACATCATAGGAACGCCATGAAGGGGCCGCACCCGAGGAACAACCGGGCCGGAAGCCGCCCCATCATCGGAAGCGAGCCCTACCCGGGCCTTTTCGCCCCCACCAGGGACGTGACCGCCGACATCGCCGCCATGACCGCCCCGACCACATAGGCGTACCCCAGCGCGGAGGAAAAGGCCGCCCTTTCCGCGGGTCCGAGCAGGGCCTTTTGAAAGGCCCCCGGCGGGGCGAAGGCGAAGAGCACCGCCCCACCGGCCGCGACGCCGAAGACCATCCCCACGTTGCGCATCGTGCCGAGGATCCCTGAAGCCACCCCCAGGTGGGACCTCGGGGCGTTCCCCATCACCGCGCTGTGGTTGGGTGACTGGAAAAAGCCGGTGCCGACGCCGAAGAGGGCCAGCCTCCAGGCCACGTCAGCCGCCCCCGATGAGGCCGACAGTCCGCCCATGAGGAGAAGGGCCAGGGCGCAAACGGCGGCGCCGGCGCAGGCTGGGGCCCTGGAGCCCACCCGGTCGGAGAGGGAGCCGCTGAAGGGGGCCACCGCCATGGTGGCCAGCGGGAAGGCGGTCATCGCCAGGCCCACCCTGTTGGGTGGGTACCCCAGCAGCCCCTGGAGGAAGAAGGGAGTGACGAAGACCATCACGTACTGGGACATGAAGTTGAGCAGGGCGCTCACGTTGGCGAAGGTGAAGGTACGGTTCCGGAAAAGGTCGAAGTCGAGCAGCGGCTGCGGCGACCTCCTCTCGATCCGGAAGAAGGCAACCCCCGCCGATACGGCCGCCAGCAGTACCAGCCCCGAGACCCGGTCCAGGCCGTGGCCCTGGAGGCGGCGGACGAAGAAAAGGATGGAAAAGAGGGAGATGAACGCCGTGACCACGCCCCCCGCATCGATCCTGCCGGGCTGGCCCTTCAGCTCGGGGATGACGAGCCAGCCCCAGGCCAGGGCGGCGAGGCCGATGGGCACGTTGATGAGGAACACGAGGCGCCAGCTCGACAGGGAGGTGATGAACCCGCCCAGGGAAGGCCCCAGCGCCAGGCCGACGGAGATGCTGACGGCGTTGATCCCCAGGGCCTTGCCCCGCTCCTCGGGGGGGAACGAGGCCGTCACTATGGCGAAGGGCACCGCCATGGTCAGCCCCGCGGTCAGCCCCTGGAAGGCGCGGAAGGCGATGAGCCACCGGATCGTCGAGGCGAGGCTGCACAGCCCCGAGGCCGCCACGAAACCCAGGAGGCCGAAGAGGTAGACCTTCCGGTACCCCAGGATATCGCCCAGGCGGCCGTAAAAGAGCAGGAGGCTGCTGATGGTGAGGAGGTAGATCATGGTCACCCATTGGGCCGTGGAAATGCCCACACCGAAACTGCTGGTGATCGTGGGCAGGATCGTGTTGACGATGCTCGCGTCGATGGGCCCCAGGATGCTCCCCAGCATGACCGCCCCCAGGACACCATAGCGGCCCCGGTACCGCCCACCCAGGCTGTGATCCCCCATTTTCGATCACCCCTCCACCCTTCCGTTCGCTGGTCATCCTGCCTCTTTATAGTCTACTCCCACCCTTGTTGACAGACCATCGGGGGGTCGATATACTAACCTTCGCGCCACTCTGGCGTCTTGGGGCGGATAGCTCAGCGGAAGAGCACCTGCCTTACAAGCAGGGGGTCACAGGTTCGAACCCTGTTTCGCCCACCAGGAATCTTCTCAACGGTTATAATAGATGAACGGGGTTGTAGCTCAGTCGGTTAGAGCGCCGGCCTGTCACGCCGGAGGTCGCGAGTTCGAGTCTCGTCAGCCCCGCCAACTCCTTGAAAAAGGGCGAGATAGCTCAGTAGGTAGAGCAGCGGACTGAAAATCCGCGTGTCCCCAGTTCGATTCTGGGTCTCGCCACCATGAAAATACATGGGGTGTGAGGCGGAAGTAGCTCAGGGGTAGAGCACAACCTTGCCAAGGTTGGGGTCGCGGGTTCAAATCCCGTCTTCCGCTCCATTTTCTCTTTGCGGGCGGCATAGCCAAGTGGTAAGGCAGAGGACTGCAAATCCTTTATCCCCGGTTCGAATCCGGGTGCCGCCTCCACTTCAGCCCTTTTTGTGGTTCGATATTCCTCGGTAGCTCAATAGGCAGAGCGGGTGGCTGTTAACCACTAGGTTGCAGGTTCGAGTCCTGCCCGAGGAGCCAAAATTCAATCCGCTGATTTCAGCGGTTCTTGTTTAACGCAAGACCCCGTGGGGTGATCCCCTCGGGGTCTCGTCGTTTCCGGCGTGCCCACGCCGACTTACGCCCGCCC
>Ga0209718_1001397_pt1 | contig 27371 bp, 5 predicted proteins | sample AD_JPNAS1_MetaG_FD_184420 | JGI IMG/M metagenome (GOLD analysis project Ga0209718, IMG submission 184420) | Active sludge microbial communities of municipal wastewater-treating anaerobic digesters from Japan - AD_JPNAS1_MetaG (SPAdes) (version 2) | ecosystem: Engineered > Bioreactor > Anaerobic >... | reverse complement strand
CTTGAGTTCGTCCCGGTTTCGAAATCAACCGGGGGGTTGGAGTAGGTTGCCTCGGGCATGCATTCGATGGCGCGCGTGGGCAGGTGATTCAGGTCCTTAATCTGCCTTACGCTTTGGCTCTGCTGCAGCTCCTTTTGGAGCAGCGCCTCCCTCTGTGCATGGACCCTGCGGAGTTCATCCTGATCCTGCCCAAAGGCAAAAACAGCCACCAGTACAAAACTTAAAAGCATTGTGAATTTTTTCATACTCGTTTTGATTTGGTTAGTAATTAGGTTAACTACAAAAAATCTCATGAAAAATTTTTAACTGTTCATAGGCAAGAAATTTTGGTGAATAAAAAGTCAAATTCAAACTAAAACTTTTGCAAAAAATCGAATAATTCTATTAATCAGCTTTCTGTAACCATCTGCTTTCAATTTAGCAGTAAAAAGGCGACTTAACTAACTATAAATGGAGTGGGCTTCCTAAAAAAAATTTACTAAAAATCGCTAAAGTTCATTGTATTATTAACCCTATCTCCAACATCATAATCACACCATTTGCAGTTTGTAGCAAGCACTTAATAAAAGTCTGTTGTAACTGTTTGCATCTGTAGTAATCTTTACTTTGTCACAAGAATCTACCGATGAGTCAAACTATCAAAAAAACTGATTTACCTAATCTTAAAAACGAACTTTACTCTTTTGAAAATGCAAATTGTAAAACCTTAAATAGCAGAACCTGAATCATTTTTTATATAAACCAAATATAGCATTTTTTTTCTAATAACCTAATCATATTTATCAATTATATTAAAAAAAAATTGTCCTCACCTTAAAACTAACTTATATCGCCTTAATACTATGTATTACAATAAACAATGAGTAAATGGTTACCTCTTCAAATAAATCATAAAAGCCGCTTTAATAAGCGGCTTTTATGCATAATTTTTAGAGTGTATTTTGTTTACTCTTTAATCATCTTCTTCACTATCCGCTCGCCATTTTCCGCCTCGAATACCATCAGGTAGATACCCCGTTTTAATACTTCTGTGGGGATAATTACCCGTTCTTCACCGGAAAGATTCAACTCCAGTACTTTTTGGCCTATAATATTATTAACAGTCAAGCGGTTAACCCTCTGGGCATTATCCAGGGTTATACTATTGCCAAAGGGATTGGGGTAAACCGAGAGTACTGCAAGGGTATTTTCATCCACACCTGTTGGGTTCATGATTACCGATATGTTCATATCAGCATCGGATACCTCAAAAGTGTCGTTGTGGTCATCATATCCCTCTGCAGTTACTACGAACGAGTAACTCCCACTGGGCAGCTGCGTTGATACCTCGCCCGATGCATTTGTAATAATAATGCCAATTCCTCCGATATTAACCTCGGCTCCCTCAATGGGCAAACCGGACTGACTGTGAACAGTGAATGTAATTGTATATTCTAAAACTGCCTCTTCAAAATTTGCTGTGAGCGTAACATCCGCAGCGGGCATGGTGTAATCAAATGCAAAATTGGTACTAACAACTATCCCGCTCTCATCTGTCCAGTTGACAAACTCGTATCCAGCATTGGCCGTGGCTGCAATGCCAACTACCTGCCCAGCCTCGTACTCTCCACCACCGCCAACGCTTCCTCCATCCGTGGGGTTGGCAACCAGAGTTAGGGTATAAGTGGGAATGGTCACAGCTTCGAAATTGGCTGTAAGGGTGACATCCGCAGCGGGCATGGTGTAATCGAATGCGAAATTGGTACTAACAACTACCCCACTATCATCTGTCCAGTTGACAAACCCGAAGCCAGCATTGGCCGTGGCAGCAATGCCAACCACCTGTCCAGCCTCATACTCTCCACCACCGCCAACACTTCCGCCATCCATGGGGTTGGCTACTAGGGTCAGGGTGTAGGTGGGAATGACAACTGCTTCGAAATTGGCTGTAAGGGTGACGTCCGCAGCAGGCATGGTGTAATCGAATGCGAAATTGGTGCTAACAACTGCCCCACTCTCGTCTGTCCAGTTGACAAATACATAACCCTCATTAGCCGTGGCTGCAATGCCAACCACTTGCCCAGCCTCGTACTCTCCGCCGCCGCCAACGCTTCCGCCATCCGTGGGGTTGGCTACCAGGGTTAGGGTGTAAGTGGGAATGGTTACCTCTTCGAAATTGGCTGTAAGAGTAACATCCGCAGCGGGCATGGTGTAATCGAATGCGAAATTGGTACTAACAACTGCCCCACTCTCGTCTGTCCAGTTGACAAATACATAACCCTCATTAGCCGTGGCTGCAATGCCAACCACTTGCCCAGCCTCGTACTCTCCACCGCCGCCAACGCTTCCGCCATCCGTGGGGTTGGCTACCAGGGTTAGGGTGTAAGTGGGAATGGTTACCTCTTCGAAATTGGCTGTAAGAGTAACATCCGCAGCGGGCATGGTGTAATCGAATGCGAAATTGGTACTAACAACTGCCCCACTCTCATCTGTCCAGTTGACAAATACATAACCCTCATTAGCCGTGGCTGCAATGCCAACCACCTGCCCCGCCTCGTACTCTCCACCTCCGCCAACGCTTCCGCCATCCATGGGGTTGGCTACCAGGGTCAGGGTGTAGGTGGGAATGACAACTGCTTCGAAATTGGCTGTAAGGGTGACGTCCGCAGCGGGCATGGTGTAATCGAATGCGAAATTGGTACTAACAACTACCCCGCTATCATCTGTCCAGTTGACAAACTCGTATCCGGCATTGGCCGTAGCAGCAATGCCGACAACTTGCCCCGCCTCGTACTCTCCACCACCGCCAACGCTTCCGCCATCCGTGGGATTGGCTACCAGGGTTAGGGTGTAGGTGGGAATGACAACTGCTTCGAAATTGGCTGTGAGGGTAACATCCGCAGCGGGCATGGTGTAATCAAATGCGAAATTGGTACTAACAACTACCCCGCCCTCATCTGTCCAGTTGACAAACTGGTATCCAACTGCAGGAGATGCCATTACTTCAACAGTTTCACCCTCGGTATAATATCCTCCGCCCGTAACAGTGCCTCCATCCATTGGATTAGCTATCAACGTAAGTAAGTGTACACCCGGTATTACTTCAAAATTTGCCGTAAGGGTTACATTGGTAGCCGGCATTGTGTAGGTAAAGGTTGCTTCTGTGCTTATCACCTGGCCATCGCTATTGGTCCAGCTATCAAAATTGTATCCCTGCCCGGGAGTTGCTGTGATAACAATCTCATCACCCGTTAAATACTGCCCGGCGCCGCTAGCCGTTCCTGAGCCATAGGGCTCAATTTCAATGGTTAACAAACCATAAATGGTGAATGTGGCCTCATTTTCGAGCGATAGTAAGTAGTTGCCACCCGCACTAAGCGTTCCAATGTTTATCAGGTAAATCCCTATCTCTTCACCGGCATCTCTACCCAGAGCACCCGTGAGAGCATCGCTGCCAATGAGTTGGCTTTCATCATAAGTATAGGTTAACACCGGATCTAGGTCGCCAAAGATTTTACTCTGATTTTCGTCGGCAGTTACCGTTATGGACTTGGGGAAAATTGATGCATACGTGTGGCCAACCGTCGAAATTAAAGTGTAGTTGTTAGCATCGTCACCTCCCGCAATGGCAATGTTATTATAATTTACAATTTTATCTGTTCCAACATCAGGGGATTCGAACTGGGCATTAAATGAAAAATCCAAATCATCCCCGGATAACCTGTCGTCGTCAAACCCAGTTCCATAAACATCAGTGGCGCCATCGTAAGTTTTACTGTCGGCAGTAAAGTTGCTCAGCAGCAAATCTCGTGGATTAATGGCCGCATAAGATGTTATGTTGCCAATGTAATACTTATCGGCATCCACACCCGTTAGATTCAGACCGGAAATGGTAACTGTCTTGTGAATACCCACATACTTATCGTTGAAAACTATATTGGCCATAGAGTAATCCAACTCAACGTCATCCCCCGTTTCAACACCGTTCAGAACCCCCCAGTACTGGATGGTTGCAGTGTTGGTACCATCGTAAGTTTTATCATCAACAACAACACCGGTTAAATTAAGTATTATCTTATCAGTTACTGTCAATTCACCCTCTTCCGTAGTTACGTTATAATTATCCAAATCAGTACCCGATTCAGGAATTACATAGGTAATGGTAATCGGATAAACCCCGACGTCGGCTTCGGCAGAAGCACCCTGACTTTGCAATGTAACCTCCTGAATATTATCGCCATAATCCACAACCAATCCATTGGTTGTAAATTCATTTCCAGCAAAATCGTAAATCTGACCAACTACCTTGAGGATGTCATTTGCTTTTACGGTCAAGTCTCTTCTCACTATCTCGAATGTTGCAGGATCCAAGGTTAAAGCATAATTTGTCCCCGCTTCAAGGCTACCCATGTGTATTGAGTATATCCCCACATTCTGCCCTACTTCGCGCGTAAGGCTTCCTTCGAAAATATCCTCTTCTCCTGACACCAATTCCCCTACCGAAATCACCCATGTAAGCAGAGGATCGTTCTCACCGTAAACCTTGGAAAGGTTGTCATCGGGAGTAATAGTAAGGGGACGGGGATAGATTGCCGAGACAACCGAACCGGTTGGGGTTTGAATTTCATAGTTTCCCTGATCAGTTCCCCCAACAATTTGAATGTTCGAATACTCTACTGTGCGAGGATTGCCGGCCGCCGGATTCACATCGGCATAACGGAAAGCAGCGTCGTATGCAAACTCCAGGTTATCGTTGAGTATCCTGTCATCGTCAAATCCGGTACCTGTAACGGCAGTGGTACCATCGTATGTTTTCGTATTGGCAGTGAAGTTACTCAGAGTAAGATTGCGCCTGGTGATATTGGCAGTTGTGGTTTGAGCACCAATGCTGTACTTGGGCGCATCACTCCCTGTGAGATACAATCCGGTAATGGTAACTGTTTTACCATTACCAACTGCTTTATCGGTAAAATGACTCGATGATCCTGTGTAAACCACTTCAACATCATCGCCTGCAGAAATGCCTAAAATACTTCCCCAATCGGCAATAATTGCATTGGTAGTGCCATCATATACCTTGTTTTCTGCTATGATTCCATCAAGGGTAACGGGAATTTTATCCACCACCGTCATAGTTCCCGGAACATAGGAAATACTGTAATTACCCAAGAGGGTGCCCGAACCGGGAACTGCATTCCCTATGGATATGGAATAATCGCCCGTGGGGGCACTTGCTGCTGCACCAGCACTGTTCAAATCAACTCCGGCAATGGCATCACCATAATCATTAACCAAACCATCTGCAGTAAATTCAGTACCCTGGAATAGATACTCAACACCCACAGGCTTTTCAATACTATTGGCTGTAATGGTTAAGTTTTTAGCAGTGATGCTCAGGCTAGCCGAATTAAATGTGACATTGTAATTTGAGCCAATGGCAAGCGTACCCTGCTGAATCTGGTATATCCCCACATCCTGTCCAGGCTCACGCGTTAGCGAACCCTCAATGCCATCGGCATCGTTACCAACGTAGGACCCCGACGAGAGGGTGTATGTTAACTGAGGATCGGAATCGCCATACACCTTAGTTTTGGCATCCGCTGTCCACGTAATGGGCCTTGGTGTAATGGAAAACATCACTCCTGAGGTAATGGATATTAAGTAATTTGACCCTGCGGAAAGGGTTCCCAAGGTTATTTCATAAGATCCCACATTCTCGCCCACATTACGTGTAAGGTTTCCGGAAATGGCATCGGATCCAAACAATTCGCCATTGGTTACGTCATAAGTCAATGCAGGATCCCCGTAGCCATAAACCTTCTCCATGCCGCTGTGGGGAGTTACGGTTAGATCCTTGGGTGTAATATTTGCCGTAACATACTGATTTCCTATTATATACTTATAAGAATCGCTACCCGTCAATGCCAACCCTGTTATGGTAATGGTTTTGCCATTACCCACATCCTTATTGTTAAATGTGGCTTGGGCTGAACTCGTAACAAGGGAAACATTATCACCGGATTGGACGCCCATGAGCGTTCCCCACTGGGTTATGGTTGCGGCATCTGTTCCATCGTACACCTTATCCGCAGCCACGATACCGGAAAGTTCCAAATCAATTAAATCGCTTACCGTCAAAATACCGGGTACATAGCTGATGGTGTAATTTCCATTGCTTGGGTTGATCACCGCATTGCTAATGATAATATCGTACTCCCCGGGAAGGGCAGCCGAATGACTTCCATCACTGGTTATCGAAACGCTCGTAATCGCATCTCCATAATAGAGATCGGTATTGGTAAACTCATCATTTTGAAACACATATGTTTGCAAGTAGGTCTTGATAAAGCTATTGGCAGTGATGGTAAGATCTCTTGGGGTAATCGTAAAATTGGCCCCGTTGAATATAATCGTGTAATTGCCACCAGCACTAAGCGTTCCTTGCTGTATTGCATAAGTACCCACATTGTTTCCCGCAACCCGGGTAAGCGCACCCGTAATGGCATCAGTACCCACCAAACCACTACTACTATATGTTAACGCCGGATCAGGATCACCATAGATTTTACTTCCTGCATTAGCGGTAATGGTTAGATTCCTTGCTGTTATAGTTAGCTGTCCACTCTCAAAAGTAATGTGGTAATTGGATGGATTGGGCGAAATGGAGAGGGTACCCTGTAATATGCTGTACACACCCACATTGGAACCAGGCTGAACAGCCAGGCTACCCGTGAAAGAATCGCCCGAGGCAAGACTGCCCGAAGTTATACGGTAGGTTAACCCGGGATTGGGATCGCCATAAACTTTTGTTTTATCTTCGGCAGCAATGGTAATAGCTCTCGAAGTAATTGTCAGATTGGCCCCCACAAACGTGAGATTGTAGTTGACTGAAAGGGAAAGCGTTCCAATGCCAATGGCATACGTGCCAACATTTTCGCCAGTTGCCCTACTCAAGTTTCCGGTAAAACTATCGGAAAACACAAGTGAACCTGATGTTATTTGATATGTTAATTCCGGATCAACTGCTCCATAGACCTTACTCTTGTCATCGGCCGTAACGGTTATGGGCCTTGTGGTAATGGTGAGATTGGCGGTATTGTAAGTTACACTATAGTTTCCTTCTACATTGACATCAAGTGAATTAAGAATAGTCAACGAGCCGCGTTCAATCTGTCTTGTTCCCACATTTTCTCCGGAGATACGGGTTAATGCTCCGTCCAACCTATCGCCAGTGGCGAGGGTACCAACCAATTGGTAGGTCAACTCCGGATCGATTTCGCCATACACCTTGGTTTTTGGCTGTGCGTTAATGGTTATAGCCCTTGCCCCAATGGTAAGGGTACCTCCAACATAATTAACAGCGTAATTATTCCCGCCATTCCCATCGTTAATACTAAGTGTTCCCAAGGTAATATTGTAAACCCCTACCGATTCACCCGCCTCCCGCGAAAGGGCTCCAGCCCATGTATCGCCTGATATTAGTGTAATGGAAGCATCATAAGCAAACGAGGGGGGATCACTTTCACCATACACTTTCGAGTATGAATTGGCAGTGATGGTGATTGGAAGTGCCGTTATATTGACCGTAATCCCTGTTGGCTGACTCAGTAGCACATAGTTACCCGACTGTAATCCCGCTATGGTTACCCCGGTAACGCTAACGGATTTACCGTTGCCCACATGCTTGTTGGAAACCGATGCGGAATAACCACTTGAATTGATGGAAACATCATCGGGATTAATAACGCCCACAAGAGAAGCCGATGCAAAATTCAGGGTTACCGCTGTTCCACCGTTGTATTGCCTGTTGTTGGCAACCACACCCGTTATGGATAGCCCTTTTGCTGTAATATCGGCCGAAAGGCCGGTGGGTTGGGTAAGGGAATAGTTTCCTGCGGCCGCACCACTTAGGCCGAGGCCCGATACGGTTACCGGCTTCCCTGTCCCCACATTGCTGTTGTTGAAGTTGGCCGTATAGCTCGAAGTGTTAAGCGACACCGCATCGCTGCCTACCACACCGCTGAGGGTGGCTGAGCCAAAATTCAACGTGGCCGTGGTGTTCCCATCGTATGTCTTGCTGTTCACCGTTACCCCCGACACCGTCAGTACCCTTGCAGTAATGTTGCCAATCAGCCCGGAGGGCTGTGTTAGGGTATAGTTGCCCGCAGTTGCTCCGCTCAATGAAAGACCCGTAACGGTTACGGGTTTCCCTGTTCCCACGCTGCTGTTATTAAAGTTGGCCGTATAAGCCGAGGTATTCAGCGTAACCGCATCGCTGCCCACCACACCGCTCAGGGTGGCTGAAGCGAAGTTCAACGTGGCCGTTGTGCTGCCGTCGTATGTCTTGCTGTTTACCGTTACCCCTGACACCGTCAAAGTCTTGGCAGTAATGTTGCCAGTCAGCCCGGAGGGCTGGGTAAGGGTGTAGTTGCCCGCAGCTGCCCCGCTAAGGCCGAGACCCGATACGGTTACCAGCTTCCCGGTACCCACACTACTGTTGTTGAAGTTGGCCGTATAGCTTGAGGTGTTGAGCGACACCGCATCACTGCCCACCACACCGCTCAGGGTGGCTGAAGCAAAGTTCAACGTGGCCGTAGTGCTGCCATCGTATGTCTTGCTGTTCACCGTTACCCCGGACACCGTCAAAGTCTTGGCAGTAATATTGCCAGTCAACCCGGTAGGCTGGGTAAGGGTGTAGTTGCCCGCAGCTGCCCCGCTAAGGCCGAGACCCGATACGGTTACCAGCTTCCCGGTACCCACACTACTGTTGTTGAAGTTGGCCGAATAGCTCGAGGTGTTGAGCGACACCGCATCACTGCCCACCACACCGCTCAGGGTGGCTGAAGCAAAGTTCAACGTGGCCGTAGTGCTGCCATCGTATGTCTTGCTGTTCACCGTTACCCCGGACACCGTCAATGCCTTGGCAGTAATGTTGCCAGTCAGCCCGGAGGGCTGGGTAAGGGTGTAGTTGCCTGCAGCCGCTCCGCTGAGACCAAGGCCCGATACGGTTACGGGTTTACCTGTACCCACATTGCTGTTGTTGAAAGTAGCCGTATAGCTTGAGGTGTTGAGCGACACCGCATCGCTGCCCACCACACCGCTCAGGGAGGCCGAGCTAAAGTTCAGAGTGGCTGTGGTATTACCATCGTAGGTCTTGCTGTTCACCGTTACCCCCGAAACCGTCAATGCCTTGGCAGTAATGGTGCCAGTCAGCCCGGTGGGCTGGGTAAGGGTGTAGTTGCCCGCAGCCGCTCCGCTGAGACCAAGGCCCGATACGGTTACCGACTTCCCGGTACCCACGCTGCTGTTATTGAAATTGGCCATATAGCTTGAGGTGTTGAGCGACACCGCATCACTGCCAATCACACCGCTCAGGGAGGCCGAGCTAAAGTTCAACGTGGCCGTGGTGTTGCCATCGTATGTTTTGCTGTTCACTGTTACCCCGGACACCGTCAAAGTCTTGGCAGTAATATTGCCAGTCAGCCCGGAGGGCTGGGTAAGGGTGTAGTTCCCAGCAGCCGCTCCGCTGAGACCGAGGCCCGATACGGTTACCGGCTTCCCGGTACCAACGCTGCTGTTGTTGAAGTTGGCCGTATAGCTCGAGGTGTTGAGCGACACCGCATCGCTGCCCACCACACCGCTCAGGGAGGCCGAGCTAAAGTTCAACGTGGCCGTGGTGTTGCCATCGTAGGTCTTGCTGTTCACCGTTACCCCGGACACCGTCAATGTCTTGGCAGTAATATTGCCAGTCAACCCGGTAGGCTGGGTAAGGGTGTAGTTGCCCGCAGCTGCCCCGCTGAGACCAAGGCCCGATACGGTTACGGGCTTCCCTGTTCCCACGCTGCTGTTGTTGAAGTTGGCAGTATAGCTCGACGTGTTGAGCGACACCGCATCGCTGCCCACCACTCCGCTCAGGGTGGCCGAGCTAAAATTCAGCGTGGCTGTGGTGTTACCATCGTAGGTCTTGCTGTTCACCGTTACCCCGGACACCGTCAAAGTCTTGGCAGTAATATTTCCAGTCAGCCCGGAGGGCTGGGTAAGGGTGTAGTTCCCAGCAGCCGCTCCGCTGAGACCGAGGCCCGATACGGTTACCGGCTTCCCGGTACCCACGCTGCTGTTGTTGAAGTTGGCCGTATAGCTCGAGGTGTTGAGCGACACCGCATCGCTGCCCACCACACCGCTCAGGGAGGCCGAGCTAAAGTTCAACGTGGCCGTGGTGTTGCCATCGTATGTCTTGCTGTTCACCGTTACCCCGGACACCGTCAAAGTCTTGGCAGTAATGATGCCAGTCAGCCCGGAGGGCTGGGTAAGGGTGTAGTTCCCAGCAGCCGCTCCGCTGAGACCGAGGCTCGATACGGTTACCGGCTTCCCGGTACCCACGCTGCTGTTGTTGAAGTTGGCCGTATAGCTCGAGGTGTTGAGCGACACCGCATCGCTGCCCACCACGCCGCTCAGGGCGGCCGAGCTAAAGTTCAGCGTGGCTGTAGTGTTCCCGTCATACTCCTTGGTGACAACAGTGATACCCGTTACAGTAATAGTCTTCTGGTTTACAGTGACACTAACACTACCATCAACTGTGTTGTATGCTGTGGTATTGGTCGGGGTAAAACGCACATCGGCAGAATAAGTACCCGCAGCGGGTACCGTAGTGGGGTTGATATAGGTAAAAACCCCTGAAACGCTTTCCCCGTCATAAGTAGCCGATCCACCGGTTAAGGTAGCTGCCGAAAGCTGCGAGCCATATGTAATACTCGCAGCAGAGGGCCAGGTAACAACAGGAGTCCCCTTTGCAACAGTAATGGAGCCATTGTTAGTTCCTGTGAGAATCTGATCACCACCCGGATTAGAGATAATCGCATTACTAATATTCAAAGGATACACACCTGTTGTTTCTGTAGCATTCAGGTTAAAAGTGGCGATGGTTCCCGAATTGCCCGTGTAGGTGGCATTGGTACCCGAATAGCTCACTATTCTCAAAGTTGACCCACCAATAATGTTGGCCGTTATTACATGATTGGTGATGCGCGCAGGGTTTAACGAGATGGAGCCATCAACGTAGTTGAAACCTACAGGAATTGCCACATCCAGTTGAAATGCCACAGCCGGATTGACATTGTTCATTGCTAACTCAACGGTGGCTACACTTCCGGGTACCACACTCTGCGAATTGAGCGATAGGGTATTTTGCCCCTGAACTATCTGCGATACAATGAGAAATATTATTGATGCTATAATGCTAATTGATTTCTTGTGAGTTTTCATAATTTCTTCTGTGTGAAAAATTAACAATTACGTTTTTTACAATTTCTGTGAGTTTGTATTTCAAAACATCGCTTTAAAATCGTGCTTGCCACAGATTTTGCTATCGAACAATCAACAATTTCCTCTCGTATGTTCTTGCAGAAATCCTATCAACAGCTGCTGATATATCAATCTTAAGAATATAAACCCCGGAAGACATCTCGGGTTTGAGCGGCAATCTTACCATATGCTCTCCCCTGCCATACGATTGAACTGGTATGCGAGCAATGGTTCTACCCAAAACATCTGCCAGGTAGAATGTCATCCTTGCATCACCGGGGAGGTTGAATTTTGCGAAACACTCTCCTGATGTGGGGTTGGGATACACTGTCAATCCCAACTCATCATTTACCACAGGTATGGTGGTTGGATGATAGGTAGAAGCGTTAACTCTCACCATTTGGTGGCTGATATTCGATGCCCACACTTCACCCCAATCAATGTCATCCAGGTTTGGTGTAACAAGCCTTAATAGGTCGATTTTTCCATCGTGGAATGGTGTATTGCTCATGCTGTATATCACCCCCTTACCCGTTTCGTAATTGTATGCCAGGGTATGATCGGTATCGGTTAGCAGTTCCAATTCCATTTCATCGCTCAACGGCTTAAACTCAAATTGAAGTGCTGTGATGGTACCATCGCTGGTGAACGACACATCGCCGGTCTCTGTAAGGTAAATGGTCGGAGTTTCAGAATCAGTATCGCTGGTGTTGCCCTTAGCCCCCTGGAGTATCAAATCGATAAGAGCAGTAAGGTCGGCCAACTCACCGGGGGTTCCGTTGCCATTCACATCGGCTGCACTAATATCAAAACCCGCAGGGGTGTTGCCATTGAGATGAGCAATAAGCCATACCACATCCAGTATGTTGACCACCCCATCGGGGTTCACATCGCCAATAATGGGGCCTGTAGATGCGAAAGTAAATTCGGGCAAGATTGCCATGGAAGAACTTATGCTAATTCCACCGGACCAATCATACCATGTGGATCCTTCCAAAAAGAAACTGGTATTGAAGCCATCTCCTCTATCCGGTACACAGGCTACGGTGAACTGATGATTAGCGTAGTTATGGGAAGGACTATCATAGCTAATGACAAACCCTACGTAGAATGTGCCTGTAACCTGAATGGGCGAATCGAATATCACCGTATTCCAACTTGCTGCTGTGAGCGAAGTGATGGCCACTGTTTTGGAGCCCAAAATAGTTCCCGGAACGCCATTGTTATCAGCCCATACTCGGAATGTTACATTTTTACCGGCCCCGTTAGCAATAGCAGGCAGTACCCGCACCTGAGTAATGGTGCCCTCATGCTCATTTTCATACCTGTCGGCATAGGCCGTTAACGACCACTGGTTGTGGCCAGGGAATTGAGCATTGGTAGTACCCGTACCATAATACGTCAATGACTCACCCTCCCTAATCTTGGTAATCTCCTGGGTACCTCCCACCAAAACTAAGTTGTTGGCGGTCATATTATCGGATCCATGCGCATTGGATGCGGTAAGCGATACGGAATAGCTGCCATTGGAATTGTACCTAATCCCTGTGGGATTCTGCAAACTGCTTGATGAGGGTGTACCACCGGTAAAGGTCCAATTCCAACCTGTGGGAATACGAATGGATTTATCAACGAAGTCCATCACATCACCCCTTTGAAGGAATGGCTGAAACGATGATGTCCAGAAATTGGATTGAAAGCCAAAATCGGCAATGGGCGGCCTTCCAATCACGTTCACATAGTTCGATTTGGTAATGCTGTTCTGTCCGACCAGGTTGGCTGCCCTAAGTGTTATCGAATACTGCCCTGCCACATCATACCGAATGGTAGGATTCTGATCATTGGAAGTGGTAGGGGTGCCCCCGGGGGTACTCCATTCCCATAAAATCGGACTATTGGTTGAGGCATCGGTAAAAGTCAACGTTTCACCCTCAAATACATTTATGGATGGAAGGGTAGAGCTAAAAGCACCCACCAAAATATCGTCAATGGCCATCTGGAACCCATCGTTTTCCTGATAGATAAATGCCAACCTTATGGACTTCCCTTTGTAGGCATTCATATTCAACTCCATTCGGTAGTCATAAAGATTCAGGGGTGAACCAGTATACGACTGCAGGGTACTCCATACACCATCGGAAAAGACCCTAATGTGAAAATTGGTATTCCAATTCTGGGCTGGATTATGAGCAAACCACATCCACCACCATAGGAAAACATCCAGCGTTGTATTTTCAATGGTAAACTCCGGGCTAACCGCCCATGTGTAGTTGGGAGCGGTGTAGCCGGTAATCATAGAACCCTGACCATTCTTTATATAGTCAGCCCAACTTCCATCACCAAAGGGATCAGTGAGGCTAGAATTTAGTACCCATCTTGGGGCTGTTGCCTCTGTAACCGGATTCTGAGTAAGAGTGGTTGTTCGAAACTGCTCCCACCCTGAGGGTAACGACCCGTCACTTGTAATATCCTCAAATCCTTCAAAGAAGAATACCTCCTCATTGCCAAAATTGGCAACCGGCGCAGCCGTTTGTGATGCAAATTCAATACGGATATTGGGTCTATTCCCGTTTACAGTACCGTTTCCGGAAGGAGCGGTATTTCGAGCGCTCCATTGATGGTGCCTACTTGCAGAAGTTGTGTAACGGCATGCACTGGAAATATTGGATGTAGAAGTAGAATTTGTATAAACAATCACCAATAGATTTTGGGTTCCGTTGTAAACAAAATTGGAAGTTAAATCCAATGCATTCCATCCGGCTATACCAGGCACAAAAGTGCCATCGTAAACCAGCTGAGCACCTGTTATATAATTACTAAAAGCACCTGCAGAAAGCGTAGTGGCGGTGGTATGCTTAAGCCATATTTGAATATTGCGAGTATCCGTTTGCGCTGTATTGGCATACCATTCCAATGTACTTATTAGCCCGCCTCCAGCCACCTCAGCGGCAGTATAAAGGGCTACGCTCTGAACATGATTTGCTCTAGTAGAGGCAGTATTTCTACCATCAATACCAAAAGGGTAAAGACCTGTACTCGTCCCGGTGCCGATGGTAACAGGATTAGTGGCCGGAGGTGTAGGCGCAGCAGTAACCGTAATGTAATTTGTTTTGGTTTCGGTTCCTGAGCCGTGTGCATTGGTTGATGTTAGCGAAACGGTATAGGTTCCGGGAGTAACCCAGGCAACTTTAGGGTTTCTTTCATTTGATACCGTAGGGAAGGCATTGCTACCAAAACTCCATTGCCACTGGGTGGGTCCGTTGGTGGAGAGATCGGTAAAGGTAATCTCGGTTCCTGCGACCACATTAGTTTCACTGGCAGAGAAATTGGCCACAGGAGGATCGGTGGTCCAAGTAGGATCCCAACCCTGCAGGGTTGTAGGATTTGTTCCCAAGGGGTCTAACCACGATCTCAGGCTAACCGAAGGGGCTGTACCATTGCTCTCCCAGTGATATGAGAATTTTCCGTAGTAGTCGGCGTTACCTGGATTGCTACATGAAGAACTACCCCCGGATAGTGTTCCCACAATCAGCCCGTCAGAATTGAAAAGCGGTGATCCCGACGAGCCTCCCTCGGTACAACCGTGTCCGCTCACGTTTGCTGTCCAAACAACCCTCCACGCGGAGTTGCTTGCCATGGTTGAACCGCCAATATTTGGAGTGGCAGAGCCTAATGCCGATGAGTAGGTGGAAATCTTCTTCACATCGCCTGCCGGATGGTGAATTCCTGCTCCCGAAGTGGAGGCAGTTGTACTCCTGCTCCATCCGTTGAAATAGGGATTATATGACGAGGGAACATTGCTCTTTAGCTGTACCAACAACATATCGGAGCCTCCCGAAATAGATGCCTGAGCCTTTAGATCGCAGCCGGTCATCATATCGGAAGTGGGTGGAGTTCCCGAACCACAGTTGGGCCGTTCGTAGTTAAAGTAGAATTGCCACACGTTCCTATCGGCCGCCGAAGACCCTTCGCCACAGTGATATGCGGATAGAACATAGGGGGTAAAATTCTGCAACGTATTGTTTACCAATGAAGAAGAGCAAAAATACCAATCACTGCCTATCCTGTTAAGCTGGTGTATCACCCCACGTTTCTGGTTTTGCCAACTATCGCCAACAGCACAATTGATATCAACCTGGCATGACTCTGAGCCCCCGGTATTGGGCTTGCTTCCATCAAAAATGGCATACACATCGGTGTACATATACATCAGCTCGCCTACCCTAAGGAGAGCTTGCGAAATGTAATCCTCCGCTTCAACAATGGATACCTGCCCTACAGCTTCGTTTTGTAAATCCATTCCAACATTGTCTCCAATAGCCAACCTATCCAAAGTAACCATGCTATGACCAGAAGGATTGGGTTTTTCAACATACTCAATGGTGATAACACTCCCATAGAGGACCTTGGTGCTAAGCACCTTGTCGTCATTGTTATTATGACTACCCAGGGCTCCGTTGACCATGCTCTTATCCTCGTTATAGAGATACAACTCCGATCCCTCGGGAAGTTCATACTGATCGAAAACCACTCCCAAGGCTGTCGCTCCTTCGGCCGCCAGCGAGAGCCTCCACATCATTCTACCGTCGGGCAAACGGGTCCATTTGCCGGAGTTGTTGAGGTCAAGCCCAACAGGTAAAGAAAAACCTGCTCGCATGGGTACGCCATCTTTCTGCGTACGGGAGTCCTCTTCATAAATCTTATCCCAATCGAAATCGGGAGTCAAATCCAATTTCTCCACATCGGGGCTTACATGGTAAATAGAGCTAAGAGGCTTTCCCTCTTTCAATATTTGCCCATTTACCCCGTTGGAAAATGCAAATGCCATCAATAGGGCTATTGCCACTGACAAGTTGAAGGATAGTTTTTTCATGGTGAATGGAGGTTTTAAAGAACGATTTGTTATTGTTTTAAACTTAAATTGCCAACACAAGGGTGTCAATGGTTATACAACTACTCGTATCCGAGAGTTTCAAACCATTTGGCTCGAAAAGTAATGATTTAAATCACTATTTTATGATATGCACTAAAAATATTGACAAATACCCAAGCTATAATGTCAAATAATACTTTTTCGTTGACGAATGGATAAAAAAAGGGTGCCCTGGACAAACCAGAACACCCTCAAAGAAATTAAATACCGATTATTCCTTAACCATCCTCTTCACCACCCGCTCGCCATTTTCCGCCTCGAATACCATCAGGTAGATACCCCGTTTTAATACTTCTGTGGGGATAATTACCCGTTCTTCACCGGAAAGATTCAGCTCCAGTACTTTTTGGCCTATAATATTATTAACAGTCAAGCGGTTAACCCTCTGGGCATTATCCAGGGTTATACTATTGCCAAAGGGATTGGGGTAAACCGAGAGTACTGCAAGGGTATTTTCATCCACACCTGTTGGGTTCATGATTACCGATATGTTCATATCAGCATCGGATACCTCAAAAGTGTCGTTGTGGTCATCATATCCCTCTGCAGTTACTACGAACGAGTAACTCCCACTGGGCAGCTGCGTTGATACCTCGCCCGATGCATTTGTAATAATAATGCCAATTCCTCCGATATTAACCTCGGCTCCCTCAATGGGCAAACCGGACTGACTGTGAACAGTGAATGTAATTGTATATTCTAAAACTACCTCTTCAAAATTTGCCGTGAGGGTTATATCCTCGGCCGGCATAGTATAATCGAATGCGAAATTGGTACTAACAACTACCCCACTCTCATCTGTCCAGTTGACAAACTCGTAACCGGCGTTGGCCACAGCCGTTATGGTCACCACCTGACCCTCCTCGTACTCACCGCCTCCCGAAACAACTCCGCCATCCGCGGGGTTGGCAACCAGGGTTAGGGTGTAGGTAGGAATGACAACTGCTTCGAAATTGGCTGTAAGGGTGACATCCGCAGCGGGCATGGCATACTCAAACTCGGCATCGGTACCCACCTCCTCTCCTTCCTCATCTGTCCAATTGACAAATTCGTAACCAGCGTTGGCCACAGCCGTTATGGTCACCACCTGACCCTCCTCGTACTCACCGCCTCCCGAAACGACTCCGCCATCCGCGGGATTGGCCTCCAACGTCAGGGTGTAGGTGGGAATCTGTTCAAAGTGAGCCGTGAGGGTTATATCCTCTGCCGGCATGGTGTATTCAAATTCGGCTTCGGCACTTACCTCCTCGTCAGCCGCATTGGTCCAGTTTACAAACACATAGCCGTCGTTGGCTATGGCCGAAACGGTTACTACATCGTCCTCCTCATAGGCTCCGGCACCACTCACCACTCCACCCTCAGGCGGATTGGCCAACAGGGTCAGCAAGTAACTACCGGTTTGCATAAAGTTGGCCGTGAGGACAACATCTTCGGCAGACATGGTAAACTCAAACTCGGCATCTGTGCTTATAACCTCGTCGTTCTCATTTGTCCAGTTTACAAAGTCGTACCCGGTGTTGGGGGTAGCCAAAACTGTTACCCCATCGCCCTCCTGGTACTCTCCGCTACCCGAAACGATTCCCCCTTCGGCAGGATAGGCAGTGAGGGTAAGAGTATAGGTTGTGACCACTACCCCGAAGTTGGCTGTAAGGGTCACATTCTCACCGGGCATAATGAATTCATATTGGGGCTCGAGGCTAACCACCTCATCATCTGCATTGGTCCAACTTATAAACTCATATCCGTCATTGGGTATGGCGGTAACGATCACCTCATCGCCCTCATCGTAGGCCCCGCCACCTGTAACAGTACCTCCCACCGGGGGATTAGCCGTTAGGCTTAACACGTAAATACCGACTTGGGTGAAATTAGCTGTGAGGGTAACATCCTCGGCGGGCATGGTGAACTCAAACCCGGCATCTTCACTGACCACATCATCGGCAGCGTTGGTCCAACTCACGAAGATGTAGCCTGTATTTGGCATAGCCAAAAGGGGTATCTCATCGCCCTCCTCGAAATCTCCACCACCGGTAACAACTCCACCTTCAGTGGGATTAGCCACCAGAGTAAGGGTGTAGGTGGGTGGTATGATCTCAAAGTTGGCCGTGAGGGTAACGTCCTGGGCGGGCATGGTATATTCAAACGCTGCCTCATCGCTCACCACCTCATCAGCCACATTGATCCAGTTTACAAACTCGAAGCCGGCATTGGCCGTGGCCGAGAGAGTGACCTCCTCCCCCTCCTCGAAATCTCCGCCACCGGAAACAACTCCACCTTCTGTGGGGTTGGCTACCAGGGTAAGGGTGTAGGTGAGTATGTGCTCAAAGTTGGCCGTGAGGGTAACATCCTGGGCGGGCATGGTATATTCAAACTCTGCCTCATCGCTCACCTCCTCGTTTGCCGCATTGGTCCAGTTTACAAATCGGTATCCCGAATTTGGCGTTGCCAAAAGGGGTATCTTATCGTCCTCCTCGAAATCTCCGCCACCGGAAACAACTCCACCTTCTGTGGGGTTGGCTACCAGGGTAAGGGTGTAGGTGGATGGTATGATCTCAAAGTTGGCCGTGAGGGTAACATCCTGGGCGGGCATGGTATATTCAAACGCTGCCTCGACACTTACTACTGCATCAGACTCATTGGTCCAGTTCACGAATCGATACCCCGAATTTGGCGTAGCCAAAAGAGGTATCCCATCGCCCTCCTTGAAATCTCCGCCACCGGTAACGATTCCGCCATCCGTGGGATTGGGAATCAGCGTCAGGGTGTAGGTTTTAACATCTAAGCTGACGTTGGTTATAAAGATAGAGTTCACCGGAGTATTCTCCACAGAACTCTCAGCGTAAAATCCCAACTTAACAAAACCCGAAGCACCCTCCAATGGAATAGCATACCTGGCACCCGTGTAGGGGATATCGTCTAGAACATGCTCTGATCCTGCATTGTCCCACATCCTCAGCACGTTGGCACTCGACCAGGTTTGACCACCATCCCACGAGGCTACCACAGCAAATTTAGCATCATCACCACTTACAAAGGGAGGCTCAGAATCATAAAATATTGTGTATGCCGCATCGAACTCAAGCACAAAATTGTCGGGTTGGGCTCCCAGATCAATGGGCGGTGTCATCAGCCAATCTTTGGTGTCATCATGGCCAATATAAACTTGTGCCGAATTACGGATAGACCCAAGATTAGCAAAACTTTCATGATACCAAACTTCGGAGAATTCCGGAAGAGGCATTACCTCTTGCAATAAACCTTCACCCTGAGACCAGTGCTGTGGAAGGAAATTGGTGCCGGTAAAGTCCTCGACAAACGGCAGAGACGCTGACCATCCGTTGCCGGTGATGTCAATTGTCTTTTCTTCACCCTCGGAATCAATAAGGTAAAGTTCTGATGTATATTCAATTAACTCTTCGGGTGTGAAATATATGGTAAGCTGTTTTGTTTGTCCTGTGCTCAATGCAATATCGGCAGTCAGGTTTTGAAGGGTAAATGCCGCATCACCTGTCAGAATAATGTCATCCCTATTAATGTAAAGATCTCCCATACCAATATTCTTCAACGTGATGCTCAGGCCTGACTTACTATAGAGAGGTACATCCCCAAAATTTAATGCCGTTGGAGTCACTTCAAGGGTTGGGGGGGTATCCTGCATGATAATGGTAACCGTAGCATCTCCCGATACCTCAAAATCCCCTGATACAGGTTCATAGCCATCCTTCAGCGCGTTATACTCATAATTACCATTGGGTAAGCCAACAGTGGCTACTCCCGATGCGTTGGTGATTAGCGATCCGCTCATCTCCACTGCCTCCTGGTACCCCTCTCCGGTGCCGGAGTATGCAATGGCCACCCCGCTGATGGGATTGCTAGAAGGATCCACCACATTGAAGGTTATGCCATTCAAAGGAATCATCTCCAGACTGAAATCAACATCGGCATCCTCCACAGCAAGAGTATTGTTGTAAGGCAAGAAACCATCGGCGGTTATCTGAATGGGGAATTCTCCATTGGGGAAAGGCATGGATGCTTCACCCGATGCATCAGTGATTGCTTTATAGTCGGCAACATTAATGATTGCATTTTCAATGGGATTGGTTCCATCAGTAATGGTAAAGTTAATAGTGTTGAAGGTACCGATTTTAACATCGTCGAATATCATATTGAAATCGCCATTATAATATTCCAAAGTGCCTGTCACCCTTACAATCACATATTCCCCTATATACTCAGACATGTCAAGATTGAATTGAGTAAAATCGGCGGAAGGAGTATGGGTTCCGGTACCAATAACATACTTATCCGTAAAGGTAACGCCCAGATCATGTGAGATGCTCAGGGTTATACTGAAATACCAATCGGGGGTAGCTTCTCCATTCGAATAGTTTATTACCCTGTACATAAAGGAGAATATGGGGTTCTCTCCAGCAACAACGATGGGTGTCTCCCAGTATCTACTTGGATTACTACCGAATCCCCAAAAATTATATACAAGCGCTTTAGTACCATCAATTCCAAATGACTCTAAATTGACAAATTGGCTATCCCAGTGCAATGGATTACCCGTTATGTTGTTGAAATTCTCAAAAATGTAGTCTTCCTTGTAAAGTACATTCACCTCGATTTTGGCAACAAGATTACCTGGATTTGCGGGGACCCCGTTAACAAGCACAATCTCCCCATCAAACTCATAAGTGCCAAGGGTTTCTGAATCGTAAGAGCTACCATCCCATAGGATGTCCAGCACGGTGGTGGTACCATTGTTCAGCGTAACCTCAACCGATTGTGGCAGGTTAAGCTCCTCAAAGGGAGTTCCCGAGACAACTCTCAATGGTTCTAAAGTCGCAATTCCAACAATACTTAGCACTTCAGGTATAACAATAAATTCAACTTCCTTACCCGTATTAAGTGTGATGGTAATCCCCAGCTCATCGAATTCGGGTCCTGTAAATTTGGTGCTGAGATAACTTACGAGTAGTGTAAGGTTTGAAGCGTATGGTCCGGCGTTGGCAAGAGTGTAGTGGGTATTCTCCACAAGGTCCATTTCACCATCGTTGATGGAGGTTATGGATGAAGCCGCTAACCGGTAAACAGTGGTGGTAAGGTTCTCCGGATCATCGAGAATATAAGGTGCACTATGGGGAATAGTAAAGGGGTTATCAGACCCGAAAATTGCAAAGTTAGTGGAGGGCTCGCTTCCTGATAGTGAATTCCAATCATCATTCCACGGATCGGTTTGGTCACGTTGTAAGGCATCATACTCAAGAGGCTTGCCCCATACCTGCCATGCCCAATGATTATCAAAATCAGTACTAGTTGCAGTTGGGTAGTGTCCGGCCACAGTGAGCCAGTAGTGCCCGCCCTCTAAAATTAGAGGTTCGGCAAAGGTAAGCACGGGATCATCTTTACATGTTCCCGGCACAATTTCCTGATGCACCAAAACTCCGGGCTCTCCCGCATTGTCGGCATAAATGACGACCATAAACTGGGGGTCTGTTTCGGAAAACTTTCCCGTACCAAATGCATGTATGGCAGAAATATTCCACACTCCGGGTTCCAGAATAAAGTCATCGGCCACCTCTTTGAGACCCGGGTTTAAACCACCCAAACTGACAGACTGATAAAAATGCGTTATTGGCTTATAAGTGTAATCCAAATTCCAATACCATATCAGGTCGTCAGTTACAGTAACTTCAAAAGTAGCCGCGTCATTCTGGGGAATCTCGTCCCCTACCAGGTCGGTTATAAGGGTTGCGGTGTAAATGCCTGCGGCAGTTGGCTGCCACTGATTGAACATAATGGTTTGCTCCTGATGCGGATCCAGGGTTACAGATTGATCATCATAGTAAACCTGAACATTATTCTCATCGGTTATGGAGAACGACACGTCGAAAGTTGCGTTATACTTACCCTCATTCCTTACAGTACCCTCAACATCGACCCAACATCCCGTTCCGACTTCAGGATACATATCCACGGATTCTGCAATAGCATCGTATTCGCCATACATCTTAATGGCCACCTCATCAACATACCAGTAGTGTAAATAGCTATCACTCCGGTAAACAAAGGCAATATAGACCGTGTTTCCGGCATAGGCAGAGATATCCAACTCTTGTAAAGAAAAATTATAGGAAATTTGCTTATTCGATTCGTAAATTTCAACGAAATCAGGGCTTCCGGCAACTCCACTTCCGGTGGAGATTAGCACACCTGAGTATCCATAACCGGGGTTTAACAAATTTTGTTCTTCAAAAAAGAGAAAATAATCAAACCCTGCCGGAAGTGTAATGGGTGGCGATACCATCCAGGAATCGTGAAACCCGTAGCCTCGCCAATGAACCATTGAATTATTTGTAGAATTGGCGCCGGGAAAACTTATTGACCAGTTTCCCTCACCTACTCCCAGCTGTGTACTAGTCCAGCCCAATGGGGGAAATTCATCGTCCTCAAAACTCTCAAGGAAAGGCGGGGTAACCGGTAGCAAAGCGGTGGTGGTAATGGAGAAGTTCTCTACATGCCCCCCTGTGGTGGAGGTAACCGAAAGGTTCTGGGTGTCGGTATCACCTGTGCTAACGCCGGTGGCAGGTACCGTTACCCTTACGATAAAGTTGTACGTATCTCCAGGATCGATGGACACAGACCCCGTCAGGGGTGTTGTTCCGTTGGATTGGAAAAGTTCATAGTTCCAATCGCCCTCGCCTTCTAAGGCCAGAGTGAAAGAATCACTCTGCGCTCCATCATTGAGGATTGTCACCATGTAATCATGACTTTTCCCTGCTTCAATGGCTACCCCATTAGGGATTGTTAGAGCGAAATCGTAAGGTTGGGCATAGATGCGTGGCCCTTCAAAATCATCGACAAAAATTGTCGTGCCACCCTCACTAATAACCTGAATGGCAATATATACAATCTGTCCATTATATGCTCCAAGGTTATAGGAATATTTCTGTGCCGTACTATTCGGAGTAACATTCGATGCGAGAGTAATCCTGAAATCATTCACATTGTTCCCCTCATAGGACAACATCACATTAAACTTATCATTGGAAGAATAATCATTTTTAGCCCAAAAGGAAATGGTGTTGTTGCCTGCTGTGGGAGCAAGCGGTGGTGTTATTAACCAGTCGTCATGCTCCTCACCCCAATTTCTTTCAATAGATGCGGAAGCCTTTTCAAAAATCGGGTAGCTAACCTCTCTTCGCCATGTATTATCACCTCCACGGTTAATTACCTTCCAGCCTTTGGGGGGGAAAGTGGCACCCTCGAACCCTTCGCTCAGGTTACCCTTAATCTTTGGAGTGGTAGTAATGGAAAAGTTCTTAACCTGGACTCCTGCAGTGGAGGTAACCGTAAAGTTCTCGGTATCGGTATCGCCCATGCTAACGCCGGTTTCGGGAACCGTTACCCTAACGATGAAATCGTACGTATCGCCGGCGGCAATAGGCACTGAGCCGGAAAGAGAAGTTGTGCCATCGGCCTCAAAGAGTTCGTAGGCCCATGAGCCATCGCCGGCAATGGCCGTGGTATAGGAATCGTCCAACCTTCCATCATTTGAAATGGTAACCAAGTAGTCGTGGCTATCCCCGGTCAGTACTACAACCCCGTCTGGATAAGCAATGGAAAAATCGTAGTCGGGGAGTGGTGTTGCAGTAACTTCAACCTCATCAACCCACCAGTTGTGATCACCAACTCCTTGATAAACAAAGGCAATATAGACCGTTTCCCCTTTATAGGGTGTGAGATCCAGCTCTTTGAGGGTGAAACTGGTAATGGCTACGTTCGACTCATAGAGTTCCACAAAATCGGAACTTCCGGCCTCGCCGCTCCCGGTGGATATACGAACTCCTGAATATCCGTAGGTTGTCATATACTGGTTTCTTTCAAAGAAAGAGAGGGTGCATTTGTGCCCGGAGGGTAGTGCTATGGGTGGCGATACCATCCAGGAATTGTTATTGCCACTAAAGCTATGAAACATAGTTCCTGTAGTACCATCGGCACCGGGGGTGGTTCTTATCCAGTTATTAGTTCCCGTACCCAGTTGCGTTCTGTTCCAACCCACAGGGGGGAATGTTTCATCGTCAAACCCTTCAAGGTAGGGAAGGGCAACCGGAACTATGGCTGTGGTGGTAATGGAGAAGTTCTTAACTTGCCCCCCTGTGGTAGAGGTAACCATAAAGTTCTCGGTATCGGTATCGCCCATACTAACACCGGTAGCGGGTACCGTTACCCTAATGATAAAATCGTACGTATCACCGGCGTCAATGGCCACCGGGTCGTTGAGGGGTGTTGTGCCATCGGTATCAAAGAGTTCGTAGGACCATTTACCACTGCCGGCAATGACCGGGGTGTAGGTGTCGTCCTCCAGGCCTTCATTGTAAATAGTAACCGTATAGTCGTGGCTCTCCCCGGCAAGGACCGAAACACCGGCAGGATAGGTAATGGAAAAATCGTAGTCGGCGAGAGAGGGTTCCGAAATATTCACCTCATCAACAAACCAAGAATGAGCGAAATCTCCTTTGTAAACAAAGGCAATATAGACCGTATTGCCGGCATAGGATGAGATATCCAACTCCTTAAGGGTGAAGCCGGAAATATTCGCATCTGATTCATATATCTCAACAAAATCGATACTCCCGGCCTCACCGCTGCCGGTAGAGATTAATACACCAGAATATTCGTAATCAGCTGGAACGTATTGGTTCCTCTCATAGAAAGAGAGGGTGTACTCGTGCCCGGAGGGTAGTGATATAGGTGGCGATACCATCCAGGAATTGTGGTTGCCATTGGCATATTGATGATACATAGTTCCTGTAGTGCTATTGGCACCGGGGGTGGTTCTTGCCCAGTTGCCTCCTCCTGTGGCCAGTTGCGTTCTGGTCCAGCCCGCGGGGGGGAATGTTACATCGTCGAAGCCCTCATGATAGGGTGGGATATACGGTATCGAAGCAGTGGTGGTAATGGAGAAGTTCTTAACTTGTCCACCTGTGGCAGAGGTAACTGTAAAGTTCTCGGTATCGGTATCGCCCATATTCACTCCGGTGGGTACTGTTACCCTTACGATGAAGTTGTATGTGGCACCGGAGTTAATGGCTACTGATCCTGTCAACGGAGTGGTGCCATCGGCCTGGTAGAGCGCATAGGTCCATGCACCATCGCCAACAATGGCAGGGCTAAAGGAGTCATCCTGCTCGCCTTCGTTGTAAATAGTAACCGTATAGTCGTGGCTCTCCCCGGCAAGGACCGAAACACCGGCAGGATAGGTAATGGAAAAATCGTAGTCGGGGAGTGGTGTTGCAGTAACTTCAACCTCATCAACAAACCAAGAATGAGCGAAATTTCCTTTGTAAACAAAGGCAATATAGATCGTATTTCCCGCATAACCTGTGAGATCCAACTCTTTGAGGGTGAATGAGGAAATTCCTTCGTCCGATTCGTAGATTTCCACAAAATCGGTACTTCCTGCATCAGCACTTCCGGTGGAGATAAGCACTCCCGAGTATTCGTAGTCAGCCGGAACAAATAAGTTCCTTTCATAGAAAGAGAGAGTGCACTTGTGCCCGGAGGGTAGTGATATAGATGGTGATACCATCCAGGAATCGTGGTTTCCAGTGGCATAGTTATGATACATAGTTCCTGTAGTGCTATTGGCACCGGGGGTGGTTCTTGCCCAGTTGCCTCCTCCTGTGGCTAGCTGCGTTCTGGTCCAGCCCACGGGGGGGGAATGTTACATCATCAAACCCTTCGTTCAGGGTTGCTTTTCCTTTCTGATTGGTTGTTGATGGTACCAATGAGTGATATTGATCACCCTCAATCTTTTTAACCTCTTTTTCCTGTAGGATTGTTTTGTCAAGATCTGATTTTACCTTCCTCTCAACAACTTTCTGCTCTAAACCGTTCATGGGTTTATACTCATATTGCTGTGCAAAGCCAATGATGCCAATGAGCAGAAAAGCAACTAATGTCAATAACTTTCTCATATTCAGTATATTTTAAATTAATTATCTATTTTTGACTTTATGGTGTATGCAGTGTTTTGTCATTAAAAATAAAGAACTTTTTTAGTGAAAAAAAGCGTTGTGCTTTCAAAACCAAGTATTCTTAATGATTAAAAATGCCATTAAAAGAGCTGCCATCTCATGTGGCAAATAAGGCCAATTTTTTTCAAATTTGCAATCCGTAAAATCCCCCATTTTTTCAGTAATTTCCCCTTCTTGTCAAATTCTGTATTCAAAAAATTTTAAGTTTTTGGTTTTAGTACACGACAAAAAATATAACTGACTACAAATCAGTAAATTAATCGTCTAAAAATTTGGATAAAAGACTGGTATTCAGTATATTAAAGCATTATTTTCGAAGTAATGGCTTTAAAAATGAACACCAGTCAAAGCAGTAAAGATACTGAACTTCTAACCGTATTTCAAGCCCATTTCACGGGCTTTCTCAACCTGGCCAGGATCCGTCTCATCTGCATGTTTATCAGCTCTCTATGCAAGGTTCGAAGCGTTAACTTCTCCAAGCTATCCGCTGGATTTGACAACCCTGTTGCCGCTTCGAGCAGCTACCGGCGCATCCAGCGCTTCATCGCAGAGGTGGAGCTGCCCATGAAGTGGATCTCAAGGCTTATTTTCAGCCTGCTCCCAGAGAAAGACTCGCTAGTTCTGGTGATGGACCGTACCAACTGGAAGCTGGGGAAACACAACATCAACATCCTGATGCTGGGGGTCAGCTATAAGAACGTGGCCCTCCCCCTCATGTTTAGGATGCTCGATAAGGGTGGGAACTCCCATTCCACAGAGCGGATTGCCCTGATGAGGGACTTCATGGCCTAGTTCGGAACGGATTGCATCGACTGCCTGCTGGCGGATCGGGAGTTTGTCGGGGAGAAGTGGCTGGGTTTTCTCAATGAGCACAGGATTCGGTACCACATCCGAATACGCCACAACTTTAGGGTCTACTGCCCGAAAAGGCAGACCCAGGTGAAGGCCTGGCACCTATTCAACGGTTTGAAAATTGGGCAATTGAAGCATTACCATAGGATCATGAAGTTGGGGAACCAGTACTGCTACCTATCAGGCATCAAGACCATCAGAGATGGGAGGCTGGAGTGCTGTATCGTCGTTTCATTCAGCAGGCCCGATGAGGCGCTGGAAAA
>Ga0209718_1001395_pt1 | contig 27386 bp, 18 predicted proteins | sample AD_JPNAS1_MetaG_FD_184420 | JGI IMG/M metagenome (GOLD analysis project Ga0209718, IMG submission 184420) | Active sludge microbial communities of municipal wastewater-treating anaerobic digesters from Japan - AD_JPNAS1_MetaG (SPAdes) (version 2) | ecosystem: Engineered > Bioreactor > Anaerobic... | reverse complement strand
CTTATGAGAAATATAGATGATAGTGACACCTCGTTGTTTGAGCCTTTCAATAAGCCCAAATAGTATCTCTATCTCCTTGCTGGTGAGCATGGTTGTAGGTTCATCCATTATAAGAAGGCGAGAATCAAAAGCGATAGCTTTGGCTATCTCGACCATCTGTTTCTGCGCTACTGAAAGAGCCTGAATGTGTGCATATGGATCGATTGTGGAGACTTCCAAATCGGTGAGGAGCTGGCGCGTCCTATTGACCATTGCTTTGATATCCAAAATTCCATGTTTTCCTACAAGTTCTTCACCGAGGAATATGTTTTCATATACGCAAAGATCTGAAACAAGGCTGAATTCCTGGGGAATCAGGCTTATACCGATTCTTTTTGCATCGGCAGGGCTCCTCATATTTATTAGCTTGTCATCGAACCAAATCTTGCCAGATGTTGGTTGGTATAGTCCCGAAAGAACCTTGATGAAAGTAGATTTCCCTGCCCCATTTTCGCCAATTATGCCAAAGACCTCCCCTGCGCAGATTTCGATAGAGATATCGTTAAGGACCCGAACTGAGGAGAATTCCTTGGTAATGCTTTCGGTTCTTATAATTGTATGCATTATTTCTTCATCGCTGCATCGAAGGCAATCATCGAGGGTACAAAATCTACCTCTCGCACAAAATCAAGAGCTTCTTTTGCACCGTATTCGCGATCCATGCCAGAATCTTCCCATTCCACCGAGAGCGGCCCTTGATAGCCAGCAGCATTGAGTTCACGAATAATGTTTTCGAAATCCACATCTCCATGGCCTAGAGAGCGGAAATTCCATCCACGACGCGTATCTCCGAAAGCCATATGAGAGCCAAGGATGCCCGCCTTACCATCGAGTGTCACTGCAGCGTCTTTCATGTGCACATGGTAGATTCTGCTTGCATAGTCGCGGATAAAAAGATGCGGCGAGATACCCTGCCAGATGAGATGTGAGGGATCGAAGTTAAATCCAAGAGTCGACCGGTTGCCAAATTCCTTGAGCAAGCGACCCGCAGTGTAATAATCGAATGCTATCTCAGTCGGATGTACTTCGAGTGCAAACTTGACACCGCATCGATCGAACTCGTCGAGAATGGGTGTCCATAACTTTACTATCTCCTTAAAGCCTTCATCTACCATTTCGTCTGGAGTCTGTGGAAAGGAATACCAAAATTTCCAGATAGGACTTCCCATAAAACCTGTTACTACTCCGCATCCCATATTCTTTGCGGCTTCAGCGGTATATTTCATTTCCTGTATAGCCCATTTACGGATTTTTTCAGGCTGTCCCTTGCATTCCGCTGGAGCAAAACCGTCCAGACGAGAATCCCATAGATCGCCTACGCACTGTCCTGCAAGATGCGCACCAAGCGCCCAACAATTAAGTCCATTCTTTTCAAGGATTGCTTTGCGCTCTTTGACATAGTTCGGGTCGGTTGCTGCCGCTTTGACATCCATGTGATCGCCCCAGCAAGCTATTTCAATACCATCATAGCCAAACGATTTGACTTTAGCGCAAAATTGGTCAAAGGGAAGGTCTGCCCATTGGCCTGAGAAAATTGTCACTGGTCTTGCCATAGTCATCCTCCTATAAAATCATATCTTCTTTATCATATAGGCTCAAAAGAACCTCACTAAAATGCCAGCCAAATCGCACCCTTTTGTGAGGATTCGACGCACTTACCGATAAAACGCACACCGATAGCGCCTTCTTCCGCAGTTGGGAAGTCTAGATCCTCTTCGGTTAGTGATTGGCCTAATTTTTTCTTAATAAGCGCGGTAATAAAGGTCTTATAGATATTTGCAAAAGCTTCGAAGTAGCCTTCTGGATGGCCTGAAGGTACTCGCGAGTATGATTGCGGATGAGGATAGAAAGGATCGCGTCCGCGAGAGAGCAAGTTTGTAGGTTCGCCGAGCTTCGATACGAAAAGGTAATTGGGATTCTCCTGCGACCATTGAATAGTGCCTTTGGTTCCAAAGATTCTCACCCTAAGAGCATTGTCGTAGCCGATAGCGATCTGGCTAGCCCAATACAATCCCTTTGCACCACCTTCATACTCGACCATGATCGATGCATTGTCATCAAGCACTCGGCCAGGAACAAATGTATCGAGCCGTGCACAGAGTGATTTGATTTTGAGACCAGTTATATAAGAGACGAGGTTCTCGGCATGGCTCCCGATATCTCCGACGCAATTCGATTTGCCGGAAAGTGCAGGGTTCGTCCTCCAGGAAGCCTGCTTGGAACCTTCTCGCTCAGTTGCAGTAGCGAGCCACTCCTGTGGGTATTCAGCATTGACAAAGCGTATGTCACCGATATACCCTCGACGGATCATTTCTCGCGCTTGCTTGACTGCAGGGTAACCAGTATAGGTATAAGTCACGCAAAAGAAGAGATCTTTTTGCCGAGCAATCTCCTGAAGCTCCCTCGCCTCTGACTCTTCAAAAGTCAGCGGCTTGTCGCATACAACATTGATTCCTGCATTAAGGAATGTCTTTGCAATAGGATAGTGCAGTGCGTTTGGGGTAACGATGGATACAAAATCGATGCAATCGGGTCTGCTCGCTTCTTTTTCTGCCATCTCAACATAGGTCGCATAGAGTCTGTCGCGCGACAATCCTAGATTTAGGCCCGTTTCACAAGTATTCTCGAAACTCTGCGAAAAGCTGCCTGCGACAAGTTCGGCAAGCCCATCCATTGCAATCGCCTTGCGATGAACATCGCCTATAAAGGCTCCTTTGCCGCCACCTACCATGCCATATCGCAACTTTTTCGAGGTGTTTACCTCATTGCTACCTTCAATCATGTCCTTCCTCCTTAATTCATTATCAATTGACGAAATTACTCCACTCCCAGCACATACTGCATAATCAAATTTTCGAGATATTCTTGCTTGCCGGATGTGCGACCGATTTTGTCGGTATTTGGAGAACTTGCCGTAGAGGCAAGCTGAGCAAGTTCTTCGAAGCCAAGATGACCATCTTCGAAGCGTTTGCCAATATCGCTATCGAAGGATGAATAGCGCTGACGGATAAAGGCATCGAGTTTCCCATCCTCTATTATGCGATGCGCGGCAAGAAGACCGGCCGCAAAAGCATCCATGCCACCAATGTGTGCTTCGAAGAGGTCGGCAGGATCGACTGAATTTCGGCGAATTTTAGCGTCGAAATTAAGGCCGCCTGTCACAAAGCCGCCTGCGCGCAGAATTGCAAGCATGGCAAGCGTTGTATCGTAGACATTTATTGGGAACTGATCGGTATCCCAGCCATTTCTGGGATCGCCTCGGTTCGCGTCGACCGAACCGAATATGCCGAGTGAAGATGCGGTTTCCAGTTCGTGGTTAAAATCGTGGCCCGCGAGCTCTGCATGGTTCGCCTCGATATTGACGCGGAAATCCTTTTCGAGGCCATAGGCGCGAAGGAAACCTGCAACAGTCTCCACATCGAAATCGTATTGGTGTTTCGTGGGTTCCATGGGTTTTGGCTCTATATAGAACATTCCCTTGAAACCATGAGCTCGTCCATAATCTCGGGCCATGGACAAAAATCTGGCCAGGTGATCCTTTTCGCGCTTGAGGTCTGTATTTAGAAGTGTCATATAACCTTCGCGGCCACCCCAGAATGTATAGCCCTGACCACCGAGCGCGATGGTGGCGTCAATCGCTGCCTTGACCTGGTTGGCAGCGTAAGCCACAACCTCTAATTCGGGATTCGTTGCGGCGCCATTCATATAGCGCGGATGCGAGAAGAGGTTAGCGGTACCCCACAAAAGCCCCACACCGGTCGCTTCTTGGCGCTCCTTTGCGAGTTTCACCATGTGCGCGAGGTTTCTTTCGCTCTGGTTGGGATTCTCGCCTTCGGGCGCTAGATCTCGATCGTGGAAACAATAGAAATCCGCTCCGATTTTGGTGAAGAATTCGAAGGCGGCATCTAACTTGTGCTCATGGGCTTCCATTGTAGTGCTAGCATCGCTTATCCATGGATGGATATGGGTAGCAGCCCCAAATTGATCGCCGCCATCCGCACCGAAACTATGCCAGTATGCGATAGCAAAGCGCAAATGCTCTCGCATAGTTTTGCCGCCAACTTTTCGCTCCGGGTCGTAATACTTGAAAGAAAGGGGATTGTCGCTCTTAGGACCTTCATAGCGAATCTTTCCAATACCTTGGAAATATTCTTTCTGTCCAACAAAATATTCTGCCATTCGCTTTTCCTTTCCGGAATTGTTATTCTCCATACCATCCTATCTATAGAGAGGAGTCAGCGCTCCCAAATATTTCTCATATTCGGCATAGGCTGCTTCATACTTCATAACCTTAAGTTTTTCGGGCTCGACATTGGAGCCTCCATCGAAGTTCACATGCTTATCGACTATCGTCTCGATTTCTACAGGCCGAGAGCGCTGAATGCATTCGTAGCACCAGAGAGCCTGGAAAGCAGCACCTAGGGCCGCCGCCTCTTCTTCTTTTGGAACGTGCACTGGCAGGCCTGTCACATTTGCCGCAATTTCGCGCCAAAGAGCACTTTTCGCTCCGCCTCCCGTAAGCCTTATCTCCGATGCTGGAAATCCAAGTCTTTTGAAAGACTCAAGGCCAATTCGCATTCCGAATATCGCAGCTTCCATCGCCGCCCTTGCGATATTTTCCTTTGAAAAATTATTAGCGGTTCCTCCGAGGATGCCTGCCTTCCCCTGTGGCAAATTTGGAATCCTTTCGCCATTGAAAAATGGCAAGACCACAATACCTTCGGCTCCAATTGGCGCCATAGCCGCGCTATAATTCATATCTTCTATGCTCATGCCAAACAGCAAACGGATCTGTTCGCTTGCCACCGTACAATTCATTGTGCAAAGAAGAGGCAGCCATCCACCAGTGGACGAACAGAATGCTGCGAGCTTTCCTTCGGGGTCGACGAGTGCGCTACTCGAATAGCCATAGAGTGTTCCGCTTGTTCCAAGACTCATAGTAAGGCAACCATCGCGAACCGTGCCGGTACCGATAGCGCTCATCATATTGTCGCCACCGCCCGCAGAAACGAGCGTTCCTTCTGGAATTCCAAAACGATTCGCTGCCTGTGCGCCGACCCTCCCTGCTGGGGTAGAAGGCTCGATCAAGGTTGGCAAATAATCGACTAGATTCGGATCGATGAGATCACATATACGATGCGACCATGTCCGCTTTCGCACATCGAAGAGAGCGGTCCCGGACGCATCTCCATATTCGGTAAGATAGCTGCCTGTCAAAAGGAGATTTATATAATCATGTGGCAAAAGAACATGTCTCAGGCGTTTGTAATTCTCTGGCTCATGTTTTTTCAACCAATAGATCTTTGGAGCGGTGTAGCCGGGCAACATTAGAAGCCCAGTCTCTGCCAATAACTCTTCTTCTCCTCCGACAAGAGCCGTTAGCTCCTCGCATTCTTCAGCCGTGGATGTATCATTCCAAAGTTTAATAGGTCGAATTGCTCTGCCATACTCATCTATGGGTACGAATCCATGCTGTTGCCCCGAAACGCCAATTGCCACGATTGTCGCTCGAAGTTGGGGCGAAATCGAACCAAAGCAAGTGCACAGCGCTTCCTCATACCAGGAAGCGAGCTGCTCTCTAGTCCCGTCATTCTTTGCGATTATCGAAAGGGGAGCTTGAGTTTTGGCAACTATTCGCCTAGTTTCGGGGTCATAGAGGATTACTTTGCAGCTCTGTGTGCCAAGATCTATACCACACAAGTTCTTCATCGCCGCTGACTTCCTCTAGAGATGAAATCTGCTATCCAAAAAATTTACGTAAGCATCAAGCTAACGTAAAAAACTATAAGGTCATTATCCTAAAAATACAATGCGAGATATTGACAAATTATATCCATTATTGACATTCTCTCTATATGGAGATTGTATGGAGATTCGCGATGCTGTCTATGTATACAGGCTCATAAGTGGAGAGAGATTGGCATGGCACGGTAGGTATCATGCTCATCGAGCCGGAGAGTTCGAATTCCACTATTTCATGGAAGGGCAAGGCGCTCTGCTCATCAATCGTTCAAAATTCGTCATCGATGCCAATAGCATTTACTTTGTGCAGCCTCGCGAATTTCATTCAATTCTTCCCGAAGCCGTGGAAAAACCTATCAGTTATTATGCAATTCTATTCGCGCCAGAAGCTGACAATCCGGCAGATAGAGAGATTGTAGCGCTGATGGAGCATCTATGGCACTCAAAGAATCGAGTTTTGCGAGCAGGCGCAAAAGATCGATTCCTTCTCGAAGATCTATATAGGCTGTCTAAATCCAACTCTGAGCGCTCTCGAAAAGCAGCGGAGCATGCGCTTGTCAGTATTCTATATCGCTGGTTCGATCAAATCGAAGCCTCGATTGATTTCATCAATTCCAAAAGATCGAAAAATGAGCACGTCGAAAGAGCTCTTGCTCTTATGTCTAAGCATGTAAGAGATAAATTGAGCTCAGATGACCTGGCAGCTATGCTGGGTCTTTCCGAAGAATATTTCATACGACTTTTCAGACAGCACTTGGGCATGTCTCCTTTTCAATATTTTACAAGGTTGAAAATTGAAGCCGCATCAGGTGTGCTCGTGGACAATCGGCTTACGGTTAGCGATGTCGCCACACGCTTTGGATTCGAAAATCCTTTCCACTTCACCAAGGTTTTCAAGAAATGCACAGGACTTCCACCTCGAGAATATCGCAAAATTTTCTTCGAAGCAGGAAAACCTCCCGCTACTCCGGAGAGGCCCCCGCTGGCACAACAAGCCTCGAATAGTTAAAAATATAGCCGCTAAAATACGGAGCTTCTAATGAACGAATTCAAGAAATTATTGCATTTTGCGCGCCCATATCGAAAAATTGCGCTTTTTTCCTTTGTGATGCTTATTATCATGGTGACTTGCGACCTTGCAGTGCCAAGGCTCGTCGGCCATATCATAGATCAAGGGATTAGGCAAAAAGACTTAAACATCGTTCTTTCTACATCGGCTATCATGCTAGGCATATCTGTACTGTCAGCCCTGGCTGCAGTGCTCAATAGCGTCTATTCAATTCGGGTCGGGGAGGGTATTGCACGCGATTTGCGCGAATCAATCTTTATCAAAATACAGAATTTTTCATACGGAAACGTAGACCAGTTTTCGACCGCTAAGCTTATGGTCCGCCTTACAAGCGACACTGCTGCTGTTCAGCGACTTTTTCAGATGTCGCTTCGACTTGGATCGAGGGCACCGCTCTCGATGATCGGGAGTATTGCTCTCATGTTCGTGACCAGCAAGACATTGGCTCTTACGATGATGCCGATTTTCATTGTTGGAGCGGTTGTCATCTTCTTTTTCAGCGCGAAGATGGAGCCATTCTTCAGGACTGTCCAGCAACGTCTCGATCGCCTCAATACCGTACTGCAGGAAAACATAGCAGGGGCGAGGCTTATCAAGGCCTTTGTGAGAGGAGAATATGAGACGGAACGCTTCGAAATAGCCAACGACAACCTGGCCCGAGAGAATGTCAGGGTTATGAAGATCATGGCATCGATGAGCCCCATTCTGACCATGCTGATAAATATCGGCATCATACTCGTTGTATGGCTTGGGGGTTTGCAGTCGATTCAGGGTGATCTTACGCTGGGGCAAATAGTTGCCTTTACAAACTACCTCATGGCCACCCTCCATCCTCTTATTTCCATGACTCAGCTTTCTAATAACTGGGCAAATGGTCTGGCATCATCAAAGCGAATCAATGAGGTGCTGGATGCCGAGCCAGAGGTTGCAGAGCTGCCCAAGGCCTCTTCCCTTCCACAGACTATTCGTGGAGAGGTCGAATTCGATCATGTATATTTCCATTACAATGGAGACACAGCCATCAAAGTGCTGGAGAATGTCTGTACAAGAGCCGAAGCAGGAAAGGTTACTGCTATTCTAGGCGCGACAGGTTCGGGGAAGTCCAGCCTTGTCAACCTGATCCCGCGCTTCTACGATGCACGTTCAGGAAAGGTCAATATCGATTCCATGGACGTTCGACTCCTAAAGATTTCATCGATTCTCAAACACATAGCCATAGTTCCTCAAGAGACCGTGCTCTTTTCTGGTACAGTCCGCGACAACATTCGATATGGAAGGCCCGATGCAACAGATGAAGATGTCATTGCTGCCGCAGTTGAGGCCCAAGCTCACGACTTCATCATGAATATGCCAGAACATTATGAGACACATATCGAAGAACGCGGAGCGAATCTTTCTGGCGGGCAAAAACAGCGTATAGCTATAGCTCGTGCCCTTGTCACCAAACCTTCGATTCTAATTCTCGACGACGCAACGAGCGCCATAGATGTGGAAACAGAAACAAAAATTCATGCGGCCATAGCAAGAGCTGCCAAGGGAATAACCCTTATCATGGTGGCTCAACGTATCAGCACAGTGCTTAATGCAGACAAGATAATCGTGCTCGATGAAGGAAAGGTTGTCGCTGAAGGCACACACAGAGAGCTCCTAAGGAAAAGCCCAATATACAAAGAAATATACGATTCCCAGTTGGGTACGGGGGTGCGCCATGGCCTATGAGACAAGCCCTTCGATTCAGGATGTGCGCACCAGCTTCCAAAGGCGTGCAGGTAGGCCCACAAGATATGAAAGAGCCTCGGACCCTCGCAAGGCGATGAAAAGGCTCTTCGGATATCTAATGCCATTCAGACAGGCACTGATTTTGATTGTGTCTCTTGTGCTTCTGCAATCGCTCCTTGGATTGGTAGGCCCTTATTTGCTCGGCAGCGCAATAGACCAAAGTATCGGAGGTAAAGACATAAATGGCTTAGCTCGCAATGCTGTTCTTATGCTCATTGCTTATTTTCTTAGCAATAGCTTTAATCTGATCGCAAATAGGAAAATGGCGACTATATCCCAGGATGCTCTCAAGAACTTACGCCACGATCTATTCGTGCATATCCAATCGCTCCCTATGCGCTTTTTCGATACTAATTCCGCAGGCGGGCTGATGAGCAGACTAACGAATGACATCGACGCTATCAATCAGGCCGTATCTCAGAATATCATCTCGCTTGTTGCTGGTGTTATTACAATGTCTGGTATTCTAGTGAGCATGTTTATTCTAAACCATTGGCTTGCCCTAGCCAGCCTCATCGTTATCCCAATAATGTATTGGTTCAGCAATTTTGTAGCAAAATACACTCGCAAAGGATTCAGAGAATTGCAAAAAGAGCTGGGCGATCTCAATGCCGTGGCTGAGGAGACTATCTCTGGTTTCAAGGTAATCAAAGCCTTCCGTCGCAATGATTCAGCAATCGAAACCTTCAGGAAGAAAAATGATTCGGTATATAAGGCAGCTGTCTATGCAAATTCCTATGCATTGCTTCTAATGCCTCTTACAGGGGTAATCGGCAGTTTTTTTGTCATAGTGCTGGCTAGTCTTGGCGGTTGGCTAGCTCTTAGAGAGCTTGTCAGCATTGGCATGATCGCCACATTCATAAACTACGCACAGAATTTTACTCAGCCTCTAAGGCAGATATCGAATCTGTACAACTCGATCCAAGCGGCGCTAGCTGGAGCCGAACGAGTCTTCGAGATAGTCGATATGGCACCGGAAACTGTTAAGATACCAACATTAGAGGATGCAAGAGCGAACTCTGAAAATGCAACAAAAGCCGACGATAATTCTATGCTCGATGCTTCCAAAGCTTCTACGGTCTTTAGCCTCGAACAATTTCAGGGCAATGTAAGCTTCAAGAATGTAGTATTCAGCTATATTCCTGGTAAGCCCGTAATCAAGAATTTCAACGTAGATATCCCTGCGGGGCTTACGGTAGCGTTAGTTGGACCTACGGGAGCAGGTAAGACTACGATTACTAACCTTCTCACGCGTTTCTACGAGATCGATGAAGGACAGATTCTATTCGATGGTGTGGATATCCGCACTATTCCCAAAGAAGTAGTCCGGCGCGCCATAGGTCTTGTTCTGCAGGATACTTTTCTCTTTGCGGATTCTGTGCTAGAGAATATTCGCTTTGGTAGGCTTGATGCAACAGATGAGGAATGTATCCAAGCCGCCAAGATGGCGGAAGTCGATCACTTTATTCGACAGCTCCCCGATGGCTACCAGACAAATCTTTCGGAGCGCGCGAGCAATTTGAGCCAAGGCCAACGCCAGCTTTTATCAATTGCGCGGGCTATCCTTGCAGATCCGACAATACTCATCCTGGACGAAGCTACTAGTAGCGTCGACACGCGCACAGAACTTCGCATCCAAAGAGCTCTTTTGCGACTCATGCAGGGAAGAACGAGCATAGTTATTGCTCATAGACTTAGCACCATTCGCGATGCCGACAAGATTATCGTAATCGACAACGGCGAAATTGTAGAAATAGGAGATCATCAAGCGCTCCTCGCAAAGCGGGGCTTTTATCATCATCTTTACATGAGTCAATTCAAAGGAAATGAAATATAATCGAAGACAGATTATTTAGTTCTATTCAAGCATCCATAAAGCATGGGAGGAAAAACATGAATCGAAGGGATGTACCGCTAAAAGATTTTCACTACGATATAGCTCAGCTGCGCGATTATTGGTTTGCGTTATTTGCGGGTGATTTTTATGCAGGGGTCTTCAATGCGATGACCATTTCCTGGGGCAGCTATGGACATGTATGGGATAAGATGGTGTTTCAGGTTATGGTACGTCCCTCAAGGTATACCTATGAATTCATGAACCGATATGATAGCTTTACTCTCAATGCTTTTGCTCCGAAATATAGAAAAGCTCTCTCCATTTTAGGTTCTAATTCAGGCCGAAATCTGGATAAGATAGCATTGGCTGGCCTTACTCCTATGGCTTCGCGCAAGGTTGCCGCTCCAAGCTTCGAGGAGGCAAAACTTGTAATCGAATGCCAAAAAATCTTTTGGCAGGACCTCGACAGCTCAAATTTCTTAGATAGCTCGATAGAAGAGCACTACCCCAGCAAGGATTACCATCGAATTTATCTAGGCGAGATTGTCCATGTTAGTCAGCAAATAATCGAACCCTAAGGCATTCGGCTCCATTTATTTTCTCTTTTGGCGCATACTTGATTTTCTTTTAAAAAACAGGTATTTTCTCAAAGGAAAATCCTATATCAGCGATATGAATTTTATCCAGAGTACGACAAGTCTCAGCCTAAAATGCAGGATGGCAAGATAATGAATCTTCTCGAAATCAAGAATATCACACTTCTCAAAGAGGGCAGACCCATTTTGAACAATCTCAGCATGGAGATCTGGAATGGACATGTTCATGCGATAATTGGTCCTAATGGAGCAGGCAAGTCTACACTAGCTAATACAATAATGGGCCTATCTGGCTACCGCGATTTTGAAGGCGACATCGTTTTCAATGGCGAGTCCCTTAAAGGTCTTTCGATTGATGAGCGAGCGCGAAAAGGAATCACATTGCTTTTCCAAGAGCCTGCACGCTTCGAGGGGCTTTCCGTAAGTCAGTTCATACTTGCGGGAGCCAAAGAGAAATCTCAAGAAATCGTCGAGGAAGCACTTCGACAGGTCGGGCTTGTACCAGAAAACTATATGAAACGCGCTGTGGATAAAACACTCTCTGGCGGTGAACGAAAGCGTATAGAGCTTGCTTCGATCTATGCAATGAAGCCTCGCCTTGTCCTTATGGATGAGCCAGATTCAGGCGTGGATATAGATTCAGTGAAATATATCTTCGGCATTATAAAAGATCTAAAGCAAGCAGGCTCCACTGTCATCCTCATCACCCATAGCCCTGAAGTCCTAAAGCGTGCAGATCATGCATTTCTCATCTGTGCTGGAACTCTTGTCGACAAGGGCGAAGTATCGCGAATGTTCGACTACTTCAGCGGCAAGTGTATCCCCTGCCCCCACAAAGGCCAGCCCGATACAGACAAAATAATCTCCAATGTTTCCACATTTGCTTTGAATTGAGAGGAAAACCATGGCCGAACAATCAATAATCGATAAAGACGCGCTTATCGCGGAGCTCTTGGCGTCGATCAATCAACATAAATTCGCCCCAGATGTTGCACATATAGAAATTCATGGCAATGAGGTCTTGAATCGAAATCTCGTCGATGGCCTTATCGTAGAATCTCAATCCTTGGAGGATGGAGTAAGCGTTAGAATTAAAGTCAAGCGAGGTGTTACGATTAAGAATCCAGTACACTTTTGCTTCGGTCTTATTCCTGAAAATGGAGTGCAGCGAATCGTTATAAATACCGTAATCGAAGAAGGCGCCCACGCTCAATTCATAGCAAACTGTACCTTCCCAAATGCAATCAACATCCAACATCTCATGAATGCAGAGATCGAGCTTGAAAAGGGTGCATCTCTATCTTACTTCGAGCGGCATGTCCATGGGCCCAATGGCGGTGTCAAAATCGTGCCGGTTACAAAAGTAAGGCTAGGCGAAGGAGCACGATTTTCCACTGAGTTCGAGCTCATTAAAGGAGCGGCCGGTGTCATCGAACTCGATTATGCCGCAGAAGTGGAAAAAGACGCCACGGTGGACATGAAGACTCGTATCTTCGGTCGACTCGAAGATAGTATACACATCAGGGAATCCGCCAATCTTCTTGGCGAATCCTCGACAGGTATACTGACAAGTCATATCGCCATCAAAGATAAAGCTTCTGCGATCATCGAAAACGAAATCGTCGCCAATGCCCCTTATGCACGAGGCCATGTCGATTGCAAGGAAATAGTCCAAAACGAAGCTCGAGCCCGTGCTATTCCTATAGTTCAAGTGAACAGCCATCTTGCCCATGTCACACATGAAGCGGCGATTGGCTCGGTCGACTCAAAACAGCTAGAGACTCTGCTAAGCCGTGGGCTCACCGAAGACGAGGCTACCGATTTGATAATAGAAGGGCTCTTGAGCTAATTTCCCGCTCTAGCTCTAAGCGCTCGAAGCAATAAATCATACGGCCATGCGAGGCGAATCCTAATACACAATAGAATCGCATTGCTTTGCTCTACCCTGCTTGTCTCTTCCTTCTCTCTTCCTGAACCTCGTGGGCTCGTTTACAAGCATGATAATGCTCCTCTCCATCCAGCATCAACTCGGGCTCAGATTCAGCCTTGCAAGCATCGATAGCATAGGGGCAGCGAGTATGGAAGCGGCAGCCACTTGGAATGTCCGCGGGGCTCGGAATCTCTCCATAGATTGGCAGCTCTTTAATAATTTTAACCTTTCCTGATTCTGGTTCTGGTACAGCCTCAATAAGAGCTTGAGTATATGGGTGTAAAGGGTTATCGATGATATCATCGGCGCGACCAATTTCCACTATGCGACCCAAGTACATTACCGCGATGCGATCGGTAAAATAGCGCGCCGTCGAAAGATCATGCGTTATATAGAGATAAGACAGGCCAAGTTTTTTTTGTACCTCCTTCATCATGTGAAGGATCTCGGCACGCGTGGAAAGGTCTATCATGGAGACCGGTTCATCTGCTACCAGCATCATTGGGTTGAGTATCAGAGTTCTTGCCGTTGCGACTCGCTGACGCTGACCGCCGGAAAGCATGTGCGGCCATCGACCCATGAAATCATCGGGTGGTGTGAGCTTGACCTCTTCAAGAGCTTTGACGATCATGGTGTTGCGCTCTTCGACGGTCGCCTTGATCTTATGGATGATGAGAGGCTCCTCCAGCACATCCCTGATTTTGAAGCGCGGATTCATCGAAGCGTAGGGGTCCTGAAAGATCATCTGAACTTTTCGACGGTAATCTTTGAGCTTTTCTTTGTCGAGGTTCGTCACATCTTCGCCGTTGAAAATTATTTGGCCTGAAGTTGGTTCGAGAAGTTTCATAGCCAACTTCCCCGTCGTAGTCTTTCCAGAACCCGATTCGCCTATTAATCCAAATATCTCGCCGCGCTTTATATCAAAAGAAACATCATCGACTGCCTTGATTTTCTTCTTCTGCCCACCACCTATGATCGACTCGGCAAATCCTTGATGTGGTTCGAAATATTTCTTGAGGTTTTTGACACTCAGTATTACATCCGCCATGTATTTTCTCCTCTCTGGCTTTCCGGTTTCTCAATGAAATAGCCAACATGCGGCCTTATGGCCTGGCTCTATTTCAACCAAGGGTGGCTCTTCCTCGAAACAGCGATCGAAAGCCTTATTGCAGCGAGGACTGAATCGGCAGCCTTTTGGTGGCGCAATAAGATCGGGCGGCGTGCCAGGAATAAAATGAAGCTCCTCTACTTTCTTGAAAAGCCTTGGAGTAGCCGCCAGAAGTCGCTCTGTGTAGGGATGAGATGGTCCCTGTTTGCCATAGATTTGCTCATTCGTGCCTAATTCGACGATCTTGCCAGCGTACATTACACAGATGCGATCCGATATCTCAGCTTCGAGCGCAAGGTCATGTGTAATAAACAAAAACGAGAGGTTGAATTGCTGCTTGAGTTTTTTGAGCAGATTGATGATCTGTGCCTGAACAATGACATCTAATGCTGTTGTAGGTTCATCGAGAATGACGATCTGAGGTTTGAGAAAGAGAGCGGTGGCGATGACCGCTCGCTGCTTCATGCCTCCGGAAAGCTCGTGTGGATAGCGCTGCAATATCTCTGGAGGCAAGCCCACATACCCTAGGTATTCCTTCATTAACTCTTCGGCATCGGAGCGAGCCATATCCTGATGTTCGACCAGAGTCTCCATCATTTGGTGGCCTATTGTATAAACAGGCGTGAGACAGTTCATTGCTCCCTGGAAGACCATCGATATTTTTTGCCAGCGTATGTCTTTACGAACTTGCTTCTCGGAAAGTGGGATCACATCTATTCCGTCTACGAATATCTTACCTTCCACATAACGACCTGGTGGAGTTGGCATACGCAATATCGAAGTGCCAAGGCTTGTCTTACCACAACCCGACTCGCCCACAAGTCCTATGCTCTCGCCCATAAAGAGTTCTAAATCTATCCCATCGATGGCGCGCACAGCGCCTTTCGAAGTAAAGTAATACATCTGAAGGTTTTCAATTTTCAGCAAGCTGTTCATCGAGGTTACCTTGTCTTTAGTTTTGGATGGAGTATCTTGTCCATCGAGAAGCCTAGGAATGCAAAGGTCATTCCCATAATAGCTATTAGAAGTCCTGGCGGCAGCACCCACCACCAAATACCTTTGAGGATTGCTGCCCCTTGCATTGCATCGTGCAGAATCTGACCCCAGGTGACAATAGTTGCGTCTCCGAGGCCCAATAGACTCACCGAAGATTCATAGACTATCGCACTCGGTACAGACAAGGCCATGGATGCAAAGCTATATGGAATCAAAAGCGGCACCATATGCTTGAAGATGATTCTAGAATGCTTAGCACCGAGTGCTTTGGCAGCCTCGATATATGTCTCCTCCTTGATCTGAAGAGCCATGGATCTGACTGTCATCACGGAGCCAGTCCAGAAAAAGAGCACCATTGCAGTAATCAACATATATATACTCGGTTTGAAAATAGCTGATACCACAATAAGAACTGGCAGAATTGGTATCGAATTCACAATCTGATATATGAATTGCATTACCGAATCTACCTTACCTCCGAAGTAAGCCGAGATGATGCCATACATGACTCCAATCAACACTGAGATCGCAGAAGTCAAAAGCCCAATTATAAGCGCCCACTTGAGACCAGCCACAAGCCCAGAGAAGATGTCGCGCTTTGAATCATCGGTTCCTAATAATCCTGAAACAGAACCTGTCACGACAGTATATGGATCTTCGATCTCAGAATATCCAGGAACAAGCAGCAAGGCTCGCACAATAAACTTATAGGTTCCCTTAAGAGGCTTGAATTCGGTTGCCATGCCTTCTCTCGTCTGATTGAACACTATGTTGCAGGTCTTGAAACTCTTGCTGGAATACGCTTCGAGAGCTTCTTCGCTTTCATGACTTTTGATGAAAGTGAACACCGATTCTCTGCCATCATTGTCCAAGGAGATTCGGATATCTTGACCACTTAGGCCTTGCTCGAAACGCTGGGCAAGCTCGATGATCTGGCCATCGGGCCGTTCTACCGCAACTTGAACTGGTAGATCCCCATGTCCTACCATGTGGAATATGACATCGAGGGGAGCTTTATCTGCACTATAGTCATAATCGAAGGTATAGCTGGCAAGTTTGATGCCTCCATCCATTTCGATTATTTCATCCTCGGGATTTTCTAGACGAACGGTTACTGCAGCCTTCTGCTTTGAGAAAAAGTTAGTCCATGAAGGAGGCGCACCTGCCGAGTTATCCTGCCAGTAGTCTATGCTCCGCCATTTGGTATTCGCTTCTTTCCAAGGCAGAATGAAAGGCTCGAAGATTACTATGAGTATCGAAATAACCAAAATCGCAAGCCCAACAAGGCCAGAACGTTCTTTTTTAAATTCGGACCAGAACTCTGAAAGTCGGTACTTGAAATCAGCAAATTTCATGCCTTACCTCCCACCTTGATGCGCGGATCCATAAAGCCATAGGTGAGATCCAGCAATATAAGCCCTACCTGGTATAAGCCCACTGTTATAGCAAGGTCTCCCATTAGAACGGGGATATCATTCTGCTGCACCGCTATCCAGTATAGATTCCCCAATCCTGGCCAGGAAAAAATGCCTTCGAAGATGATTGCTCCTCCAATCGAGGCAAGCAAAGACAACACTGACATTGTGATGAGGGGAGGCGCTGCGGTGCGCAGGGTGTGCCCAAAAAGCACCTTATTTTCGGGGATCCCTCGGGCACGAGCTGCCATAATGTAATCCTCCTGAAGAATACTCAGCACGATATTCCTAACCACAAATGCTATCCCCCAGAACCCAATGAGAAGCAAGGTCAAAAGCGGCAGAGTCATGTGCCACAAAAAATCTATATAATACATTATCCCTTGTGGGGGTGGCACAGTGTGCATGCCCCCCGAAGGAAATATCTTCAGTTGATAGACAAAAAACATGATAAGAATCATCGCAAGCCAGAATGTCGGCATGCCATAGACGATCATGGTGATAAGGCTCGTACTTTTATCGAGCGAACTACCAGGTTTCTGAGCTTTCTTAAGTCCAAGAATAATACCGACCACTATTTCAATAGCCATAGCCGCTGTAAAGAGTATTAGCGAGCGGGGAATCGCTTCTCCTACTATGGTCAACACCTCTCTATCGCCACGCGAAGATTTAATGATAGTCGATTTTCCAAAATTGAAGGTGATGGTGTTCCAAGTTCGAAAAAGTATTCGCTCCATTAGCGGCCGATCCAGCCTATAGAGCCTAATTAGCTCTTGGCGTCGCTGCTCTTGAAAATGCTGGAGAGCAGACGGCTGCATGTTTTTGAGGCGCATGGTCTCAGCCCGTACCTGCTCTTCGATGCTTGAGCGCATTGTCTGTTCATTGACCGTGTTGAAAAGGACAGACATTATAAAAATGATTATAACATAAGTAAAAATGCCTTTTAGCACTCGCTTGACGGCAAACCACTTATACATAAAACCACCTGTTTCTTTGTGATTCCTTGAGAAAATTGCACTTCGATTATTACATTAAAAAAGCATTTTATAAAAGAAGGAGGGTGCCGCCTCTTAGAGACAGCACCCCTCCCTTGATTCAAATCAGAAGACTACAAGCGAAGTAGCCTGGACTGCTGGTGCTTCTGTACTGAAAACAGACTGCACTACTATAGTGTAGGAGCCTGATTTGAGAGCACCCAGGTCTTTAGCAGGAATCACAGCCTGGAAAGTACCTGCTTTGACATACTTAGCGGTGTACACCGTCTCGGTATTATCTGCTTTTATCAAAGAAACCGTTACCTTTGCCTTGTTATCTGCCGCTTTGGCCGTATCGTCTGGATAGGTCACCGCAGAAACTTGGATGTCTATCTTCGCATCGGCGTTGCGCGCCGCAGTTGCCGGTACTTTCACATCATCGATGCGGGTAATGGTCGTGCGGAACAATTTCGGGAAATAATCCGCTTTGTATGGATAATCCCTGAAAGCAGAAAGCTCAACATAGTTGGTATTGAAATCTACCTTGCTCAAGAAGAATGGACCATTGGATATGTAGGCATTGCCATAGGTATCGATGAATTTTATGGCTGCATTATAGCGAGCAACAGCCTGCTCCGGGGTAATCCACTGCTTGATGCAGTCAGGAACATACTTGGCAGCGACGAAGTCCTGCAGTTTTGCCTTGATATCCGCGACACACTTGGGATTGATGATATCGACTTCCGTCATTGAAGGATCATTCGAGAAAGAATACTGTGTTCCAGACTTTGCGCCCTCTGCGACGATCTTGGCTAAAGCTTCGTAGATCTCCCATGAGACTAGAGTTTGGCGTCCGGGGTTACCGGCCTTGGGGCTTACAGCACCGGTTGCTGCTACACGGTCAAGATCCATCGGCCAGTTGAAATCGAAATAGGTTGTAAAGCTGCCATCCTTATTGAGCACAGTACCTTTGGAAACCGGCAAATAGGCCTGATATTGTGACGCATAAGCTGCATCGTAGTACTTGTCGTCCTCGCTATCCTTGTTAGCCCACTCGTAGGCAAAGGCAGTCGCATACATAATATCAGCGACTGTTATGGGCTGCCCGCTGTGCCATTTGCCATAAATGTACTGCTGGTTAGCAAGCTTGCTGTAGGATTTCAGATCGTTGTTTTTAACGTAATCGTATGTTCCTTCGCCTGTTACATCCTTATATTCGACTCCACTCTCCCACTTCTTTGTCTTGGAATTGAAGATTACTGCGGCCTTGTCGACAGGAATCAGGCCAACGGGGGGCTCGCCTTCTTTGCCGGCGGCAATCTTGGTCTCGACATTCTTGAGATCGTATTTTACGCGAAGAGGCGTATCTTTGGCCGCATTAGGAGACTCGAAGGTCGAGGGATCTGTACAAGCTTCGATGATGGCTGCGGAGTAGACATCCGAGAAACCATCGACACCCACTGGGTCCCATGAGCTCATGAAGAGTCCGCCACGAGCCGAGTACTGCGTGATCTTTAGAATCTTTTCGCCTTTTTCGTTAGGCTTTACATCCGCAGATCGCACCGACCAGTTGTTTAGACCATCGCCTAGGCCATAGAGCATACGCGAATTGAAACGAGCTTTATTGGCCACGTAGTATTGGACCTGGCTGCATACATAGATACGCACGGCTTCCTTCAAAGCCATTTCTTGTACCTTGATGTTATCATTCCAATACTCATCGGCTGTAAGGAACCATCCATTTATGTTCTTCTGAGCAATACGATCGATTTCTTTATTCTCGTAGTTCCAGAAGCCTTCGGTCATTCCGCCCGGCATATATCCATAGTAGGGTGAATACATCTGGCTAATGGTTACATCCCACCACGCGCGGGTAGCTCCAGCTCCCCAACCCTCGGTATACATAGACCACTGCCAGTCTGCTGGATCGCTGCTATATGCAAGGTTGCTAGCCTTTGAGCGGTCATATTCGAGGCGCTCTACCTTGATTCCAGCTTTCTCTATTTGGTCAGCGATATATCGACCTTCGAGAAGTCGACCTGTTGGATCGTCGACACGGATTATAAATTTTACGGTGATGGGCTCCTTATTATAGGTCCACCACTGACCAGACTTTACGAGCTTACCTTTGTTTTCAGGCAGATCGGCTGCTGCTTTCAATGCGGCCTCGATATCTGCCAGGGCTTTTTTCTCATCGCCGCGCACCGTCATGCCTAGCTTGGCAGGCACGAGATTGAAGCGATAGGTTCCAGGCTGTCCGGGTGTCTGGGCTGTGATCATTGGCTCTCCAGCACCAAGCAGAATCTCATCCACGATCTTTTTGCGGTCGATGAGCCAATTGATTGCGTATCGGACTTCCTGAATCGCCAGTGGGTTGAAGACTGTCCGACCGTCTTTGGTCTGGAATGTATAGGGCGCTTTGTTTGGAATGTTGTTCAGGAGAAGAGACCAACTTCCGGATGGCACTGCGTAGGTGGAAAGTCTTTCCAGATCAGCCGGTTGGATGCCTTTATAGGTCTTTCCGTCAAGACCCGTAAAGAAAACATCAGTTTTCCCTTCGGCGGTATCTTTGATGGCAATGGTCTGATCCATTTTCACATCGTAGATAACCTTGTCCGCATAGGCGCCGTTCTTGACCTGGGCTGTTGCGCCAAACAGCAGCACCATGGCTACGAACGATACACAGAGAATCTTTTTCATGCATACCTCCTTTTTCTCAGGTTTGCTTGCTTCCATTGTAGAACGTGCATTTTGAGTTGTAAAGAGAAAAATCATGATTAGTAGCTTGTAGTGCCCCAATAATAAGCGTATTCTAATATTGATTATACAGATAAGACTGAGGGGAAAGGCCTAATGTCAATAATAAGCGTATCGAATGGACATTTTATTGACGATAAAGGGCGCTGGCTTATCCTGCGCGGCGTGAACCTCGGAGGAAGCAATAAAGTACCAACAGCGCCGGATGGGCGAACTCATCTTAGGGAAGGATTCTATAATGGCGCGGATGTCTCCTTTGTTAGTCGACCTTTTCCGCTTGAAGAAGCAGATGAGCATTTTTCAAGACTTGCAAGCTGGGGCCAAAAGTTTCTTCGTCTAGTGGTAACCTGGGAAGCCATCGAGCATGTTGGACCAGGTATCTATGATATTGAATATCTAGACTATCTGGAAGGTATAGTGGAAGCTGCTGCTCGACATGGAATATCCCTCTTCATAGATCCGCATCAGGATGTATGGTCGCGTTGGACAGGAGGAGATGGAGCTCCAATGTGGACGCTAGAAGCCGTGGGCTTCGATCCATCCAAGCTTCATGAGAGCGGCGCTGCACTTCTTCATCAAGAGATGGGAGCGCTATACCCCGAAATGCAATGGTTTTCCAATCATCTACGGCTTGGCTGCGCTACGATGTTTACCCTGTTCTTTGCAGGTAATGATTATGCGCCAGGTATTACTACTGAAGGAAGGCCAATCCAGGAATATCTTCAGGAACATTATTTCGAAGCTTTTGCTGTGCTCGCCAAGCGAATTGCTTCTTATGATAATGTGGTTGGATTTGGTTCCATGAATGAGCCTGGAGAAGGCTTTATAGCAATTAACGATGTCAGTGCTCCGCGGAGCGATATGCTTCTACCTGGGCTAGCACCGACTCCCTGGGAAGCGATGTGTGCTGGAGAAGGGTTTGAAACGAGCGCCAATAGAATAGCCATAAAGGGCCTAGGTTTACGCCCACTGGAAAGAGTACCTTTAGGCACAAAGGGCGTCCGCGCATGGAAGGAAGGAGAAGTCTGTGTATGGCGTAGAGTTGGTTTATGGGATATCGAAAAGGATAGACCAGTATTGAAACAGCCCAGTTGGTTTGCTCCTAAAGGAACATATAGTGCGGAAACCAGAGATGGGAAAAACAAGACTGTACAAAATACTCATTCTGTTTTCAATGAATGTTATCTGAAGCCATTTGTCGAGCGATTTGCGGAGCACTTAGCTCATGTATCCGGCAAACCAAAGCGCTTTATGCTATTCGTGGAAGGTTATCCACAAGGCGATATGCCCGCGCTCCGTCCTGACTTCCTCTGTGTCAACGAAAGCCATTGGTATGACTCATTGACTCTCACAATGAAGCGCTGGACTGGTTTTCTTGCATATGATTCCGAAATGCAAAAGGTCATTATTGGCTCGCATGCGGTAAGACGCTATTTTCGAGATGCATTGGCGCGGATTGTGCAGCATTCTAGGGAATTCATGGGCAACTCTCCTACTCTTCTCGGCGAATTCGGCCTTCCATTCGATCTAAATAATCGAAAAGCATATCGAACTGGAAACTTCGAACTGCATGAAAAGGTGCTTTCTCTGTATTATGATGCCCTAGACGCAAATCTCTTAAGCGCAACGCTGTGGAACTATACAGCTGACAACACTCATGAGCATGGCGATGGCTGGAACAGAGAAGATCTCTCGGTCTTTTGCAATGAGGATGGTGGTGGAAGAGCGGTTGCAGGTTTTGTGAGACCTTATGCATATGCGGTCTCTGGAGAGATTCTATCGATGCAATTCAACCGAAGAAAGGGACGTTTTATACTAGAATATAGTCCAGACCGTTCCATTGAGGCGCCTTCTGAGGTCTTTGTTCCGATGCTGCATTTTCCTAGAGGAGCGTTTGTATCTGCATTTGGAGCCACATTCTCCGAGTCTGATCTGCATATCGAAAAAGGTACAAAAAGCGTTAGCTTGCCTAGGGAACTCACTCAGCCTCTCTTGCTGAAAATCGAAGCTGAGCCGGATGCTAAATTGTGCCGCTTGGAAATCTCGCGGCTTTGATAGAAAAATCCAGAGCAATCTTTCGAGGCAGAGTTATTTAGAAAACCTAGTAGAGTCTTTTTATGGACTAATAATATTCAATATCCAATCTCCAATTATCTGCAAGACTTCGGGCGCAAAACTCTCATCGATTTCCCCATATTCAGAGGGCAGCCCTGTAGTTGCATGCTGAAAGAGATGGTTAAGTTCCTCAAGCTCTATAAAAATCGAGGAATTATTGCCAGCCTCCGATAAGGCGAGCTTAATCGCCTCTAGATTTGGCTTAGGAGGGACCTGAAGGTCTTTCGATCCATTCAGCGCAAGCACTGGAACTGTCACTTTTCTTAGGTAATCCATAGGATCGAGCTGAAGAAAAACGCGAATCCAAGGCGATAATAACGGCGCTATTATTTGAGGAACCTGGGCTTTTTGGGCTTCTTTCTCCACGGGAGACAAAAATGCATTCAAGTCGATTTCTTCGTACAAGGCATCGGTCAATCTTTGACGGAGAGATTTTTCATCTTGCTCTTCGATTACAATGTCGTAAAGCCTGCGGTTGAGATTGTTCGCTTCGATTATCTGTTCTTCACTCAGCCCTGAGGCTCGACCGATTGCAGCATTCTGCATGATAAGCAGCTCATAACCTCGTACACCAGGACAAGCGAGCAGAACGATAAAGGTGGGTCTTGAAAATTCGCAGATCGCATTGAATCCAGAGGATCCACATGCGTCACAAGTACTTTCGTGCCCTCCACAGTAGGTGCTCGCATAGCCAGCCTCGTTTCCCGCTGCCACAATCGAGGCAATAATCGCGCCTTCGCTGTGTCCGATAATCCCGATATTATTCACATCGATCCCTTCTTGCTGCACAAGAAAAACGAGAGCTGCCTCAGCATCTGCTGCAAAATCAAATGTTGTTGCTGTTTGATAGTCACCAGTGGAAGCTCCTACTCCGCGATCATCATAACGGAGCACGGCTATGCCTCTTTTTGTCAGATAATCGGCGATTATGAAAAAAGGCTTGTGCCCAAGAATCTCCTCATCTCTGTTCTGCGGACCAGAACCAGAGACCAACACTACAGCTGGAAAAGGCTCTTGCCCCTGAGGCATAGTGAGAGTACCAGAAAGTCGTACACTTTCTGCTCCTCCATTAAACTGGACTTCTTTTATGCTATAAGGAAATGAAGCTGCTAGATCTTGCGATTGCTTCTGTTCCGTATGGATTTCTGGGGTTGATTGCTTTACGAGAACGAGCGGAAAAGACATACCGGATTGCTTCCAGAAGCCCTCGAGCCGATTACCTGACTCATCCAGAGCTCCTGTATAACTACCTCCAATAGATGAAACCTCGAGCCCTACACGTTTGCCCTCTATGCGAACCCTCGACACAGGAATACCCCTTGCCCCTTGATCGGGGCTATCCATCGTGGCCACATAGCCAGAGCCTGAATCCGTAATATGAAAAACGATTCTCAGACTAGATGCACCAATCTTGAGCTTCCCTTCCCATTCGCCTACTAAAGGCTGAATATCTTTATGGGATGGAGTGGTCTGCTGAACTTGCTGAGTTAGTCCGTTCTGTTGGGCAGATACCAATACCAGATTGCACAGCATGAAAAATGCCACAAATAAGACTCTTAAATTAGAATACAATTTCATAATCCCCTCTAGATCCTTATATCTCCTACCTCAAGCTCTTTACGCCAGGGCACCGAGTCGGCTGCTCCCTTTCTAGTAATACAGATAGATGCGGCACGCGCAGCAAGGTCAAGAGCTTTCTGAATATCCATTCCTTCAGCCAGTCCAGCTATGAAATATCCAGAAAAAGTATCTCCTGCCGCTGTTGTGTCTACAACTTTAACTCGATAGGCCTTTTGTCGCAGGATTTCTCCTTTGTGAGCACACATCGATCCAGCCTCTCCTAGCGTGATCACAATCAGCGCTTGTGGAAAATTGCGCATAAGAAGTCCGGCTGCTTTATCTGGATCATGCTCGCCCGAAAGACCTGACGCCTCGATTTCATTCATAATGAAAATATCAACAAGCTCGAGAGGATAATTCGGAACAAGACTCGAATATGGAGATGGATTGAAGACAATAGTCATACCTTTGGTCTTTGCCTTGGCAATTATGCTCGACATAGAAGATATTTCGTTTTGAAGAATCATCATTTCACCATGGCCGAAGCCCACAAGAACGCGGTCGATGTACGCTTCGCCGATATCCTGATTAGCCCCACCGAACAATAGAATACAATTTCGGCCTTTATCATCTACCTGAATAATCGCATGCCCCGTAGGCACATCAGAAATCTCAATAAGCTTAGTGTCCACACCACCATCTTTTAGCGTCTTGACCAGAAACTCTCCCTCTTTTCCGATTTTTCCCGCGTGTACCACCTTTAGCCCCGCTTTAGCCATTGCCAGGGATTGATTTAATCCCTTGCCGCCGGCAAAGACCGAAAGCGAGCGCGCTGCTTTTGTCTCGCCTGGCTTGACAAATTCATCTACGCTGTAAACATAATCTATATTGATGGAACCGAAATTGAGGACTCTCATCCGTGTGCTCCTGTACAATTTTCGCATCCATCATATCATAAGACTCCGAATCCTGCATCGACCTTATATCACGCGTATAAGCTGAATTTCTGCTTTGAACATTGACAATCCGTCAGAATCATTCAAATACTTTAATTGTGACACCTGATCCAAAACATTCCCTTTTGAACACATGGGAGAACATCCTCGCTCATCTCGACCGAGTGCGCGAAAGCGACAACGAAGAGGTGCAGATACAGCTTCTCATCGAGCTTCTTATAAACCTAAGGCTGATCGGGACAGACAGCTCTATTCCCGACATGCGAATACAAAAAAGCAATATTGAGGATATCTATAGCGAAGTTGAAAATAAGACCCGCAGTATGCTTTCCAGCGTAAGGAATCCTTCTTCAAAATTCATTTATTATGCGCGAGAAGTTATAAAAAAATTCCCTGTTCGCCAGGATGCCGAAGAAATGATCGAGCGAATCCGCTCGGATGCTGAGGCCTTCGAAGAGAATCGTACTGAAGACGACCCGCTCAGGGGCTTTGCCAGCGATCTGCGAAAAGAAGTGCATCGTCGCCTTTCTCCACGTATTATCACCCATTTTCTCAATCCATATATAGAGTTAGCTGCACATAAAAATCCCGAGCCAATAATAAATGCAGGCTATGTCGCCCTCCCCTATACATTCTCGCCCGACGATGAAGATGAACAGTTTGTCGATCTGGCTACCGATCTTCAAAAGCGCCTGCAATTCCTCTGGGATTATGAAGAAGGAGACATGGCCACAGTTAGACAGCATTTGCGCGATAATCTAGATATCTTCGAACGATGTTTTCTTCGCGCGGAGGTCGAAGGCCTACTAGGTATTCTAAATCCCGAATATCTTTCCAGCGCAGACAAAGAGCTTGATGCTTTTAAGCGCCTCGCAAGCGTAAAATTCTTTCTAAAGGAATCGTACCTGGAATCCAGAATCGATCTCTATGACCTCATTCTGCTCGACCTAGGACTCGGACGCCTTATCTTTCTTCTTGCAAACGATTTAACCAACAATTTTTTTGCTGAAGTAACCCCTAGAAATATCCGCGATGCGCTTGAGGTTATGCGCGAGTTGCTTACAATTTCTAGCATAAAAGGCCTTAGAATCCAGAATGTCAAATTACGGCAAAATGAACTTGGAGAGCTGCGAGAATCGTCGGTCTCCGATTTTATTAGGCTCAAGCATAGCCTCGAGGCAATCTCTTCCGAACTACAACAATATATTCAATCCGAGATAATCGATGAAATGACGGGTAGCCTTAACCAAATTCTAGAAAATTATAGGGTTCCAACATCTAAACTTTCTCAAATAAAGACAAGGTTTTTCAACAATTTTATTCGCCGCACCCAAATCCATGTGTTAAGCGAATTTGTCGAGAAAGTCTCCACCGCCGTAGACAAAGAGCTGGAGCGGCAACAAGGAGAGGGTCAGCTCTATCTACGCTATCAGCGTCTGCTGGAAAAGAGCTCCTTTTCGGAGTACATCGAAGAAAAAGGCATCGACGCGTACATTGCGGTAACATGGCGCAAACCGGAGCAGTGGCTGCGCCCCTTTTTGGGCGGAAAAGGCAATAGTATCATCGATATGGCGCAGATAGGCCTTCCAGTTCCTCCAGCCTTTGTTCTCAGCTATCCTCTTCTCGCTGCTATTAACCAGAATACCGATCAAATCAGGACAGGAATTATTGCTAAGCTGCGCGAACTAGAAATGATAACTGGCGCACTGTTGGGTAATGAGGATAGACCATTGCTTCTCTCTGTCAGGTCGGGGGCTCTCACCTCGCTGCCCGGTATGATGTCGACAATCATGAATATTGGCCTTGTGCCCAGGGTGCGAGCAGCACTATCCCAAAAACAGGGGACTGATTTCATCGACACTTTATACCTGCGCTTTTTGGAAAACTGCGAGAGCGCTTTGAGTCTTAGCCAGCAAAATCCCAGACAAAGATTCAAAGACAGCGCCGTCCAAAGCGTTGCGCATAGCGCTACGCTAAGCAAGATTCGAGGCTCAGACCTTTATCTGCAGCGCAAAAAGACGGAAGTACTCGAGTCTTTCCTAGCTGCATATTTAGGGCCTTCCTTCCTGACTGATGAAGAAGAGCAGCTTTTTACCTGTATCGAGCTTGTGTACGACTCGCGTACCTCAAAGACCGTCAACCTGTATTCTAAAACTCTCGCTTCCCATGAAACTATAGAAACTGCGGTGACTATTCAGCAGGTCGTTTTCGGAAATCTAAATGAGAACAGTCTGAGTGGTGTTGTAATGACTCGCAACCCCATCACTGGTGAGGATACGCTATTTGGCGATTTCAAGATCAGAGCTCAAGGGGAAGAAGTCGTCATGGGCTCTTTGGATACTCTGCCGATCGAAGAGATCAATCCAAAAATCGCTCATCAGCTCTCCGAATACAAGAAAAAGCTAATCGACTTCTACCATCAGGACCTCGATATCGAATTCACGGTCGAGGATGGCGTTTTGTACCTATTACAGGCTAGAGCAGCAAGACTCGGGTCTTTTGCACAGCTTATA
>Ga0209718_1001390_pt1 | contig 27457 bp, 11 predicted proteins | sample AD_JPNAS1_MetaG_FD_184420 | JGI IMG/M metagenome (GOLD analysis project Ga0209718, IMG submission 184420) | Active sludge microbial communities of municipal wastewater-treating anaerobic digesters from Japan - AD_JPNAS1_MetaG (SPAdes) (version 2) | ecosystem: Engineered > Bioreactor > Anaerobic... | reverse complement strand
CTTTTCGGTCAAAACTGATTTTATTTTTTCGGTTACACGCTCAATTACGCCAGCATAAGCCGATTCGTTTTTAATGTGTATAATGTCAATCGTCCAAATGCGTTCCTGCGTTTCCTCATACCACAAGTGCCACTCCAAACACATATCATCTGCGTCTAACAGATTTCTGTATGTAACTTTTTTTATTTTCGGATTTCGGCTGATTTGAGCAATTGCACTGAAACTTTTTTCAATCGAAAAATCATTCGAGTAGGTATGAAAATCAATGTCCAACTTGTTCATTAAAAGTCCTGTCTTTACAGAACCGACCAAATTGCAAGTTGAATTTAGAATTTCCCAAGTTTTTTGAATTTCCAACTCAGCAATAATTTCAAATGCCTTTTCTATATTTCTTTTCGAGATACTTTCTAAATTTTCCATATTATCTATTTCTGTCGGCTCAAACTGCACTACCTTGGCATTACCGCTAACATCTTATTTACGAAGTAAAGATACAACATTCGTATATATTAAACTTATAACATTCTTAAAAAAAATCTGTGTTTTATTATAACTAATTGATAATAAATAATTTATAATATGTTTTTTCAAAGTATGTTATAAACTCGACACCAACAAAGCAATATCCGAATGGCGATAAAGCCAAACCAAAAGTATTACTACCAGCAATGCCGGCAGCATATTGGCTATCGGGATTTTTTTGATTTCTAAAATGGAAAATCCCAAACCTATCAGCATCACCCCGCCAACAGCCGTCAAAGCCGCTACCATTTCATCGGAAATAAAAGCACCCAATTGCATTGCCAACAAAGTGAGTCCGCCCTGAATGAGAAACAGCGGAATGGCTGAAAACAAGACACTTATTCCAAAAACAGACGCCAATATGATGGACGAAAAACCGTCTAAAATGGCTTTTGTTATCAGCAAATCAGACGAAATGCCCATGCCTTCCTGAATGGTACCCAAAATTGTCATTGAGCCTACGCAAAACAGCAAAACGGTTGTAATTAATCCTTCAGAGAAACGTTCGTTACCGATTTTCAGCCGCTTTTTTAAATAGTTGCTAAAACGCTCTATTTGGTTTTCAATGTCCCACCATGTACCTAATAATGTGCCTATTACAAGGCTGATAATGACTATAACCAAATGCTCTATGGCATAGACCATGCCCACACCAATAGCGACCGTAACCAACCCGATAACTTGAAAAAATGCCGTGTGGTACTCGTTTTTGATGCCTTTACTGAAAAACATTCCTATAAGGCTTCCGACAATTACCGTTGCCGTATTTACAATTGTGCCAATCATTTACTGTAAAAGTTTGATAATGTTAATAATAACTTCTTTGGCTTTGTGCATCGATTGAATGGGAACAAACTCGTAGCGTCCGTGGAAATTGTGACCGCCGGCAAACAAGTTCGGGCACGGCAATCCTTTGAACGACAGTTGTGCGCCGTCCGTTCCGCCGCGTATGGGCTTTACTTTCGGCTCAATTTCAGCCATTTCCATAGCTTTGTAAGCCAAATCTACTACGTGCATCACCGGCTCTATCTTTTCTTTCATATTGTAGTATTGGTCTTTTAATTCAATAGTAGCCGTGCCATTGCCAAACTCGGTGTTTATTTTGTCCACTAAACGCTGCATTTCGGTCTTACGGCTCTCAAAACAGTTGCGGTCGTGGTCGCGTATAATGTACGTCAGCGTTGAAAGTTCCACTTCGCCACTCATCGCTATTAAATGGTAAAAACCTTCGTAACCTTCGGTATGTTCGGGTGTTTCGCGTTGTGGCAACATCGCTGCAAACTGCTGAGCAACAAGCATCGAATTTATCATTTTGTTTTTGGCGTAGCCCGGGTGCACATTGCGCCCGTGGAACGTTACTTTTGCCGATGCCGCATTGAAATTTTCATATTCCAATTCGCCAATTTCGCCGCCATCAATCGTATAAGCCCATTCCGCACCGAATTTTTCGACATCGAAAAGAGAGGCACCTCGACCAATTTCCTCATCGGGGGTGAAAGCCACACGCACTTTGCCGTGCTTAATTTCGGGATGCTTAATCAAAAAATCCATTGCGGAAACAATTTCGGCAATACCGGCTTTGTCGTCCGCACCCAGAAGCGTTGTGCCGTCCGTTACAATCAAATCCTGACCTTTATACTGGAGAAGTTCCGGAAATTGTTCCGGCGACAGCACTATGTTTTTTTCCGCATTCAGCAAAATAGCGTTGCCGTCATAATTTTTGATAATTTTAGGCTTTACGTTCTCGCCGCTCATATCGGGCGACGTATCCATGTGAGCAATAAACCCAATAGTCGGCAAAACAGAGTCGGTGTTAGCAGGTAATGTCGCCATTAGATAACCATTTTTATCCAACTCAACATCCTGTAAACCAATACTTTTCAATTCTTCAGCCAAATAGTTGGCAAACACCATCTGTTCCGGTGTGCTGGGCGTTGTTTCTTTATTTTCATCGGAAGTTGTCGTAAACGAAACATACTTCAAAAAGCGATTTGTTAAATCCATTGTTGTAGTATTTATCTATTAAATTATTAATCACTATTTTACATAAACATTTGCAGCAAATAAGCTATTCCAATGCCCAAATAGTTGCCTATGGCATAGCCTACCACACCGACTGTAATTCCCGAAACCATCACATCCCGATTGTTGATAGCACTTACCACTACCGGCACAAACGGCGACGAACAGATGAGAGCAACCGAAGTTACCATCATTGTGTCCGTATCCACTTTGAAAATCTTACACAAAAGTACATGCGCAAAAAATGCCCCAAACATCACAATAGCCACAAAAGCGATGAGATGACCGGACAAGGCAAGAATTGTTTCAAAATTAGCCATGCTCGCCACCGCCAAACTGAACACCAAAATTAAATACATACCGACATCGTAACTACCCTTAATGTTCTTTACCACTTTCATATTGGCAGCCACAATACCTAAGGTAGTTATCAGTAAAATGATGGCAGCCATCTGAAATGCAGGGTCTTTCACCAAAAAACCCAGACCGCCGCCAATAGCTGCTATCAACAAACTTATACCTAACGTTTTCAGCGTATTAAGCACATTCACTTGACCCAACCACTCTTTCCAATTCAATTTCACCGACTGAACAGGTTCAGGTTTTGTACCTGCAGGAACAACATGTTTTGTGGGAATTAAGAACTTGTCGAACAGTCGTTTAGCAAACGATATAAGAAATAAAATATAAACCGCTCCCACCATGATATCTATTGTGTGGATGGCGATATAGAGACTTTTATCCAATTGTAAGGCAGCCTGTATCGAAGCAAGATTCGGCGTTCCGCCCGTATACAACCCAACGAGCAATCCACTCAATTTCCACGTTTCGGGAAGTGTGTTTCGGAACAGAAAAAAAGCGATGAGAACAACAACCACCAAACCACATACTGCCAAAATCATAGATAAGAAAGCTGTTTTAGCCATACCTTTCCACGAACGTATATCCACTTCAAAAAGCAGCATCGGCAACGCCAACGGTATGGTTACGGTCGTTAAAATATCCGGAATGTTTTGATAACCGTCTAAAATTCCCGTTTGCCCCACAGCCAACCCAATAATATAGCAAATAAGCACCGCCCCTATCTTTCCGGCCGGTTTAAACACATGACACAATCGCAAGACCAAAGCCGGAATAATGAAAAATGACAGAACTATTAAAATATCGTATAACATGTTGCAAAATTACGTTTTTACGCCCAAAAGGACAAATTTTTATCGCTGACAAATTTTAATAAACGGGCAATATCTACAGCATTCCACATTCTCTACTTGCGTAAATGGCTCTGAAAAATCGAACAACTCATTTAAACAACCGACAAGGTTTTCTTTATAGTTATCGGCTACTTTTGAAAAATCGCGTATCGGTTCTTTTGCACAAGAAAGTTCGGTGCCTTGGTTCAACAAACGTATCGCATAAATAGTCGGACAAATAGGCTTTTTTGTTTCACCTGAATAGACAAGACTGTAAAACAGCGTTTGCATTGCCTCTTTCGGATGATTGGGTGACGGGGTAAAAAGCGCTTCCATATTCGGAAAATTCATTTTTTGCAACAACATACCGCCTGTTTTGTAATCAACAATATGCACCACACCTTTTCGCTCGTCTATGCGGTCGATAAGCACTTTCACATTCACCTTTTGTCCATTGGACAAAGCCAACTGCTTGGAAATATTCTTTTCGCTTTCCAAATAGGTAAACGGCACACATTCTTTGTCGAAAGCCAGCGTTTTCATCACGTAACTCCGCACTATGCGCGCCACCAACAAACTGTAACCTGTCAATTCCACTTTATCGTTAGGTCGTTTAAAATAATGCTTGGCAAAAGCTTGGGTAATAAATGTGTCAATTTTGTAGGTGTTTTTCATTACTTCCGTCAACAAATCCTCCGTAACAAGTTTGTTTTTATGTTCGTCGTAAATTTGTTGCATCACTTGATGGTAAATGTTGCCAAACGTGCTCGATTCCATTGTTTCGGACATTTCGTCAGCCTCTTTTAAACCCATCACACGCCCGAAATAAAATTTCAAAGGACAATTGATATAATCGTTTATAGAGCTGGCTGACAGCATTTTATTGGAATTCGGATTTAGATATTGCAACAATTTTTCCCGAACTTCGCCTTGCTTGGGAACTGACAATGGCTCTTTCTTTCGCGATTCTATTTCAAAAGTCACAGTCCGCTCTTTCATCGGCACTTGGTAAAGGTATTTCAGTTGATAGTAAAAACGACTTATTTCGCTGTTTTTAACTTTGTTGTTGCGCGAATCATAAATCAGGTAAACGGTTTTAGCGCGATGAAGCAAACGGTAGAAATTATACGAAAACACCGCATCGGAATCTTCGTAAGTCGGCAAACCAAACACTTTTCGTATGCCATAGGGAATCAGTGAGTTATTTCTTTGTTTGCGCGGCAGCATATCATCGTTGAACGAAGGGATAATCACCGTATCGAAATCGAGCAGACGCGTTTCCAACATACCCATTACCTGCAACCCCGCCAAAGGCTCGCCCTCGAACGGAATACGTACGGAACCAACCAATTGACGCAATAATTTGTACACCGTTTCCACTTGCAAATCCATCGGCATCTCTTCCAAATTGAGACGCAACAAATTCACCGATTTTTTGTAGTAAAACAGAAATTCCCTGTCCAATTTATTCTCGGGCGGAATAACATTTTCAAGCGAATGCGCAAGTTCCGAAAAATAGTCAATAGCACCGTCAGCCGTAGTGCAATTACTGAAAAGCAGGGTTAAAAATTCGCCTTTATGCAACAGTTCAGTCGGCACTTGAAAAAGATTTTTATCCTCAATTTTCGCTTTCAAATTAGTCGCTTCTTCGCCCGCAGCCATTTGCACATACGGCTGACGCAGCAACGCCAAAACGGGCTTGTAATAAATAGTTTCGGTCTGTTTAGAGCGCCGGACGGCTTTTTGCATATCCACCACTTTCTGTATAAATCCGGCTATCGGGGTTTGTGACAGCGGAAAACCCATCGTTACATTGACGGTGTCCACTTGCGGCGGAATGGAATATAAAAGCGGCATAAGCAACTGTTCGTCGGGCAAAACTACCGCCGTGCGCAAATAGGCGTCCTCATCATTTTTTTCAGTAAATAATTTATCAAGAATACGATACGTCTCTTTTACCTGACCAATTTTCGACGGCACCGCCACCACCTCTATGTGGTGTTCCGCTCTTCCCTCCTCCTCCAATGTAAACTGTGACGGAAACGCCGATTGGTTTGTCTTGATATACTGTTTGACAAAATCATCGTTTTGCTTCAACAACGGCGATTGGTAGTCGAAATAGAAATCGGCTGCCTCACGTTTTTTAAAGTAGGACATTACCGTTTTTTCTATCGGATTAAGAGCATTGAAACCTACAAAAATCATCTTCTTATAACCCGAAGGCAAATCGTCGCCGCGTTTCATACGCTCAGCCAAACGCCTAAAAATCATACCGCTATAACCTATTTTGCGTTCTTCAAGGGCTGCTTTGAATTGTAGATAAACCTCTTCTAAGCTTTGCCACATTTTTAGGTAGTAAAGTTTAAACGGCTTTTCGTCGCCGGACAAAAAATGTCCCCAAAAACGTTTTATTATCTCTATCTGCTCCGCCGAAAAATAGCTAAACTGATTATCTATTTCTTTTATATCGGATATGTACGTAAAAATTTGGTGCGCATCTATCAAATAGGTGTCCACTTCGTTGAAATCGCTCAACAGCATTTCGCCGAAAGCGTAAAAATTGTCAAATGTATCATCGGATTTGGTAACACGCTTATAGACAGTATAAAGCTGAAACAAAAGCGTTACATGTTCAGCCTCCTTTAAATCGGAATAGTTGAGCAGCAAGTTGTTGATAGAAAGCATCGACGGGGCAAAAATTGGCGTTGTACCATCCATCACAGCCGCCAACTCCTTTTTGAAAAACAGTCCCGCGCGCTTGTTGGGAAACACGAAACAAAAATCGGAAATCTCCTTGCCGTAAGCTGTATAATATTGTTCGGCTATCTGTCGTAGAAAAGATTTCATAACGCAATAAATTTGGAAAGACGAAAATACATATTTTTAGCGTGACGAGCAATAAAAGTACAAAAATGTTATGAAATATTTTTCAAAATGTGTACCTTTGGTGTTTAAAAACAGAAAAATAAAAACTATATTTGCAGTAAACCATTAAAAAGTAAACCTATGGATATACTAGTAACAGGAAATTCCGGTTTTATCGGTAAAGTATTATGTAAAAAACTGACAACGGACGGACACACTATTTTTGGAATGGACTACTTGTCAGGATACGACATTACAAATATGGATACGTTTAAAAACGTAAAGAAAGCAGATATAATCATTCATTTAGCTGCAAAATCGTTTGTTCCCGATTCGTTTAATAATCCGAGCAGTTTTTATAAAACAAACATTTTAGGAACTCTAAATGTATTGGAAACTGCGAGAATTACCAAAGCAAAAGTTATATTTTTCAGTTCATACATTTATGGAAATCCACAAAGTTTACTTATTACCGAAAATCATCCCATTAATCCGCACAATCCCTATGCACAAAGCAAATATATAGGAGAAGAGCTGTGTAGAGGCTATTTTAGAGATTTTGGCGTTCCGGTTACAGTTTTTCGCCCATTCAACATTTACGGTAACGGACAAAATGAAAACTTTTTAATACCGACTATTTTAAAACAAATAAAAAGCGAAACTGTAAATTTAGCCGACCCCAACCCAAAACGCGACTATATACATGTCAACGACATTGCCGATGCTGTTGTTTGTGCTGTAAATAAAAATCTTAACGGTTTTGAAATCTTTAATCTTGGAACAGGTGTTTCCTACTCTGTTGATGAATTGGTTAATATCATAAAGAAATTTTCAAAATTTGAATTTACCGCTCACTATAAAAAACAAGTACGACAATTAGAAATTAATGATTGTTACGCCGACACAAATAAAGCTAAAACTTTATTAGGCTGGGAAGCAAAAATTAATTTAGAAGAGGGAATTGAAAATTTATTAAACGAATTAGATTTATAAAGAAAAATAAAAAATATAAACTTAAAGTTTTGAAATAATATTCGGTTTGGTTTTAGAAAAACAAAAATCGGATGGCAAAAAATTGTCATCCGATTTTAATTGTGAAACTATTTTCGATTTTCGAACTTCAACACTAAAATTATATCTCCCCGTTCATAATTAGTACTTACTAATTCCCTTGTAATTACTGTCATTGGATCTCCTGTATCCCAATCATAATAAGTACTTTTTACTTTTTGAGAGCGGTGTTTTACTACGGCTTGAGTTTCCGTGCTGTTATTCGTTGTAAATAGAGTTCGTCCATCTTCAATCTGATAGTTCATAAAATTGATTACTTCCAACTCCTTATCTGACACCGAAACAAGGTTTAATATATTGTCTTTAGTTGGAGTGGAAACTTTAGTTGTGTAGGTTTCATGAGAATACAAATTTATCTTTGCTTCATAGAAATTATAATAAATTGTCAAAGTTCCCTTATTTTCATTTGTATGATGATTTTCTTCGAAATCGAAAGAAGTAGTGTAAGTATAAGTTATATTGACAACGTATGAAGAATCATTCAGTATTGTTCTGCTTGAAGTAATGTCTTTGTCTGCATCCGGTTTGTCGTGATAAGTGTAAAAAACAAAATTGGTAACTTCACCCTTATCATTCATATGAACACCCAAATCACTGCCACCGCTGCCGGCAATGTAGCCCGTTAATAAATTTTCAAAATCGGGAATTGGCAGGGCATTTAATTCAAATGAAACATCGAAATTCTTTTCGGAACCGATAGGATTGTTTTTATTAACGAAAAGAAGAAAACACATATTTTGTGACTCTTCAGCCGATTTTTGTGTGCGGGCTTCCAACATAAAGTTATAGTTTGTAGAATCGGAAATATCAATGTATTCCACTTTTTTTAAGTTGAAATTATACTTTCCAAAGTAGATTTTATTTTGATAGCCGGAAGCATCATCCTTTCGTTTGAAAGAAACAAATGTAGCTCTATCAGGCGTAGAATTGTAAAGCAGATACACTTTAGATGCCAAATAGGGAACAGTAAGCTCTATTTCGTCTTTTTTTGCTTCTTGGTCGGAATTACCGAACTTGTAATTAATCCTTCTTACAAAAACGCCGTCGTTTTCAGCACCCGTCTGATTTATTAATCCACTAAAAGGATTTTCTGTCGTATTCAATATGGTAAAATTCGGATTCTCGCCACTCAAAATGTATTTCACGTAACTATCGTACTCATCTCCTATCAGCGAATTCATAGAGAATGTAATGTAGTTGCTCAGATATTGCCGCCAACTATCGCCACTCCAACGAGTAGTTTCTTTGAGCAATTTAACAATATCTAATTTTGATTCAGCTTCGCTGTAACTCCTCATGTAATGAAGAAATGTACCTGCCAAATAACAATAATTGACATTCCCAAAAATATTTTGCGTCCAAAATCCGCTATCCCAGTAATCCCATGATGTGGACAAAAAATTGAAAATAGAATTAGTACCTTTTCTACCATCAAGAAGGTAAGTTTCTGATTCACTTACCGGAATAACCGCCTCATTCCACACAAGTCGGTCTGTCAAATGTCCGTTAGCTTCCATCCAAAATATATTTCCCGGATCGGGCGAAATATATTTACCTTGCGTGTAATGCATATACTCATGTGCACACAATTTTCTTAGTGCTATAGGATTTTCTGTAAGCGTATTGATTGTCAGGTAATCATTTATCATTCCTGAAACTCCTACTACACCGTCGGCATCGTCCATATTTTTAATATATACGGTAAATGTTTCCGATACGGGAAATCCTTCGGATTGAAATTTTGTGCGTACTTCGGATAGATATTCGGTAATGTCTTGTACTAATTTTGGTACGCCTGCCACGTGCCAAGGTTGTGCAGTTTGTTGTTTTCCGTAAACAGCATCCATAAATGGCTCGTGTTTACCTATATAAAAAACACGAATATTGTTTCTTTCGTATCCTTTATCATAACCACTTAACCAGTCCCCCCAGCCGACAGAAATTACCGTTAAGTGGTTGGTTTCAAAAACCATAGTAGTATCAACTAAACTTACATAACTGTTTTCAAAATTAACCCATTCGCGGGTTTTTTCATCGAAATATAATGCTTTATAATTATGAATATTTTTACTGTCAAACGTTTTTTTATCTATGGTTTTCAATTTGATAACCAACGGAATATCAAAAGTTTCTGCAAAACTAACAGTAACATCATACGTGGTCATCACTTTAACTCCTTCAGGTGGTGTCGGTGGATTATCTAATTTGGTAATTGTAAGGCGGAAATCTTTATCGTAAATTCCTTTTGGTAATGTAACTTCAATGCTATCTACCTTGATTATCAGAGATTTGGTAGTAACATTTATTGTTTCATCATACAATGTTTTTCCAAATGGATTTACTTTTATGGTGTCGCTGTAAATCGACTCACAATTTACATCTTGCACATTACAACGATAAAAGGCAGGTGTTTTGGGCGAAAGTACAAGCTCATTTTGCTGTACGCTGATAAAATTAGCTTTTAAATCATTTTCGGTCATGTCAACTGATAAATCGTGCCAAGTATTTCCATCGGCAGAAGCTTGCCATTTAATTATACCACGCACTTTCAGAGGCGGAACAAGTTTCACAATACGGTCTTCCACAATTTTTTGAGGTAGATTTTTACTTGAAACAACATAACTTCCTCCGTATTTTTCAGAAATCAATTCTTCTTCGCTTGCTAAACGAAATGAAATGGTATCGGTAGTTAAGTAAGTAAGACACGGAAGAGGAATTTCATAAGAGCCGTTGATAAAATAATACTCCGGCGATGCAGGATTCGTCACTTTGCAGAAGTAACGATTATTTATCGTTGTTTCGTTAATTACAACCTCCAAAATAGGATTGAAATTTTCGCTTACATTTCTATTTCGTTCTACAGAAAACCAGTCATAAACATTTTCAGGTAAACTGAAAGGTGCAATTGTCCGTATATCAATTTTCACCGTATCACCCATTCCTACATTGAATACTTTTTTTGAGAGAGAAACCGGACGCTGATTATCAACGCCAGTGTACAACTTGGGATTTGGCTCGGGAATATCTTCAAAAGTAAACCGATTGTATCGCAATTTAGTCATTAATTTAGGATTATCTAATAATACAGAAGGAATGCGACCGCTTACCAAATTACTGTCAATGGCAAAATACTCGATTTTTGAAGAGAGTAACGAAACAGACACAGGCAGTTTTTCTATGCTATTATTTCCCAAATCTAACACTTGTAAATTTGGTGCTAAGCAAACCTGATTGGGAAAAATACAAAGTTTGTTGTTTCTTAATCCCAAACTTGTCAAACTTTCCCAATTTCCAAAATTTTCAGGCAGCGATTCCAGTTTATTGTGAGATACGCTGATTTTTTTCAACATAGAAAGTTTTGATAATGAATCAGGTAGCGATGTTAAGGAATTGGAATAAAGATAAAGTTCTTTTAGGTTTGTTAGTCTGCCTATTTCGTTAGGAATAGATGTAAGTTTGTTGTTGCTCAAATCCAAAATTTCAACAGCAATCAATTTCCCTATTTCAGGCGGGACATTCCCTTCCAATTGATTTACAAAAAGACCGATGTTTTTGATATTCGTGCAATTTCCTATTTCAGCAGGAATTGTACCTGTCAACTGATTATTATTCAATTTTAGCGAAGTTAACGAAGTCAAACTGCCGATTGACAAAGGAATTGTACCTGTTAGTCTGTTGTTATCCAGATTTAAAGTTGTGAGTTTAGTAAGATTTCCGATATTGGATGGAATAGAACCTGTCAACTGATTTTCAGACAAATGAAGTTCCGTTAGATTTACTAAATTGCAAATGGAATTAGGCAGATTTCCTGAAAGTTTATTTCTGGATAAAATTAACTTTTCAAGATTGGTCAAATTGCCAATTTCAGCAGGAATTTCACCGATTAACCGCCCGCCGCCGAAATCAACTTCCTTGAGTGCTTTCAAATTTACAAACGTAGAAGGCAATTTTCCCTCAATAATCCACGGAATAGCAAAATATTCCAACTTTATTAAGTTACCGATATTTTCAGGAAGAACCACTTTAAAAGTTCCTACTCCTGCACTGATGGATAATTTTTGGAGATTGGTCAGATTTGCAATGGAAGCGGGTAATTCACCGTTAAACTGTCCAAATAAATCCAATTCAGTCAATTCACTCAAATTCCCTATTTCAGGAGCAATAGTGCCTTTATAAGTACTGTAAACGGTATTATTCAGCTTTAATCGAATTACACGTCCATTCATTGTTACTACACCTTTCCACGTGAATGCAGGTTGTGTTAAGTCCCATCCCGTTCCATTCAAACTTTTACTAACAGCTGCCAGTGCCAAAGAATCTTGCTGATTTGTTTCCAAAATAGTAGGACTAATACAAAATGCCGAAATCACATTATTCCTCAAATCAGACGAGACATCTAATCTTGAACTTGTATTTAACGCATAATAGCCGTTAGATAATCCTCCCCAACCGAAATTGAGATGAAAAAGTCCATCCGTATCATATCCATCCACCACAAGAGCATGTCCTACCGGATCTCCGGGCAATTCGATATAAACTGGACGACGGTTACTTACTTCATTTTTTATGTAAAATGTTTCCTTAAGCACATTGGATACATAATAGCCGAAATAATCCCGAATAGCATTTTCGTATCCGTAATCAACCGGAGCTGACCCCCTGTTTAGATAGCTGCAATAATGCATATTTACTGCTACACCGATGTGATAAGAGAGTTTTTTATAATCATCATAAGTAGGATTATTCCAATTATAGGTTGTATTTTCGAAATCGACACACAATTGACCATTTTTCGGATCTGTATAACAATGAGAACCTCTTCCTTTAGACGGAAATTTGTAAAAAGCCATTATTTGTGCAAAGGCAGTTGCTATGCATCCAGAATAGCAGTCTCCTAATTCTTCGTGAACAAATTGATTCAAAGAAATACCTGCTTCGTCGAATAATGGTGTCATTGCAGGTGTACCTGAAAGCATTTTTTGTGAAGAAAGGATTTGAACAGAATCTTCATACAATTGCAATAATGCTTGTAACTGAGGAGGGATGTTTTCCGAATCGAATTTACCTTGATGCGAATAACCAAGCAATGCAAAATTATCTTGATTTTGTGCTACAATTACAAACCCTTCCGTGGAATTCTGAAACACAAATAGTTGTGTTTTCTTATTTGCAGGCGATTGGTAGCGTTGTTCTAAAACAGGAGCTTTAAAACTTTCTCCTGAAGCAAATTTCGGTGCGTTGGCTTTGAAAAATATTTCAGCATATTGTTTTGCACCCATAGGATTAGGAATTTCCGCAAAAAGTTGACCATTTATCAATCCAATAAAAAATAGAATTAGCAGAATCAGATTATGCTTTTTGAAAAAGATAGTGTGATTTTTCATAGTAGTATTGCTTTAATGATTCACAATAATTTTTTCCACCTTATGAAAATCATCGGTTTGTACCGACACAAAATAAGTTCCGTTAATTAATTCACAGTTCACTGCGTTGCTTCCCGTAATAAATGATTGATACTGTACCGTTCCCTTTATATCAAAAATCCGTACTTTGGCTTTTATCGGAATTTCTGTTTTAGGCAATTCAATATTAATTTGAGCATTTTTTACCAATGTTGGATAAATTTTATATTCATTGTTTTTGTCATTTTCTTCATATTTTTCTATTTGACTAATTACTTTCATAGTAAATGAACTAACCGAAAAACACCGATTTTTGTCCGTTGCTTTCAGTTCAAATCTATCACCTTTAGCGGGCGTAACAACAACTACGTCCCCTGTACCAATAATTTGTCCATTTTGAAGCCACTCGTATGTGTACGGCTCAATGCCTCCGGTAACTTTGTAACCCATTAGCCCGAGAACTACAGGCATTCCTTCCGGTACTTCTTCATCAAAAAGCACGATTACTTGCAGTAACTCTTTTGCTTGTGGAGGAACATTCATTTTTACAATAGTCTGTGAATGAACCATTAAAAATGAAAAAATTACTATTAGTGTAAGAATATTTTTTTTCATAATAGATTGTCTTTTATCAAATTCATAAAGCGTTTTTTAATGTTTGCTAATTAGAATCAAGTACAATTCTAAAACCGGTATCCTTACTAACAAAGGTTTGCGGTTCTTCAGGATTCCCCGTGTTACTATCGTATCCGGTCGGTTTTATACTGTGACGGTATTTTACATGGCAGGGAGAAATTCCCCAATATTCATCATCGGAAAAATTTCCCCCACGGACAACTTTTTTTTCGCCAGTTTTAGGTCCTTTCGGGTTTGTTTGTAAATCAGGAACAATTAAAAATCCATTAACTATTTCAAAGTCGTAGTAGTCGTTATACCAATCGCTACACCATTCATTTACATTTCCGCTCATATCATAAAGTCCAAGTTCGTTCGGGAGTCTGCTTTTTATTATATTTTTAGTCCCTGATGCGGTTTTATCTATCCATGCCACATCATCCAATATATCACTTCCTGCATATTTAAACCCGCTACTTTTCGTACCACCCATTGCGGCATACTCCCACTCTGCTTCAGTAGGCAAACGAAAAGCCTTTCCCGAAATCGTTTCAAGTACCGGAAGAAAATCTGTATTAATTTCATTCCAAATTGTTTCACTAACGGGGAAATTGGGTTTGTCCATTTCGCTGTGCTCTTTGTAAGGCAATTTGTTCATTACAGCGTACCAAAGCGCATTGGTAACTTCGGTTTCAGAAATATAAAAATCGCTTAATTTCACATTATGAGGGAAACCGTAACATGATTGTTCTCTGCTTCCCATCGTAAACTCACCGCCTTCCACTAATACCATATCAAAAGCCACATCTTTCACGGTAAAAGTAATTTTTGGTGCACTTGCCTGTGAAATTTTAATATCTTTTGTTTTATCGCCCGATTTAATTGTTACTATAGTTTCACGTCTAAAACTAGCATTTGCTACTGCTCCTATCAGAAAAGCCGTGTTCTTCTCTCCCGAAGTAGCAGAAAGCGAAAGCCACTCGGCAGTTTTGGTGGCTGTCCAATTGTTATTGGTTTTTACAACGATTAAACTCGCATCTTTATCTGCGGTAAAGGCAATTTCCACCAACGACACATCAAGCATATCCACCTCTACAGGAGGTTTATTGGGATCGTTCGGATTATCGGGTTTATTCGGTGGATTGGGGAATTCGCAACCAAAGAAAAACAAAATAGCAATTAACGAACAAATAAATTTTTTCATATGAAATGGGTTGTAGGTTTTGTAATATTTGATTTATTCTTCTGTTTTTCAGCAATATAGAACAATTTAAACTGTTATTGTTTTATATGTCAAATGTACGAATTTAAGAATGAAATATATTCTTATTTCGTAAAAATATATTCTTATTTCGTAAAAAACCTAATAAATAAGAAATAGATAAGAATATTATAAAAACAATTTGTTGGTGTTTTTCACAAATTTATTTACATTTGTAGCTGTGTAAATGAACAGTATGAGCTATCTCATTTTTTCCATAATGCCTATGTTTATCTGCCTTTTTTGGGTGGTTTTGCTACTCATTGACAGGCAACATATTAATCTTTCCAAGCGATTTTTGGCTTTTTTCCTCTCACTTGCTTTTGTCAACTATTTCACACATGCTCTCTATTTTAACCATCAATACGAACTTTATTCTCTATTCGACAGCATCTGGTGCTTTACCTCTTTAGCTGTCTTTCCTTTATATTATTACTACATCCGCCTACTCACTAAAGATGTTAAAATTAATTATCGATGGGCATGGATTTTAATTTCATCTTTTTTATTATCTGCTTTTTCTTCCTGTCTCTATTTTTTAATGTCTCCCGAAGAAAAAGATATTTTTATTCAAGGAATAATGTATCATAAAGAAGGCTTTTTAACTACTGATTCTGTTTTGGTTGAACTGCAAATTTTACGATTACAAATTTTCAAAATTATTTTTATTATTCAAGTAGTATTCGCATTGTATTTTGGATTAAAATTGATTCGAGAATACAATATTGAAATACGCCGATTTTATTCCAACATAGGAGGTAAGGATTTGAATCCTATAGAATGGTTGCTGCTATTTTTTGTGTTTGCCTGCGTAATTTCAGTAGTTTCCAGTATTATAGGCAAAGATTATTTTATGGTACATCCGTTATTTTTAATCATTCCTTCGTTTACACACTCTTTATTTTTGTTTGGAGTGGGATATTTCGGCTATAAACAGAATTTTACCATTGAAGAGTTTAAAAAAGATATTGCAATAGCTAAAGCAGAATCTAAATTATATAGTGAAAAACAAATTACTAATGTTAAAAATGAAATTTTAAACAACGAAGAATTACAGAAAAAGTTATTTCAATTATTGGAAGAAGACAAAATTTACCGGCAACCTGAATTACGAATAACGGATGTTGCCAATCTGTTGAACACAAACAGAACCTACATTTCTAAGATTATTAACGACGAATTGCACACCAATTTTTCCGATTTAATAAACGAATACAGAATTGAAAGTGCCAAAAATCAACTTTTAGATTGTACAAAAAATGCATTGTCATTAACTGAAATTGCTGAAAATTCAGGCTTTTCTACTAATAGTTCTTTTTACCGTGTTTTCAAAAATAAAGTAGGAGTTTCGCCGGGAGATTTCAGAAAAAAAGGTTGTGACTCTACTTTAATGCAATTCAAAGGAATGATAAAATAATTACTCTTCGCATCTATATATTTGGCAAATAGTTAATTGATACATTTTTATTAAAATGAGGAAAATATTCAAATCGGAAATGCTTAAAAATAGCCACCGACTCTACTCTCTTATTATCCTACTCTGTTTTATGCCTTTTATTTCTCCTGCCATTGCACTATTCATTGGTCTGGTGTTTTCATTTTTCGGTATAAAGCACGACAGCCTACATAAGTACACATCAAAAGTTCTACAAGCATCTATTGTTTTAATGGGATTTGGTATGAGTCTTAGCGATGTCATTGCATCATCGAAGACAGGTTTTATAGAAACGATTATTTCCGTAACCGTTGTTATGTTTTTGGGAATAGTACTCGGAAAACTTTTAAAAGTAGAGAAAAACACTTCGTTGCTTATTGCCTCAGGCACAGCAATTTGCGGAGGAAGTGCCATTGCTGCAGTGGCGCCTATTATTAACAGCAAAAACTATCAAACTTCATTTGCTCTTATTGTGATTTTTGTGCTGAATGCTATTGCACTTTTTATTTTCCCGGTTATTGGACATAAATTAGGACTTAGCCAAGAGGCTTTTGGCAATTGGGCTGCTATAGCCATTCACGACACCAGTTCTGTGGTTGGCGCCGGAGCTATTTATGGCGAAAAAGCTCTGCAAGTAGCTACTACAGTGAAACTTATTAGGGCATTATGGATAATTCCGCTATCGCTTATAATTGCTTTTATAAATAAATCGGAAGATAAAAAATCGATTAAAATCCCCTGGTTTATTTTGTTTTTTGTGTTAGCCATTATTTTTGCCAATATGTTTCCTTCAATGCAAAGCAGTTATGACCATTTTAGTTGGCTCGGCAAACGCGGAATGGTTGTAGCACTGTTTCTTATCGGCTCAAATATAACTATTGGTGAAATTAAAAAATCGGGACCTCGCAGTTTTATTCTTGGTATTCTGTTGTGGATTATCATTTCTCTTGGCTCTCTCTTTTTTCTGACACTATAAGTTTTTGAAGAACTGTTAATTTATAGTTGCATCCTTGAGTTATAGAAACAGCAGTTTCATTAATTATTTGAATATTTTCCTGCGTGGGGAAATCTATTTACATCGGAAAGAAAATAAAACGATTAAACACTTACACATTCAACCATTCAACACTAAGCACTATAATTAGAAACGAGTTTTCTATCATATAAATATCAAGATCAACAACTGAGCTGCAAGCACTCTTAAAAACATGGTTAAGGGATAGACAGTAGAATAAGCTACTGCCGGCTCGTCATTGACAGCTAGTGAATTGGAGTAAGCCAAAGCAGGAGGATTGGTTGAACTTCCCGCCATTAATCCCATCAGGGTAAAATAGTTTATTTTTGCAAACTTTCTTCCAATAGAACCCATAATCAACAGTGGAATCATGGTAATTGCAATTCCAATACCAATCCACATCAGACCGTCTCCTGTAAATACGGTTTCTACAAATTGTCCGCCCGAAGCAAGTCCCACGCTGGCTAAGAAAAGGGTTATTCCCACTTCACGAAGCATCAAATTGGCACTTAAAGTGGTGTAAGTTATCAATTTAAGTTTATATCCAAATCGCCCGATAAGAATAGCTACAATTAGCGGACCTCCTGCCAAACCAAGTTTAACCGGCATAGGCATTCCGGGGAAAAAGATTGGAATGCTTCCCAGCAAAACTCCTAAGAATATACCTACAAAAATAGTGATGATTGGTGGCTCGTTTAATTTTTTCAAAGCATTTCCAAGAAGATTTTCCACCTTATTAACAGCAGCCAATTCACCTACAACCATCACACGGTCACCGACTTGAAGTACAAGATTGGTGGAGCCGAGCAAATCAAATCCTGAGCGATTTACACGGGTAACATTTACTCCGTAAATAGTTCTCAGTTTTAAGTCTCCAAGTGTTTTTCCGTTAATTTCATTGCGAGTGATAACGATACGTCTGGAAACCAATTGTTTTTCAGATGCTTTCCAATTGACTTCTGACTTTTCGCCCAAAAAAGCAATAATAGGTTCAGCATCAACAGCCGAAGCAATTACTAATAACACATCATCAATTTCTAATATAGTGTCGGACTGGGGAATGAAAAACTCATCATTGCGCAACATTCTGGAAATAACAAACTTACGACCAATCATTTCTCTAATATGATGGAGTGATTTTCCTGAAATTGCTTTATTGGTAAACTTAACAGTCAATCTCTCAGGTTTTTCCAGTTGTGAGTCATCCTTTTTTTCAAGGTCACTGGTTTCCTTATCAAGACTTATCTTAAACATAACACGTATCAGAACAATGGATGTGATAATTCCCACAACCGCAAACGGATAAGCCACAGCGTATCCCAATGCTATTTGCGGAATTTCGGAGATTTGTCCGGCATCATAGGCTTGACACAGTGCTTCTTGTGCTGCTCCAAGCCCCGGTGTGTTAGTTACAGCTCCCGACATTATTCCCACAAACATCGGCATGCTTATACGACCATCGAGAATATAGAAAAATGCTATTGTAACCAAAACGGCGAGCAATACAGTACCAGCTGCGAGTAGATTTAGTGCGATTCCCCCTTTTTTGAAAGAAGAGAAAAATCCGGGACCTACCTGTAATCCAATAGAATAGATAAATAGAATTAACCCAAAATCTTTAATAAAATCGGCAATTTCAGGATTAACCGTAAAGCCGAAATGTCCCACAACAATTCCCATAAAGAGAACAAAGGTGCCACCAATTGAGATGCCGAAAACTTTAATTTTACCCAATAGTAACCCTGTAAAAATTACAAATGAATAAATAAGAATGGTGTGGGCAATGCCATCGGAAAACAATAAATTGTATAGCCAATCCATAATAATGTAATGCTCTGATTATAAATTAAATAATTTTTTTGCGTTAGTGTTACAAAACATTTGCAAATATACGCATATTATTTCACAAAATCAATTGTGATTTTGCTTTCAAAATTTGTATCTTTGACTTTCAGAAACAGCGTGGAGGTTTTGGTGGCAACATAACTGGTCGTTGTGAATTGCTTTCAAAATTTGTATCTTTGACTTTCAGAAACAGCGCGTTACTACATGCTGCCATTCTTGAAGTAGTTGTGAATTGCTTTCAAAATTTGTATCTTTGACTTTCAGAAACAGCTAATCTTGCGCAACACACTGAATGATATCAGTTGTGAATTGCTTTCAAAATTTGTATCTTTGACTTTCAGAAACAGCTTTGGCGGCTATTACGTAAAAAGAGGCGACGTTGTGAATTGCTTTCAAAATTTGTATCTTTGACTTTCAGAAACAGCTGGAATAAATTTATTATCCCCTTCGACATAGTTGTGAATTGCTTTCAAAATTTGTATCTTTGACTTTCAGAAACAGCTTGATTTAAAAACATTCCACGTTGACCACAGTTGTGAATTGCTTTCAAAATTTGTATCTTTGACTTTCAGAAACAGCCGGTCGCTTCAAAGATAACACAACGCTATAGTTGTGAATTGCTTTCAAAATTTGTATCTTTGACTTTCAGAAACAGCAAGATGTAGAAAGGAAATGGGCAAAAGTATGTTGTGAATTGCTTTCAAAATTTGTATCTTTGACTTTCAGAAACAGCTCGACATAAATGGGATGATTTCAAAATTAGTTGTGAATTGCTTTCAAAATTTGTATCTTTGACTTTCAGAAACAGCTGCTGATGGCGTTACTCAGGACGAAACTGGTTGTGAATTGCTTTCAAAATTTGTATCTTTGACTTTCAGAAACAGCTCTATTTAACATAATATTATGAAAAAAAAGGTTGTGAATTGCTTTCAAAATTTGTATCTTTGACTTTCAGAAACAGCAAGGTGCAGGAAAGAAACAGGAAAAAGTATGTTGTGAATTGCTTTCAAAATTTGTATCTTTGACGTTTAGAAACAGCACAATCAAAAGACGATAATGAGCAAGCTGGTTGTGAATTGCTTTCAAAATTTGTATCTTTGACGTTTAGAAACAGCCTTCTGGAAGACAAACTTTTGCAGCCCTTGTTGTGAATTGCTTTCAAAATTTGTATCTTTGACGTTTAGAAACAGCTAAGTCAAAGATAGACTTTCGCAAGCTATGTTGTGAATTGCTTTCAAAATTTGTATCTTTGACGTTTAGAAACAGCGGCGTTGCTGCTTGATGTAGCCGATAAGTTGTTGTGAATTGCTTTCAAAATTTGTATCTTTGACGTTTAGAAACAGCATCGTTTAGTTTAATTGCTTCGTCATCTGTGTTGTGAATTGCTTTCAAAATTTGTATCTTTGACGTTTAGAAACAGCAAAGCTCTAAGCTACTCTACAGGAGAACGCGTTGTGAATTGCTTTCAAAATTTGTATCTTTGACGTTTAGAAACAGCATTGAAGTTTTTAACCACGACAGTCGCTGGTTGTGAATTGCTTTCAAAATTTGTATCTTTGACTTTCAGAAACAGCTAGGCTCGGTGATTGGTTCTTCGTGGAAGGGTTGTGAATTGCTTTCAAAATTTGTATCTTTGACTTTCAGAAACAGCTGGCTTTGATGTGGATAGAACGATGTGGGAGTTGTGAATTGCTTTCAAAATTTGTATCTTTGACGTTTAGAAACAGCAAAGGGTGCGGACTTCACAGCCAACACCCTGTTGTGAATTGCTTTCAAAATTTGTATCTTTGACTTTCAGAAACAGCAAGCGTTACAAACGAGCATACAACAAGTAAGTTGTGAATTGCTTTCAAAATTTGTATCTTTGACTTTCAGAAACAGCAACCTTGTGGTCTTGGCAATAAACAACCAGGTTGTGAATTGCTTTCAAAATTTGTATCTTTGACTTTCAGAAACAGCTCACCGTAAACTAACACCTTTGATTTAAAGTTGTGAATTGCTTTCAAAATTTGTATCTTTGACTTTCAGAAACAGCAAGCGTTACAAACGAGCATACAACAAGTAAGTTGTGAATTGCTTTCAAAATTTGTATCTTTGACTTTCAGAAACAGCATATATACAAGTTGTTGGATTATAAATTAGTTGTGAATTGCTTTCAAAATTTGTATCTTTGACTTTCAGAAACAGCGCACAAGCGTGTCAAGTCCTTCATCAGTCGGTTGTGAATTGCTTTCAAAATTTGTATCTTTGACTTTCAGAAACAGCTATAAACCGAACATCGCATCTACTACGCCCGTTGTGAATTGCTTTCAAAATTTGTATCTTTGACTTTCAGAAACAGCCGCAAGGTTTTGTTTTGCCACATTCAAAAAGTTGTGAATTGCTTTCAAAATTTGTATCTTTGACTTTCAGAAACAGCCTATTGACTTTCTATTTCAAGCAGTGCAGGTTGTGAATTGCTTTCAAAATTTGTATCTTTGACTTTCAGAAACAGCCACTCGTTGACGGCTTCTTTGGCCTCCTTGTTGTGAATTGCTTTCAAAATTTGTATCTTTGACTTTCAGAAACAGCGTTAAATCACGCCACGTCTTTGAATTTTCGGTTGTGAATTGCTTTCAAAATTTGTATCTTTGACTTTCAGAAACAGCCTATCCGCCACGATAGGCTCGCTAAATCCAGTTGTGAATTGCTTTCAAAATTTGTATCTTTGACTTTCAGAAACAGCAATAGACTATCAGCTGCTCGCCACAATGGTGTTGTGAATTGCTTTCAAAATTTGTATCTTTGACTTTCAGAAACAGCGGATGAGGAAACAAAAGCAGCTCTGTACGAGTTGTGAATTGCTTTCAAAATTTGTATCTTTGACTTTCAGAAACAGCAGCATACGGGTTGGAAAGATTTTTGTATGAGTTGTGAATTGCTTTCAAAATTTGTATCTTTGACTTTCAGAAACAGCTCGTTACCTTCTTCATTAAATCTTGTAGTGGTTGTGAATTGCTTTCAAAATTTGTATCTTTGACTTTCAGAAACAGCGATGAATTGAAACTTATGGACGAGGAAACAGTTGTGAATTGCTTTCAAAATTTGTATCTTTGACTTTCAGAAACAGCCGTTACGCTGTCCACCATTTGGAATGGCAAGTTGTGAATTGCTTTCAAAATTTGTATCTTTGACTTTCAGAAACAGCCTGGTGTGATATACGACTACGAAAATTCAGTTGTGAATTGCTTTCAAAATTTGTATCTTTGACTTTCAGAAACAGCTACAACTTTATTACTTGCCACACTACAACAGTTGTGAATTGCTTTCAAAATTTGTATCTTTGACTTTCAGAAACAGCCTAAAAGCAGAGGCTATCATAGCAAACCTGTTGTGAATTGCTTTCAAAATTTGTATCTTTGACTTTCAGAAACAGCCTTTTAGATGATTATGATTTAAGCGAAGAGTTGTGAATTGCTTTCAAAATTTGTATCTTTGACTTTCAGAAACAGCAAATGGCAGATGTAATAAAGTATAACGAAGGTTGTGAATTGCTTTCAAAATTTGTATCTTTGACTTTCAGAAACAGCAAAACGAAAATGGAATTAAAAAAGTCTACTGTTGTGAATTGCTTTCAAAATTTGTATCTTTGACTTTCAGAAACAGCGGCATAAGGGATAAAACCAACGAAACGGAGGTTGTGAATTGCTTTCAAAATTTGTATCTTTGACTTTCAGAAACAGCTGGAAGCACTGGAGTAGCTTGCAAAAACACGTTGTGAATTGCTTTCAAAATTTGTATCTTTGACTTTCAGAAACAGCTGATAGGTTTTACGATTTGCGCCTCTTTCTGTTGTGAATTGCTTTCAAAATTTGTATCTTTGACTTTCAGAAACAGCAAATTGGTTCGTGAGGATTTTGAGTGGTTTGTTGTGAATTGCTTTCAAAATTTGTATCTTTGACTTTCAGAAACAGCGCAACAACTTGGTGGATGTGTAACGTATACGTTGTGAATTGCTTTCAAAATTTGTATCTTTGACTTTCAGAAACAGCCGTTGCTTAGCTTGCCACTAACAAAAGAATGTTGTGAATTGCTTTCAAAATTTGTATCTTTGACTTTCAGAAACAGCTGTGGAAATTTTTTAAATTCGACAGATGCAGTTGTGAATTGCTTTCAAAATTTGTATCTTTGACTTTCAGAAACAGCTAACTGAAAATGATTTAATAGACTACTATAGTTGTGAATTGCTTTCAAAATTTGTATCTTTGACTTTCAGAAACAGCTATCAAACTTACACCACGAAACATCAATAGTTGTGAATTGCTTTCAAAATTTGTATCTTTGACTTTCAGAAACAGCCACTCTTTCACGTGCAACAAATTCGTTTTAGTTGTGAATTGCTTTCAAAATTTGTATCTTTGACTTTCAGAAACAGCTGTTTGGCGTTGAGAATGAGAACGTTTTAGTTGTGAATTGCTTTCAAAATTTGTATCTTTGACTTTCAGAAACAGCTAGTTACTCAATATGGTAAATTCAAAGACCGTTGTGAATTGCTTTCAAAATTTGTATCTTTGACTTTCAGAAACAGCAAACTATATTTGATGGTTATTCAGGCTCAGTTGTGAATTGCTTTCAAAATTTGTATCTTTGACTTTCAGAAACAGCCGTGTTGATGGAGGGAGATATGGAGAAAATGTTGTGAATTGCTTTCAAAATTTGTATCTTTGACTTTCAGAAACAGCAATACAAAATTTTGTCTACATTACAAGTGCGTTGTGAATTGCTTTCAAAATTTGTATCTTTGACTTTCAGAAACAGCAAAGAATGGCAAGGCTGGCAAAGTGTCGGAGTTGTGAATTGCTTTCAAAATTTGTATCTTTGACTTTCAGAAACAGCTGCCTATTACAACAAGTTCAAAGCTGCATTGTTGTGAATTGCTTTCAAAATTTGTATCTTTGACTTTCAGAAACAGCCAAAACCAATCTGCAAACGTGGAATGGTCTGTTGTGAATTGCTTTCAAAATTTGTATCTTTGACTTTCAGAAACAGCGAATGCCTCTGCAAAACCAGCGGAACACATGTTGTGAATTGCTTTCAAAATTTGTATCTTTGACTTTCAGAAACAGCAATAGAGTAGGGTAAAGCTCGTAGTTTAGCGTTGTGAATTGCTTTCAAAATTTGTATCTTTGACTTTCAGAAACAGCAAAAATGTGTTAGATGTGCAGGCTATTTTGTTGTGAATTGCTTTCAAAATTTGTATCTTTGACTTTCAGAAACAGCAGAAGGGGAGCGGGATAAAAAGATTTATTTGTTGTGAATTGCTTTCAAAATTTGTATCTTTGACTTTCAGAAACAGCACAACCAAAGGCTCTGTGTGTGTAACGGTAGTTGTGAATTGCTTTCAAAATTTGTATCTTTGACTTTCAGAAACAGCCATTTCCGTCACACTCCTCACACTCTTCCGGTTGTGAATTGCTTTCAAAATTTGTATCTTTGACTTTCAGAAACAGCTAATACGCTCCGTAAAGCCGCCAAAAACCTGTTGTGAATTGCTTTCAAAATTTGTATCTTTGACTTTCAGAAACAGCGCACCAACCAAAGTAACTTACACCGATGCTGTTGTGAATTGCTTTCAAAATTTGTATCTTTGACTTTCAGAAACAGCTTTGGCGTGGTTGCCATTGTTGTAGTGTGGCGTTGTGAATTGCTTTCAAAATTTGTATCTTTGACTTTCAGAAACAGCGTAGTAGCTAATGCGCCAATAGCTGGCTGGTTGTGAATTGCTTTCAAAATTTGTATCTTTGACTTTCAGAAACAGCAAATGAAGCTACAAAGATTGGTGCAAAATAGTTGTGAATTGCTTTCAAAATTTGTATCTTTGACTTTCAGAAACAGCGTGTGTTGCGCAGGATTATGCGGAAGAGCAGTTGTGAATTGCTTTCAAAATTTGTATCTTTGACTTTCAGAAACAGCTAAAAGCTGCTAAATGGGAGAAAGCACAGGGTTGTGAATTGCTTTCAAAATTTGTATCTTTGACTTTCAGAAACAGCAGTGTCTAACACTATCCTATTATTGACGTAGTTGTGAATTGCTTTCAAAATTTGTATCTTTGACTTTCAGAAACAGCTTGCACTCTGTTATTTTTTCGCCATTGGTAGTTGTGAATTGCTTTCAAAATTTGTATCTTTGACTTTCAGAAACAGCATACCCTTCACTATTTTAACTATTTAGAAAGTTGTGAATTGCTTTCAAAATTTGTATCTTTGACTTTCAGAAACAGCAATGGCATAGATTAAGCCTTTCGGGTAGCGGTTGTGAATTGCTTTCAAAATTTGTATCTTTGACTTTCAGAAACAGCTATGGCAAAAATACTTGACATCAACGATAAGTTGTGAATTGCTTTCAAAATTTGTATCTTTGACTTTCAGAAACAGCTTTATGTATTTCCAAACGTCAGTATAACTCGTTGTGAATTGCTTTCAAAATTTGTATCTTTGACTTTCAGAAACAGCGGTGGCTTTGACGTTCCGCGCACAATGTGGGTTGTGAATTGCTTTCAAAATTTGTATCTTTGACTTTCAGAAACAGCGCCAAACAGGTAACTGTTCGGGGAAATTTCGTTGTGAATTGCTTTCAAAATTTGTATCTTTGACTTTCAGAAACAGCTTATGTTAGAGGCAGGACGTAAGCTTATTAGTTGTGAATTGCTTTCAAAATTTGTATCTTTGACTTTCAGAAACAGCTAAAAGCTGCTAAATGGGAGAAAGCACAGGGTTGTGAATTGCTTTCAAAATTTGTATCTTTGACTTTCAGAAACAGCGCCAAACAGGTAACTGTTCGGGGAAATTTCGTTGTGAATTGCTTTCAAAATTTGTATCTTTGACTTTCAGAAACAGCAGTATCAAATTCGTTGTTTACAGAATATGTGTTGTGAATTGCTTTCAAAATTTGTATCTTTGACTTTCAGAAACAGCCTGAAATGCGAGAAGTGCGAGATAAACCATGTTGTGAATTGCTTTCAAAATTTGTATCTTTGACTTTCAGAAACAGCAACAAGAAGAAAGAAACAATATACATGAAGTTGTGAATTGCTTTCAAAATTTGTATCTTTGACTTTCAGAAACAGCACAAATTTAGTTGCACTTGAAATGGAAATGGTTGTGAATTGCTTTCAAAATTTGTATCTTTGACTTTCAGAAACAGCACTTCTGACATCTCTGCATACCTTTACAAGTTGTGAATTGCTTTCAAAATTTGTATCTTTGACTTTCAGAAACAGCATAGTGCTGCTTGTCCCCGATGGCGTGGCCGTTGTGAATTGCTTTCAAAATTTGTATCTTTGACTTTCAGAAACAGCGGTGGCATGGACGTTCCGCGCACAATGTGGGTTGTGAATTGCTTTCAAAATTTGTATCTTTGACTTTCAGAAACAGCAATTGAACACTTTAATTTCAGTACTCGATAGTTGTGAATTGCTTTCAAAATTTGTATCTTTGACTTTCAGAAACAGCCGATTCCTACACCGGCTTTGTAAGAAGCGAGTTGTGAATTGCTTTCAAAATTTGTATCTTTGACTTTCAGAAACAGCACAACGGACTGCAGGAAAAAGTCAAGGTCTGTTGTGAATTGCTTTCAAAATTTGTATCTTTGACTTTCAGAAACAGCTTCAAATGCTATGAGTATACGAATTTTTACGTTGTGAATTGCTTTCAAAATTTGTATCTTTGACTTTCAGAAACAGCAATTAAAAGCATTTGAAACCAAAGGGCGGTGTTGTGAATTGCTTTCAAAATTTGTATCTTTGACTTTCAGAAACAGCTTGCTGATAATGGTACTTTATTTTGGTATGGTTGTGAATTGCTTTCAAAATTTGTATCTTTGACTTTCAGAAACAGCAAATTTTGAAAGACGGTAGACAAATCGTAGTTGTGAATTGCTTTCAAAATTTGTATCTTTGACTTTCAGAAACAGCTTATTTCGTAAAGCCAAGTATAACGTATTTGTTGTGAATTGCTTTCAAAATTTGTATCTTTGACTTTCAGAAACAGCGCGACCTTTGATGAAATTATATCTTTTTTAGTTGTGAATTGCTTTCAAAATTTGTATCTTTGACTTTCAGAAACAGCAAATTTAAAACGGCACCGATGCGAGAGCCGTTGTGAATTGCTTTCAAAATTTGTATCTTTGACTTTCAGAAACAGCTGAACCTCTGTAAGTCGTTTTTAAACAATG
>Ga0209718_1001389_pt1 | contig 27466 bp, 15 predicted proteins | sample AD_JPNAS1_MetaG_FD_184420 | JGI IMG/M metagenome (GOLD analysis project Ga0209718, IMG submission 184420) | Active sludge microbial communities of municipal wastewater-treating anaerobic digesters from Japan - AD_JPNAS1_MetaG (SPAdes) (version 2) | ecosystem: Engineered > Bioreactor > Anaerobic... | reverse complement strand
GCTAGAATTCTACCCGTTCAACTGCTCCTTTTAGGGTTAATCCTGTAATCCTGTCAATTTATCCTAAAAAGAGCAGTTGAACCTTCAACTCTCTTTGGTTTCAAGGTTTCAGGGTTTCGGGGTTTCAGGGTTTCTGGTTTCTGGTTTCAGGGTTTCAGGGTTTCATCTAAATCGGGGTCGGGATCGGGATCGCTATCGGGATCGGGATCGGGATCGCTATCGGGATCGGGATCGGGATCGTCGACCCGCGACCCGCGACATTCGACCCGCGACGAAGGGCTGGGACTAAGAGTTCAAAAAGAGCGTCGGGCGCACCGCAAAACCCAATGTTTACGGAGCCCTGCTAGAATTCCACCCGTTCAACTGCTCCTTTTAGATTGAATTGGGTTGCGGGCGTATTGGGTCTTGTGCCGCGGCCCCCTTTGCCTGTAAGCTATATTCCGAAATGTGTGATTGTCATGTAACGGAGGTCCCATGAAAAGATGCCTGCTTCTCGCCAGTCTCGCCTGCGTCGGCACGCTCGCCGCACAAACCGTCTACACCTCGGACTGGGAGTCGATCGACAAGCGCCCCGTGCCGCAATGGTGGTGCGATGCCAAATTCGGCATCTTCATCCACTGGGGCGTGTACGCGGTCCCGGCGTATGCGCCCACCGACGTCGCCAACGTATACGCCAAATACTCAGAACACTACGACAACCGGATGCGGCACAACAATCCGGCATTCACCTCTTTCCACGCGCGTGTTTACGGCCCGCACGTCACGTACGCCGATTTCGCCACGCGTTTCCGTGCCGAGCACTTCCGGCCGGAGCAGTGGGCCGCTCTGTTCAAAAAGTCCGGGGCGCGGTATGTGGTGCTGACCTCGAAGCACCATGACGGATATGCGCTCTGGCCGAGTGACTACAGCCCGCGCTGGAACAGCCAGGTGCTCGGACCGCATCGCGATTTGGCGGGCGAACTGACCGATGCCGTCAAGGCCGCAGGCCTCCACATGGGGTTCTACTACTCTTTGCTGGAATGGGGCAACCCGCTCTACACCAAGGAGACCATCGGCCGCTGGGTCGCCGAGATGAACCTGCCGCAAATGAAGGAACTGGTCACGCGCTACAAGCCGGACATCGTCTGGACGGACGGCGAATGGGATTTTACCGATGTCGAGTTGCGCAGCACTGATTTCCTGGCCTGGCTTTACAACGAATCCCCAGTCAAAGAAACCGTGGTGGTCAATGACCGCTGGGGAAAAAAGCTCCGCAGCAAACACGGCGGCCACTACACGACCGAATACAGCCACGGCAGCAATGAGGCCAACGAGAAACAGCCGGTGGTCCACCCGTGGGAGGAGTGCCGCGGCATCGGCGGATCATTCGGATTCAACCGGTTCGAGACCACCGAACACTACATGACCTCCGCGCAGTGCATTGAAACCCTGATCGAGAAGGTCAGCCGCGGCGGGAACCTGCTGCTCAACATCGGCCCGCAGGCGGACGGCCTGATCCCGGTGATCATGGAGGAACGGCTGCTGGACATGGGCAAATGGCTGGCTGTGAACGGCGAGGCGATCTACGGCACCACGACCTGGCGGCACCGCCCCAAGGACATGGGGAAGAACCACATCTACTTCACGCGGAAGCCGGACGCGCTCTACGTCCTGTGCACGCGCTGGCCGCAGCAACCGATCGCGGTCTCGCCCGTGTCCGGTGCCGCGGCGGTCACGCTGCTTGGCAGCGACGCGCCGGTCGCCTTCACCTGCGCGGGCGACACGATCACCCTCCGCCCACCCGCGATCAACCCCGGCACCGCGCCCTGTGATCACGCCTGGGTCTTCAAAATCGCGCACCCCCGGTAACGGATCGGCGACCGTAGAAAACACGGTTCCCACAACCTGAGGTCACGTACCTGTGAATGATACCGAGGTCCGGTTTTTCTTTCTGTTGTTCGCGGTTTTCTCCGCACTGTTCGGTGCCTGCGTCGGCAGCTTCCTGAATGTCTGCATCCACCGGATCCCGCGCGACGAATCCGTGGTGACCCCGCGTTCGCATTGCCCGCACTGCAACACGCTGATCCCGTGGTATCTCAACATCCCGGTGGCAAGCTGGCTCGCGCTGCGGGGCCGGTGCGCGTCATGCAAAGGCCCAATCGCATTCCGGTACACGCTGGTGGAACTTCTCACCGCCGCGCTCTTTCTCGCGGTCTTTCTGAAGTGGGCGGCCCCGGCAGCGCTGGGCACGACGGCGATCCCCCATCCTGCGGCGATCCCGGTCTACTGGCTGTTCCTCGCCGGACTGGTGCTCGGCACTTTCGTCGACTTCGAGCACTTCATCCTCCCCGACTCGGTCACGATCGGCGGGATGGTGGCGGGGCCGATCCTCAGTGCACTGGTGCCGTCGCTGCACGGACGCACCGTGTGGTGGCAGGGCCTCTTGTTGTCGCTCATCGGTCTGGCCGTGGGATTCGGGTTGCTTTATGCAGTGGCGTGGATCGGCGGCCGGATTTTCAAGAAAGAGGCGATGGGCTTTGGCGACGTCAAGCTAATGGGCGCGATCGGCGCGTTTCTCGGCTGGCAGGCGGTGCTGTTCACGGTTTTTGTCTCCTCCCTGCTCGGCAGTGTCTGCGGCCTGCTCATGATCGCCTTCGGCGGCGTGAAACTGCAAAGCCGCATCCCGTTCGGCCCCTATCTCTCGGCCGCAGCCCTGATCTGGGTTTTCTGGGGAGAAGTCCTCTTCGGTGCCTACCTCCGGCTGATGCGGGGATAACTGACGGGAATAAAGGTTTTCGCTGCCGAAAACAAGATCAGGCAAGAAGTTTCCACCTACCCGCGTTCGGGCAGGTCGCGCCAGACCGGATCGCGGCGCGGCGGATGGATTCTGCGCCACCATCCAGTGGTGGCCGGGCCCGGGGATTCGTTGTCCGGCTCGAATGGGTTCTCCGTGTCGAACACCTCCCGGAAGGTCTCTTCAACCTGTTCCGGATCCTCGCCGGACTCGATCCGCGCCATGGCCTCCTGAACCTCCCGGTTGAACCGGATCCCGCCTTCCCGGGCGAGTTCGCGCATCACCCGCACGGCTTCGCGTGGATCGGCATCGTCGCGCTCCAGCGCGTGCAACCGCTCGCTCAGTTTCGCGGCCGCGACATCCATACGATCGAGATCCCCCGGATCCTCCTCCGTGTCCGCACACGTTTTTCCCCGCACACTGTGTGAAAAGGGCGAGATTTCGCGTTTCAGCTCCTGTCCGCAGTCCGGGCACACGGGCAGGGTGACGGTGTCCACCCGCGGTGAACGAAAGGTGTACAGCGTATGACAGGGTTCACAATAAAACTCGTATAAGGGCAAAACAGCCTCCCGTGTTTGGTCCGTGCGGGTTACGATACCAGAAACCCCAACATTTTCCTATTCGTCCCGCCCGATTTTTCCCGTATACTGGGAAGCGTTAACACTGGGGAACGTGCCGTGAGCATGTGCGGACAACAACCTTTTTTCCTTTTCTCCCCGGGCCGGGCCTTGAGCGCGACCCGCTTTGTGCCGGAGACCCTCCGCGGCGCCGTGCTGTTCGTGCCGCCGTTCTACGAAGAGCGCAAGGGCGCGCTCCCCGCTTTCACACGCACCGCACGCGCGCTGGCGGAACACCAGATCGCCTCGCTGCTGTTTGATTTTTCAGGTTGCGGCGATTCGGCCGGCGACTTTGGGAACACCGATCCGGAATGGATGGAAGAAGATGCGGAGACTGCGCTGACGTGGCTGCGCAATGCCCTGCCCGGTCTGCCCGTGGCCCTGCTCGGTCTGCGGACCGGTGCCGTGCTTGCCGCACGGCTGGCCGCGCGCCATCCGGAGTCGGCGCTGCTGGTCGGCTGGTCGCCGACCGACGGACCGACCTTCATCCGGCAACTGTTGCAACGCCGCATGGTGAACGACATGACCGCTTACGGGAAGGCGCGGGAGAGCCGCGCCGCGCTGGAGGAGCGGTTGCGCCACGGCGACGCGGTGGATCTCGACGGTTATGTCATGACCGGCGCGTTCCACGCCTGGCTTCAGTGCCTGTTGCCGCCAGCCCTGCGGATTCCCGTCCGTCTGTTCTCCGGTGGCCATGATCCTGCGGCAAGCCGGACCTTCGCGGCACAAGCCGTACACGCGGAATGTTCGGAACTGCGTTTCCCGCCATTCTGGAACACGGTCGGCCAGGTCGATCTGACTGCGCTGACCGATGAAACCGTGGCGTGCCTCTCCGCCTGCCTCTCCGGCCCGACGCGCCCGGCTAAGTCGTTCCCGGCGCTGGCCGACTGCCCGGACAGCACTGCGGAAGCCGCATGCCTGACGCTTCCCGTCTCGCCCAAGGTACGCGCCATGCTGGATCTGCCGCGAGGCACGCCGAGAGCAGGCGCGCTTTTCCTGCACGGCTGGTCCGGAGACCGTACCGGACCGCACCGGCTTTTTACGCGCTTCGGACGTCTGCTGGCGGCACAGGGCACCCTGTGCCTGCGTCCGGATTTTGCGGGACGGGGACTCAGCGGAGGTCGGCCGGAGGAGGCCTCGATCGCCGGAATGGCGGAGGGAGCGCAAGCCGCGTTGGCCGCGCTTCGCGGCCGCCTGCCGCCGGGGACGCCGATTTCCGTCGTAGCCATCTGTTCCGGTTGCAAGGTGGCGATCACCCTTGCGGCAGGCAACCCCGATCTCGCCAATCTGCTGCTCTGGTCACCCGAATCCATGGGATCCCTGCGCAGCGGCGCCACCGGCTGGCGTAAAACACGGGCCGCGCTTCTCGCTTACGCGCGCAAGCTGACCCGACCCGAAACCTGGCGGAAAATCTTGACCGGCCGGGTGCGGACGGATCTGGTCACGCGGGCGCTAGTCCGGCATGAGACCCGGAGCGCGGAGGAGGCGGTGCGGGAAGATGCGACACTCGCGCGTTTCCGCGCGTTCCGTAATCCGCTACTGCTGGTTTTCGGCGGTTCGGACCCCGACGCGCCGGGCTCACGCACAGCCTACACGCGCTACTGCCGGACCCACGCGATCCCCTGCCGGACGCACACCATCCCCCACGCGGGCCACAGCTACTACGGCGAAGCGTGGACACAGGAACTCTTCGAAGTCAGCCTCGCGTTCCTCCAGCCGGACCGTGACCTTCCGACGCGGAGCGAAAGCGACGCCGAGAACTGACAGAGCGCGGCCGATCAAAAGGCGCACCTCAGTCGTTGAAAAACCCATTGAAAACGGCGTCCGGCATATCGACGATAATCGCGCCGAGTTGGGACGTGCAACGGAAACGGAACTGAGACGCCGTCACGCTCTTGCCCGCAGTGCCGGTGACGGCCTGCGCGTTGCCAACGGGCGTCTTCTCGCCCTGCTCCCAGACCTTCTGCCAGCCGTCGTCGACCTTGGCCTCCATCACCAGCGCATACGGCGCTCGAATAGTAAAGCGCTCGACCCCCAGCTTCAGCGCCTGACAAGCGACAGGTTGCGCCAGCGTCAATGTCACCTGCCGATCCTCGCCGCCCTGGATTCTCACACCCGTGCCCCGCGCGTAACTGTAGACCTCCGCATGACCGGCCTCGGCGGTCCACACACCCAGACGGGTTTCGAGCCGCTCGAAAGGCCCTTTTGCCGCCTGCCCGAACAGGGGCGGAACAGGTGTGGCCTTCTCAACCGGAGACGGCGCATAGAACCACGGCACCGGCACGCGCGTGACCCGCGAATGCGCGAGGCAGGACATCGCGCAGTAACCGAGCAGCACGGCATCCTGCACCGGGTGGATCGCGATATAGCAGTAATGCCCTTTCGGATTGCCTTCCAACACCTTCGTGTTCTGCCATGTCTTGCCGTCGTCTTTTGAAATCGCCGTGCTCAGCGGCACGCGTCGTCCGTGCAAGCCTGCGGGAATGTTCGCGTGATCATTCCAGACCAGCAGCAAATCACCGGTCGAGGGCAGGCGCTTGATTGAGGCGGGAGAGACAGGAGATTTGATTTCCGAAGCGACCGGCGCGCTCCACGTGTCGCCGCCGTCAGAAGACCAAGCGAGATACTGGCAGCCGCCGCTCGCGCGGATGAACATCATCACGCGGCCGTCCTTCAACTCGACCACGCCGGGCTCCTGCGTGATGATGCGCTTACCAGCCGTGTCATAGCCTTTTTGCACAGTCTTGCTGCGACGCCACGTCTTGCCGTTATCGTCCGACAGGTAGCACATGAGCACCCCCTGCCAATCCGCCTTGGACGCGCCCTGCGGCCAGTGCAGGCAGACCGGCACCACCAACCGCCCGCCCTTAAGCTGTATGACGCGGTCATTGTTCAGCACGTAATAGCCGACCTCATCCGTGATACACATCACCGGCGCACCCCAAGTCTCACCCTCGTCCCGCGAGAGCCGCATCACCGGACGACAATCCTGCTCGTTGTTCTTGGGCAGGTAAAAGAGCGCGATCTCGCCGCTTTGCAGGCGCAACAGGCTGACCGACATCACGTTCATGCCGCCCTCGTTCGGCACGATCACCCGGTCTTGCGGCGTCCATGTCCGACCGCCGTCGGATGAATAGCGCCCCGCTAAATGGGCCGAGTCGTGATCGCCCCCGCCACCCGTGAAATGGGTGTACACATACAGAATGCGCCCGTCCTTGAGCGTGACGAACGCCCCCTCACTGTTACGCGGATTACCCGGTCCCGAAGGCAATTCCAACGTGCGAACGGGCACGTCCCGCACGCCACATTTCAAGACACATCCGATCGTAAACATTGACGCCAGAACGAAACCGGCGATTCCAGCCACGGTGATTTTTTTCGTCATACTTCCCCTTTTTCCAATCCCTTTTCCTCAGTCTCCGCTTCTTCCTGCTTGTCGTCCGTACCGGTCCCGAACCAGAAGGAGGTGCTCGGACTCAGACCGCCGGAGAAGATCTCGCGGTAAGCGTCAGCCGGAATCTCCGGAGCACCCGTGATCGTGGCCTTCCCGGTCAGGATCAGATCGATCAGGCCCAACGCCACCGGCTCGTTGATGTCCATCTGGTCATGCAGAAAGAACGGATCGCCGAACACGCCTTGGCGCGATTTCAACTCCGGAGTCTCCGCCGGAAACGCCTCCACCGCCGCGAAGAGCTGCACGGACTCAGGATCCCCGCCGACATACTGACCGTTCACAAAAATCAGCGCACCGCTGTCTTGGGTCGCCGCCGCGACCGGCGAACTTTTCCCGCCGACCGTATTCAAGAAGGCATAGACAACCTTATCCGGACTGCCCGCCACATTGTTGACCCAGATGTCATACGGTCCGTGTCCGCCATTTAACCGGACCTCCAGAGGATCAATCGTGTTCTGTCCCCCGCCCGCACCGATGATGTGCCCCGCTGAAACAGTCAGTGTGCCTGCCGTGATATCCGTGCCGGCTCCGGTGCCGTCGATGACAGAGTTGTCCGCCATCAGATTCACATCCCCGGTTCCGGCATTGATCCCGCTCAGCGCCGGGCTCGTCGCGGTCTGGTCAACATCATCAAGCGTCAGCCGGGTGACCGACACCGCAGGCACCGATGCGATCGTCAGATTTGGCTTGCCGTAAACCGCGATGTTGCCTCCTTGCGCTGCCACACCGTTCGCGCGCACCGTAATCGGATTGAAGGGGCGCGTCCCCGAAGTTCCCGCGCCCGTGTCACCGATATTCCCGCCTGCAAAGAACGACACCGTGTCCGCCACAATGTTCACGACATCGTTAGGTATGGCGAAACCGTTCGCGTTGACTATGATCATGCCCATGTTGTCCGTGATATCGCCTCCGGCCTCCACCGCGACATCCCCTGCCCCCGCATCCAGCAACCCGTCCAACACCACGTCGCCAGACGCCGCATAGCGGATGTTGCCGCCTGAGGTCTGCGACACCGCCGCCAGACTGATCGAACCGCCGGCCGTTTCCACGTCGATCGTGCCGCCGGCCGTGATGCCGCCGCTCTGTATGATCCCCCGTGAGGCCAGCAGCGTCACATCGTCGCCCGCCGTCACCGCCGCGTTGAGCGACAGACCGCCGCCCTTGGCGCTGAGAAGCACGTCGCCCGACGCGGCCGTGACCGCCTGATCGACCGTCAGACCGCCCGCGGCACCCACACCGTTCTCGATCTTCACGTTCTGCCCGGCCACCGCGCCCGAGAGCGCCGCGCCGTCCGCCGTCGCGTCCGAGGTCGAGTCCATCTTCACGCGGTTCACGTCGACCGCCGCCACCGTCCCGACAAGCAGGGCGTCCGCCTCGCTGAGGTAGACGCTGCCCGCGTCGCCGCCCTTTGCCGCGACCGTCCCGACAGCGAGGTCGAGCGGGCCGTTGCCCTCGCCGGACTTCTGGCCCACCGAGCCGCCCGCCACGAGCTGCGCGGCGGACGCCTCGACGTCCCTTGCCATATCGCCAGCGTCCGTGATGCCACCTGCCGCCTTCACCATCACCGCGCCGTCCGCCGCCGTGCTTTTCAGGCCCGTGATCTTCGCGTCGCCGCCCTTCGCCTCGTAGCGCAGGTCGTCGCCCGCCGCCGCCGTTGCCCCGTCCGCCATGACGATCCCCGCGCCCGCCTCGACCAACACGTCGCCAGCCGCCGCCGTCACGTCACCGGCAGCGGCCTGTTCGATATTCCCGGAGGCCAGCAGCGTCACGTCGTCGCCCGCCGCCACCGCCGCGTTCAGGATCACGTCGGAGTCCGCGCCACCTCCCGTCATCAGCAGCACGTCCTCCGCAGCCCGCACGCCGACACCGTCCATTTCAGGGCGCGGGCCCATTGGCTCGCCGTCATTCACCGTCAAGGAGCCGTTACGCACACCCACCTTGACCGATCCGGCCGTTGATTCCAGATCGCTCATGCGCTCGATGTCCCACGATCCGACGCCAACCGGGCTGAACATCACATAGTTGATCTGTTCCCCCCCATCCCCAACCGTGCCGATCGTCAAATCCCTGCCGTCCGGGGCTTGGATGAAATACTGGTTGCCCTGACTCAGCGCGGCCAAGGTCCCCACCTGCAGGTCGACCGGACCGCCGCCCACTCCTTCCGCCTCGCCGATGCCGCCCGCCGGCACGGTGAAGACCGCGCCGCGCGCGATGATGTTGCGTGCCCCGCCGTTTCCGTCCGTCACCGAACCCGTGTCATCCCAGACGGAGACCAGACCCCAATCCGTGTCCCGGTTCCAGTTCTGCTCATCGGGATCCGCCGAGTCCACCAGCGAGTCCGCGTCGTTGTCCGATCCGTCCTCCGCCACATCCCGCGCCTCCCGGGTCCGGGCGTCCAACAGGCCCAACGTGATTCCGCCCGAGGCCGCATACCGGATATGGCCGCCGTCCGTTTGGCCCAGCGTCCCGTCCGCCATAACGATGGCTCCGTCTGCCGCCTCGACGTCGATCGTGCCGTCACCGGACACGACGAGGAGGTCGCCCTTGGCCGAACCCGAGACGTTCTGCGCGATGTTCCGCGCGGCCAGCACACTGATAGAGCCGGCATCCGAAACCACCGCCGCGTTAAGCGTGACGTCCCCGTCAACATTGCCGTTCATGCTCCATGCGTCCAGCAAGATGTTCCCCGCTGCCCGCACGCCGACCCCGTCCATATCCGAGGACTGCGCGTCCGCGAGTCCGTCGCTCACTGTGATCGCCCCCCACTCCGTGGCCAGGCGGATGTCACCACTCTCGGATTGCAGATCGCTCTTGGCATCGAGATAAACTTCAGTCAGCGAGGAATCCAGCCCGACGCGGTTCACAAAGGCGCGCTCATCCACACCGGCCGTTTCCGGATCATCCGGGGTTCCCACCGTACCGACCGTCACATCGCCACCGGCCGCAACCTGAATGAAGTTCTGTGACCCGTAACTGTGCGCGGCCAGCACATCCACATCGGTCAACACCGGTCCGTTGCCGATTCCGGGTATGGCACCGATGTCCCCCCCCTGCGAACTGAACTGCGCCCCGGACGCGGTCACATTCACCGCGCCGCCTGCGCTTACGATCCCGCGGGATGCGTCCACGGCCACCAAACCGTCACCCGCATTCAGATGCCCCATCGTGACAGCCCCGTTTGACGAAAAATAACGGATGTTGTCACCCGCCGAACCGCCGCTCGCGCTCGTGGTGTCCGGTGCCATCACAATGTTACCGGTGGTCCGCACATCGATCGTGCCGCCCGCCGTGATATCCGCGTTCTGCCGGAAGGCGTCACTCGCCAGAACCGTCACGTTGTCCGCCGCCGCCCCGGCTGCCGCGTTCAGGATCACGTCGGAGCCCGCACCGTTCGCCGCCAGCAGCAAATCCCCTGCTGTGGCCGTCACAGTCTGTCCCACCGTCAAGGTGCCGTTGATCGTCTCGACCTTGGCGTTTTGCCCGGCTGTGACCCCGGAAACCGTACCGACCGTGCCGACCGTCAGCATGTCGGTTTCGTAGAGGTAAACGCTTCCGTTGGCCGAGGACGCCGCCACCGTCTTGACCGTAAGATCCAGCGGATTCCCTGCGGCACCGATATCGCCTTGCGCGGTCATCCCCAGCTGATCCGCCACAACGTTGACCGTGCGCCCAGCGTTCTGCGCGAATCCCTGTGCACCCACCGTCACGGTATCCGCCTGCAGATCCGTGATCGCGCCCGTACCCGCATCCAGCACCACATCCGCCGCCGTGCCCGCGCCCGCCGAGATGACTCCAACCGCAATGCCTTCACCCGTCAGCACAATGTCGTTCGCATCGTTGTCCGTCAAGCCCGCCACATCCGTCGCCGTGATCTGCCCCCCCGCCGTCACGGTAATCGCGCCGTTGACCGTGTCCACATCAGTCAGGATGATGTCGTCTGTGTCGGCCAGTTTCAGCGAGAGCCCTGCATGCGCCGTCACGCCGTCCTGAAAATCATTCGCCGCATTATCAAGCGTGACCGCGCCCGAGGCCGTAAGTTCGGCAGTACCCGCGATTTCAAGCGCACCGACCAGATCTTGCGCAATACCCTGACCTTCCACCGCTGCGGTAACGTCACCGCTGAACGTGCCGCCCAACTGCATGTCGTTGGCCGCGTCTCCTGCCAGCGTGATGGAAATGGTGCCGCCGTTAACCGTGTCGATTATGATCGAATCACCCGCCGCCGCCAACACGGCCTGCGGTGTCGTGAGCACGCCGTTCATCGAAACTTCGCCGCCCAGCAGAGCCGCCAAGGTCCCGGCGGCGATACTCGCACCGCTGTCCACCTGAACCGGACCGGTGCCGCTGACCGTACCATCAAAATTCATGTTGCCGGCCAGAAAATCCTCATTGGAAATGTCCATGGTCGCGGCCACGAACGCCGCGCCGACATTGATTCTGGCCCCGTTCTGGATGAAGACGCCGTTGGGGTCCACCACCCACACGCCGCCGTTGGCATTGATCTGCCCCGCGATCTGCGTGCCGTCCATACTCGAGGTGATACGGTTTAGGGTCACCGCTGCGGCATCCGGCTGGCTGAAATTCGCGATCTCGCCGGCCGCTATGTCGAAATCGGTCCAGTTGATGATGCCCGCCTGCTCGGCCTGATTGATGGTGGTCACATTCCCGACCGTGCCGCCGGTGATGCCTCCGGCGACCGGTGTGGCGTTCGCCCAATCCAAGGCGTGCACCGGCATACTGGTCATCAGGACACTGAAAGCCGCAACCGCGGACAAGACGCGCCGTACCGGTTTTCCTGCGAACAGGATGGTATGTCGTGTATTCATGGTTTGTCCTTTGCGATCAGAGAGTCCTTGATGAAATCCGTTAAAACTGAAGCTGCCAACTCAGGTAGTATTCCGAAGAGTCGTCGTCTCCGGAGGCCGATGCCACCGGCACGCCGACGTCGAAACGCAACTGGCTGTACCGCATCACGGCGAGACGCACGCCCGCGCCCACACTCAGGAGGGTTTCGTTGTCATCGACGCCGGGCAGCGGGTCGATGAACTCGATGAAGCCGAAATCGGTGAAGGCCACGAACTGCAACCGGTCGAGCGGGGTGGAGCCCGGCTTGCGGCCGAGGGTGTGGGAGACCATATCCAGCAGGATCGGCGTGCGGAGTTCGACCGTCCCGTAGAGGCCGTTGTCGCCCAAGTACCCTTTGGTCTGGTATCCGCGCACGGTGTTGAACCCGCCCAAGGCGAGTTTCTCGGCGGGGATCAGCGGGCAGGAGGCGTATTGGCCCTCGGCCTTGAAAAAGAGGATCCACTGGTGGACCTGGCGCTGCATGTTGTCGAGCGTGCCGAAAAGCGGCTGCAGGCGGGCCAGTTGCAGGCGGCCGATCAGGTAGTCGTCTTCCGCATCGACCCACATGTCCTCCAACTCGTTCCCGCCGCCGGCCGCGAGATTGTACACGCCCTGGAGCGTGGCGAAATTCCGGCCCCGGAACGCATCGGCCCGCCGCGCGGAGTAACTGAGCGCGAGCGACAGCGGCAGCACCGAGACGTCGCGCTGCTGCAGCGAGGTGTTGAACGCGGAGAACTGGTCCTCGATGTAGCGGTAGACGATGCCACCCGAAAGCGAAATCAACCGGTCCTCATCCTCCACCAGCGTGTGGGAGTGCACCAGACCCACGAACCAGCCGGTGCCCTCGAGGTCGATGAACGGCACGACGTCGTCGCAGTCGAGCTCGGACCAGCCCGCGTAGACCGTCGTGGCCCCGCCCTTCCAGATGTCGTGCGGCCGCATGTAGCTGCCCGCCAGCGACATGAGCGAGGAGTCCAGCGACATGGAAGGGCTGACGGTCAGCACATCGTCCGCCTTGGTCAGGTTCAGGTACTGCAGTGTCAGCGAGGCCTGCCACTCGTCGATCGCCTCGATCGCGTAGTTGTTGATGTCAAAGACCGCGTGGAACGGCAGGCTCTCCTTAACCGTCAGGTCGATGTCCGCGTAGCGCACCACGCGGCGCGCGTCCCCCTCGCCCTCCAACGGCTTGCGCACGGCGATCTTGGTGTCCAGCGTCAGGTCGGGGTGCGCATTGGCGTCGTACAGGCAGTCGTAGAGCGTCTTGTAGTTGAAGGTGTCGCCGGGCCGGATGTCCCTGAAACGGCGGGCGATCTGCTCGCGGCTGAACCAGCGGCCGTCCTCGCGGTCATCGGCGAACCCGATCCGCACCTGACCGAACAGGCCCTCCTCGACCAGCACGGTCAGCGTCTTCTCTTTCGCGTCATACGGATCGCGCGGCAGCGAGACGCGCGCCAGATAATAGCCGTCGCGGATGAAGTCGTTGAACACCTTGCGCAGCGCCTCCTGCACCTCCTGCCGGCTGCGCGCGGTCTCGCCCGCCAACGCCGCCTCGAGCGCGCCCTTCACGCCTCTTTTCTCGGCAAAGGACAGGTCGCCTTTCAGCGTGATCGCCCGGATCACCCAAGCCGGGCCGTCGTCCTTTCCGCCCGGGACGGCCGGCGCCTGCGGCGCGGGAATCGGGGCGGCCTCCGACTTACGGGTCACGGACGGCACAACCGGCGTCAGGGCCTGCTGCTCAACCCTGCGGGCCTCGCCGCCCCACACCCCCATTGGCCCCAGCACCTCTTGGGCACGCAATCCCGCTGACCACAGAATTCCCGCCAGAATCCCGACCGCAACCGTCTGTGTCCGCATGGTCTGCCGTCCCCTTCCTGAACCCGTTGAAAGAAGAAAATAAAGAAAACACCGGCAGAATGCGATAAAAACAGGATCACTTGAAGTGATCGACAACATCAAAGTCGCTTCGTTACTTCTTGTCAGCGTCAATTCTGAACCTCACCAGACGGAAGTTCTTCCGATCCTCAACGACAAGCCACTTTCCCTGACTTGCGATCTTGCCGGGTTCCAGGCCGTCCGGAACCTCTGCAGAAGAAAGGAACCCCAGTAGCTCGCACGAAGGTTTCCCGACGGAAAGTTCCGTGCAGACATTCGTAGAGACCTGTTCCCAATGCTTCCGGTTAAAGGCATACGCCGGCGGCAGAAAAGGCTTGAAGCGCCATGTTCCGAGTTTGCCGGCGGCAACGAGCAGGTTGTCCCCGTCCGGGATCAAATCGTACGGCTTTTCCGTCCAGCCGCCGTTCACCCGGAAGATGTGGTCATCGGAAGAGGCGAACGGCCCGTTTTCGTCCTCGTCTAAGTACATCCACCGGATCGTTCCGCCCATCGACATGTACACGTACTTGCCATTCACCGCGAGAGCCGTCAACGGGCGTATGCCGCCCAACCGTTTCCGGAATTCCGTCTCTCCCGGCTCTTTCACATAGAGTCCCTGGCTCGTCCCGATGTACTCCCGGTCCCCTTGTTTCGCATAACCGCACGTGAAATGTTCCTTCCCGACACGGAAGACGTTCCCTTGTGCACCCGCGAGGTTTTCCTCCATCCGCACGAGCGTCGGCGTGCCGCAGTGATAGAGTTCGCCGCCGGATTTCCGGAAGAACCCGAACCCGCGCCGCGCCGGCCAACCGTGTCCCGTCACCTGCGTGCCTTCCGCCGTGAACCGATAGATACGCAAATCGGGATAATACGACACGGCAACGAGATCGCCGGAATCGGGCAAGAACCCGAGGCTGATGATTTCACTCTTCGAAAGTCGTTCGGGGAGCGGGAAGAGCCCACCGCGTTCGGCACCTTTCTCGTCCAACACGAGAAGCGCGTCGCGTTTTTTGTCGTACGTGACGTATTTGCCCTTCGCGGTGAACGGGTGCACGGGATCGTCCGGCACCACGGCCGCAAGGTCGAAACGGAAGTCCCGCGTCCTGATCACGTGTTTGAACGCGAGTGTCGCCGGGTCGACCTCCCAGACATCGTGCTGACCGAGCGCACGAACAGTCTTGCCGTCCCAGTCGAGAAAGCGGCCCTGCATCCGCACGCCTGTCCGGATGATCTCTCCGTCCTTCAACTCGTACAGTTTCCCGTCGTCGCCTCCGAAAAACACCCGTCCGCAGGGGCCCTCCGACAGAAAGGAGACACCGGTGAATTCAAGCGGCGCTTCCCCTTTCGCCGCACTCTGCCCCATGACCCCGTGGAACTGAAGCGACGCCGCCAACAGCAGAGCCGTCATCGGATCGTCCCCCAGCCGAACTTTTTCGGCGCGGCCTGTTTGAGTTCGAACCCCTTCGATTCCTTCAGAAAACGATTGCCGGGTTCCCGATCGTTGAATTGGAACGCGAACCGGAACGTGTCGCCCGGCTTCGGTGCGGACAGATTGAGGAATGCCCACGGGACGGACGCGCGGTACCGGAACCCCTTCGCGGACTTCTCCACCGTCAACGGGGCTTCCTTCAAGTCGATCTGGCCCGCGAGATGGGTGTCGCACGGGAAGCGCCTCACATCCCACGTGATGGTGCGATACATTTCGGGGCCGTTGGGTGTCAGGGCGAACGTGATTTCGCTTTTCGCCTCGGCCGCATTGTCCGCGAGATCGTTCTGCGTGCGTTTTTTGAGCGCGCTTTTCGCGAGCCCCACCTGCACGCTGTCGCCCTTCCAACTGTCCCACCCCGTCCAGCCGTTTGTGGGCGTCGAGTCGGGGATGAAGATGTCGAACGTCAGGAACCGCGCGTCATAGCCGAGCGACACCGTCTTGCCGCCGTCAAACGCGAACGAAGAGGGGACGGGAAGGAAGTTGAACGAGTCCACCGCCGTCGCCACCATCCCCTTCTCCGGCACGACGCGCACCTCGACGTCAAAGAACACTGTCGGATCAGGCGTGAAACCGTCGAATGCGATTTCGATGCGTTGCGTCTGCCGCGCCGCGAGTGAAACGCTCCGCTTCACCCGCGCGTCGGGTTCGCCCGGAATCCGCGTTTCCAGCGCGACCCTATGCGGTTCGTCCGTGCGGTTCTCGAGCGTGACGGCCACGCCGGGGCCGCCGGACGCGAATGACGGCGCGAGGTCGGCAATCCCCACGGGGGCGCGGTCCGAATCCGACATGTATTTCCGTTCGCCCCATTTGAGTTTCGCCTGCGCCGCCTTGCCCCAGATTGCGGAATTCGCATCCAGAACATATTGCGGATATTCGGAAAGGGTGAGTTTCAGGGTACCGCCGGTCGTCTTCTTCCGCGTCACGTTGCCCATCACGTCCGCCACATCGATTGCGTCGCGCCCGACAGGAAGCTCGACCTCTGTTCCGCGTTCGCCCCAGTCCCAGAGCGCGATCACGCAGTGCGAATCGCTTTTGTCCGCAAAGGCGTACCCGAGCACGGTCTCGCCCAGCCATTCGATCGGACATGTCGGACGATGCCCTTCCGTCAGACGCCCGAACGCCGCAAGCGCGCCGAAGACAGGCCGCGGCTGCACTTCCCCCGGCCCCCACCTGTGCTTCGGATAGAGCGGGTTGTAGCATACACCGTAGTCGCCCTCATCCTGATTGTTCGCATCCGCGCCGAAATCGTAACCGTAGAACGGCAGGTTCCAGAGAAAACCCTCGCCGAAAAGGATGAGGTTCTGACGGAGCTGCCCCGTGAGTTTCGTCTTTTCGCCGAGCGGCGAGTTGGGCTCATTGAGCCCGCTCTCCGTGCCGATCATCGGAACGTCCCGCCCCATGTACTCGCGGAGCATGCGCTTGAGCGAACGGACCGTATCCACGAGCCCGTTCGCCTCCGGCGGCGCCGCGATATAAGGATGCACCGCGAACGCGTTCATGTACTTGGCGAGCCCCAGATCGAAGAGCGACCGCAAGAACGCAAGGTCGTTGATCCCCGCCGAAGTCGGCGCGCCCACGTAAGCGTCCGGGTCGAGTTCGTGAATCACCTCCCACGCGATCTGGTGCACTTTCACCAGCGTCTCCGCGTTCGGAGTCTTGAGATTCGCCTCCCATGTCGGCTCGTAGAAACGGCGCTTCTGCTTTCCGCCGCCCGCGGCCACAGCCGCCTTCACGTATCCGGTCACGTCCGCACGGTATTTTGCCTGCACAGCTTCGTTCGTGAGGAAGCTCTTCCAGAAATCTTTCTCTCTGTTAAACAGGTCGAGGTTCGCCACGATGAAGCGATCCTCAGACGGTTTCCGCGCGTCGCCCAACCCGCCGCGCTGGTACATCCACGAATAACTGCCGCCGTGCAGTCCTAAGAACGTGTCCCACAGGTCGATCTCCGGCATCTCGGACGGATCCGCGAGAACCGCGTATGTGAACGCGCCTTTCGGCACGGTCCCCCGTTTCGGGAGTTCGAGCCCGGCGGCGACAGGCCGGACGAGATACACGCCATACCGGTCGGACGGAAGGGTGAACTCGCCCCTCCATTCGCCTTTCTCGTCCGCCACGATTTCCCCCGGCACCGTCGCCACACGGTTCGTGTAGGTGAAATCGTAAACCTCCAACCGGACCGGCCGCTTCTCGCCGGCGGCAAGCCCCTTCGCCGTCAGCGTCGCCTTCGCCTCATGCCCGGCGACAAAAAAATTGTTGGAGGGGTTCGATGTCACGGCGCTCAACGCCGCGGCAAGAACCGGAAGTGCGAATAATGACATCATGCGGTACTCCGATTAGTGAATGCTCAACAAAGTCCCCGTCTCTTTATAGACCCTCAACAAGAGTGCCTTGTTGTCGGCCGAGACGAAAAGCGCGCATCCCTTCGGCAAGCCCGCATTCGCTGTCGCCAGAACTCCCGCAGGAACCGTCACGCCATTGAGGGACTCGACGAGCGCCACAACCTCCGGCTCTTTTATGGCTTTGATGCGCGCGTCGAGGCCGTTCACGATCAGCGACGAATCGGACGACACCGTGAAAGCCTTTGCCTTCACGGGCGCGGCACCCGCCTCGTAGCCGGACGCCGGAATGTCAAACTGTAGATAGGAAGCGTACTGAACAGCGAACGTGCCGTTCGTGACGGAAATCCGCGGCCGTTCGCCCGCGACCCTCACCCAGTTGTTCGAATATCCGTACATCATGGGGGAACCGCTCTGCGCCGTAACGGTGAAGCTCCCTTCGGTCTCCAGCGTGCCGTTTGAAATCGAAAACACGTTCCCGATCGAATACACGCCGACGCTCCCCTTTGAGTAGAGCCGCGAACCGGACACGATCGACAGGAGGTTCGACAGGCTGCGGTAGTGGATGCCGGTCATGTAGAACTGGTTGGTCGTGTAGAATTCGGCGTTGTTCCTGAGTTCCATTACGCAGTGGCCTTCCGTGAACTGGGAGCAATTCAGATACGTGATCTTCGCGACATTGTTCGTCCAGACCGCATCATCGAGTTCGAAGCGGTTGTTCCTTTCGTATGCGAAAATGCACGCCGTATCCGAAGATACGTTGGCAACCGCCTCGTACACGCTCTGCCGTCCCACAATGCGCACAAGGTTATTGGAGGAGCCCGCCTTGAAACCGATCGTCGGCACTTTTCCGCGGAAAACCCCGTTTGACACCAGAAGGGTGTTCCCGAAACACCCTTCATAGGCGTTACCCCCGACAAAGAAACCGTTCGGAACCTCCGCCACACCGCCGTTCGTGATTGCGAAAAGGTTATTCCCTGCGCTGCTCGAATATCCCAATTGGACCCCATCCGCCTTGAGTGTGCCCCCGCCCGTGACCGACACGACGTTGTTCGTCGAATTTGCCGCATTGCCCACTCTCAGCGTCCCGGTAAAGTCCGCCACGCCGCGATCCTCCACCCGCAGATAGGCCGAGTGTCCGCCGGCACCAAGCAATGCGGCTTTCGCTGAAGAGGTTTTTTTGATCAGTGAATTCTCGCCGCGCACGACGTAGCCGTTGTTGAAGCCCGAAGACTTGTCGGACATGAACGACTCATCCGCCACCCCGGTGACAACAAGCTTCGAACCGTCGAGCACCTGAATGCTGGAGTTGTCCCCGTAATTGTATTGCGCACGCGCGTGCAGCGCGGTCACCACCGAACCGCCGGAGAGTTCGATCAGGGCACCATTCCCGCCGTACGTGCCGGCAAGGCCCCCGGAAAGTGTCATGACCGCACCTTGGACATAATAGATGTCAGTGGATTTCCCCCAATCCGTGGAAATCGACGTGCCGGTCCATTCGCCGCCCTTGATGTAAGTGATGTTGTTGCCGCTCACGTTCCGAATGTTGTCCGACAGCGTGATCTTTCTGGGACCGGGATTCGCGCCCGTCGCCTCGTTGCGCATGTCCAAAATCACCGGATACGCGGTATTGTTCACATTGATTTTGAACCCTGCGAAGCTGATGTCTTCGCTAGCCGTGAGCGTGGCCCCCATGAGCGTGGCCTTGAATTCCGGCCGATTGGTCGGGTCGGGAATCGGGGTCTGGTTCCACGACGCGGTCGACGCGAGGTCGCCCTTGCCGTCGGTATTGGGAAACGTGATGTCAACAGCCTGAACGGCAAATGCCGTAAATCCCGCGGCCAGCACGGATCCCCAGCAGCGATGCGTGTGTCTCTTCATGGTCATCCCTCCCTTGTTCTTTTTCGGGTTACTTCAAAAAGAGTGTTGTTCCGGCGTCAAAAAGCAGGCACACCGCACCCGCGCGGGTTGCGACGCGCCAACCGGCGGGAAGTTCCTGCGCGAACATGAACGTTCCGAAGATACCGCCATTCGCCCGGATCAGCGTGAAGATCGTGCCGCGGTTCTCCTTTGTGCAGACGGAAGCGTCCACCGTGAGCGCCGCGCCCTCGGGAATCGTGAAGGCACCGTTTACCTGAAGCGTGCCGCCCGTCCAGACGAATCCGCCGCCGAGCGTGACGTCATCCGCCAAGACCACACGGCCCCCGCCCGACATCCCGGCGCCCTTCAGCCCCTCGATCTCTCCCGTAAACGTCACGGTCGTCCCTGTCTCGGCTCGGAAGATGACATCGCGATAGAGCCTCACCGCCCCCGAGAACAGGGCGCCGTCCGCGTTCGCCGTGCCGCCGAGCACCGGCGTCGCCGACGCGGGCGAAAAATCGTGCACGCGGATTTCGTTCGCGATCGTGTACGCGCCGTCCGCCAGAAGCGCTGGCGAAGCCCCTGCCGGCGTCTCCGCATCGCCCACATACACCATCGCCTGACCCAGTGCGCCGGAAGCGCCGGCCGTCGCGGGCGAGTTGTTCCCCACAAGAAGCGATCCCGCGCGGATGATTGTATGGCCCTCGAACGTATTCGCCGCGCCCGAAATGCGCTGCGCGTTATTCCCCACCTTCACCAGCTGGAGCGCACCGATCGAATTCCCTCCACAGTACACGCCCAGCGTACCCTCAAAATCGGCTGCCGGCACATCATCCTGGCCCAGGAAAAACCGCCCCGGAATGTAAGTCTGAATCGCCTGCGCGGTGAGCGTTCCCTTTCCGGAAAGGCGTCCGAACCACAACATGAAACGGTCCTCGGCAATCTGGGTGAACGTGTTGGTCACGCCTTCCGGCACACACCATTCGGCGTTGCGAAACCCCAGACCCTGCTCACCCGTGACCGGCACATGGGACGTGAACTTGCCGCGGAAGGCGGCGTCGTGGTAGCCATAGCACTGAATCTTGGCTTCCGTCGCGCTCGTGTTGACCACCCGGATCTCGCCCGTGCCGCCAAAGAACTCGGTGCTCTTGTCGAGACCGTAAAAACTTCTGCTGTCGGCGAGCGACACGTTTTGCCCCTGCAGATCCACGGTCGCCCCGCCAGCACCCGCCACGAGCTGGCGCTTGGCTTGCAGTTCCATGCGGTTGCCGCCGCCGTTCGCTCCAGCCTGACTCGGCGCGATCCACCGCGGGCCCTTCAGACTGACCCCGTTCCTGACGGTCATCGTCTCCGCTCCCTCTTGGAAGCCCGTAGCGGCGATAACCGTTCCCTCCGCGAAATCGGTCCGCGCGAAGTTGGGTTTGTAACCTCCTTCGTCTTGAGTCGACATTTTAGCGCTATTCTTCAACTCGAGGGTGCCTGCGCCCGTTTTTCGGAAGAGGCCGCCGCCGCAGACGTTGATTCCGTTTTCTGAAAGGGTGAGCACGTCGTCCGCGTCCGGAACCTTGAGGCCGCCGCCGGTCGACGAAACCCGGAGGCTGAACTCTGTGCGCGTGGTCGCGCTCAAGACCGGATTGATTACGCCGTTGAATGAAAGGACGCCGCCGTTTGAAAGAAACACGTACCCGCTGTTCCACGCCGCGTTCGCCGTGCCGAGCGCGTCCGCACAGTCCACCTCCAACTCGCCGCCCACCACGTAGACCAGACCGTTGAAGGTCTTCGCGCCCTTGAGGAAGGTCTTGCCGGGACCGCCCGTGATGAGTTGTGTGTTGGCAACGTTCTTCGCGAGGTCGCTTTCGATCGTCAGGGTCGCGTTCGTGTTGAAGTTGAGGATGCGGATGAGGCCGGAACTCTTGATCGCGCCGCCCGTGATCCGCACGGGCGTGTTCCCCATCGCGGGCGTCACAAGGATCGTGCGGCCATCGAGCGTGAGATCGCCCGCAAGCGTGAGCACGATCTCGGCTCCGCCGTTCGGCGTGTTGAAGCGGATCACGTCCGCCTCCGTACTGGCCGGCACGGGCACTGCGGCGAGCGCCGGCGTCACGTCAACGATGTCGGTCTTGCCGCCCCACGTCGTCTGATACGCGCTGTCCGGCAGCGGCACGGCGCGTCCGCCGCTCGTGTAGACCCATGATGAGCCCTCGTACACGAGGAATGCGTAGTCGCTGTTGTACGTGTGGCTGCCAGCCGAACCCGCACCCGTAAAGTAGGCCCCGCTGTTGTCGGTTTCGAGGTTGACGCAGCCAAGCAGGTTATTGTCGGCGTTGAAAGCGAGGTTGAAACGCTGTCCGTCTTCCGCGCGGAACGTTCCGGAGAGGCCCGCCTGCGGCGTCCCGTACCAAGCGCCGGTCCGCACGGTCGCAGGGTCACCCCGCACAACAAAGGTTGCGTCGTTGTAAAGATAGACGTGATCCATCTCCCAGTTGTTATTGTTTGGACCGAACTTCACGTTCCCTTCACGGGTCGTGTCGAGCACAACCGTGCCGCCCATGATACAAAGCGAAGTCCCCGTGCTGACCCGGTTGGTGAGCACAAGCGTGCCGGGACCGTATTTATAGAAAGCCGGTTTGACAAGGCCGCTGACCGCGTTGGAGGCCATGGTGCATGTCACGCCCGCGTCCAGAAAAACGCGGAACCCGCCCGCCGCGCCATGCACGTCGGCCGTGAAAATGTCGGCGTCCTCAGCAGAGGTGACGCGGTAGATGCCGCCGTTGAAGTAGATGCCGCCGGTGCCGAACGCCTCCGCGCCGCGTGCCGTGAAGAACCCCTTATCAAGGTAAAGTCCACCGCTGAATGTATTGGCGCCGCTAAAGACCGTGTCCCGTCCGTTCAACACATGGAGCGTCGCCGACCCGCCCGCTTCTGAAATCGGGCCCGAGATCGCGAGACCGCCGTCCGTGTCGATCGGATAGAAATTGGCGGGCCAGTTGTTCCCGGTCAACGTGCCGCCGATCCAGGTCTCCCCTTCGAGGATCACGTTGCCCTGCCATTCGGAGAGGTCTCCCGGGCGCGCCCAAGTGGAGAAGAGCACCCCGTTTGTCCCCCCCAAACAGGTGCGCTTGCCTTTCAGGCGCAGGGTCTGCCCCGCACCCGTGATGAAGCCGCCAAGATCCACACCCGCCTCATCGTTTGTCGCGATGACGCTGTTCGCCTGGCCGAAAGGCGTGCCCACCCGCGGCAGATTCGAGGTGTCTTTGGCGCGGGCGAGACCGCGGTTTACCGTGAGATCCCCCGTGAACTCGCTGTCCCCCATGAAGATCACCCCCAACGTGGCCGCAGTATTCTCGATGGTGATGCCCTTTCCCCCGCCGGAGATTTTCCGGGAGAAGATCACCCCGGCCGCCGGACCGTCGCCCTGACTGGTTGTGTAACTCCCATATTGGTTCGTGCCCGTGAAAAGATGACGGATCGCGAGATTGTCGGCAAGGACAACGGGAACGTCAAAGAGGTAACGGTACGGTTTTCGCGCCGTGCCGCCGTTTCCGCCTGTGCCGTCCTCGATGCGGATCTGCGCGTCGTTCCCGTTGTTGTCGAACGTGAAGGTGTTGGTGGTGAGGTGGAAGTTGTTTCCGAATATGCCCTGCGGCGCAAGCGTGTCCGTATGCCGGAATCCGTTGTTGACGACCGAGAAGAGGAACTGCCCGCCTTCCGCAGGCATGGTGCCGAACGTTGAGGTGATCCTTCCTGCCATGCGGTTCGTTTCGTCCATGCGGATCTGCGGACTGCCGCTGCCCGTATCAAGCGTGATGCCCGCGCCGGTCGGCGCGCTGCCGCTCGTCCAGAGCCGTCCGTCACCCCATAGCGTACCGTAGTAATCACCTGTCGTGATCATCGTGTCGTCCGCGCACAGGCTGACCGCAATTGCGCAGAGCATCGCCGCCGCTCGCATCACCGATCTCACAGACACGACATTCCCAGCCGAACTACGCTTTACTGCTTTTGTTTTCATTTCACCGTCTCCTGATCACGAAACAACACGACGAGCATCCCCGGTACCTTTTCATTTTCCACAGTTACCTCTTTATTATGCAGGGGGGGGACAGAAGGGGTCAATATCGAAAACGCACCGGACTACGCGCAGGGCGCAATACCGCATGAAATGTGGAGTGCGGGAACAACCGACAGACGGCACCGCTTTCGCACGGGATCAAATCGGTTTGCGTTATTCTATTAGCCCAGATCCGACCCCGTGAAGGCCAGCGGCAACAGTTCCGCCAGCGTGGCCGACGTTACCGTGCCGCCCTTGAGCCGCGCACTGAAAACCGGCATCCCGGGCGCACAAAACTCTGCCAGCACCTGACGGCATGCACCGCAGGGAACCGCCGCGCGCCGCTGTCCGCCCGCCACCGCCAAGGCCGTGAAACTGCGGCATCCCTCGCTGACCGCCTTGAACAGCGCGACCCGCTCCGCGCACACGCTCAGGCCATACGAGGCGTTCTCGACGTTGCAGCCCGTATAGATCTGGCCGTCCGGCGTGAGAAGCGCCGCTCCCACCGGATAATCGGAATAGGGCACGTAGGCCTTGACCGCGGCCTCGCGCGCGGCCTTCACCAAGCTGTCGCGCAATGACTTGGGGACCTCAGGGAGTTTTTCTTTTTTCATCGCAACGTTCCTGTCGGACGGGTCGGACAAGTCAGACCCGTCAGAGATTTTCTAAAATCAGCTTCCTCTCCGCCACCGGTTCGCCCGTGATGCGCACGGCAGCCGCGGCCTCTGCCGCCAACGGATCAAAGCATGCGGCATTTTTTGCAAGTAACCGCATGAGCGGCTGGCCTTTTTCCACCCGTTCGCCGGTCTGGACCAAACGGTCGATCCCGGCTGCGGGATCGATCTCGTCCGTCGTGACCGTGCGTCCGCCGCCGAGCCGCAACACCACCCGGCCCAGCTTTTCGGCATCCACGGTGGCCACGATCCCGTCCTGCGGCGCGGGAATCTCCCGTACCGCGCCGGGCTGCGGCAGGCGACGCGGATCGTCCGCCACACGCGCGTCGCCGCCCTGCGCGCGCACCATGCGGCAGAAACACTCCAGGGCACGGCCGTCGTCGAGCCGCGCCGCAAGTTCGCGCCGCGCCTCCGTCGGGTCCGCGTACACCCCGGCCAGCAGAGTCATCTGCGCGGTGAGTTCGATCGTCAGCTCGCGCGTATCCGGCGGCCCGCCGCCCTTCAACGTCTCCAGCGCCTCGGCCACCTCCACAGCGTTACCCACGGTGCGCCCGAGCGGCTGCGCCATATCCGTAATGAGCGCTGCGGTCCGCCGACCCAACGCCCGGCCCACGGCGAGCAGGCCTTCGGCCAGCGCACGCGCGTCCTCCCGTGTGCGCATAAAGGCCGCGGGACCGCATTTGACGTCGAAGACCAGCGTCTCGGCACCCGCGGCCAATTTTTTGGACATGATGCTGGCGGTGATCAGCGGGATGCTGGGCACCGTGCCGGTGACGTCGCGCAGCGCGTAGAGCTTTTTGTCGGCGGGGGCCAAACGGTCGGTCTGCCCGATGATCGCGCACCCGACCTCCGCGATCACCCGCTTGAAGGCCTCCACCGAAAGGCATGTGTTATATCCCGGAATGCTCTCCAACTTGTCCAGTGTGCCGCCGGTGATCCCCAGGCCGCGCCCGGCGATCATCGGAACCGCCAGCCCCGCCGAAGCCGCCAGCGGCGCGATCATGAGGGAGAGCTTGTCTCCGATACCGCCGGTCGAGTGCTTGTCCGCCGTGGGACGGGGCCATCCCTCAAAGGACACGAGGTCGCCCGAACGCATCATCGCGTCGGTCAACACCGCCGTTTCCGCAGCGTTCATCCCCCGGAACAGGATGGCCATAGCCAGAGCCGACATCTGGTAGTCCGGCACCGACCCGCGCGTGAACCCCTCTATGAAATCGCGTATCTCCGCCTCTTCAAGCGTTCCGCCATCCCGTTTTTTCTCAATCACCCATTGAGGAATCATGTCCCCTCCTTCACCGTCCACCGGTCTTTCCAAACCGCTCTTTCAATCCCCATTATTCGGGGGAAAGTATACCCCAAAAGCCGGGCCCGCACAACTGCGGTTTTTCCGTCCCCGCGCCCCGAAGTTTTTGGTATAGTGTCCCGCACCATGACCTCACATACCGCGTTTCAGGAAGCCCTGCGCACTACCGGACGTTACGCCACCGTCTCCGAGCGGCATCAGCAGAACCCGATCCGGATCCGTGCGCTCTCTTCTTTCCTCTACGCCTTCACCATTATCGGCATTGCGGTCCGTTGCACGGTGAGACACCTCTTCCGTGCCTTGGACTACGAGGAGTGGGGGCGGATCTGCATGGCTTCGGTACGCTTCGCCGAACGGCTCGGCGGGATTGTTACCTTCGAGGGCTTCGAACAGCGCGCCGTATATGACGGGCCGGTCGTGTACGTGTCCAACCACATGAGCACGCTGGAAACCATGGCCTTCCCGACCACGCTGCTCTCGTTCGGCAAAATCGCGATCGTGCTTAAAAAGAGCCTGACCGAGATTCCGCTGGTCGGCAAGGCCGCTCTGCACATCGGCTGCATTCCGATAACGCGCAAAAACGCGCGCGAAGACCTGAAAACCGTACTGGAGGAGGGCGCGAAACGCCTGGCCGAAGGCCATTCGGTGCTGCTCTTCCCGCAAGGCACGCGCCAGGCGGTTTTCGACGGCAAGAAGTTCAACTCGCTGGGTTCAAAGCTGGCCGAACGCGCGGGTGTGCCCGTCGTGCCGCTGGCGGTGAAGACCGATTTCCTCCAAACCGGCAAGTGGTTCAAGGACTTCGGCACGGTCGACCCCAACAAGCCGATCCGCTTCGCCTGTGGCCCGGTCCTCCCCGCCATGCTCGGTGCCCGCGCCACGCATGATCAGAGCGTCGCGTTCATTGAATCCAAGCTCAAGGAGTGGGGCCTCCCGACCGCCTGACACCGCACCCCGAATCGACCCGGGTCGAATCAGGGCGAGGCCGCTCGAGTCAGGTCGCCCCGATTCGCCTACTCCGCGATGTTCACCGCAGCGCCGACGGGCAGCAGCACACTGAGTTCCTCGATATCTGAGGTGGCGAACCGGATACGGTCGTCCGTGGCGGGTGTATCCGCCCCGCCGTGCAGGGCGAGTCCCTCTGCCTCGGGTGTCGCGCCGGTCGCCGCCAACATGATCCGCCACACGCCATCAAGCGCGACTTTGCCGCGGAGGGCATAGGTGCCGGAAGGGGCCTTGACCGGGATACCGCCCAGTAGCGGATAGCGCTTGAAGAAGGATCCGTTCAGCGTCAGCACGGCACTCCCGCCGTTCTTGTACACCGTCAGATCGAACACTGGCGCGTCGAGGACCCAGATCTCGCGGCCAATGCGCAGACGCTCGGGACGATCGATCCCGTTGGCCTTCAAAATCAGCTCGGGGGTGTTCCCGTATCGTTTGGCGAGCCGACTGACCACCTCTCCGGATGCGACGCGGTGCTTGACCTTCTCCGGCATCGGCCGGTCGGCGAAGAGCAGCTTGATGTTCAGCCGCCCGATCTCACGCTCGGCAAACGCGCGCACACTGTCGGCATCGCGGCGCAACAGGATCTCGCGCAGAAACCGCCGCGCGCCCACGAGGTCATCCTCCTCCACGCACGCGCCGGCCTGCTCCAGCAACCGACGGATCTCGGGCGACTGCACAAGGGTTTCCGGCGGCGGCGTCACGCCTGCCGTGCGCCAGCCGGAGACCGGTTCCGGGGCCGTCCCGGCATCGGACGGTTTCTCCCGCTGGAACAGCGAAGACCAGAGCGAAGGACGCTCGTGCGGCGTTTCGGACTCAGCCAGCCGGTAATGGGCCGGACCGACCGTTTTCCCGTCGTCCGACTCCGTTTCCCCCTCGTTCCGGCAGCCGCGCGCGAACAGCACCACGACCGCAACCACCGGCAGCAGCGCGACGATCAGCCGCGACATCCGGAAGGATGTTCCGCTCCGCTCGTCGTATTCGATGCCGTATGTGCCGCGCTGCAAAGACATGTGACCCTCTCCGCCGGAGGGGGAATGCTGCCGGGTCCGTGCCCTCCGGACCCGTCACGCATCCTCCCGATTGCCGCCTCCGATCCGTTCCAGCATCTCGCGTGTGGCCTGGGCAAGACCCACGGCGATCGCCCGGCACACGATGCTATGCCCGATGTTCAACGTATCGAGATGCGGTATCTC
>Ga0209718_1001387_pt1 | contig 27479 bp, 26 predicted proteins | sample AD_JPNAS1_MetaG_FD_184420 | JGI IMG/M metagenome (GOLD analysis project Ga0209718, IMG submission 184420) | Active sludge microbial communities of municipal wastewater-treating anaerobic digesters from Japan - AD_JPNAS1_MetaG (SPAdes) (version 2) | ecosystem: Engineered > Bioreactor > Anaerobic... | reverse complement strand
CCGATAGGCCCGCTTGGTCACCGGCATAATGCCGAATAGAACCGTCTTGTCCATGGGTTCCTCCATGGTTGACAGTATAACGGGTATGGTGTGGTTACATTAGTGCGGTGTTCTCAAGACTGACACATCTATACGATCATATAAGGCAGAAGGAATTCTTGTTGATAAGGTATTGTATTTTTGATCTTCACTCATATTTGGATTGTAATATTGATATTATAGATAATCAAGATATTATCAAAATTATTTTTATTATCGAAGGTCAACTCCCCTACCCTCCATATAACACCCACGAAATATAGCCAATTGAAGAACCTAATTTTATTTCAGGTTATTCCAGCTCAATCGATCCTAGATGGTATAATGGGGACCAGAAGATGTTCGAAAATGCTCCCTTTGAAACATTCATGGCCCCAAAGAGATGAATATAGAATGTGCCGGGAGTGTCGGAGATTACATAATCTGGAAAATCTGAACTATTTATTCCATTCGTAGCAAATACAGCACCATTGAACCGACGAAGGTCGTTGTAGTGTACGTCATAGGAGGGAATTGCCAGCTTCAGCGTGTTGTTTGTCTGCAACTCGATGGTATAGGAACACTCTGGAATGAGGTTGTTTTTTGCAGTTGCAACATAGGTTGGACTTCTGAATACTCTCCCGGAAGAATCAGAGAGTTGGTAGAGCTTGTACAGCTTATCATCGATGGTCACCGACAGGATTTCTGAACTCGATACAGCTTGTCCGAAAGATACGTTTTTGCGATATTTTGTATTGAATTCGCTTCTGAATCTGCTGTCAAACGAGGGATGACTGCTGTCAGTAACCGTATATCCCAGCATCAGGGAAGGTCCCGCGCCGTTGGTGATCATCTTGAGAGTATCATCGGCGACAAATGTAAACGTACCTTTGGCTTCGGTGTTCTTTACACCACTCTCTTTTGCATGTGACACTTCATTGGAAAACACCGTCATAATCCCACACCCGATGAGGGCGAGGAGCACAAAAAAGACAGATGCGATACGAAGAAGTTTTTTATTCATCTTCATGCATCTGTCTCCTTGTCGTATTGACTCACGTGTAGCCTACCCCATCTCCTATAGGACCGCAAGGCTGTTGGTCGCCAGCTTTGCGAATTCCGAATTGGGGAACTGGTCGGCCAGCTGCTGGAAGGTCGCCTTCGCAAGGTCGAGGTTTCCCATCTTTTGCTGCAGGCGAGCCTGGCCGAAGAGCGCTTTGGGGCTCTCTGCGGCGGTGAAGCCATACTCGTCGATGATCCTCGTATAGTACTCGAGGGCAAGGGTGTCGTTTCCCAGGTTCTCGGCGCTCGCTGCGGCGTTGGCCAGGGCGAGGGAGCCCAAGTAGGTCTGCTTCGATCCGTCGTAGACCTTCTTGAAGGTATCGAGGGCGCCTTGGTAGTCTTCCCTCTCGTAGGCGATCGTGGCCAAGATGTAGGAGGCCTTCAGGCCGGGATACTTCTTGCTCTTGGCCGCCAAATCGGTCAGGTCACCAACAAGCGAATCGTATGCCGCCTGGTAGGCCGCATCCTCGCTGTCCATGACGGCGAGCTCCTGGTAGGAGGTTTGCAGTTGGTCGATCAAGTTGAATTGGGACTGTTGCTTCTTCTTGGCCACCGACGTCCCGATACCGAGACCGATCAAGGCCAGAACCAGCACCAACAACACGACTATCCCTACTTTCATGTACTTGGAAAGGAAGTGGTTGAGCGCCCCCTCCACCTTCTGTGCACCGGTCAGCTGGTCTTTTTCTTTCTTATTGTCACTCATTGCATCTCTCCCTACAAGGTATGATCGCAGGCGGCGAAATTGCCGCCTGCCGGATGGAGGTCAACCTCAGTTGTTCTCCTTCTCCTCATCCTTGTATCGCATCATGTCTGCGAGGGAGTAGGTGTCTCCGTCGTCATCGGCATGGATATACTTGGCGATCTCCGACTGCTGGCTCCGCTTGATCATCTCCTTGATGGACAGGCTGAGCTTCTGTGTCGTGGGATTCACCTCAATGACCATGGCGGTGATCGGATCACCGACGTTGAACTTCTTCAAGACCTCGTCGGTGTACTCCTCATCGGGACCGACCAGGTTGAATTTGCTGATCAAGCCCTCGATATCGCCGATGACCTTCACGAAGACACCAAAGTCAGTGACATTCGTAACCACACCACTAATGGTGCTGAACTTCGGATAATCGTGGCGCAAGGTCTGCCAGGGGTTGCCCTCCAGCTGCTTCACGCCGAGGCGGATGCGCCGGTTCTCCGGCTCGACCCGGATGACCACCACGTCGATCACATCGCCCTCTGCACAGAAGGAGCTCATGTTCTTGATCTTCTTCGTCCAGGAGATGTCGTCGATATGGAGGAACCCATCGATCCCCTCCTCGAGGTTGACGAACGCACCACTGTTGGTGATCTTCACCACCGGCTTGGAGAAGGACTTCCCGACCGGGTAGTTCTCCTCGATCGTGTCCCAAGGATTCTCCTCAAGCTGCTTGAGGCCGAGGGAGACCCGCTTCTTGTCCAAGTCGTAGCCGAGGATCTTCGCCTCGACCACATCACCGACATCGAGGATCTCCTTGGGGTTGTTCACCCGCTTCGTCCAGGAGAGTTCGCTGATGTGTGCGAGCCCTTCGATGCCGGGCTCGATCTCGATGAAGGCGCCGAAGGTGGTGATCTTGGTCACCGGTGCCTTGACGACATCGCCGACGTTGTACTTGCCTTCGAAGTTGAACCAGGGGTCCTCCTGCATGTGCTTGAGGCTCAGGTTGATCTTCTGCGTCTCGGGGTCGATGTTGATCAGGCGAAGCTGGACCACCTGCCCCTTCTTGACGAAGTCCTTGGGCCGGGTCACGTGTCCCCAGCTCATGTCGTTGATGTGGAGCAGTCCATCGAAGCCACCGAGGTCGATGAACGCACCAAAGGAGGTGAATGACTTCACCACGCCCTCGACGACGTCGCCGATCTGGACGGTGGAGAAGAACTTCTCTTTATTTTCCTTGATCTTCAGGTCCAAGTACTCGCGGCGGTTCACCACGCTCTTGAGGCGGGTGCCGCTGTGGAACTTGTCGATGATGAAGTAGTCCGTCACCCCGATCAGCGTCTCGGGGTCCTCGACACGGACCACGTCAGCCTTTGAGAGGGGGCAGAATCCCTTGTACTCGCCTCCGAGGTCTACCTCGAAGCCACCCTTGATCACTTTCTCGAACTTGCCCAGGATAGGACTCCTATCCTCTGATGCAGCCTTCAGCTCGTCGGTCCGTTCCTTGAAGTCAGCCCGTTTCTTGCTGACGACAATCTGGCCACCCTTCCCTTCCTTGTTGATGATGACGACCTTGACCTCATCACCGACCTCGGGCTCCGTGGTGAACTCATCACGGGAGATGCGTCCCTCGCTCTTGTAACCGACATCCACGAATACATACTCGTTGTTTAGCTGGACAACAGTACCGGCCACGAGCTGGCCGTCTTCGATTCCATCAAGAGATTTAAGATACTCCTCCTGCAGCATGTCCTGCATTTTGGTCATCTTTTCATCCATTTCTTGTTCTTCAGTCACTTGATTTCTCCTGATCCTTAATTTACCTATTTAGAATCGCTTTTACGCGCAAAAATAGCAGATAACACTTTCTCACAAACTTGTTCCATAGTCAAGTACGAGGTATCGACATACAAGGCGTCGGGAGAGACGACCAGGGCCCCGACCGGCTTGTTCCGGTCGATTTCATCACGGGCGATGATCTGCTCCAACACCTCCTCGAAACTCTGTCCATCGGGGTGCTGGAGGAAGCGCCTTCGCGCCCTCACCTCCGGCTTGGCATCGAAGAAGATCTTCAGTTCGGCATGGGGGAAGACCACCGTGGTGATGTCCCGTCCCTCGACGATCACATCCCTCTTCTCGGCGATCCTCACCAGCTGTTCGTTCACGTAGGAGCGAAGCGGCACAGAGGCGCTGATGGCCGCCACATGGCGGTCGACCGCTGCGGTGTGGAGCCGATCCTCGATGTCCTCGCCGTCGAGGAAGAGGTGGCCGTCCTTGATCTCGACCTCCGTCTCCCGCGCCCGGGCGAGCAACCCTTCCAGGTCACCCGGATCCCCACCCTCTTTGAGATGGATGTAGGTGTAGGCGCGGTAGAAGGAGCCGCTGTTGAGGTAGGAGAAGCCGCTTCGATCCGCCACCATCTTCGCGATGGAACTCTTGCCGACTCCCGCCGGCCCATCGATCGCCACTACCATCGCCCTTCCCTCCTCCACCGAAGCGGTTCGGTCTCACCACGCAGCAACGCGCGGATCTCCTCGCGTCTGATGGTCCTCCAATGCCCCACCTTCAGGTTGTCCAGCTCGATGCACCCGACCCTGAGGCGGATGAGCTCCTTGATCTCGTAGCCGAAGGCCTCGAAGATCCGCCGGATCTCCCGGTTCTTGCCCTCGGTGAGGATGATCCGCGTCCACTGGCGTGAGAAGAGCTCGAAGCGCTTGATGGTGTAGATCTCCCCGTCGATGGAGAGGCCCCTGAGCGCCTCCTCCATGTCCCGCCGCTGGACGGGGCGGTCGGTGCGCACCATGTACTCCTTCTCGATCTCAGTGGACGGATGGGTGATCTTCTGCGCCACATCGCCATCGTTGGTGTAGATGATCAAGCCCTCGCTGTCCCGGTCGAGGCGGCCGACATGAAAGAGCAGGTCGCGCGCCGGAGTGTCGATGAGGTCGCGGGCGTAGAGCTTCTCGTTGGGGTCCCAGTTGGTGCAGAGATAGCCGCGTGGCTTGTTGAGGGCGTAGTAGAAGGCCCGCTCCACCGGCTCGACGGGCACGTCGTCGACCATCACCACATCCTCGGCCCCCACCTTGGTGGCCAAGTCGGTGACCCGGGCCATGTTCACCTTCACCCGACCACTCTGGATCAGGGATTCACAGGAGCGCCGCGACCCACAGCCGCTCTTGGCCAAGAATGAGTTCAAACGGATCGGATATTCTATATTCATGATTGTTCCTTCTCAGGCATTTCTTTCTCAAACCGCTGTCGGTCGATGTCACTGAGTTTGGGAAGCGCCGCGATCGACTCGAGGTTGAACTCGAAGAGGAACTTGCGTGACGTCCCATAGAGGCAGGGGTGGCCGATGACATCCTTGCGGCCCACCACCTTGATGTACTCCCGCTCCCGCAGGAGGCGGATGATGGAGTCACTGCTGACCCCCCGGATGTTGTCGATCTCCCGCCGGGTGATCGGCTGGCTGTACGCCACGATGGAGAGCGTCTCAAGCGCCGCACGCGAGAGGCGGCGGTCCACCCGCCTGCCGTAGACCGACCGCAGCTGGTCGTTGAGGTCGGGTGAAGGGAGGAAGTGGTACGAGCCATGGCTCTCCACCAGATCGAGGCCGTGCATGTGGCGGCCGTAGTGCTCCTTCACCTCTGCAAGGGCGCTCTGCAGCGGCTCCTCGGTGAGGCTCGTCATCCTCAAGAGCTTCTCAAAGCTCACCGGTTCATTCTCCAGAAAGAGGATCACCTCGACCAGGCGCGCATCGGCGCTGAGCAACGTCGTCTCCTGTTGTTCCTTCTTCGGTGCCACTACTCCTCCTCCTTGTCGAGGTCGATCACCTCTTCATCTCCGGCCCACTCATACTCCTCCCCTTCGAGATCCTCGGCGAGGAACGCCTCCTCTTCCTCCTGCGTGATGGGCTCTGTGGCTGTCGGGATGTACTCCTCATCCTCATCATCCCACACATCATCAAAGTTCTCCTCCCACGCGCCGTCACGGCGCCTGATGAGGATCGGGCCGAAGTTCTCCGTTTGCGTGAGGATGATCATACCGAGCTTCGTCGCATCGAGGATCGCCATGAAGGCGCAGACGATGTGGGCCACGCTGCCAAGATCAGTGATCAACTCCTCGAGGGTGATGTAGTCACGCTCCTCGAAGAACTCGCTCATCAGCGTGATCTTCTCGTTGACCGTCACCTCCTCGTAGACGTTGAAGACCTTGGAGGGGGAGATCCGGGTGATCAGGCGGTTGAAGGTGGAGAGGAGGTCAGCGATCCCCACCTCCCCGAAGAGCTCCTCATCACCGAAGGGAAGGCGGAAGGCGCTGCTCTTTCGGTTGATGTACAGCTCCCCTCCGGTATTGGTGCCAGTGAGCAGCTCGGTGTACTTGCGGAACTTCTGGTAATCGAGCAGCCGCTCCACCAGCTCCTGGCGCGGATCCTGGTACTCCTCGTCGAACTCCAGGTCGACGGGAAGCAACATCCGGCTCTTGATGTAGATCAAGTCGGCCGCCATCTTGTAGAACTGCGTCAGGTCCCCGAGCTCGACCTCGGAGGACTCCTCCAGGTAGGCGAGGAACTGGTCGGTGATGTCACCAATGGGGATATCGTAGATGTTGAGCTCGCTCTTCTGGATCAAGAAGAGCAGAAGATCCAACGGTCCTTCGAAGATCGGGGTATGAAACGTCTTGCCATCCGCGCTCCGGGCGGGGATGCTCTCTCTGCTCTGCACTCTGCTCACCTACACCGGCAGTATAGCCGGGAGCGCCCAAGATGGCAAGAAAGGGCGTTACTCAGCCTGGACCTTCTTCTCATCGCGCGGCGGGAACATGATGGCGCGCAGCTGGGTATCGAGGGTGGAGACGATATCGGGGTTGTCCTTGAGGAAGTCCAACGTCTTCTCCCGCCCTTGGCCGATCTTCTCCCCGTTGTATGAGTACCACGACCCGCTCTTGTCGATCAGCTCGTACTTCAGGGCGGCATCGAGGACACTGGCGATGTAGCTGATGCCCTCGCCGAAGAGGAGATCGAGCTCGACCTTCTTGAAGGGGGGGCTCACCTTGTTCTTCACCACCTTGATGCGCACCCTATTGCCGTAGATGTCATCCGCTCCGCGGCTGAGCGTCTCGATCTTGCGCACGTCGATGCGCACCGATGCGTAGAACTTCAGGGCGTTTCCTCCGGTGGTCGTCTCCGGGTTGCCGAACATCACGCCGATCTTCATCCGGATCTGGTTGATGAAGATGATCGTCGTGTTGCTCTTGGCCAAGAGGCCGGTGAGCTTGCGCAGCGCCTGGCTCATCAAACGGGCCTGCAGCCCCATGTGGCTGTCGCCCATGTCCCCGTCGATCTCCGCCTGCGGGGTGAGGGCCGCGACCGAGTCGATGACGATGATGTCCATCGCTCCGCTGCGCACCAGTGATTCGGCGATCTCGAGGGCCTGTTCGCCGCTGTCCGGCTGGCTGATCCACAGCTCATCGATGTTCACCCCCAGCTTCTTGGCATAGGAGGGGTCCATCGCATGCTCGGCGTCGATGAACGCGGCGATGCCGCCGGCCTTCTGCGCCTCGGCGACCGCATGCAGGGCAAGGGTGGTCTTTCCACTGGACTCGGGGCCGTAGATCTCGACGACCCTGCCACGCGGGTAGCCGCCGATGCCTAGCGCCTCGTCGAGCAGGAGCGATCCGGAGGGGATGAAGCCGATGTCCAGGCTCTCATCGCTGTCACCGAGCCTCATCAACGATCCCTTGCCGTACTGCTTGTCGATCTGCAGCCGTGCCGCTTCCAATGCCTCCCGCTTCTGCTTCAGGTCAACGGGGGCTCCCCCTTCCTTGCTCTTGGCCATATGCTCTCCTCTTACGCCCTCTAAGGACAATCCATGCGTCTATTGCTTCAATCATGCATCCAGTACGAAGGTCACCGGTCCATCATTGGTATACCGTACATCCATATGCGCCCCGAATATTCCGGTCTCCACCGTGGGGACGAGGCCCCGCAGGTACTCGACGAACAAATCGTAGAGACGCTCGGCCTCCTCAGGGGCCGCGCTGTCATCCCAGGAGGGGCGATTGCCTTTCCGCAGGTTGGCGAGCAGCGTGAACTGGCTGACCACCAGGACAGACGCCCCCACATCACGGAGACTGCGGTTCATCTTCTGCTCATCATCGTGAAAAATCCTGAGCTTCACGATCTTCTCGGCCAGCCATTCGGCCGCCTTATCCTCATCCCCTTTGGCCACGCCGAAGTAGATGAGCAGCCCCTCTGCTATGGCGCCGACGACGCTTCCGTCCACGGTCACCGAGGCGTCCTTCACCCGCTGGATGACCACCCTCACCGACCGGCCATCCTGTGCATGTCGGCGACGAATTGGCCTCGGTCCGGGGCGTTGAAGAAGGCGCTGCCGCAGACGACGGCATCGACGCCGCGCCCGGCCACGTCGGCCACCGTATTGAGGTTCACCCCCCCATCGACGCTGATCAGATAGTGGTGACCGCGCTCTTTCCGCAGGAGGGCGAGCTCCTCGATCTTGCGCAGGGTCGCGGGGATGATGCGCTGTCCCCCAAAGCCCGGGTTGACGCTCATCACCAGCACCAAATCGACCAAATCCAAGACCTCCGCGATCGAAGAGACACCGGCGGAGGGGATCAAGGAGAGACCGACCTTCACGCCGCTGTCGGCGATCAGGGAGAGGGTGCGGTGCAGATGGAGGCTCGCCTCGCTGTGTATGGTGATCGAGTCGCATCCCGCGTCCACGAACTCCTTGATGTACCGCTCGGGCCGGTCGATCATCAGGTGGGCATCGAAGGGGAGGTCGCTGTGGGCCCTCAAATCCGAAATGAACGTGGGTCCAAAGCTGATGTTCGGGACGAACGCACCGTCCATGACGTCGAGGTGGACCCAATCGGCACCACTGGCTGCGATGGTCGCGACCTCTTCCCCCGTCCGGCTGAAATCTGCTGCGAGCATGCTCGGAGCCACAATCAACGCTTGCTGTGTCATAGTCATGTTATACCAGTATACGGGACGTTTTGCAACGACCTTCTGCGAAAAACTACTATATATGTGTTAATGGATGGCGGCCATCCCTTCCCCGTGCATTGTGCGCTTCGCCCGTACCTGTGGAGCCTGCATGCTCCCCTTCATCAATTGCGTAATCCGCTCTGAGATGGCGGTGGCCCCGCTCCAGCGCTCTATAACAGAAGCGCACCGTCATACCACGAGACATCTCCTGCCCACAGAGCACCATGTTCAAGAAAGGGGCCGCCCATCAATTGCTCGCCTCCGATTTTTATGCTATACTATGGTATACGTCAGTTCAGACCTACCGAGCAGGCTATGTCCCGGTCTGCCCGGTTTCTTTTACGTTTTGGATTTGGCAATTTCGGGAGGAAACCATGGGGTTCCAAGAGATAGAGAATGCATTGAAAAAAGAAGAGCAATGGACGCGCAACACAGCAGCCGGCTATACCCTCGCCGCCTTCGAGAAACTCGACGGATATCTGTCGACGTTGGATGAAGACGAGAAGAGCGAGGCACGAACGTTGTGCGATGCCCACCTTGCCGAACGCGAGAAGAACAGCATCACCGCCATGTACATCAGCGGTTCCATCCAGCTTGAGCGGCGGGGGGGAGACGACTACCTGCAGCTGCTCACCCTCATCGAGTTGTTCGGTGAGGCGAAGAAGCACGAGATCGTCGAGATGCTCTGCAAGAAAATCCTCGCCCGCGGTGAAAACAAGCACGCACTGCGTCTTCTGGCCTCCTCCTACGAATCCCTCGGCATGAGTGAGGAGAAGTTCGCCCTCTGGGAGCGGTTGGTGAAGGTCGACTACGAAGAGGTGGAAATCGTGCGCCTGCTCGCCCTCCACGCTCAGGAACAGAAGGACCTTGAGGCGGCCGCCTCCTTCTATAAGAAGGCGATCCATCGCCTCATCAAGAAGAGCGACATCTCCTCGGTGCGCACCGTGTTCCACGCCCTGCTCCTCCTCGATGTCGAGGAGTTCGGGTACTTCATGGGCGTCGTGGAGCAGGTGGGCCTCGAGAGCAAGAGCACGGCGGTCGCCCTGCTGCGTGAGTTGGAGATCGCCTTCAAGGATGATGTGGACACCCTCATCGCGATCCAGAAGCAGATGCTCGTCTTCGACGGTGAGGACACCGTGGCCCGCGACAATCTGGTGAAGAGCTACAAGCTCAAATACAAGGATCACTCCCGGCTCAAGAGTTGCCTCGACTCTTCACACCTGACCAGCAGCTTCAGCCGCGACATCATCTACGCCATCGAAGATTTCGAGACGAACATCGCCTTCGACAAGGGGACCTTCGTCTTTCAGAACTCGACCAACCGCATCGGCCGGATCCGGTCCATCGACGAGAACGATGTGATCGTGGACTTCGCCGGCCAGAGCACCAAGCAGGGCTCACGCCTCTCGACCGCCATGGCCTTCAAGAGCCTCCAGGCCCTTGACCGCGGCCATATCTGGGTGCTCAAGAGCGTCTTGCCACGCGAGCGCCTCACCGAGAAGGTGGCTGAGGACATCCCCTGGACCTTGATGACCCTCATGCGGAGCTTCGACGGGAAGATCAACCTCAAGGAGCTGAAGGCGGAGATCGTCCCCTCCATCCTCGCTGCGCGCCAGTGGACCAGCTGGCTCTCCAAGGCGAAGAAGGAGCTGATGACCAATCCCCTCTTCGACCTCAGTGTCAACGAGACCGATACGTATCTCTTGCGCTCGACGCCGGTGAGCTACGAGGAGAAGCAGCTCTCCGTCTTCCGCAGCGAGAAGGACATCTACGACAAGATCAAGTGCCTCAAGGATTTCATCGCCAGCAAGGGTGATGTGGAGAGCGACTTCTTCTTCGAGATGGTGCGCTACTTCAGCGATATGTTCTTCGAGGAGAACGGCGCCTACAAGCCCATCGTCGATGTCACCGATGCGACCTTCAGCGCGTACCTCCTGCTCAAGGACCTGGTGGTCCGCCAGAACATGAACTTCCTCAGCTGGCCGGAAAACCTCGCGTTCAACACGCTCTATGAGCGTGCGGAGGGGATCGGCGAGATCTTCGCCGCCATCAAGGATACGGAGATCAAGAAGAGCTTCATCGACCATGTGGTCGACGAAGTGCCCACGTGGACCAAGGTGTTGCCCGAGCTCTTCCCCTCCTACCTGACCAGCTACATCCCCGACATCTACCGCCACCACAAGAAGAACGCGGAGTTTGCAAAGGTCTATAAGGATGCCGTGGAGAACTTCAAGGATAAGAGGGCCATGCTCCTCTACTTGCTCAAGAGCGGAGATCCGAAGCTCTGGGCAAAAAGCGGCGTCACCAACGAACAGCTGCTCTTCGCCGAACTACAGCTGCTCGACTACGCCAACCGCCTCATCGAGAACCGCAAGGATGTGACGGAGAACCGCAAGATCAGCAAGGCCCTCATGGCCCTGCTCTTCGATGAGAAGAAAATCTTCACCTACATTGAAGAGGGGCAGGAGGAGCACGCCCAGAAGGTCTACAGCTTGGTGGCCAACGTCTTCGGCCTCAGCGGTGGACGGAAGATCGAGGTCAAGCACGCCATCAGCGAGCGCTTCCCCTCCTTCCGTTTCTTCGACGAGACCGCGGCGCCGGACAAGGATGGGTGGATCCCCACCGGGCTCTTCTGCAGCCAGGCATCCTTCGATGCCAAGAAGCGGGAGATCGAGCACATCCAGCACGTCGAGCTGCCCGAGGTAGCCCGTGAGATCGGGAATGCCCGTGAGATGGGAGACCTCAGGGAGAACAGCGAGTACAAGTTCGGCAAGGAGAAGCAGTCCTTGCTCAGCAACACGCTGCGCCGGCTGGCCGAGGAGCTCGACCGCGCCACGGTCATCACCAGCGACAAGGTCGATCCGAGCAGGATCGGCTTCGGTACCCGGGTGGTGCTGTACGATCATAAGAAGCATGCGGATGTCGTGTATACGATTATGGGTCCGTGGGAGTCAAACCCCGATGAGAACATCATCAACATCAGCGCTCCCTTCGGCCGCTCCCTGGTGAACCATCAGGTGAATGAACGCTTCACCTTCACCCTCAACGACATCGATCATGACTTCACCGTCAAGGAGATCAGCGTCACCGACTTCTGATCACGCCTCCTCTGTATTCCCATCCCCCTCCCCCCTTCGTTTCAGGAGACCGGCGAGGGGGATGTTCATGATGCGGTAGCTTGCGAGGACGAGCAGAGAGGCCGTGATGCCGAGGGAGGCCAGGATGGCCAGGTTCTTCAGATTCGAGCCGCTCTCATACCAATCGAATCCTCTGTGATGGTAGATGAAGAGAGCGATCGTGACGGGAAGATTGGCGACGGCGATACGCACCAGAGAGAGGAACAATTTCGTATCGAAGAGCGGGGTGTAGAGATCCCTCAGCACCACAGAGAGGATAACGAACCCCAGGATGGTCGAGATGCCGTTCGCCAATGGCAGGGAGAGGATGCCCACCCCTCCCGTGATGAGAAGCCACATCAAGGCGATGTCCAGGAGGTTCTGTGCGATGACGATCACGGTCATCGTCCGGTACCGGGAGGCACTGTAGCCGAGGCGCAGCATCATCGCATAGAAGGCCAGCGGCGTCATGAAGAGCAGGTACCCGCAGAGCACCCGGGCGGTGAGGAGGGCGCTCTCGTGGGTGAAGAGACCGGTCTGGAGGATCGTGGCCACGCTCTCCCGGCTGAGGAAGAAGAGGATGATGGTGCTGGGCACCAGCAGGGCAGCGAGGTCAGAGAGCGCATTGCCGGTGACACGGCCGATGCGCTCCTTCTCACCCAAGGCGTATGATGATGCGAGGATCGGGAGGCTCACCGCCGCGATGGCGTTGAAGAAGATGCCATAGGGGGTCTGGTAGAAGATCGTCGAGTTCGCCAGCGCCGTGACACTGCCGATGGGCAGGGCGGAGGCGAAGCGATAGGTGACCAGCTGCGTGATGACCTGGGCGAGCATCCCCAACGAGACCAAGAGCCACGCCTTGAGCACCGCAAAGAGCGGGGTCCCCCGCCCCCGCAGCGCTATGCGCATCCGATAGCCGCTCCGGCGCAGCGACAGATAGGTGAACGTGGCTTGGAGCACGCCTCCGCCGACGGTCGAGATCGCCATGCTCATCACCCCGAATCGTGGGGTGAGGGTGAGCACGCCCGTGATGACGACGACCGAGAAGAAGAGCGGGGAGAGATAGGCGGCGCTGAAGCGGTGGTGGGCCTGCAGCACCCCACTGAAGATCGCCGCCAGGCTGATGAAGAGCAGGTAGAGCATGAAGGGAGCGAGGAGCTGGCCGCCCAGGACGATCTGCTCCCGGTCGAAATCACTGAGCAGCGCGATGATGCCATCACGCCAGATATAGGAGATGAGGACGATGGGGATGAAGAGGATCACCTGGTAGGTGCACAGGAGGGCGAAGAGACGTTGGCGCGTCTCCTTCTCCCCTGTGATGGAGAGGGTGCTGAAGGCGGGGATCAGGGCGGAGTTGGCCGCCCCCTCCCCGAAGAGCTTGCGGAAGTTGTTGGGGATGTTGAAGGTGAAGTTGATGACATCGGCGGTGCTGCCGCTGCCGAAGACCTGGGCGAGGACGCGGGTGCGCACCACCCCCAGCAGCCGGCTTGCCAGGGTGGACAGCATGATGATGAGGCTGTTGCGTCCCCCTCTATCATTTCGCGTAGAATCGTCCAAGGTACTCTCTCTTGAATGTCGCATAGCGATCTTGTGCGATGGCGTGGCGGATCTCTTTGAGGAAGGTATGGAAGAAGGTCAGGTTGTGGATGGTCGCCAACATGGGGCCGAGCATCTCGCCGGCCTTGAAGAGATGGTGCAGGTAGGCGCGGCTGTAGGTGGTGCACGCCGGACAGGGGCACCCCTCCTGTACCGGTCCTTTGTCGAACTTATGGATCGCCTTCTTCATCGTGATGACCCCATCCTTTGTGAAGAGGCCGCCGTTTCTCGCCATCCGGGTGGCGAGGACACAGTCGAACATGTCGATGCCGTTCTCCACCGCCTCGAGGATGTAGTCGGGGCTGCCGATGCCCATGACGTAGCGCGGCTTCTCATCGGTGATGCGGGAGGCGGTATGGGCCAGGAAGTGGGCGAACTCCTCACTCGTCTCACCGACGGAGAGGCCGCCGATGGCGATGCCGTCGAACGCCATCTCGTTGAAGAAGGCGGCGCTCTCGCTTCTCAGATCCTCATAGAAGTTGCCCTGCACGATGCCGAAGAGCTTGCCTTTGAAATCTTCGCCCAACTGGTTGCGGTGGTCGAGGGCACGCTGAGCCCAGCGGTGGGTGAGCTCCATCGCGTCACGCGCCTTGCGATGATCGATGGAGGGAGGGGTGCAGACGTCGAGGACCATGGCGATGTCGCTGCCGATGATGTGCTGGGTATCGATCACGCTCTCCGGGGTGAAGAGGTGGCGGCTGCCGTCGATGTGGCTCTGGAAGGCCACCCCCTCCTCCTCGATCTTGCGCAGCCCCGTGAGGCTGAAGACCTGGAAGCCGCCACTGTCGGTGAGGAGGTTCCCGTTCCAGGCGGAGAAGGCGTGCAGCCCGCCGTAGGATTTGAGCACATCAAGGCCGGGGCGGAGGTAGAGGTGGTAGGTATTCCCCAAGATCAGGTCGTACCCGATGGAGGCGACATGCTCGTGGAGGATCCCCTTCACCGTCCCGGCGGTCCCCACCGGCATGAAGACCGGGGTCTCCACCACCCCATGGCCGAGCGTCAAGCGGCCGAGGCGTGCCCGGCTGGTGCTGTCCTGATGTGTCTGTACGAAGATGCTCATGATCTCCCCCTGAGGATCGCCCGTTCGGCGAACGCCACCAAGAGTAGCACAATCATCGGAATTACCATAGCCCACACAGGGTCGAGCACCCCTTGGCGGGCCATGATCAGGGTGAGCATCTGCACCACATAGTAGATCACCGCGATGCTGATGGCGGTGATGATGGAGAAGAGGAGGATGTTCTTCTTGTAGCGGTAGCTGATCACCACGGCGATGATGACGAGCAGGAGGGGGTTGAGCGCATCGAACAACCGTTTGGTGAAGTCGGTGGCCAACGGCGTGTAGCGATCGTGGTCGACGATCCGGATGACCGACAGGTACTGGATGGCTTGGCCGATCTCCATCGTCTTGATGTCGTCGCTGATGTTCTTGAAGTACGACGGTTCCAGGGAGAAGAGGTCGAGGGCGAGTTGAGCCTGTTCAACGGTCTCCACCTGCTTTCCTGCGACGTCGGGCCGCTGGATGCGCACCCCTTCGAACACCCAGTGCCGTTGCTCCTCTTCCCATCGGGCGCGGTCGCTGTCGATGCGGGCCTCAAGGGCCCCTTCCTCGTCGAGGAGGATGAAGATCACCTGGCTGAGCAACTCCTCGCGGTCGTTGTAGTGGCGGGCCCAGACGACGTACCTGCCGCTCGGGTCGCCGACGGTGATGTTGCGACTGTCGTAGGTGCTGCGCAGGCCGAAGAGATCATCCTCGAGGGTGTTGCGCTTGAGCTGGCAGGGGATCAAGAGTGCTTCGTAGATGGTGAACTGGAAGAGCGAGAAGAGGAGACCGATGCAGAGGATCGGGATCACGATGCGCCGATAGCTGAGGCCACAGCCGTAGAGGCAGATCATCTCGTTGTTCGCCTCAAGCTGTGAGAGGTGATAGGAGACGGCGAAGAGCAACGAAGGGCCGAGGGCGAAGATCATCGCCTGCGGGACAGAGAGCATCGTCAGGTGGATGATGACGAGGGCGGGGACCTCGCCGGTGATATAGGAGTCGAGGTTGGAAAAGAGGTCCACAGAGAGGAGCATCAGTGTACAGAGGGCCAGCGTGACCAGTGTGGTGTTCACGATGCTGCTGATGTTGTACCGGTCGATGACCCTCATAGGCGCCTCGTCCGGATCATGCCGATGAGGCCGAACAGCGTCATGATGATATTGGCCAACCAAATCCAGAGCTCGACGGGGAGCGAGGATTCGAAGATCTGCATCTGGGAGAAGAAGAGGATGTACCAGTAGAGCACGCTGGCCAGCATCGAGAGGCCGAAGCCGATGAGCCGTCCGTGCTTGAGGCGAAAGAAGGAGAGGGAGAAGGTCAGGAGGACCAAGAGGGTGCAGGCGGCGCTCAGCGCATACTTCTTGGAGAGCTCGGCCCGGTAATACCGGTGGTAGAAATTGACCGGGGGATAGGCGATCAAATCGGCGAGGTTCTCCTCGAGCGCCTGGCGGCGTTCAGGTGACCCACCCTCCCCCAAGGCTTGGATTTGCTCCTTCACATCCTTGATCTTCCGCTGATGGCGTTCCTGATCGCCCTGCAAGATCTCTTTGTGCTGAGCAATCATCTCCTTGAGCTCAGCGATGGAGAGCTGTGATGGCATCGCACTGGCGAGGCTTGCCACCTGACCGCTGAAGTTGAGCATCACCGTGGCCCGGTCGGCGGTGGAGAGGGTCCACCCGGAGCCCTGTTCGCTCTTGAGGATCGTGGGCTCCTCCACGTCGAGGCGATAGATGAGCGCGGAGAGATCGGCCACGGTGATCTCGGCGCTCGGGGCCGTGATGACCTGGCCGCTGCGGGTCCCCTCCTGCTCCAGCATGACCAAGTCGTAGATCCGCGACCCGTCGACGGCGCGGTTGGTGATCGTGCGGCTCCCAATGGTGTTGGTGGCGTTGGCCCGGATCTCCAGGGTGGGGAGGTCCCGCATCAACTCCGCGTAGAGTGAGCGGTACTCCCGTGCGCTGAACGGGATCAACACATCGGCGGTGAAGAAGGTCAGGGCGCTGAAGAGGAGTGAGATGGCGATGATCGGGGTGAAGACCCGAAAGAGCGAGATGCCGCTGCTGCGCAGCGCCAAGAGCTCGTTGTTCGCCCCGAAATCCCCGATGACCATGCTGCTGGCCGTCAGCGAGGCGAAGGGGAAGGTGTAGAGCAGAAACTGCGGCACCGAGAGCAGGACGAGAGAAAGGACCGAGCGGTAGTCCACCTGCTTGATCAGGATCTTCTGGGCGAGCAGGAGGATCTGGTTGATGAAGAAGATGAAGAAGAAAAAGATGAACGCCACGACGAACGAGAGCAGGTACTCCCGTGCACTGTGGCGATACACCAGCATATGACGACCTCTTGGTGCCAAAGCTAAACTCCTGTAGAACCGAACCCTCCGCCGCCTCGTCCACTCTCATCCAATGCAGGAGTGAGCGTGAAATTCGCCTGGGTACAGGCACTGATGACCAGCTGGGCGATCCGATCCCCATCTTTGACGACAAACGGCTCCCTCCCGTGGTTGATCAGGATGACACAGACCTCCCCGCGGTAGTCGCTGTCGATGGTACCGGGGCTGTTGAGGACCGTGATGCCGGCTTTCAGCGCAAGGCCGCTGCGGGGGCGAACCTGCGCTTCAAAGCCCGGCGGGAGCTGCATGGCCAGGCCAGTGGGCACCAACGCCCACGTTCCGGCCTCGATGACGAGAGCCTCATCGAGGGCGGCGCTCAGGTCCGCCCCGGCACTCCCGCGTGATGCATAGCGGGGAAGACGCGCCGTCGGCCTGAGGCTCTTGATCGTCACCTTCACCTCCCGCTCTGCCATCACCTTCCCCCTTACTTGCCGATCGCGTCGATGTAGCTGAGGTTGAGGCGGTTCTGTCGGTCGATCTCGATGAGCTTGACCGGCACCACCTGCCCTACCTTGAGCACTTCGTCGACGCTCTGTACCCGGGTCTTGCTGAGCTTGGAGATGTGGCAGAGCCCCTCCTTGCCCGGCAGGATCTCGATGAAGGCACCGAAGTCCATGATCCGCTTCACCGTGCCCTGGTAGATGCGTCCCACCTCAGGCTCCTCGATGATGCTCTTGATCAAATCCTTGGCCAACTGGGCGCTGGCGTTGTTGCGACCGTAGATCGTGATGGTCCCGTCGTCGGCGATGTTGACCTCGGCGGCGCTCTGGCTGGCGATGGCCTTGATGGTCTTGCCGCCGGTACCGATGACCGCACCGATCTTCTCCTCTTCGACCTTCATCGTGAGGATCTTGGGCGCGTACTCGCTGATCTCCGCTCGGGGAGCGGCGAGGGTCTTCTCCATGATCGAGAGGATGTGCATCCTGCCGTCCTTGGCTTGGGCGAGCGCCTTCTGCATGATCTCAGGGGTCACGCCGGCGATCTTGATGTCCATCTGGAAGGCGGTGATGCCCTTCTTCGTCCCGGCGACCTTGAAGTCCATGTCACCGAGGTGGTCCTCCTCACCGAGGATATCGCTGAGGATCACGTACTTGGAGTAGTCGGCGCCTTCGGTGATCAAACCCATGGCGATGCCCGCCACCGGCGCCTTCATGGGCACTCCGGCGTCCATCAGACTCAGCGTCCCGCCACAGACCGAAGCCATCGAGGACGATCCGTTGGATTCCATGATCTCACTGACGACACGGATCGTGTAGGGGAACTGCTCCTTGGAGGGGACCATCGCCTCGAGGGCGCGCTGGGCGAGGTGGCCGTGGCCGATCTCACGCCGTCCGGTCCCGAGCCGCCCGGTCTCACCGACCGAGTACGGGGGGAAGTTGTAGTGGAGCATGAAGGAGGAGAAGGACTTCTCACCGTCGATGGTGTCGAACATCTGTTCGTCACTGGCGGTGCCGAGGGTCGTCACGGCCATGGCCTGGGTCTCACCACGGGTGAAGAGCGCCGAGCCATGGGTACGGGGCAACAGTCCCACCTCACAGCTGATCGGACGAATCTGGTCGACTTTCCGCCCGTCGGTGCGCACTCCCTTGTCAAGGATCGACGCACGCAGGATCGTGTACTCCAAATCCTCGAAGAGTGCGGAAAACTGATTGGCGCGCTTGGGGTCTTCCGCGATCTCCGCCTCGTACTTCTCAGCCAAGGTTGCCTGCACTGCGGCGAGGGCGGCGTACCGCTCCATCTTGCCGCGGACGAAGGAGGCCTTCTCAACCAACGGCAACGCCTCGCGCTTGATGGGATCGAGCCAGGAGAGGTCGACGACCGGGGCTTTGATCTCGATCTTCTTCTTCCCTGCGAGCTTGGCCAGCTCAAGCTGGGCGTCACAGAGGGACGCGATGACCGGCTGTGCCTTGGCGATCGCCTCGAGCATGACCTCCTCGCTCATCTCCTTGGCTCCCCCTTCGACCATCGTGATGCCGTCGCGGGTTCCGGCGACGACGATGTCGAGAGAAGATTCCTCGATCTGGGCAAAGGTCGGGTTGATGACATAGGCGCCACCGACCAAGCCGACCCTGACCGCCGCGATCGGACCGGCGAAGGGGATGTCGCTGATCACCACCGCGGCGCTCGCCGCATTGATGGCGATGATGTCGGGGGTGTTGCTCATATCCGAGGAGATGACGGTGGGAACCACCTGGATCTCACGGCCGAAGGCCTTGTCGAAGAGCGGGCGCATCGGGCGGTCGATGAGGCGGCTGACGAGGATCTCCTTGTCCTTGGGTCGGGCTTCCCGCTTGAGAAAGCCGCCGGGGATCTTGCCGGCCGCATAGAATTTCTCGTTGTATTCAACGCTGAGGGGCACGTAATCGAGCTCCTCGTTGGGCTCCTTGCCTGCGCAGACGGTCGCGATGACCGCACTCCCCTCATAGGAGGCGTAGACGGCGCCGTTTGCCTGTTTGGCGATTTTCCCGGTTTCGAAGACCAGGTCTCCATCGCCGATGCGTACCGATACTTTTTTAACTTCCATGTTCTTATTCCTTTCTTTGTGTTCTTGTGCGTTCGGTGCACGAGTTGTGTTCAAAACAAGTAGCTCCCTTGGCCTGAAAAGCCAACGGAGCTACACAGACTATCAGAAGTAATACCCCCACCCCTTACTTACGCAGGCCAAGGGAGGCGATCAGGGTACGGTATGCCTCGATGTCCTTGTTGCGAAGGTACTTGAGCAGGCGCCGGCGCTGACCGACCATCTGCAACAGGCCCCGGTTTCCTGCATGGTCCTTGGGGTTCTTCTTGAAGTGCTCCTGCAGGTCGTTGATGCGTGCGGTCAACAGGGCGATCTGCGCCTCGGTGGACCCGGTGTTCTTTGCATCGCCGCCATAGGTCGCGATGATCTCTTGCTTCTGTTCCTTTGTGATCATGAGATACTACTCCTCTTGGCGATCAAGCCAAGTTCTTTGATACCGACGTTCTTCTCGAGGCTGCGTTGATCTTCCGGGGTAAAGGAGAGCTCGTCCTCAGTGAGGCAAACCACTCCAGTGATGGAAGCTCCCTCCCAATCCACGAGGCGTCCATCATACCACCCGGGAGGTGGCAGCAGCTGTGTGAAGGCTTTCGTCCGGTACAGCAGACCGTTCTCATTGATCCTGACGGGATACGCCGTCACATCCAATGCATATGGTCTACCGAGCATACTCTGGACTTTATCCAAAGCGCCCTCAAGAAGTTTTTTACGGACCAGGGTGCTGGAGATATTCAATCCTTCTTCAGTTTTGACGAAGGGTGGAACCTCTACCAAGGATCCCGGCACGAGTTGGTCAAGATGTTCCTGCAGCTGAACAGGACCGGCACTGGAAGCCGCCACACCGCAGCGGAAATCTGAACCAACAACCATCATCTTGACCGTACATACCGTCGTGACCAAGACGAGGAACTCCTCAGCTGTGAGTGTACTGAATTCGGCAGAAAAGTCAATGACAAGCAGGTAATCGACGCCACATTCCTCGAGAAACTGCTCGAATTGCAAATCGGTGGTCAACTGCTTCTCCGCCGCTTGGCTCTGCTTGGCCATTTTGGGGTTGCGGTTGAAGGTGATGACCAAGCTGTGCCACCCCTGCTGCCGCGCCACGGCGACGTTGCGTTCGATGATGGAGCGGTGTCCGAGATGGAAGCCATCGAAGACCCCGATTGAGACCACTGCCTCCTCCTGCCAAAGGAGCGGACTATCCACCAGGTAGTTGAAATCAAAGCGCCTCAACGCTCTCCTCCTTCCCGCCAGAGGGGCGGACCCAGCAGGCGATCTTCCGCCGTTCGAGATCGAGGACCGCCCTGAGGCTGCCATCCATATCGTAGGCCATCGCCCACCCGCTGCGTCCCGCCGATCGCGCCGATGGCGGATATTGGCCGTGGACCATGCGTTCAAGCTCCCCGGGAGAACAGGTCACGCGTCCCATTCCCGGTAGGCGCAAGAGGTACTCCTCGCTCCTTTCCAAGGAGGTGTCGAGCGCCTCGCCGGATGAGGCAGACTGCGCCTCCTCGAGGCGGTAGGGACCGATCGCGGTGCGGGTGAGGGACTCAAGGTGGGCGGCGCTGCCCGTTGTGCGGCCGAGATCGCGGGCCAGGGATCGGATATAGGTCCCCTTGCTGACGTGGATGTCCGCCGCAAGCAGGCCATCCTCATAGGAGAGCAGGTCGAAGCGATGGACACACACCTCTCGCGTCTTCATCTCCACCTCCTCCCCGCTGCGCACCCGGTCACTGGCTCGTTTGCCCTCGACATGCACCGCGCTATAGGCGGGAGGGGCTTGCTCAATGACGCCACAAAACTGCGGTATCGCCTCCTTGATCTTCTCAAGGGTGGGCGGCGCGGCTGTCCTGATCACCTCCCCGTCCGGGTCGAGGGTATCGGTCTCGAGGCCGAAGCGGATCTGGGCATGGTAGCGCTTGTCCAAGTTCATGAAGAGTGGATTGAGGCGGGTCAACGAGCCGGTGAGCACCACAAGAAGACCCTGGGCGAAACTGTCTAGGGTCCCTGCATGACCGACTTTCTTCCCGAGCGTCCGTTTGATCTCGCGCAGCGCGCGAAAACTGGTCATGCCGCTCTCCTTGGCAATGAGCAGGATGCTAGGCGTCGTTTCCATCGATGTTCAGCTGATCGATCAAGGCGTTGATCCGCTCCCCTTCGGCGAGGGAGGTATCGGCCTTGAAGCGCAGCTTGGGGGTGTTCCTGGTCTTCAAAAACGTACCAAGCCGCTTCTGAATGAAGGCGCTTGCCCGGCTGAGCGCCTCAACGCTCTCTGCCAGCGTCTCTTCATCCAGGGGTGATGAGATATAGACCGTCGCATAGGCGCCGTCGGGAGAGACGTCGATCCGGCTCACCGAGCAGAGCGTGCTCAGGTGCGGGTTCTTGATCTCACCGCTGACGATCAGGGTGCCGATCGCCTCGGCGATCTTGGCCTCTATGCGCTTGCTTGACCATTGGCTCATATCGTTATGTTCGCCTCCAGTTTCCGAGCGACCTTCTCGGTCTCGACGATCTCCAGGATGTCGCCGATCTTGAGGTCGTGGAAGTTCTCAAGTCCGATACCACACTCAAAGCCCTCACTGACTTCCTTGGCGTCATCCTTGAAGCGCTTGAGGCTGGATATCTTGATGAGGGAGCCGCTGATCTGCATCGAATCACGGATGACACGGACCATGCTGGTACGCTTGACCTTGCCCTGGGTGACCATACAACCGGCGATGGTGCCGATCTTCGGAACCTTGAAGGTCTCGCGCACCTCGACGGTGCCGACCTCGACCTCACGCAGCTCGGGTGCGAGCATCCCCTCCATCGCCAAGCGGATGTCATCGACCACATCGTAGATGATGTTGTACTTGCGGATCTCGATCTTCTCGTGGTCGGCCAACGCCTGGGCACGGGGAGTCGGACGCACATTGAAGCCGATGACCAGCGCATCGCTGGCACTGGCGAGCGTGATGTCGCTCTCGATGATGGCACCGGCGCTCGCGCGGATGACGTTGAGGTGAATCTCGTCGTTGCTGAGCTTCTCCAGAGCCCCCTGCAGCGCTTCCACCGAGCCCTGGACGTCACCCTTGATGATGACGTTGAACTCCTGGATGGTCCCCTCCTGGATCTTCGAATAGAGCGTATCCAGGGTGACCTTTTTCACGTTGTGGCTCTCTCCGAGGCGCTCAAGCTCCTGGCGCTTGGCACCGACTTGGCGGGCTTGCCGCTCATCTTCGGTGACCTGGAAGGGGTCGCCGGCCCCGGGGATATCGGACAGGCCGATGATCTCGACGGGAGTGGAGGGACCCGCCTCCTCGATCTTGCGCCCCTTGTCGTCGAACATCGCCCGCACGCGTCCCGGGTAGATGCCGGCGACATAGTAGTCGCCCTGACGCAGGGTGCCGCGCTCGACGAGGACCGACGCCACGATGCCCCTGCCTTGGTCGATCCGGCTCTCCAGGACCTTGCCTTCGGCGCGGACATCGGCATTCGCCTTCAATTCGAGCATCTCGCTCTGCAACAGGATGGTATCCAACAGCTCGTCGATGCCGATCTTCTTCAAGGCCGAGATCTGGCAATAGAGCGTGGTGCCGCCCCACTCCTCGGGCATCAGGCCCAGGTCGCTGAGCTGCTGCATCACCCGCTCGGGCTTCGCCTCGGGCAGGTCGATCTTGTTGATGGCGACGATGATCGGGACTCCAGCGGCCTTGGCGTGGTCGATCGCCTCCTTCGTCTGGGGCATGACCCCATCGTTTGCTGCGACGACGAGGATGACGATGTCGGTCACCTGCGCACCGCGGGCTCTCATCATCGAGAACGCCGCGTGGCCCGGGGTATCGAGGAAGACGACATCACCCTTGCCCGGCAGGCTGACCTTATAGGCGCCGATGTGCTGGGTGATGCCCCCATACTCCCCTTCCACGACCTTGGTCTGCCGGATGGCATCGAGCAACTTGGTCTTTCCGTGGTCGACGTGACCCATGACGGTGACGATCGGGGCGCGGTCGACCAGGTCTTCCACGCTGTCCGGTTCACTGCTGATCAAGGTCTCGTCGTAGAGGGAGACAAGGCGTACCTCACAGTTGTATTCACCGCAGATGATCTCGGCGGTCTCATAGTCGATCTGTTGGTTGATGGTGACCATCATCCCCATCTTGAAGAGCTTTGCGATGATGTCGGCGGCCTTGAGGTTCATCTTCTTGGCCAGGTCACTGATGGTGATGACCTCCATCATGTCGATGCTCTTGGGCACCGAAGCGAGTTTTGCGGCCGCTTGTTCCTTGCGCCGCTGGATCTGGAACTCCTTCTCCTCCTCGGCATTGCGCTTCTTGTAGGACTGGGTGCTCCGCTTGGTGAAGGTCTTCTTCGCCGGGCGGTTCACCTGGCCAAGCTCCTGGGTGCCTTGTCCAGGACGGGGCGAGCCGGGGCGAGGCTGGTAGCCACCGGGGCGCTGTTGGCCGCCGTACGGCGGGCGCTGGCCACCGGGTGCCGGTCGCCCCCCTTGATAGTTGGGGGTACGTCCCTGGTAGCCACCGGTACGCGGTTGCTGGCCTTGGTAGCCTCCGGTACGCTGGCCCTGGTAGCCTCCGGTGCGCTGTTGTCCTTGGCCACCGGAACCACCTTGGTAGGGGCGTCTCTCCTGGTAGGGAGGACGGGTACCGGGAGCCGGGCGGCCGCCGACCATGCCGGCGACGCGCGGCCCATTGGACGGGACCGGCATTGCATTTTGCGGCGAAAGGTTCTGCAGCTCGGCGTGATCCTTGACGGTGAGGCCTTGGTTGGGTACCGGCGGGAGATTCGTCGGGCGAATCACGACCGGACCGCTGTGCAAGGGTGAAGACTTCAGTCTCGGGGACACGGTCCGTTGACCGCGCGGTGAGGCCGGCTTCTCCCCTTCTGTCTTGACAGTCGGTTCGGCGGGAACCGCCGCACTCTTCTGGGGTTCGGCCTTGGGCTTCGCAACCACCACTTTCTTTTTGACCACGACAACACGTCGACGCTCAGTGGCTGGTTTCTTCTGCTCCTTGGCTTCGACCTTGGGTTCTTCCCTTGTCTCCGTAGGGCTTACCACTTGTTTGATCAGCGTTGCTTTTGGCTTCTTGTTATCTTCCGTCATTATTTCCTCTTGGATGGTTATTACTCTACCTCAAATGCAAGGCCTGTGCCACAGTTCGGGCAGACCGTCATATCTTCGGTGATGGAGCCACCGCAGTTGGGGCACACATACTCGGTCTCTCCTTCCTCTTCGCTGTCGACAATGACCACGTGCTCGTCGATCACATCCTTGATCACGGTCAGCTCCTCTTCGCTCAGATCCTCGAAGCTCGCCAGCTCTTCATCGCTGAGGCTGATGAACTCCTCGACACTGTAGATGTCGTGGAACTGCAGCTTCTTGATGAGCACCTCGTCAAGCGGCAGCTCGCTGAGGTCGAACTCCTCCTCATCGGCGTAGGCCTCCTCCTCGAATCCCTCCGTCGGTGCGCTTTCACCGTCATGATCCTCGTAGAGGTAGGAGTCGTCGGTGTGGAAGATCGACTCGGCACGGGAACGTGCCTCCTTGGCGATGTCCATCTCCTCAAACTGCTCGCTGGTCTTCACATCGATCATCCAATCGACCAGCTTGTTGGCAAGCCGCACGTTCAGACCCTGCTTGCCGATGGCAAGGGAGAGTTGGCTGTCGTCGACGATGGCCACGGCGTGGTAGATGTTCTTGTCGATGACCACCACATCCTTGACCTGTGCCGGGGAGAGGGCATTGTGGATATAATTGACCGGATTCGGGTCATACCGCAGAATATCGATCCGCTCGCCCTCGACCTCACTCATGATAGTCTGAATACGGTTTCCCTTCAAGCCGACACACGCCCCGACCGGGTCGATGTCGTCATGCCTGCTGGCAACGGCGACCTTGGTGCGGTACCCGGCCTCACGGACGATCTTGATGATGTCGATCTGGTTCTGGGCGATCTCCGGCACCTCGACCTCGAAGAGGCGGCGGATGAGTTCGGGGCTTGAGCGGGAGAGGATGACGCGCAGCCCGCGTTCGGCCTTCTCGACCAATTCCACGTAGCACTTGATCTTGTCATTCGGTCCGTAGCTCTCACGGCTGCTCTGGTTGCGCCGGGGCAGGAGGCCTTCGGTTGAGCCGATATCGACGTAGATGTCGCCATTGGGCACCTGACGGCGGAAGTAGCCGATGATGAGCTGCCCCTCTTTGGTCTTGTACTCGCTGTACAGGGTATCCTTCTGGATATCCCGAAAACTCTGATGGGCCCGCTGCTTGGCGCTCTGCACGCTGATGCGGTCGAACTCCTTGAGGTCGACACTAATGAGCAGTTCATCACCGATCTCGCCGTCCTCGTGGATCTTCACCGCATCGCTGAGGGGAATCTCGGTGATCTCGTTGTACCACTCATCGTCGTCGACGATCTTGCGGCGGCTGAAGAGCTCAACACTCTGATAATCATCACTGAACTCGATGACGGCATTCTCGTCCGTGCCGAATTTACGCTTGTATGCTGCCTTCAGGATATCTTCGATGGTGCTGATCACCAACTCCTCAGAGATGTTCTTCTCCGCCACCATACTGCGGATTGCGTCCCCTATCTCAGTTGCCATGACGCTCGTCCTCCCATCTATAGTCGAGTTTTGCCTTTTGAATGGCTGAATATACTATGTTCATGCGTTCTGTCTTTTTGTTATTCTCCTCAACGAATACCTCGCTGAGGACCACGCTTTCCTCTTGTGCCGCTTCGATGATGCCGCTGACCCATGCGCTTCGGCCACTGTCGTAGACCCGTACCCGCCTGCCGGCAAAGAGGGTGAACTCATAGAGGTCCTTGAAGGAGCGCTCCAAGCCCGGGGTCGAGACCTCAAGGCTCAGGTCACGTTCTCCGAGGGCAAGCTGCATGCGCGGAAAGACCAGACGATAGACGTCGGCGCACTGGTCGACGGTCGTCTCCCCCTCGCGGGCGAGGATGATGATGACCACATTGACACCCTCGCGACGGTTGGCCTGGGCGATCTCAACGATGGTGAGACCGAGCTGGGCCAACAGCGGCTCGTATTCGATGTACAATGGGTTCTCTTGTAACGTTCTTTCCAACATATCTCCAATAACCCCATAAAAAAGGGATGCACCGGACGGCGATCCCCAATAAACACTAATCCTGACTACAATGTACACAGCACGCATCTCTTTGTCAACACAGCCGCAGAGGCTGCCAAAGATTGATTTCACAAAAGATATGTGGAATTATAAGCTGGAGCATATGGGAGGCAGAAGAGATGCCACAAGACGACGAGCGGGCGAACACGCCAACGAGAAAGTGGGACGAGGACGAACTATTGTCCAGCAGATTAATGACGGATATGACAGTGAATTGGTATCGGAAGCGAAACTTACCTCTTACGAGGGAGATTTATCTGGCAAGCGAGTATGGTCTCTCGATCTCGGAGGACAAGATACCGGAGGAGATCGAAGCGGATCTTCCTTGGGACTTTCAGGATCCGAACAATCGGTGCGAATGGGAGTACACGACAGAGCCGACAATTCGGGATTTGGAAGAGTACGGCCTGATCTAGACTCCTCACAGGAGGGCCTCACATCACGGCAGAGCTCCAATCCCTTTGAATCCGCTCCATGCAGGTTGTACTACTCCACACCCGCCGGTCAGCTGACTGGCGGGTGATGGATTCACTTAGTAGGCGAAGGTAAATCCTACGTAGGGAGCGATGGTAAGCACGGTGGAAGAGATATCACCGGAGAGGGTTACCCCACCGACGCTTCCACTGACGGTCCCACCCAGCGGATAGCTGATCGAAACCCCGGCATTCAAGAACATATTATTGGTCTTGAAGGAGTAGTTGATTTCCCCATACGCGGCGACCGAAAACTCCGTCGCTTTGAGTGTGGCACCGCTGTAAGTGTACTTGTCAAGAAAAGTAGACACGAAAAAGATTAATTTTTGTAATCATTTTTCCTAAGTAGACACCGGTATTTTTAAGCGTGCTTTATTTTTTCCTGAAGTGGACAAATATTACCTTTTAT
>Ga0209718_1001333_pt1 | contig 28522 bp, 22 predicted proteins | sample AD_JPNAS1_MetaG_FD_184420 | JGI IMG/M metagenome (GOLD analysis project Ga0209718, IMG submission 184420) | Active sludge microbial communities of municipal wastewater-treating anaerobic digesters from Japan - AD_JPNAS1_MetaG (SPAdes) (version 2) | ecosystem: Engineered > Bioreactor > Anaerobic... | reverse complement strand
TCAGCTCACGACCGAAGGCGGCTATCGCACCCGGATAAAGAACCGCGTCTTCCTCGGCGACTATGTAGAATACCGCATGGATATCGGCGACACCGAAATCAGAGTTCAAACCCATGAACACAGGGATTTCCAAGCCGGGGATGTGTGCGGCATCCGACTGGGCAAGGTCAAATGGTACCCCGCCGAGGACGAAGTCTCCGACGAGGAAAGGGAACGGCGGAAGGTAATCTAGAGAAGGCAACCTGGGGAAGGTGCTCTGGGGAGACAGTTGTAGGGAACGTACTCTGGGAGATGCACCCAGGGATGCGTCATCGTATGAGCACCCAAGTTGGCGATGCGCGACGAGGACCCGCGGCCTACAGGTGGAGGCGCGCGGGTCCTTACTTGCGGTGCAATTCACGCAGCAAGCTCGGATCACGCAGCAAGCTCGGATACGTACTCGAGAGGCTGCGCACGCTGGGCACACTGCGCACGCTGGGCATTAGGCGAATACGCCGGTTGAGCTGGGCGTTTGATGACCTGTTCGTTTTATGAACGCATTTTCGCAGATGTGTCGCGAATCCGGACGATGGGTGATGCATAACGGAACGTATGGTTGCATAAAGCGAGATGGTGACAAAAAGCGGGGCAGACAGATCCATTTATAAACGATACGTGCCCAGATTTACGGAGGCTGGCGGCGCAGAATGCCGTAATATGGAGTCGAGACTGGGCGGTATTGCCGATATGAGCGCGCCGCCGTGCCTCTATGCAGCTATACGTTCCAATATGCATCAGGTAGTGTCACCAATATGAACGGATCGGCAAAAATGCGTTCAGAATATGAACAGACTAAATCTTACCAGAACGCCCCGCCCGCCTCTTGGGCCCTGACCGGCATCCCGGGGCTGTTCATCTACAGATCTTTCGCAGACGGCAACAGGCACCGAGCTACTCGTATGCGTTCTGCCACAGCTCATGGGCCCATTCCACCAAGTGGTCGATCCGCTCGGACAGCGACGTCTCGGTCAGCGGCGCGCCGTCTGCCGTAGTGTCACTATCCGGTGCAGCTATCGACACAGACAGGGATCCGAACCTTACGATGTCGGCCTGCAGCTCGGCGAAGGTCTGCAGGAAGTCGGGGTCAAGCTTCTTTCCGCTGGCGCCCAAGGCCCATATGAGCGAGGTCATTTCCGTTCTGTCCAGATCCTTGAGGAGCTTCACTGCCGCGACCGCGCTACTATCGACGTTCAGCTCAGACAATCGACGATGCCATTGGGCCTCAAGTTCATCCAGGGGAACGCCTGTGTAGCGCTCAAACGTGTCGAACAGTTCCTTGTGGGCGGATGATCCGGCCTCTGCCGGCTGCCCGATCGGCCCCGTGTTTTCAGGGCAGTGCCTGAAGATGTCAATCAGGGTCGGTCTGCCGTACTCTTCGTCTATGAAGCCCAGCAGTGATGTGGGTACCGAGTAGAGCATCCACTGATTCCACGACAGCCGGCTGTGCACCAAGGTGAGAACCTGGCGGATAGGGGGGAGAATGCCCGCTTCGAGAGCGCCTGCTGCGGTAATGTGCGGCGTGAGCACCCATTGATTGTCCTGAGCGTCATCAGCGTCATCAGCGTCATCAGCGTCATCTGCCGTGGCCTCCCGCAGTCCCCCGGCCCGCTGCAGGCGGTCGCGTCGCGCATACTCTGGAGCCAGCGAGGCGAATCCTTCGGCAAGAGCCGGGTACGTGTTGCGCATATGCAGCATGTGAACAAGGTGCGAGTACTCGTGCACCATGAGGAACGAGTATCGACTGACTTCATCCGGCGTTTGGGGCACTGCTCCGCGCACATCAGTCACCCTGCAGGTCGCCAGCGCGAACGCTCCCGTCGGGGGGGTCACCGACCCGGGTTTGTCGACGGCGTTCAGCCACAGATGCACTGCGGGATGGATGAGGTAACTGCCGAAGAAATCCTCAGCATAGCGCAGCGATTCTGTGGCGGTGTCCAGTAGAAGCAACTGTATCTCCTGGGACGGGCAGATGTCTTCCGGTATCAGCAGTATGACCCAGTCGTTGCCGATGCTAGCGTAACGCGTGACTCTGTCGACGTCGGGCTGCGCAACCGCTGCCACTGGGCCTGCGCCTGCACCTACGCCCCACACCGCTAGCGCGATGGCTGTCGAGGCCAAAGCGACGACGCCCAGCGCTGCCAGCTTCCGTAGACTCCACGCCGGGCCTGCTCGCGACTGCGGACTCGCGTCAACGCTGAGTCTTCCAATAGCCTCAGCCAACATGATCACCTTCTTCCTTGTAGAGTTTTCCTGATGGCTAGAAACGTATTCCTTGCGGCCCGAGTTCCTCCTTGTCTGGGACGCGTGTAGGGATTGTGGTTGCTGGAGACTGGCGCCGTTTCCTTGCTGCCAGTTGTCTAGGTTGCCCTATTGACACTATCGTTGGCGAGCCTGCTCTTCTTGGAGGTCCTCGCGGCCTATTCCCTGCCCAGATCGGGGTAGCCCCGCCCAAAGATGGCTAGGCCCGGCATCAACCGCGACAACTCGGGAGCCCAAGGCCTGGACCTGGCATAGTGGCAGTTTTTATCACTACTTTCGGAGATACCCGCAATTTTTGCGTACACCGATTTCGAAGGGCCGCCTGACCGCCTCCAAATCACGAAAACCGGGGGTATCCGACGGGTTTGGGCAGTGAAACAGGCGGGCGGGCCGATATAATATCCCACATCATGGCTTCATCTGGTAACGGCGCGCAGGTCATGGCAGGTAGTGCCACCGATTCGCCAATAAATCGGCGGTATCTGGCCCTGAGGGCTCCTTTGCGGGGTCGATTCGACCCCCCCGGGCCTCCGGCCCAAATCGATGTACTCAGAAGTTGCGTTTTCCGCCGAAAGTAGTGTCAAGAAGTGACCGTATCTCTGGGCGGATACCCCCGGGGGTATATCGCTGAGCCACAGCAATCATCTTTCCCTACCTCAGCACGCCCCCGGATGTATCTCCGGACCTATCCCTCGGTCCATTCCTGGACCTACCCGCGGATCTATCCCTGGACCCGGTGCGATTCCAACTGCTTCCGCCGTGACCCTGGCGAGACCACACGCCTGAACGCGAGGGATCTGCGACCCCGAAAGCCACAATCCTTACACGAACGCCCTTGTTCGCTTCAGAAAAGGAAACGCGCGCGTGTTCCTGTCATCACGCGCGCGTCGTATCTGCTTGATCCCTGTACCCAGCTATTTGTCGGCGAGGTAGTTCGCAAGCGAACGTATTGAGTCTTCGAGCAGGAGCTTGGTGTACTGATAGTTGTGTATACCCCAGCTCCTGTCGTTGGCCACCAGCTTGTAGTTGGTGTACGCATTCTCTAGCACAAGGGCCGGATCATTGTCGAACGGCAATGTGCCGCCGCGATGGCACGTCGCGCACTTGTCGCCGGGCTTATATCCAGGCAGTACGCCCGAATTCTGCTCGCGGAGCATGTCGCCTAGCTTGGTCCAGAGGGCGTATATCTCCTGCTGCTTCCCGTCTATATCGAAGGAAGTGGCATCGGGGTGGCACTGCTTGCAGGGCGCGAGGTTCAGGGCATCGTCTGCTGAGTTCTCCTCGCGCATACGCGCTCGATCATCGGCCGACGGGCCGAACCCGCCGAGCTTGCCGTCGGGACCTGCGTCTCGCATCCTCATGGTATGGCCTCCGAGGCTGGCTACGCCGGCAGCATCCGGTAGGCTGGTCTCCCGGTTCACATGACACAGGATGCACTTGTCGTCGGTATTGTGAGGGTTCTGAGTGGCGTAATCGGTTCCGGCGTACTCATAGGCCGAGCCGAGATCGCCCGCGATCCCTTCAAGCAGCACGTTCTGCCACTTCTCTTGGTGGCACGTTCCGCACAAAACTGACTTGTCGGAACGAAGTCCCACGGGGTTGTCTGCCGTGACATCGTGGGGGCCGTGGCATGTGGTACACGATACGGCCTGGCCTACCTTGTTGGGCGCCTTGCTGAAATCGAACATGAGCGGTCCGCCCGGAACCATGGCCTTCTTGAAGGCCACTTCGCCGAAGGTAATGCCCTTGTCGGCTGCCGTTTGCGTGGCGTCGGCGTAGCCTTCAGGATAGTGGCATTTGGCGCAGTTGAGCATGAGGGGCGCAGCTATTTCGCTGTGCCCGAACGCGTATCCATCGGAGTGACGGGACTTTTCCCATTCGAAGTACTCAGTATGGCACTGCCCGCACTGCGCGCTCTCATACGATTTCGAGATAGTGGTCTTCTTGGCGTCTGCCTTGGCCGTCACATGGGCTTGCCCCGGCCCGTGACATGACTGGCAGTCCATGCCGCTGAAGGCCATTTGAGTCTTGTGACATGCCTTGCACGTGGTTTCCTTAGCATATGCCTTGTTCTCGGGAAGAACGGTGACGGTGATCTTCCCTGTGCCGGTGGCTGGTGTCCCGTATGGGTCACGGTCACTCACCGTGAGGGTGGCTACGTATTTGCCGGGCTTCTCGGCCACGAACCAGGGAGACTGCACTGCAGTAGGCGTCTCGCCGTCCGCTGCGCGCAGCTGGGCGGTTACGTTGGTGACGACGCCGGAAGCGTCCTCGTGCTCTAGCTTCCAGGTCCAGCCGAATTGGCTCTGGTTCCAGTCGTGGTTCTTGCCATAGGTATCGGGCGTGTTGCCGCCCGGGTTGTACAGCTCAGGCGAGTTGGCGTTGCTATCGATACCTAGTCCTGCAAGGTACACTCGATCGCCTGCAGCCACGATTGATAGGCCTGAACCGTCTTTGAACTTTCCGTCAGGTGTCTTTAGCGGACGATTGGGGCCTGCTATCAGATGTGGGACTGCCTCCGGCGGACTGTTCACAGCTGTCACCGAATACGATGCAGACGACTCTGCCTCGCCGGAGAAGCTGTTCTTGAGGAACACGGTTATGCTGAAAGCTCCGGGTTTAGGCGGGATGAACTCGTAAGTATACACGGAGCTGCCAGGGACCGCTGAACGCTCAAGCTGCAGTGGGCGGGGAACGGCCGAATACGGGTCATTCACTATGTTCCCTGCGGCGTCCCGCACCTCCCAGCGTATGCCGGAGGGCGACAAGTTCTGAGAGCCGGAAACATCGAGGCTGACGCTGCTGCCGTATGAGACAGGCCCCTGAATCGGGGCTCGTCCGCCTGCCTTGATTGCCGCCACCGGCTTGCCGGCGGGCGTTGCGAATAGCGCGCAATTTGCGCTGATTCGCGCTGTAGACGAAGCTACTGTCACTGATTGCGTCTCGCTTTCGAATCCGGCGGCCGAGAACGTGAGCTTGTAGGATCCGGGCGGAAGCGAGATGGAGTACGCCCCCTTGGCGTCGGTAACTGCGCTGTAGTCGCCAGGCTGGGCGACTACGCTCGCTCCGGCGATCGGCGGGAGAACTGCGGGGTTCGGCCCGAGGGTGGCAGTGACCGTTCCAGCAATCGAGCTTCCCGAGGCCATCTGGGCCAGAACGCTCGCTGCGGTAAGGGCGATCGCTGCCACAATGAGGACAGACGCTGCGAGTGTTGCGTTGAAACGTGGTCTAGTTCGCACGAAGACTCCCTCCCGGTGACTGTATGGTATGGTGCCTTACAAGTATGTGTATTTCTTCACAAAGTGCACATGTCCTCCATGGTCCCGCCGACTTTGCCGCGAGGATCTCTTCCGAATTGTCTCCGAAAACATTGGAATAGTTTCTGACACGCGTATCGAAAGACGGAAGTAAATTTTCCGAAGTTGCAGGATTCGCTTCTGGAGGAAGCGAATTTACCAACATCGGCGATCAACGCCACCAGGCGGACTCGAGCCTGGGCGAACATACGAATGACAAGGAGGGTATCCAATGAGGCGTTTCGGGTTGGCTGTGCTTGTATGTCTAGTACTGGCCGCCTCGGTTACGGCCGCGCCCTTCGTTGAGGGGGAGGATCTGACCCCCTCAGCGAAACCTGTCCGTGGAGGCACGCTCTACCTCGCACTGACGGCTTCTCCACAATCGTTCCTGTTCTATGGTTCGCTTGATAACAACGCCTACACCGTCATTGGTCAGACGATGACCGGTCTGGTCGAGTTGCACCCGGTCACCAATGCTATCCGGCCAGGGCTGGCCGAATCGTGGGAGACGTCCCCTGACGGCAAAGAGGTCACTTTCCACCTCAGGGACGTGAAGTGGTCGGACGGCGTGCCATTCACGGCTGACGACGTGATCTTCACGTTCGAGAACTTCATCATGAACAAGGTCGCAAAGGGCAACTCCGTCGACAGGTTCACGATCCTCGACACGCGTGACGGTCAGAAGAAAGAGGTCAAATGGGTCAAGGTCAACGACAAGACCGTAAAGGCGGTCCTGCCGTCGCCGTTCGGACCGTTCTACATGAACCTTTCGCATGCCTACATATACCCGAGGCATAAGCTGGAGAGCAAGATCGACAAGACGAGGCCCGACTCCGTCAACGAGCTGTGGCTAACCAATGTCTCGCCAAAGGAGATCGTGGCCAACGGTCCATACAGGATCGCAAGCTATGTGATGGACCAAAAAGTCGTCCTGGAGAGAAACCCGCACTACTGGAGGGTCGACAGGTTCGGCAGCCAGCTGCCTTACTTCGACAAGCTTGAGTACCTGATCGTGAAGGATCCCGAGGTGCGGTTGGCCAAGTTCATCGCGGGCGAGATCGACTATATGGCAGTCAGCGCCGCTGACTTCCCGACGCTGAAGCAGAAGGAATTGGCGGGTGGCCCGTTCACGATCTTCAAGGCCCAGCCCACCCAGCCAACGCCCAGCCCTGTGCATATCGCGTTCAACTACGACGTCGCCAATGAGCAGCTTAAGGAGCTCTTCAGGAATACCGAGTTCCGAAGGGCAATGGAGTTCCTGCTCGACAGGGAGCGCATTATCGACGAGGTCTATAACGGACTGGCAATTCCAGGCGCGGGCCTAGTCCTGCCGGCCAACAAGGCCTTCTACAACCCCAAGATCGAGAAGATCATGAGGCCTTACGATCCGGCCAAGGCCAAGGCCATGCTCGACAAGCTCGGGCTGAAGGACAAGAACGGCGATGGGATCAGGGAGTTCGCGAGCGGCAAGAACGTGGAGTTCACCCTGACGGTGCAGAGCACGCCGCAGGACTACCAGGACGTCGCGCTGGTGTTCAAGGAGGATCTGGAGAAGGCCGGGATCAAGGTCAACCTGCAGATCCTCGACAGCACGCTCGTAGGGAACATGTTCGGAGCGGGCAACTTCGAAGTAGGAATCAGGGCGTTCGGCAACCAGCCTGACCTGGAACTGAGGAAGGCGATATGGCAGCCGGGCACGCAGCTGTACTACTGGCACTACTCTGCGCTCGACCGCGACAAGCTGGCTGCGATCCCCGCGAACATGCTCGACTGGGAGAAGAGGGTCTACGAGCTGTTCGACCTGGGCTCGATCACGACCGATCCGGCCAAGAGGAAGGCTATCTACGACGAAGTGCAGGAGATCTACCATGATATTGTTCCTGTTATCTTCGTGTGCAAGGGCATGAACCTGTCCGGCGCAAACAAGTCGCTTGGCAATGTGACGCAGGACAAGGAAGGTATAGTCTACTTCGCCACCTACACGGCCTTCAGGAAGTAACGGTGCAATGGGGGGTGGAGGGGGGAGGCGCCGAGCTTCCCCCCGCCTTTACCGGCCTGTGGGTGAACGTGTGAGTTGCACCAAGGAGTGAACGAGTCGATGTGGGCGTTCACGGCAAGACGGCTGCTGATCATGGTCCCCATGATGATCGTGATATCCATGATCTGTTTCGGGATCACCGAACTCCAACCGGGCGACTTCGTCAGCCAGTACCTCGACAACCCAAGGATATCCCCGGAGCAGATCAGGTTGCTCAGGGAGAGGCTCGGCCTCGATAAGCCCGCCTATGTCAGGTACATGATGTGGATCAAGAACATAGTCACCAAATGGGACTTCGGGTACTCCTTCGCATATGAGCGTCCCGTCGGTGAGCTGATCTTTGAGCGGATGGGCTGGACGGTGTTCATCGCTCTGGCAACCATCGTGTTTCAGTGGATCCTGGCTGTTCCCATGGGCATATACTCGGCTCTGCATCCGTATTCGCCCGCCGACTACGCCATGACGGTCGTCGGGTTCATCGGGATATCCATCCCCGACTTCTTCTTCGCACTCATACTAATGTACTTCATGCTCCGGATGGGTTCGACCTCCATCGGAGGGCTCTTCTCCACCAGGTTCATCGGCGCTCCCTGGAGTTTTGCCAAGCTCATAGACCTACTCAAGCATCTGTGGATGCCGCTTGTGGTTGTGGGCATCAGTGGGGTTGCGGGGCTGATGAGGGTGATGAGAGGCAATATGCTCGATATCGTGGGGTCGCCCTTCATCACATCCCTCAGGGCACATGGTCTCGACGAAAAGACTGTGAGGCGACATGCCATCAAGAACGCGCTCAACCCCATGGTGAGCATCGCTGGCGCGGAACTGCCCAACATATTCAGCGGGACGATCATCACGGCCATTGTGCTGAACCTTCCGACGATGGGGCCGTTCTTCTACAACGCGCTTCTCAACCACGATCAATACCTGGTTATGTCCTTCTTGATGTTCATCGCACTGATTACGCAGATCGGGAACTTGCTTGCAGACATAGCACTGGCCTTTCTCGATCCTAGAATCCGAATGAGCTAGGAGTGGCCCGAATGGAAGGAACTACGGCGAGGATAATAAGGAGCTTTCGCAAGCACAAGCTGGGCGTGTTCGGCCTGGTTGTGTTGGCAGTGCTGTATCTGGTGATACTCTTCGCCGGCTTCATAGCGCCCTACGATTTCACCCAGACCCACCGGAACTTCGTCTATGCGCCGCCTTCGAAAATCAGGTTCGTCGACGAGAATGGCAGGTGGCACGGGCCTCACATCCGTTCGATGCAGAAGAGCAGAGACCCAATCACCTACCAGGTTGTTTTCGCAGAGGACACAACCAGTGTAGTGCCTATCAAGCTCTTCGTTCGGGGAGAGGATTACAAGTTCTGGGGCCTATTCAAGACGAACCTGCACTTGTTCGGCGTCGAGGAGTCGCCCGATAGGGCGATGCTGCTCTTGTTCGGCGCAGATAGATTCGGCCGCGATCTGTTTTCCAGGGTCGTGGTCGGCGGCCAGGTATCCATGACTGTGGGCCTGCTCGGCACGTTTCTGAGCGTCTTCATCGGGGCCATCGTGGGCTCTCTCTCCGGCTACTACGGGGGCTGGGTCGATGTACTGATACAGCGCTTCATCGAGTTGCTCAGGTCGTTTCCGAGGATCCCCTTGTGGCTGGCCCTCGCGGTCATACTCCCCCCAAGCTGGCCGAGCACCTGGGTGTACTTTGGGATCGTGACAGTGCTGTCTCTCATCGGCTGGATGGGGGTAGCCAGAGTAATGCGGGGGATGGTGCTTAGCCTTCGCGAGAAGGAGTTCGTACTGGCGGCCAGAGTTACGGGCGTTCCCGGCATGAAGATCATCACGAAGCACTTGATACCGAACACCTTGAGCTACCTCATCGTTGTGTCGACCCTGTCCATCCCCGGGATGATCCTAGGCGAGAGCGCCATCAGCTTCCTGGGGCTCGGCATCAAGGAACCCATGACTAGCTGGGGGTTGTTGTTGAAACAGGCCCAGTCATTGAGTGAACTCGAATCACACCCGTGGCTGATGATACCCGGGGTGTTCATCATGATTGCCGTGCTCTCTTACAACTTCGTAGGCGATGCGCTGAGGGACGCGGTCGATCCTTACAGGACGGTTGACAAGATATGACAGGCGCGATTGGACACGAACACGAGCTCGAATATGAACGCGAGCGCGAGCGCGAACCCGAACGCGAGCGGATTCTGACCGTTCGCAATCTCAAGACGTACTTTCCGACCCCCGAGGGAATCGTGCGGGCGGTGGACGATGTCAGCTTTCACCTCGACCGCGGCGAGGTTTTGGCCCTAGTGGGCGAGTCAGGATGCGGGAAGAGTGTTTCAGCCCATTCCATACTCGGCCTCATCAAGGCGCCTCCCGCGAAAGTTGAGGGCGAGATCGTGTTCGGCGACCGTAACCTGATCGGCCTGGCCGAGAAGGAGTACCGCCATGTCCGCGGCAAGCAGATAAGCATGATATTCCAGGAGCCGATGTCGGCTTTTGACCCCCTATACACCGTGGGCCATCAGTTGATGGAGGTCGCCAAGGCGCACATGCCGTGGGACGAGAGCCAAGCTAAGGAGAGGATCATTGACACGCTGAAGTCGATTCACATACCTGAGCCTGAGAAGCGCTACGACGAGTATCCTCACGAGATGAGCGGCGGCATGCTCCAGCGGATCATGATCGCCATGACGCTCATAACCAGCCCTGACATAATCATCGCCGATGAACCCACTACCGCGCTGGATGTTACGATTCAGGCACAGGTTCTCAACCTGATGCAGGACTTGCAGAACCAGTACCGCGGTTCCATCATCTTCATCACCCATGACCTCGGCACAGTAGCCGAGATCGCCGACAGGGTGCATGTGATGTACGCAGGCAAGATCGTGGAGAAGGCGCCGGTAGTGGAGCTGTTCGCGAGTCCCATCCATCCGTATACCGCAGGGCTACTGACCTCGCGGGTGAGGCGAGAATACAAGGGGAAAGACCTGCCGTACATCGAGGGCCATGTTCCGAGGGCTTACGAGTTCCCGGAAGGCTGCAGATTCCATCCCAGGTGCCCGAAGGCCGTGGCGAAATGCAAGGAGATTCCACCTCCCGAGTTTGAGCCGGCGCAGGGCCACACAGTCGCGTGCTGGCTACTGGAGGGGGGGCATAACAGATGAAGATACTGTCTACCAGGAATCTCAAGAAGTACTTCCCGATAAGGTCAGGTGTGTTCCTGCAGGTCAGTGGCTGGGTGAGGGCGCTGGAGAATGTGAACACGGAGATCGGCCAGGGCGAGACGATCGGGATCGTAGGCGAGTCCGGCTGCGGCAAGAGCACGCTCGGCAGGACCATTGTGAAGATCCATGAGCCGACTTCCGGTAGCATCACCTATTGCGATCCGAGCGGGGCAAGCCATGACATCTCCAAGGGCATTGACCGAAGGGTAGAGCCGGTATTCAGGAAGGACGTGCAGATGATCTTCCAGAACCCCTTCGACTCGCTTGACCCTAGGATGACGATCAGGGACACCATACGTGAACCGCTCCAGACTCACAGGCTATTCGCCGGCAGGAAGGCAACAAAAGCGATGGATGAACGCGTGGCGGAGCTGTTGATGAAGGTTGGGCTGTACCCTGAGTACGCCCAGAGATACCCGCACGAGTTCTCCGGCGGCCAGCGGCAGAGAATCGCCATAGCCCGTTCGATCTCGGTCAACCCAAGGCTCTTGATATGCGACGAACCCACTTCAGCGCTGGACGTATCTGTTCAGAGCCAGATCATCAACTTGCTCCGGGATATACAGCGCGAAACCAACATGGCGCTCATCTTCATATCCCATAACCTGGACGTGGTACATCACATGAGCGATAGGATCATGGTCATGTACCTCGGAAACGTCGTGGAGTCGGCGCCCGCCACCGAGCTGTTCGACAATCCGGCTCACCCTTACACTCAGGCGCTGATGTCGGCCATCCCCAGCTGGAACCCGAAAGACCGAAAGCTCGGCCAAGTCAAGCTGGAAGGAGAGCCGCCTAGCCCCATCAACCCGCCTTCAGGCTGCCCATTTCATCCCCGGTGCCCGCATCGCCTCGCGAACTGCAGCAAGGTCAAGCCGGGCATGGCAGAAGTGAGTGAGGGGCACTTCTCGGCGTGCCATCTGCACAGAGTATAGAGAGTGTTGGGCAGCGAACAGCGTCTGGTTTCCACACGTTTGCCATGCCCGCATTTGCTGCGCGTTCCCTGACCCCCTGACCCCCGCTATCCGGTGCCTGCCACCGGTTGACTACAGGCTTAGTCTGTGCTACACTTGACTACAGCAGTAGGCACAGCGGTTTGCAGGTTGCGCGGGAGCGGGGGAGCGGGGGAGTAGGAGAATGGGCAGAAGGAGAGAGCTGCGGATTAACCGCGGGAAGAGACTCACGGTTAATGTCGCCGGGCGCGTTTATGCACGGATTCCGATCAAGACTCACGTCATTATGGCAGCAGACGACATCGCTTGGGTAATTCGAAAATACGCAGGGCCTCTGCTGCGTCCTGGGGATGTGCTGGTGATAAGCGAGAAAGTAGTGTCGATAACTCAACAGAGAGCCTATCCCATCAGTCAGATCCAGCCTTCATGGCTTGCTCGTATTCTGGCCAAGTTCGTGCACAAGTCGCCCTATGGAATCGGACTCGGCAGTCCGTGGACAATGGAGCTCGCCATCAGGGAAGCGGGTCTGGTTCGGGTGATGGCTTGTGCTGTCGTGGCCGGAGCTGCTAAGCTTTTCGGGGCCCGGGGAGTGTTCTACCGGGCATGCGGCTCTGGCGTTGCCGCAATCGATGGGCCGTGCGACTATACTCTGCCGCCCTACAACCGCTACGCGATCCTTGGCCCTTCGAAACCCGACGAAGTGGCGGAGTTGGCCAGCAAGGCGGCGGGAGTGCCTGTCGCGATCGTCGATGCAAGTGACCTGGGCGTCACAGTGCTCGGGGTCTCGTCGGGATGCCCTGAGCATGTGTTCCTCGCCGAGGTTCTTGCCGACAATCCCCTCGGACAATCGTGCGAACAGACGCCAATCGGTATAGTCCGCCCGGCGCGTTACGTCCCAGTTCGGGGCGGCGCTGCCATGCCTCGGCGGTCCTCGGTGGGGTGGCCCAGATGCTGAAGCATGGAAAGGGACGTACGCCCGGACGTGGGCGCGGAGGCCGGGCCATAGTCACAACCGCAATCGCGGTTGCTCTTGCGCTCATTGCCGTTGCGGCGCTTGCTGGGGCAGTGTGGCGCGCACGTAGTCCGCTGCGGTCGATGCCGTCGAATATTGGCCTGGACTCTGATGTGTCGGCCATAGTGGTGGAGGCCGCGTCAGGAGAAGTGCTGTACGAACAGAACCCCGAACGACGAATCCCTCCTGCGAGCCTTGCCAAGTTGATGACTGTTCTCCTGGCAGCGGAAGCAGTGGAAGACGGACAGGCGAGCATGCTGGACCTTGTCACCGTGAGCAGGCACGCAGCATCCATGGGAGGATCCCGGGTGTGGTTGGGCGCAGGCGAACAGTACACTTTGGAGCAGCTGCTGGAGTCGGTGATGATAGCGTCAGCGAATGACTCTGCCGTTGCCGTAGCTGAGTACCTTGCCGGGAGCGAAAGTCAGTTCGTCGGCTTGATGATGAGAAGAGCCGGCGAACTAGGGATGCACAGCACGCGTTTCGTGAATGCCTCGGGGCTTCCTGCGGGGCAGGGCGAGGGCGATGGATACACGACGGCCGCCGATATGGCCCGACTCGCGCTCGAGGCCCTTGGCCACCATGTGATCCTGGAGTGGAGCCAAACCCGGAGCAAGGCATTCCGAAACCAGCCTCTGTTCATCATGAATAACACAAACTCGCTGCTTGGCATGTATCCCGGATGCGATGGGCTGAAGACAGGCCACACGGAGGCTGCTGGCTATCACCTGATAGCTACTGCGAGGGTGCGCGGAGTCCGTCTCGTGTCAGTGATCATGCATGCAGGCAGCGAGGAAGCACGTGCCACTGGCTGCGCGCGTCTTCTCGATTACGGGTTTACGGCATTGCGCGCCGGAAACACAGCGAGATCCAGAGCCGAACCCAGAGTTCTCTGTACACCCGGAGAGCGGGAGCCCGGGGTGCGTTGACAGCGCCTCGCAGGATCCGTATACTGACTACAGATATAGTTAAGCACTTTGGGACATGCGCCATGTCACGACTTGAAGGGTGGGGTGTGGGTGTGGCAGGGTTGGAGTTACCGCCTTTGGGCGATCAGGAACTTGAGTTGCTGCGGTTCATCACTGAGCGCGCGCCGATCACGGTACGCGAGGCAGTCGAGGGCTACGGCAAGGACCGCGGCCTTGCTCGAACTACGATCCTCACCATGATGGAAAGGCTCAGGGCAAAGGGGTATCTCATCAGGTCCGAACAGGGAACGGCAAACGAGTACTCTCCCCGCCTTTCTCGTTCAGAGCTCATGCGCGGGGTGGTCCGCGGATTTGTGGAGAGGACTCTTGGGGGCACGCTTTCACCTTTTGTGGCGTACCTCACTGACGATGCCGCGGTAAGCCCGAAGGAGCTGGAAGACCTCAAGCGTCTTGTGGAGGAACTCGAGTCGCGGGAGGGAAGGGGCAGGGGTAGGGAATGAGCGCTGTCTTGTACTACTTACTACTGGTAGTCATGCCGCAGAGATGGGCCGGCTCTATGTGGGGCGCGCTATGGCAGGGAAGCGCAGCGCTGGCAGTGGTGTGGATCATATGCAGGGCTTTCCCACGCATCCCCGCCAATACTCGTTGCTGGCTGTGGCGGCTTGGGCTCATGAAACCCTTCCTTCAGCTTCTGGCGGCTCCCCAGATCGATCTGGCTTGCCTGCCGCGTGCCAGAACCGTCCTGGCGAGTGTGGTATCTCAGCGTTTCGCTGCGGATCTGCCCACTCGTTGCGCTTTGCTGATCGAGGCGAGCCGGCCCATGATGGCCCTCTGGAGCGTGGGCGTAGCCGCGGTTGCGGCAAGCGTCCTGGCTGCGCTCGCCAGATCAAGCTCGATAGCGGAACGTTGTGCGCCAATGCATGATGATGAGCTTGGCGAGGTCGTAGCCGAGCTGTGCCTGAGGATAGGAGTCAGCGCACGCCCGGACACGGTAGTCGCCGATTGGGCGTCTGTTCCGATGATCCTGCGGCGGTCGAGAGGGTACGTCATGGTTGTCCCTTCGGATCTGCTGATCTCGGCGCGTCATGAAGACCTGCGATTGGCGCTCGCACACGAGCTGGCGCACATCAAACGGAAGGACTTGGCCTGGAATTGGCTTCCCGCGGCCGCGAAAGCGCTCTTCTTTGTGAACCCGTTGGTATGGGTGGCTGGCCGCGAGCTCGGGATCGCGCAGGAGATGGCGTGCGACGAGATGGCTGTGCGCGCCTCCGGCGCGGGGCTCGCGCGATATGGAGAGCTCCTTCTCACGATGGTCAAGCCGCGACGCAGAGCCGAGCCAACGTGGGCCGTGGCGACGGTCTCCGCAGGCGCGTCCGCCAAGGTGATGCGCAGGCGACTTATCGAGCTCGGGCACGCACAAGATCCGCCCGCGTTGAGGCTGGCAGGATCCGTGGTGGCGCTGCTCATCGTATGCGCCTTGGTGATGCCTTTCCAGATCGTGGAGGCACCGCGCAATGAGGCGAAGTCGCTCGGAGTATCGATGGTCAGAACGCAAGAGACACTCGTCGAAACCTCGGAGCGGACGGCCATGCGAATTGTCGTCGAGCGAAGCGCGGCGGAAAGCCGGGCAAGCCTGCCGTAACACCAATGACGCCCGGCGTAGCGCCGGGCGCCGGTCAACGTTCGAACGCGCACAGAGAGTAAGTTCAGGCTACCACTTCTTCACCCATGGCTCGTACAGCTCATGTTCTGGCCCCATGACTGAGCCGTAAAGGGCATTGGCCGCGGGGCTGAACCCACCCACAAATGCTCTCATGGCGCCCATGCGCTCAAGCCGTCGCAGGCCTTCTGTGAGGAGCGCTCTTCCCAGGCCCAGGCGGCTATGGGCCGGCACGGTGGCCAGCGGCTCAACGTAGGCGCTGCGAGTCACATCGTCAAACCAGATGGTGCAGAAAGCAGCTACTGCCCCGTCAGGCGCGATGGCCACAAGATCCAGGTCGCGCCGCCACTGGCATTCAGCTGCGTTACGCTTTTCGTAGCCCCTCTTGCCCAGGATAGACTGGCGGAGCGAGTTCTGCTCGGGCGACCACACGCAGAGCTTGCGCAATCCGTCAGGGCCAGTGGACGCAAGACGCTCCTCGGCGACCGATAGCATCTCCTCTTCCAGTTCAGCAGTGTGGTAATCGGGATGTATCATCAGATGAGCTTCGCCCGGTCCGCCTTCGGGCATAACGATTGCCACCATTTCCTGCTCCCGGCTGTGTGCGCAGTCAGTCTCCCACAAGAACACAATGTCCTCAAGACGCACTTTGTCGCAGTTGAGGCAGAGATGCCAGCGAGCATAGTCCAGCCGCGCAACGTGCCAACTCCGCTCAAGCCTGCTGTTGGCCCCAAACACCCGGCGCAGGAATTCGCGCATGCGCCAGTAGTCTTCTTCGATCCGGTAGGGCCGGAAGGTCGGCTTCATCAGCTGCAATCACTCCTTGAGCCCTTCTATGGCTGTGACGAAAGACTGTTCGCTCAGGCCGTTGCCTGTTGCTTGACGGATCATCTCGTTCCAATGCCACTTCGCTCCGGGCCCAAGCATCGAGTCGATCAGCCACTGACCGGCCTCCGGCATGCCGGTGAGCGACTTGGCCCCGAAGCGCCGGGCGATTGCCGACTGGAGTTGCATCGACAGTAGGTTGCCGAGCATGTAGTTTTGGTAGTAGACAGGGTAGAGGGCCATGTGTATCTTGGCAGCCCAATCCGGCTCATCGCGCCCGGCGGGCGGCTGGACCAGCTGATAGCGGCTGACCATCTGCCACCATAGGGCGTTCAGGTTCTGGCGCGGGTTTGCGTAGAGGTCGCGCTCGAAGTTGACCATTACCAGGCACCAACGGACGAATATCAGCGACTCAAGGGCCGACGCCCGAGCGGCGGCAACTTCCAGCTCGTGGGCGCGTGCCGGCTCGACGCCTGCGATTTCGGTGAGCCAGCGAGCATCGTAGGTCTGGTCGCCCATGACCATCGCCACCGCTTCGGTTGTGAGCAGGTGGGCATGCTCGCGGAGAAGGTAGGGTAGACCCGGGTGGATGTACTTGAAATACACTCCGTGCCCAAGCTCGTGCAGGAGTGTGCTCATCCAGTCGTGGTTATCGCGCAGGTTGCAGATCACGCGGATGTCGCCTGCGCGGTCCATGTCCTCGCAGTATGCATGTTGATACTTCCCCGGGCGCTCATACAGATCGCTTCGGGAGAGGATATCGCCGACGTCCATCCCTATCCCGTCGTAGAATCGGCGGGCAAGGGCGGGCAAGTCCTGGCCGCAGAAGATGGGATCCAGGTCGACACTGCCGCATGCCGGAGCGCGCTGGAAAAAGGGGTCTGAGTAGTGCCAGGGACCGATCTCGACGGGCTGGACTCCAAACTTAGCCGCCAACGCGCTGTCGAGGCGGGCCTTTTCCGATGCGAACAGGGCGTCGGTCTTTGCGGCAAGTGAGTCGCCAAGTGCGAACAGCCACGTCTCGTCCAGCTCGTCGTGGGCAAGCGACATTGCATAGTAGTCGCGGTAACCCATGCGCCTGGCAGCCCTATTGCGCGCCTCGACCAGCTTGACTACCTTTGGGGCTGCTTCGCGTCCGATCTGTTTGGACGCCTCCCACGCCATGCGGCGCCTCGGGGTGTCGCGCTCTTGGGCAAGCACATTGTTGATGTCGTTTTCGGATGCCGGCTTGCCGTCGAGGTCGGCCCTGAAGTGCACGAAGATCTCGGAGATCTCGCTCTGCAGGTCAGCCTGTTCAGCGATTTCCTCCGGAGTCATCTGGTTTCGTGCATACATCCGGGCGAGCACAGAAACCTCGCGGGCGAGGAGCGGGTCCACCCCGTCAGGTGTTCCGGCCGTCGCCGATTGAGCCTGTTGAGCCTCTCGCAGTATTCGGTAATCGTCGGGCTCCGAAAGCAGCTGGGCAAGGCGCTTCCTAGTCTCTGTGGCAACACGGCGCTGCCCGGAGTCGCCGGTGGTATCGGCGTTCCAGGTCGCCAAGTTGATCACCTTGGTGAGGTCGCTGATGGATTGCACACGGTCGTCAATGAATGCGCGGATATCTGTTGGCAAGTGAAGCACCTCCATGACTGAGAACGTGACATGCCTGCCAATGTCATGCTTAACCGCTTCGTCGCCGAAGCCATTACGATCACTATACCATGTGTCGATCGCGATCCGGTCCGCACTGTGAGCCTATTCCTGTCCTCAGCAACTCAACGTAGACCGTGAATTCCTTCATGACCTCTTCCCAGTCGAGCGACGCGAGGTCGCCTCTATCGAGGTACTCCTGTTCAAGGCCCTTCAGGAAGAGCAGGGCGAACCTGATTAGGCATTGTGCATCCACGTCGGGGCGCAGCTGAGCGAGATCAAGGCCAGCTAGACATGCCTTCATGCCGAAGTCGGTCAACTCAGCCTGCGCCGATCGTATCTCCTGCTTCAGCTCATGGGGGGGATTGGAGACGGCATCCGCGAGGAACAGCCATCCTTTGGGGTCCTCCCTGTACAGCTCCAACTTGATCAGACTAAGCCGAAGCATGCGCTCTACCACGTCGCCGGGCAGTTCGCCCGCGCGTGATAACAGGGCCTCGGTAGTTCTCTGCACTACTTCCCTGAAGACAGTCATGTAGAGGTTCTTCTTGCTGCCGAAATAGTGGAAGAGCAACCCCTTGGAGATCCCGGCCTTCCTCACAATCTCGTTGGTGGACGCCGCCTCATACCCCTTGGTGAACTCCTCGATGCTGGCGCGCATGACTCGCTCTCTCTTCTGTTCGTCGATATGGGGCTTGTGCAATGTGGATCGCCTCGATGCCTTTCTGTTGCTCACTCGGTCAGGACCTGCGCTATTGCCTCGGGCGCCGGGCGCGGCATCCGGCGGCCGTCGACTACCGTGAATCGGCTCATTCTGCTCACCTGCATACCTCCTCACTGAATCGGGCGGTCACACAACGCGCAGAGCTTCGGTGGGCTTGAGTGCGCCCGCCGCCCTGGCTGGGATGTACACGGCCGTCATGGTGACAGCCACGCCCAATGCGAAAGAGTAGACCAGGACTGCGAAGTCGGTTGTGGGATAGAGCCTGGGAGTGATCAGTATCTCACTGCTCATCGCCTGCGTGATGCCCGCGAGGTCGATTCCGACTCTGCCGAACCACAGGTTGAAGAGCGCCCCTAGTAAGGCGCCGCCTGCGCTGCCGGCTACTGCGAGTATCGCGCCTTCGATGGTGAAGAGGCGGCGTATCGACTCCGGAGACAGCCCGAGCGCTGAGAGCATTCCGATTTCGCGCGTCCGCTCCGAAACCACCATGAGCTGCGTATTGAACACCACGAACGATGCAAGGATCACGAGGAAGATGTAGATCAAAGTGTATATGGCCTTGGCCTGGCTGACGAAGCCGATCAGCTCATTGTGCTCGTTCCACGGCACGACGACGAGCTCGCGCAGCGAATCGCCCGCGCCCACGCCCGCGAACGCGTTGGCCATGTTCGCCAGCGCCTGGCCGATCTCGGCCTGAAGCTTCGAGGCAAGCCCGGCGCTCCTACCAAACGCGACTATCTCGGTGACGGCACCGTCCATATCGAGTAGCCCCATGGCCAGGTCAAGCGGGATGTAGGCGGTCGATTCGTCGAGCATCCTCAGGCCGCTTGCCATCTTTCCAGAAATGCGGAATGTGGCGATTCTGAGTGACCCGAAAGACGTAGAGAACAAGGCGTTCACCCGGTCGCCCACCTCGACGCCGAGCTTGGCCATGAGGTCGCGGCCCAAGAGGATCTCCCGGGCGCCGGGTTGGGGCAAACGGCCCGCGCCACGCGCCGCGTCGCCGACCGTGGCTGTGCCGCGGTCTCTCAAGAACTGGCTAAGGCGGACGGCTCCCTCTTCTTGAGCGAAGTCGACTCCGATCCCAACTACCGTCTCCTGAGCGTCCTGGGCATCCCGCGCGCCTGCAGCGGTTAGCATCATCCCGAATCTGATTCTGCCCGTGGCGACTCGGACGCTGGGTAAGCGCCTGATCTCCTCCATGATCGCGTTGGCGGGAACTTCATCATCGCCAACTGGGTAGGACAATGAGAGTAATCTCTCCTTTAGACGGTATTCGGGACGAATGATCCGGACGTGGCCTGAGTCGAGGTTGATGCTGTATGTGAGCCAGGAGCCGACCATGCCGTCGATGACTCCTTTGGCGATGACTACCACGAACACGCCCATGACGATGGCGAGCAGGCTGAGCGCCGTGCGGCCGCGATGTCGCCCAAGATTGCGCCATGCCATCCTGACCAAGTAGCTCATTCCCATGCTGCGACCTCCTTGTAGTCTGCGTGCATGCTTCACAACCGGCGCAGGCTTTCCGCCGGGTCGAGCCATGCCGCCCGCCGGGCAGGGAAGTAGCTTGCCGCCAAAGCTACAGCCAATCCAACTGCCGTCGCCCACAGCATTGTTGTCCAGTTCCATACACCGTACATGCGATCGGCGATGGGGTAGCCTATGTCCAGATCCATATCGCCCAGGAACGCGCGCAGACTCAGCCCCACGTTGACGAAGTAGGCATTGCCGGCAATGGCTGCGACCGTGCCCAACGCGCAACCCAGCAGGCCGAGGCCTCCGCCTTCGATCATGAAGACGATTGTGATGTCGCGCTCGTCCATGCCCATAGCCTTGAACATCCCGATCTCGCGCACTCGCTCCAATGTAGATAGGAGAATCGAGTTGACGATACCGATGACTGAGATGATGACCACGAGCCCGAGGAGGATCATGGCGAAGGTTCGCTTGGTCGATCCGATGGTCCGAAATGACGCAGCGTCATGCCAGGTGTACACACGCCAACCTGGATTCCAGCCGGTGACCGACGGTATCGATCGCACAAGGTCGCCCAGGTCGCGTCGGGATGGGCTCTGAAGTGCCGTCCTGGCTCGGATGTGAATCGATGTTGCGCTTCCCGGGGCGCCGACAACCGCCTGCGCTACGTCCAGCGGCAGGAACGCCTGCGACTGGTTGACGCGCGGGTGCGGAGTCTCTACCGTTCCGACCAGTAGCAAGTCCACAGCCTGAAAGGCCATTTGAGCGGTTTGGGTCCTCACGGTGACCATGTCGCCCGGTTCCAGCTGCAACAGGTCCGCGATGCGCTTGCCGAGGACTATGCCCTCTTCACCCGGTTCGAGCCATCTTCCTGAAGACACGAGTTGCGAAAGGTGAAAGACCTGAGGATCCGCACCGGGATCAACCCCTACCGCCGAGACCGGCAGTTCGTCGAGCCCTGCTATGAGCGATGCCGGGAAGACCAAGCGAGGGGCCGCGCCGGCAACGCCGGAGAGTTCTGCGATGGCTTGGGCCAGTGCCTGGGCAGACGGGATGGTCTTCTCAAGCGCCGGGCGCGCAGGTGCTTCGAGCGCAGCGTCGCCTTCCCCTGAAGCGCTGACCCACAAATGGCCTGTTTCGAAATCGATCGTGTTGAGCTGGGCATCCCTGTCGGCGCCGGCAAGCAGCGAGTCGAACATGACGAAGTACATGATCCCTACGGCGATGGCGGCGGCGGTGAGGATGGTCCGTCTCTTGCGCCGCCACATGTTCTTGGCCGCAAGCCCGAGGTAGAAGCGGAACATGCCGTCTACCTCCTTTCGTCCAGAGCGATCTTGCCGTCGCGCATCTGCACCAGGCGCCTTGCATAGCCGATGACCAGCGGATCATGCGACGAGAACAGGAAGGTGGCGCCCTTCGTCTCGTTCAGCGTTTTCATCAGGGCCAGTATGGCCTCGGAGTTCTCTGAATCGAGGTTGGCGGTGGGCTCGTCGGCCAGGACCAGCCGGGGCTGCTTGACTAGCGCCCTTGCTATGGCGACTCTCTGCTGCTGGCCGCCGGAGAGGTCCATCGGCCGCCGATTCTCCAGCCCCGCCAGGCCCACCTCGGCGAGCATTGACATGACGCTGTCCCGTATCTCGCTATGCGTATGCCTGCCGAGGAGGACCAGCGGGAGCTCGACGTTTTCGTATGCTGTGAGTACCGGCACGAGGTTATAGGTCTGAAAGACGAATCCGATCTTCTCGCGCCTCAGGCCCGCCAGCATGGACGGCGTGTAGCCCGCCACATCGTCGCCGTCGATCGTCAGCCTGCCGCGAGTAGGGCGATCCAAGCAGCCTATGAGGTTCAGGAGAGTGGTCTTGCCCGAGCCCGATGGCCCGGCGACGGCGGTGAACTCCCCGGCTTCCACGTCCAAGTCCACGCCTCTTAGCGCAGGCACGGTCATTCGACCATGAGAATACTCTCGACTCAGACCCCTCGCTTCGATAAGGGGCATTGTATGCACACCTCATTCCCGTGCGACGCGTGAACGCGTTCATGATCATGATACTATGCCGTTGACCATGCGACCAATAGCCGGTTCGCAGGCTCCCGAAGAGCCAGTGTTCACCGGCTGAATGCTGATACAGGCCAATAAAGGAACCCATGGTAATGTACTCCCAAAAGTACTTGGAATGTGGGGAGGATTGATATTCAATGTGAAGAATTCAATCCAATGACTGGGATGGTATACAGTATACAGGGATACAGTACCCAACACTATACGCAGTTTTGGAGTGATTATCGGGATGAAAGCGCCTATGGCTTCGTTCGATCTTGCCAATGCCAAAACAATCAGGGAACTGGTCTACGAAACCCTCAGGCAGGCGATTTTCGAAGGCGAGTTGCGGGACGGCGATCGCCTAGTAGAAAAAGAGCTGGCCGAGAGGCTGGGAGTGAGCCGTACGCCTGTTCGCGAAGCGATACGGAAACTGGAGACAGAGGGCTTGGTCGAGTGCCTGCCGAGGAAGGGAGTCTTGGTTCGGGGCATCACGCCTGAAGCCGCTGTCGAGATTTACGCTGTCCGCGAGGCGCTGGAAGCGGCGATTATCCCTTTTGTGATCCAGAACATCACGGCTGAGGAGAAGGCTCGGCTCTACCAGCTTGTGGATGAGATGAGACGGCTCACGGAAGAGGGAAACGGCGGAGAGCTCTTCGGAGTCGTTCAGCAGTTCAACGAGACGCTGGTCAGATCATCAAGAATGCCGCACATGATCAAGCTCATTGACACCTACCAGGAGTACCAGGCCACTTTCAGGAGAGTAACACTGTCCAAGCAGATTCGAAAGCCTACGGCGCTTCAAGAGCACCAGGCAATTCTGAAGGCGATTGACGAGGAAGACGCGGAGCGTGCCGAGCGACTGACTCGCGAGCACCTGAGAGCCGCTCGCGATCAGTACTTATGTGTATTCCAAGCACGGTCCGTCAAGGGCATCGACGAGGCATGACAATGCAGCACTGGGCTCGCGCGGATGGGTTGAGAGGCGAGTCTGACGTTTCACTTGACTGGAGGGAATGTGATGGGCGAGAGCATCACCCGAAAGATCATCTCGGCGCATCTGGTGGAAGGCGAAATGACGCCGGGCTGCGAAATCGCGCTGAGGATCGACCAGACCCTTACGCAGGACGCCACTGGAACCATGGCCTATCTGGAATTTGCCGCCATGGGCATCCCGTCGATCAGGTCCGAACTCGCAGTCAGCTACATAGATCACAACACGCTGCAGGCGGGCTTCGAGAACGCGGACGATCATAGGTTCCTCCGGAGCGCGGCCGCAAGGTTCGGGGCTCATCTGTCGCGCGCCGGCAATGGCATCTGCCACCAGGTTCACCTGGAGCGTTTCGGGGCACCCGGCAAGACGCTGCTGGGTTCAGACAGCCACACCCCTACCTGCGGTGGACTCGGCATGCTGGCCATCGGCGCGGGCGGGCTGGATGTAGCTGCTGCCATGGCCGGATATCCATTCTACTTGCAGATGCCAAAGGTGGCGAACATCCGGCTGCACGGGGAGTTGCCGCCGTGGGTGACAGCGAAGGACGTCATCCTTGAGATCCTGCGCCGGCTCACAGTGAAGGGAGGACTAGGCAAGGTCCTGGAGTACTCCGGCGAAGGGGTATCGCATCTGAGCGTACCGGAGCGGGCGACAATCACCAACATGGGCGCTGAACTGGGTGCAACGTCGTCCATCTTCCCCAGTGACGAGGTGGCCAAGAGGTTTCTCGCATCTCAGGCCAGGGTAGATGTGTTTCGGGAGTTGATGCCTGACCCGGACGCAGTCTACGACGAAGTTGTCGAAGTCGATCTCGCGCAGTTGGAACCGCTCGTTGCTCTGCCCCACATGCCCGACAATGTGGTTAGGATCGCCGATGCAGCCGGCAGGCAGGTGGATCAGGTCTTCATCGGGAGCTGCACCAATTCATCGTACGCCGACCTGGTGCGGGTGGCTGCCATTCTCAAGGGGCGCACAGTCCACCCCGACGTAAGCTTGGTGATCGCGCCGGGATCGCGCCAGGTCTTCCACGCCCTGGCCGTGAGTGGGGCACTGGCCGACCTGATCGCCGCCGGTGCAAGGATCCTCGAGTCTGCGTGCGGCCCCTGCGTAGGCGTGGGTCAGGCGCCGTCTTCGGGCGGCGTTTCGCTCAGAACCTGCAATCGCAACTTCGAAGGGCGCAGCGGTACGGGTGATGCCGGGGTGTACCTGGTGAGTTGCGAGGCGGCGGCGGCAGCCGCCTTGAGTGGCAAGATAACTGACCCTCGCGATCTGGGCGAACCTATAGCTGTTGACGTGCCTCGGCGATTCCTGGTGGACGACAGCATGATCATCCCTCCTCCCGCGCAGCGCGAACAGGTACGGCTTGTCATGGGCCCCAACATCAAGCCGTTTCCTGAGGCGTCGCCGCTGCCCGATGAGATCGTGGGTAAGGTACTGCTGAGGCTCGGCGACAACGTCACCACCGACCACATCATGCCGGCGGGCGCCAAGATACTGCCCCTGAGATCGAATATCCCGGCTATATCGATGCATGCATTCGAGAGAGTAGATCCTACCTTCGCGCACCGAGCTTTGGCGGCCGACGGCGGGATCATTGTAGGCGGGTCCAACTACGGGCAGGGGTCCAGCAGAGAGCACGCGGCGATTGCCCCGCTGTACTTGGGGATTCGGGCGGTACTGGCGAAGTCCTTTGCCAGAATTCACATGCAGAACCTCGTCAACTTCGGGTTGTTGCCGCTCATTTTCGTAAGGGACGAGGATTACGACCAGATCCGGGCCGGCGACCGCTTGGCGCTAGGGCAAATCAGGGAACAGCTGGCCAATGGCGCTGTTGCGGTACGCAACATCACTCAAGACACCGTCTATCCCGTGACGCACGGTCTCTCAAAGCGACAGATCGAGATCGTCCTTGCCGGAGGGCTTCTTAATTACGTCAAGAGACAGACGCCATCAGTGTAGCAGATGACTGAATGCGGCGATGTCGGAGGTGGCATGTGTGCGGCAGTCTACGGTCCTGAGGGAGCTGATCAAGAGGCGGCAGATCCTGGTTGTGCCCGGCGTTCAGGCGGCGCTATTCGCACGGGTGGCCCAGGACGCCGGCTTTGAGGCCCTGTACGCGACCGGGGCAGGCATTTCCAACCTTCAGCTGGGTCTGCCGGATCTCGGGCTGGCGACGATGACGGAGATCCTCGAAACCGTGCGGCGTATTGTCGCCGTCACGTCTCTGCCCGTTATAGCGGACATCGACAATGGCTACGGGGGTCCGATCAACGTCTATCGGTGTGTGAGCGAGTTCACGCGGGCAGGGGTTGCCGGCGTTCAGCTGGAGGACCAGGCGGCGCCCAGAAGGTGTGGCCATTTTCGTGGAAAGACGGTGATAACCCAAAGCGAGATGGTTCAGAAGATCAGAGCCGCCCGCGACGGTTCCATCGATGACGACCTGGTGCTGATTGCGCGCACAGACTCGATTGCCCCTTGCGGGCTGGAGGACGCTCTTGAGCGAGCGCAGGCATACGGAGAGGCCGGAGCAGATCTGATCTTCGTGGAGGCGCCCGAGACTTTGGAACAGCTGGCGTTGCTCCCCAAGCGCGTGGGGTTTCCTCTAGTTGCCAACATGGTTGAGGGCGGCAAAACGCCTCTTGTGAGCGCTCCTGAACTGGAGGAGATGGGCTATAGGATGGTTCTGTTCGCCAATGCCACTCTCAAGTCTGCAGTAAAGGGGGTGCAGCGCGTTCTGGCAGGACTTAGGATCCATGGCTCAACGGCGGGGTTGGCAGCTGAGATGATCAGCATGGAGTTGAGAAACGAGCTGACTGGCTTGAAAGGATTCGAGGAGCTTGAGAGGGAGTATGGGGACAACCCGTCTGAAAGCAGGCGGTACACAAAAATCGAGGAGGGAACAACGCGATGAGAGTAACCAGGCGTATCCTGAGGGCCGTTTTTGTGACGCTGTGCGCGGCTATGATGATTGTGGGTCCCGGTTACATGGCAGGCGCAACGATGAAGACCTGGAAGCCCACGGGCACCATCGAGATCATAGCGCCTGCCAACCCCGGCGGCGGCTGGGACATGCTGGCTAGGATCATGCAGAGGACGCTGACCGAAGGTAAACTGGTTGACAGGCCCATCATCATCACTCACAAACCTGGAGGCGGTGGCGCCACCGGATGGACTTACCTCAACCGCCATCAGGGATCAGGCAACTACCTGGCGGTGAACTCTAGCTTGATCCTGTTCAACAACCTTCTGGGCTCCAGCGAACTCACCTTCAAGGACTTCAGTGTATTGGCGAACCTGGAGACTGAGTGGGAGGCAGTTGTTGTCAGCGCTGATTCGCCGTACAAGACAGGCAAGGAGTTCTTTGAGGCACTGAAGGCCAATCCTGCGAAGATGCCTATTGGAGTCGGGCCGAGCTTGGGCAATGACGACCATGTTCAGTTCCTGATGCTTGCCACGGCGTACGGCATTCCCGCAAAGAGCATCAACTTTGTCGTCTACCCCGGCGCGGGCGGCGAGCTCGTTCCCGCTCTGCTCGGTGGGCACATCAAGGGCCTCACTATCGGCCTTGGCGAAGTCCTGGAGCAGTACAAGGCCGGCAAGATGCGCATCCTGGGTGTTTCCTCAGAGGAAAGACTTGAGGAATTGCCGGACGTTCCAACGTGGAAGGAGCAAGGCATTGACCTCGTGTTTGCTCACTGGCGTGGGGTGATGGGGCCCAAGGGCATGACTTTGGAGCAGGTTGCCTACTGGGAAGATGTGATCGGCAAGATGGTTAAGCATCCGCTCTGGCTGGAGCAGCTGGCGAACATGGAGCAGTATCCGTTCTACATGAACGCGGCGAAGTACGAGGAGTTCCTGGCGGAACAGACTGCCTCCATGAAGACGCTACTCACCGAAGTTGGGTTGGTTAAGTAGCCTGGAAGCGCAGCGTGAGACCACGGGCGTGATGTCCCGTGGTCTCACGCAGCCAATACTTCGCGCAGGAGGTGTTGCAGTTGACCAGAAATCTGACTGCCGGGCTCATCCCGGTAGTCCTCGGCGTCGTCTACTTGTTCATGACTCTGCGATTGCCAGACGTCAGTATCGGCGATCCTCTGGGGCCGAGACTGTTTCCCATGATAGTCGGGATAGGCTCGCTGGTCTGTGGTGTTCTGCTGGTAGCAGGTGAAATCCGGGCCGCGAAAGGCGGCGCCAGGCAGCGGGCAGACGAGGAGACTGCTGTGGAGCGTTCCGCGAGAAAAGCGCTGTACGGGAAGATCGGCCTGACTATTCTGGCCGGGGTGGTGTACGGCTTTATCCTTGACACTGTGGGCTACCTGATCTCCACCTTCGTGTTCATGATGATCCTCATGTGTCTTGTGAACACCATCAGACGGATGGTCGAGAACACCGTCGTCTCGATTGGCTTTTCCGTGGTGACCTATGTCCTGTTTGCGACGATTTTCCAGGTAAGCCTGCCGCGAGGGATACTTGCATTCTAGGAGGGGGAGGTGAACTTACAATTGGGGACGTTTAGCTACCTGATGCTCGGTTTTCGCCAGGCGATTACCCCCATCAACCTGGTATGGCTGACCGCCGGCGGGTTGCTGGGCACCATCATCGGCATGCTGCCCGGGCTGGGGCCGGCCACTGGGATAGCAGTGCTGATTCCGATAACGTACGGTATGAATCCCGCTACGGCCCTGATCACTATGGCGGCAATCTATTATGGGGCAATGTTCGGCGGTTCACGGTCCTCCATCATGCTCAACATCCCTGGGTGCGCCTCGTCGATTGTCACGTGTTTTGACGGCTACCCGATGACGCAGAAAGGCGAAGCCGGCAAGGCGCTGGCTACGAGTGCCATAGCTTCCTTTGTCGGCGGCTTGATCAGCGTTGTGATGATGACCTTCTTGACCATGCCTGTGGCCAATGCGGCGCTCAAGTTCGGCCCGGCCGAAATGTTCTCTGTGATGCTGTTTGCGTTGACGGCAACCGTGGCGCTGTCACAGGGGAGTATCGTGAAGGGGTTTGCGTCGCTCGCGATTGGGTTCATGCTGAGCACCATAGGGATTGACGCTCAGACCGGCCTGCAGAGGTTCACGCTGGGAATCACCGAGCTGCAGGATGGGGTGGATTTCCTTGTGGTCATGATAGGCCTCTACGCAGTCGCTGAGGTATTCCGAAACTACTCGGCAATTGACAGGAAGTATGAGATCAGTACCAAGAGCATCGGCAAAGTGTTCATGACCCGGGAGGACTTCAGAAAGTCTCTCATGCCGATGCTCCGAAGCACTCCGCTCGGGTTCATAGTAGGCGTGTTGCCAGGCATGGGAGGATCCATCGCCACCATGATGGCCTACGCCATGGAAAAACAGATAAGCAAGCATCCAGAGGAGTTCGGCAAGGGCGCTATCGAGGGAGTGGCCGCGCCTG
>Ga0209718_1001330_pt1 | contig 28574 bp, 25 predicted proteins | sample AD_JPNAS1_MetaG_FD_184420 | JGI IMG/M metagenome (GOLD analysis project Ga0209718, IMG submission 184420) | Active sludge microbial communities of municipal wastewater-treating anaerobic digesters from Japan - AD_JPNAS1_MetaG (SPAdes) (version 2) | ecosystem: Engineered > Bioreactor > Anaerobic... | reverse complement strand
CCGGGAGAAGGCAAAAACATCGTTTCCAGCGTCGTCGAAGAGCAAACTTCAAACGACGATAGGTCATAACGACCAATATAAAAAAATAAGGAGGTAATTGCTATGCCAGGCGGAGATGGAACAGGACCTCTTGGATTTGGTCCTATGACAGGGCGTGGAGCGGGCTTCTGCTCAGGTTACGGTATTCCAGGTTATGCGAATTCTCTATTCGGAAGAGGATACCGTGCATTTGGCAGGGGTCGGATTGGCGGTCGTGGCGGTCGTGGATTCAGAAACTTTTTTTACGGTGATATCGGTCGTGGATTCAGAAATTTATTTTACGGTGGTGAATACTATCAGACTCAGGGAATGCCTTTTGTAACAAGAACTCAGGAAATGGATTCATTAAAGGCACAGGCAGAATATCTCGAAGATATGCTTGAAACGATTCAGAGACGAATCAGCGAACTCGAGGGTAAAATAAAGGATACCAACGTCCAGTCAGGCTAACGCTCCAGCGAAAAACGATATCAGCCCCTGAACAAAAATATTAATCAGCGTCAGGGGCTGATATACAAAAATACACAGGAGGACAACATGCTAATTGCAATTACATCAGATGGGCCATCTTTTGATGCATGGTTAGATCAGAGATTTGGAAGATCCCCATATTTTCTTATTGTAAATACAAACGATATGAGTTTTGAGGCAATAGAAAACAATAACGTATCACTCGGAGGAGGGGCAGGCATAAAATCTGCTCAGTTGATAGTCGATAAAAAGGTTACACACGTCTTAACAGGCGCATGCGGGCCTAATGCTTATGGAGTACTCTGTGCTGCAGGTATCGAGGTTATTACAGGCTGTTCAGGACTTGTAAAGGACGTAATTAACTATTTTAAGGAGGGGGCGCTTGTATCTTCAGAAGGACCTAACGTTGCAGATCACTTCGGGATAAGCGGGGGTTTTTCACAAAATGCTGATCCTGCTATGGGTACCCCAAACATGCCTGCAACAGGTATGGGGCAGGGAATGGGAATGGGCAGAGGTATGGGAATGGGTCGTGGTATCGGGCAAGGAATGGGCAGAGGTATGGGTGTGGGACGTGGTATGGGGCAAGGAATGGGCAGAGGTATGGGTATGGGTCGCGGAATGGGCAGAGGAATGGGTATGGGATTCGGCAGTCAACAATCGACAACAACAAACATCCAGAATACAAGCAGTGAAGATGAACTTGGATCGTTAAAAAGACAGATGCAGCAGATCAATGAACGCATTCAACAGCTTGAAAAAGAGAAAATGACAAAAGGAGGCTGATTATTGGCATTTGGATTCGGAAAAAATCGGGGTTTGAGACAAAAAGGTAGAAAGGACCTTTCGGGGCAGATAAAAATGATGGGAAGATGGGGCCAATGCGGGCCTCCTACAAATTGTATATGCCCAAATTGCGGGAATGTTGTTCCACACGAACGAGGAGTTCCCTGTTTTCAGAGACAATGCCCAAAATGTGGCTCTTTTATGGCCAGACAGTTTCTTGATATCGAATAACCAGGGCAGTAGAGGTGAAAGGTGGAAAACAAGAGCAGTCATATCGAACTTCTCAAAAGGGGTCAAAGGGTAGCTATAACTGCAACAACTGCCATATTCCTCCTGGCAGTTTCAAAATTTATTGTCGGCTACCTCTTTGACTCCAGAATTCTTATTGCCGATGCCTTTCACAGCGGTGTAGACGTTCTTGCAATCTTTGCTTCATGGTTTGGTCTCTGGCTTGCTTCTCGTGCGAGAAGTGCAACCTTTCCCTATGGCCTGTATAAAGCCGAAACATTTATAACTCTCTTAATAGGCGTTTTGATTACATTAGCAGGCATTGAAAATGTGATTGAAGGATATAGAAAGTTTTTCGTACTTTCCACAAGCCAGGCGTTTCCAACTTTGCCCGTTATAATCAGCATAATATCAGTATTCGTCTCTTTCTTTGTCGCAAGGATGGAGAATAAAGTAGGTAAGCAGATAAATTCCGGAGCACTTATGGCCAATGCCTCAGAGGCCTTTCTTGATATCGGCGTTTCCATGGTAGTATTTGCGGGCATAATCCTGTCCCACTTAAAAATCCCTTATGTGGAGGGTTCTATCATTATATTTATTGCCCTGCTCATATTGAGGCTTGGTTTAAAAAATATATGGACACCAATATTAATCCTTATGGACGCAAATCTTGATTTAAATCTGCAATCAGAATTAAACAAAAAGATAACCAGCGTTGAGGGCGTCAAACATGTTAAAAACATAAAAATCAGGCAATCAGGACCCTTTAAAATGGTGGAATGTAGTATAACCACCCTTCCGAATATTTCTGTTTTCAAGGCCCATGAAATTACAGAAAAAATTGAAAACCTTATAACCACAGCATATAAGGAAATTGAGTCTGTTTTTGTTCATGTCGAACCAGATCAATTAGAAACCTTATCTGTCATTATACCAGTTAAAGAAATAAATGGTTTCAGTTCAAGGGTACATGAACACTTCGGGAGAGCCCCTTATTTTATCATTCTTAAGCTAAACAATACCGAAAAGCCGGAGATAGAGGATTTTTATTATAATGAATTCCTGAGCAATAAAGACCGCATACACATTGCAGTCAAGGTTATAAAGGCGGTAATAAAACACAATCTGGATATCGTTTTTACACCTAAAATAGGAGAGATTGCATTTCACATGCTTAAAGACAATTATATAGATATTTTCAGGGTCAATGCTGGCATGACGGTTGAGGAAGTCATTAAAAGGTATAACAGTGGTGATATCGAACCTATTATCTCACCACATCCAGCAGAAGAATCTCTGGTAAAACAACAATACACTGAAAAGTTAGAGGCAAATTGGTAAAAATGCCGGTTTGCTTAGCTAAGTCTTTCATGATAAAACATACTGTTGACAAAAACGAAAAAGGAGGATATTTCAAACCCAAAAATGAAAATCATTCAGGATTTAATAAACAACATCAATTATGATGCCCCAATTATTGAGGTTACAAAAGGTATCTTCTGGACAGCAGTAATCAGCAGATATTGCGGTCTATCATCTACAATGTTTCGGGATTGTGCCGCAGACAAAAATACGACAATGTACCCTGAAAAACCATACACAGAGATGACCGCATTAGAATTGTCACAGTTCGCCCTCGCATCCGATATAGCCCGTGCATCGGTAGGTCTTGCAGCCATCAATTCACTTCTGGAACCAGACTATTCAAGGTGTACCGAAGTAAATGCCTCTGATATTCTGCTGGAATATGGAAAAAACAAGAATGTCTCTGTAATAGGCCACTTTCCTTTTACAGATGATTTGAAAAAAACAACAAAGAACCTTTGGGTGATCGAAAAATGGCAAAGACCCGGAGATTACCCCGAAGTTGACGCACAAAAATTTTTGCCCATATCTGATATTGTTGCAATATCGAGCACAACCCTTATCAATCACACCCTCACTGATCTGTTAAAGCTATGTCCCGACGCAGCTATCAAAATGCTCCTTGGCCCCACAACCCCTTTTTCTGAAGTGCTTTTTGAGCACGGTATTGACATAGTATCTGGAAGCAGGGTGCTTGATAAAGAAAAGGCGCTTAAACACATCAGAGAGGGCGCCAACTTCAGGCAGTTGAAAAGAACAGGGGCAATCAAGTTACTCACAATGATCGGGGAACGGCTCTCATCAAAGGGGGTAGTTCCACATGGAGAATAAATTCAAGTACATATACGGGCCAGTGCCCTCCTGGAGGCTTGGAAGCTCTCTTGGAATCGATCTTTTATCACAGAAAGATAAGATATGCAGCTTCGATTGTGTATACTGTCAACTTGGGGCAACAAAGGTATTTACCGAAACAAGACACCAGTATGTTTCTGAAAACAACATCATCAAGGAACTGGAAGGATTACCAGATGGCATACCGATTGACTATATAACACTATCAGGCAGAGGAGAACCAACACTCGCTGCCAATCTTGGCAGCGTTATAAAATCTATACGAAGAAACAGGACAGAGCCAATCGCAGTAATAACCAATTCGTCTTTGATACACAGGGTTGATGTCAGGGAAGAGCTATCACATGCCGATTTGGTTATCGCAAAGCTCGACGCCCCCAAGCAGGACATCTTTGAGATTATTAATAAACCTCTCGAAACACAGCTTAACACTATTGTTAAAGGAATTAAGGAATTTAAAAAAGGATTTAAAGGTAAACTCGCCATACAGATCATGTTTACTGATGATAACATCGGTTGTGCGGCGGATATTGCCAATACTGTAAAAGAGATCATGCCCGACGAGGTGCAGCTTAACACCCCGCTTAGACCATGCAGCATTGTGCCAATATCAGAAGAAAAGATGCTCGAAGCAAAGACCTTTTTTACCGGTCTTAATATTATTTCCATCTATGAAAGCAATAAAAAAGATGTTAAACCCATTAGCGACATAGACACGCTGAAAAGGCGCGGCAAAGAATAATAAAAACAAGGTATAAAAATCGTAAAACTATATTTTAAAACTATAAGCAGGGTTCGAGATAGCTTATGTCGATTGACCTAAAAACGCATGGAGGCAACATTGTATGAATTAAAATTCAACATTGAAAAATGTCTTGACTGCCCGTCTCAAGCTTGCCTTACAAAGTGCCAATATATGAATATTGACAGCAAAACAGCAAAAAATGAGATTATCAAGATTGCCCAAGGCGAAGATTCATTCGTACTTCACAATTGCGTGACATGCTATGCCTGCGAAGAATATTGTCCGATGGGCAATCACCCCTTTTATCTTATCGTAGAACGTCAGGAAGCGCTTGATTGCGCTCCGGTACCAAGACCATTGATAAAAAGGGCTATAAAGCTTGGCATACCATTCAGGGGCGAGCCTGAAATAAAACCCATAGATGGTCCGGCGCTAAATATGGGCGCCTTTTCTGAACTTATGCCACTCATACAGGGGAAACTTTTCGAGAATATACCCGTAATATCAACGGATGCACGCAAGATGTTTCACTATTTCTGCCAACTCATGTATCTCCATTATGCCAAAAGTTCAGTCATCAAAGAACGATTGCCAGGAATCATAAATACCATTGCAAGACATAAACCAACTCAACTGATATGTTTTCACGATGAATGCTACGGCACGTATGCGTCTTATTGTCCGGCGGTTGGTATCGATGTCCCCTTTGAACCAGTACACTTTTATGAATTCTTGTTTGAACGCCTCATGGAACTAAAGGCATTAATAAAACCAATGAATTTGAAAGTTGCATACCAGAGGCCGTGTTCATCACGGTTGTCGCCTGACAAACACCTGTTTGTCAATCGCATATTTGAGCTCATCGGTGTGGAGATCGTAAAAAGAACATACTCCGATGAAAATGCCTTATGCTGTGCCGGCACAATTCAAGGGCAAAGAGTTGAAGGAAGCCGTAAGCGAGCAAGAGAACTACAGCGGAAAAACATCGAGGACATGAAAAAGGCAGGCGCACAGATATGCGTATTTAACTGCCCGGCATGTTTCCAGACGCTGGGACGTGTTGTTTCAGAAAACGGCATCAAACCCATTCATATGAGTGGCCTCTGCCGTCTTGCGATTGGCGAGAAACCAACGGGCTGGAGATAGACATGGATAATATATTACGATCACTTGCAGATATCGTTGATGAAACTCATGTTTCAAACCGTCAGGAAGAATTATTTATCTATTCTTTTGATCTGGGAACAGCAGAGCCCCGACGACCCGACTATGTTGTGTCTCCTGAATCAGTAGAACAGATTCAAGCGATATTGCGCCTCGCCAACCGGAACAAAATACCTGTAGTACCTTTAGGCGGCGGATTGTCTCTTGCCGGCCTTGCTGTCCCACTCAAGGGAGGCATTTTAATTGATCTGAAGCGCATGGATCGTATAATCGAAGTAAACGAAAAATCACGCTATGCGGTGCTCGAATGCGGCGTCTCTCAGGCACAACTTACATCATACCTTGAAAAACACCATCCACAACTTACACACTCAGAACCAGGTGCGCCCCCCACAGCTACAATTGCAGGAAATTTGATGATTCACGGTCAGGGCGATCTTGCCCAACCTTATGGTTTCAATTCTGACCTGATAAATGGTCTGGAAGTTGTTCTTCCAACCGGAGAAATATGTCGTCTTGGCTCATGTGCCGTTGGTTCCGAATGGTTCACAAATCACCCACTGCCGGATATTAATGTCTTTCTTGGTTGGTACGGCACAACAGGGATTATTACGAAACTGTCCATGAGGCTTTTCCCTGCAAAGCGCATACGTGGGACAGGTCAATTCGTCGTTGATAATGAAGAACTTGTCCCCGAAATCTTATTCAAACTGACCCATACACAGATGGCAGAAGATATAATCGCATACAGCAGGGCAATCCCTCCTTTTTCCGATGGGTTACAGCATATCACAGTGAATATCGCAGCAGACACCGAAAAAGAACTTGAATGGAAACAGGAAATACTATGGGATGATACGCTGGGCGAATATATCAGAAACGGTGACGGGGCATACCTTGGATTTACAATGGGATTAGAAAGACCGCAGATATCAAAGACATCTGATTACAAAAAAGGTGGGGGTTTCGAGTATGTCGGCAGTATCATGCCGATAGAAAAATATCCGGATTGTTACAAAATAGGCAGAAAAATATCGGAAAAACACAATATACCTTATACCGTAACCGGTCGTTGCGTCGGCGTAGGCCACTCTATGATGTTTGCATGGACGTATGCTTTCAACAGGGCAGAGCCCGATACAATCAGACATGCAAAAGAGGCATTGCATGAAACAGATGACATCGTCGTTGAATTGGGCGGGGTTATCTGGAAACCCGGTATTTACGGGCAAAAACTGATTATGGAAAGGCTTGACCCTGCAACAAGGGAACTGATGAAAAAGATAAAAAAACTCCTTGACCCCAACGGCATCATGAATCCTGGTAACTGGGATGTGAAATAATGACAATGGCAGAATTTCCATACAAAGACCTCATACATCGTTGTTTCCGTTGTGGATATTGCAAATTTCCTGCAAACTGGATGGATGTTAACAACTGTCCGCCATATGCCCGTTTTCGCATGGAAACCTTTTCTTGCGGAGGAAGATTATGGCTGACCAGAGCATGGCTGAACACCCAGATCGAATGGAGTGAGCACCTTGCAGAAATATTATATTCCTGCACCACATGCAGAAACTGCGAAATAAAATGTCCTCTCCGCTTCAATGTGGACATAGTAAATATGGTTGTAGCAGCCCGCTCAGAAATGGTCGAATCAGGAAGGCTGCCTTCCGCTGTAAAATTATTTCTTGAAAACGTCGAACTTCAGGGAAACCCATACGGTTCAAGCAGAACAAAAAGAGACGCTTGGGTCAAAGGGTGTGAGGTCGATTATTTCAAAGGGCAAGAATACCTTTTGTATGTGGGGTGCACCGCATCTTATGATACAAGGGCTCAAAAATCCATTATTGCTTTGACAAAACTATTTCAGAAGTTCGGTATTTCGTTCGGTATCCTCGGGGTTCAGGAAAACTGCGACGGGAATGAAGTCCACAAACTCGGAGAGGAAGGCCTTTTTGAAACGCTCGCTGAAAAAAACATCGCTTTGTTTAAAAAACTCGGCGTTAGTAAAATAATCACCTTTTCGCCCCATGCCTTCAATATATTCAAAAACCATTATCCTCAGTATGGAGGAAATTTCAATGTTTTCCATTATACACAGATACTGGTAGACCTGATAAAAAATAAAAATATTATTCCCGACAGTAGATTGCAAGCAAAGATCTGCTTTCACGACCCATGCTATCTCGGCAGATGGAACAACGAATACGAGGCGCCGAGGGAAATTATCAAAAACATCCCAGGCGTTGAACTCGTAGAAATGGAAAAGAATAGAGAAAGCGCACTGTGTTGTGGCGGTGGTGCGGGCAATTTTCAGATCGATCTACTCGGCGGAAGCAAAGACAGTCCATCGAGACGCAGGGTCAGGGAGGCTAAAGCATCCGGGGCAAATGTCCTGGCAGTAGCCTGCCCTAAATGTCTTGTCATGCTCGAAGACGCAATAAAATCTGAAGAATTGGAACATACTCTTGAGGTAAAGGATATATCCGAAATATTAGCCGAATCGTGCAATGTAGACTAAATACCATAATGAAGGTGAATATATTGAAAAGGTTTTTTATGATCAGTCTTGTTTTGGTTTTCATGTTGTCGTGTTTGCCTGTTCAAGCCTATGCAGGTGAAAAACTGATGTTGTTTTGCGGAGCTGCACTCAAGCGTCCTATGGATGAAATAGTCATGGTTTTTGAAAAAACCACAGACATTAAAGTAGATGTAGTGTACGGTGCTGTCGGGACGCTTCTTGCTCAGATGGAATTTATCAAAAGAGGAATTTATACAATTATGTTGACAGTACCGGGCGTTTTTGAGAAACTGACCGATTGAATGTAACTGGATTTTATGGAATGTTCCATGTATGTATGGCCTGACTGTATAGACTGTATCAAAGACATGTCGCTCAAGGTTGTCCAGAATCTTCCGGCAGATAAAGAGAAGATTAAATACTTTTCGGAGAAACTCCATAGTCATCTCGCGTTGGACGAGAAGGATTGGAACTCCATGACACCCCCCGAACTGATCAGGAATATATGGTACTCTATCAAGAATATCTTTGGCGTGGCAGATCCCCTGAAAGACGTCAAAAAGAGGCAAAACGAGCTTGCTCTCCAATTATACCCGACTCTTCGCGAAAAAACCCTTGAGAGCGCCGATCCCCTCACGTCGGCCCTGCGATTTTCCATCGCCGGCAATGCCCTCGACATCATGATCGGACCGATAAAGAAACCACAGGAAAAGATGCTGGCGGAATTGGAAAAGATCCCCCTCCAGACCGGTCCTGTTGAAAGACTGAAAGAAAGGTTGGAGGATTCGACTAAAATCCTCTATCTTGGTGACAATTGCGGCGAAATAGTACTGGACAAACTCTTCATCGAGACGATAAAAGAATACTATAACCCACGGATAACATTCATGACGAGAACCATTCCCGTTTTAAATGACGCGACAAAAGAAGACGCCCTTTTCGTCGGCATGGACAAGGTTGTCCCCATCGTGGAAAACGGCATCGCCGAACCCCTGCCCGGGACTCTGCCTGGCAAGCTCTCTGTCGAGGCGAACAGACTCTTCACGTCTTCCGACCTCATCATCGCGAAGGGTGGAGGCAACTATGACACCCTCGAATCAGAAGAGGGGGTAAAGGAAAAGACGGTCTTCCTCTTCCAGGCCAAATGCAGGCCTTATTGCGCAATCCACAATACCCCCCTTAATAGCCTCATTGTCTTTCACGGTTAGACCCCGGTCTTTCCATGGCGCCTCGTATTTTAACAAGGGCCTTGGCAAATTCCGCGTCGTTTATGTGAAAAGGGAGCAGGTGGAGCCCAACCCCCTGGGGGAGTTCCCTCTTTGTGACCCCAACAAAGATATCCACCGCGGCATGGTCATAAAAGATGCCGCCTTTCACATCCCAGACGGAAAAACCCTTTAGCGGCACTGCCACAGATACAGGACCTTTTGCCTCCCTGCAGTATCGGGCAACCCTCTCCGCAATAAATTCGACTTCTCTTTTTTTCGTTCGGATCGTTGTAATAGCCGCGTTATGAACGTGATAAGTTCTTCCGGGGAAACGCTCCTTTGCTGTCGCCAAAGGACCCGCAACGAGAAAATCGATATTGCCTGGCACGAGAATAGTGGCCACACCTTTTTGTAAGGCCGCGAGCCCCCGTTTTGGGCCGGCATCATAATCACCACCGAAAAAATGGTCCACCAATTCGTGGAGGGACAGGTCAATGACGGTTTCCACATCTCCCTCGTGGATAAGCTCCTCCATTGCCTCTCCGCCGGAACCAACAGTGTGGAATACAATGACCTCCCTTCCCTCATCCTCAAGGGCCTTTTTCATGGTCTGCATACATCTTTCTGTAGTGCCCAACGTTGAAATAAGGACACGCGGTTTTGACGGAGCAGGAAAGGTGATGGAATCCCTCACCATGCCCGCCACGGCAAGGGCGCCGTTGCGGAGGACCTTTTCCGTTATGGAGTTGATCCCTGAGAGGTCGCATACCGAGTGGAGCATGAGGATATCCTTTGTCCCCACAAAGGGCCTCGTATCCCTGGAGGCCATGGTGGAGATCATCACCTTGGGAAAACCTATGGGGAACGCCCGCATTACACCTGTGCCCAGGGTAGAACCCATGGAACCGCCGAGTCCGATTATACCTCTTATTTTTCCTTGCTGGTAAAGTTTGAGGGCATGGGCCGTCGCCCCCTTTATCATGACCGCAAGAGATTCCCCCTCGCTGCCAAGACCCCGCACACCCTCCAGGGTCATCCCCCCTGCCTGGGCAACCTCTTCCCTGCCTATCGTCGCGGGAAAGGACGATTCACCCATTATGCCCGCGTCGATGAGAACAAACGGCATATCCACCTCTCGCAGACATTCCATTATATAGGCAGTCTCCCTGCCCTTCGTATCCATAGCAGCAACAATAAGGACCGCGCCTGAGTCTTTCACGATTCACCCCCCTTTTTTTCTTTATTTTTACGATTAACACACGACAGATATTTTTACAAGAAAAAATAGGTTTTTAAGTGTCCAACACCAGGCAAGAATACCGGAGGTCATTTGATAAAAGGCAGGAGGTCATCCGGTTTGTCGAGGAGTCTCAGGAATGACCAGGCTGCCGGAGAGAGATTACGCCGGTTGAGATAGGCAATCCCAAACTCAAGGACAGGCGCCCCTTCAAGTATTTTGACTTCCCGAAGAGAGCTCTCGGCGAATTCATCCGTTGAATACTTTTCCAGGAAGGTAACGCCCTCGTCCTGACGGACAAGTTCCTTGATGAAATCCCTGCTCGCCGACTCCACGCTGACCGTAGGCAACACATCATATTTCTTGAGAAAATCATAAATAACCTCTCTGAGCGCCGAACCTTCACTCATCATAATAAGGGGCACCTCTGACACCTCAGAGATGGAAATACTGCCTGAAGGGAAAAAAACGCTTTCCTGGGCGGTGACCAGGACAACCTCTACCTTACCGATAACCCGTATCTTTAACCTTTTGTCATTAGCCACGTTACGGATAAGGGCAAGCTCATTCTTATGGTCGATGATGCTCTTCACCATTTTCGCGTTGGAACCCTGGTCCAGAACGATCTTGATCCCGGGGTAAACATCCTTGAAAGCGCCTATAAGACTCGGCATAAAATATTTGGCATGCATCTGCGGACACCCTATCTTCAATTCTCCCGTCTTGCCCGTTGATATATCCTTAAAGAAGTTTTCCATCTCGTTAATCTCACAGAATACCCTCTCCGCCTTTTTATAGACCGTTTTACCTATATCGGTGAGACGGACCGAGTTGCCCTCCCGAAAGAGGAGTCTTATATTCAAAGTCTTTTCCAGTTGTTTCACTTGCATGGTTATCGCCGGCGGTGTAACCATCAATTCCCGGGCCGCCTTCGTGATGCTACCTGTCCGGGCCGCGGTGTAGAAGGCCCTCAATTGGTTCATGTTAAGGATCATGTCGCCCCCATCAGTATTAAGAATATCTTAATTGTAATTAAAACTATTTGCTTTGACTTGTCAAACATTTCTATTTAAGATTAACCCATGATATCAATAGATGTTCTCCAAAAACTGGATTAGGACAAATCGGTTAATCCGAAATAAATTTTAAGAGGGTAGAAGAATGAAAAAAACATCAAACAGCGTTGGAAGTATGAACAATGAGACAGAATTGTCCGCCCCCGTGGAAGTATCTTCAGAGCAACCCATGATGGGCTTCGCCGCCTCTGCCGGCACTGCCGAGGGAATCGCCATTGTTCTTGACGAAAATGGCGATCTGTCTGCTTTATCCGGTATCAAGAAAGACTCCATCCTGGTTTGCAAGACCATGTCTCGAAGCCTGCTTGTGGTCATCCCCAAACTGAAAGGCATAGTAGCGGAAGTGGGCGGCGTTTTCGCAGTGGCATCGGGGGCAGCCAGGTGGTTCAAGGTCCCCGCCGTTGTGGGAGTCGATGGGATCACAAAGAAGATCAAAGATGGTGACTTCATCCGCATCAACGGAGATACTGGCACCGTCGAGATAATACCCGAAACAGCCTTGGCATCTGCCGTTTAAACGGACCCCATAAACACTTTTTTGGGCAGTCCTCCCTCCCGTGGAGGCTGCCCCCCCTTTTTTTCTACCTAAAAAAATAGCAAGCAAAGACAACACTCCATTTCCCCGCCCCTTATCCTCTTTTTCCCCTACCCTTTTCAGGGTCAGGGAGGCACTAAATCAGTTATGTCCCAATTATAATAACCCGCTGTGTCAATTATCATTAAAACTAATCCACTATTTTCACCAATTTTAGTCCACCCATTGTTTTCATAAACCTTTACCTTATAACTCTTCCATGAACCTGGAAACAATATCTCAATCAATTCCAAAGCGTTTCAAGTACAGACTCGGGATCTTCAAACCGTTATGCCCCCTTTTTCGCTTGACATTATGTATCCCGTGGGATACATTATATACTAATGATCAAGATTAAACAGACCGAAGCGTATGAGAAATGGTTTGACAGTCTTTCTGATGGCAGAGCGAAGGCAAGAATAGATGTTAGAATACGCCGTCTGTCTCTTGGCAATCCAGGCAAAACAAGACCAGTAGGCGAAGGGATTATGGAACTCAAAATAGATTACGGCCCGGGATACCGTGTTTATTATGTGAGCAAAGGCAAAACCGTTGTCATGCTCCTTGCCGGAGGGGATAAGAAAACGCAGAATAAAGACATAGCCATAGCAAAGATGCTGGCCAAAGAGATTCAAGAGGAGGGATAAGTTATGAAAACAAGACCATGGGATGTTGTGGACCATCTGAAAACCGAAGAAGATATGGTGAACTACCTTGAAGCGGCTTTTGAAGACGGCGATCCCTCTCTCATACAGGCTGCCATAGGCGATATAGCAAGAGCGAGAGGCATGACAGACATTGCCCGAAACGCCGGCCTCGGTCGGGAAAGCCTGTACAAATCTTTGAATCCCAGTGGTAACCCCTCCTTTGCCACAGTCCTAAAGGTAATAAAGGCGCTTGGTCTTTCATTGCGGTTGCAAAAACAAACATAGGTATTCTTATATTTACATGATGTAGATGCTGGCTCGTTTTTCCATATCAATTCGATACAAAAGCCAAACCTTATTGAATGCTTGTCGGATTTGTTAGCTGTTATATAATCCAATCTATTCGAACACTGATTCCGATTTTATCCGAACGGCCTTTTTATGATCCTTTTCCTGCTATCTTTACTTTACAAAAGTGTTCGACCTAAGTCAAGGTTGAGTATATTTTTCTCATTCTTCACCTTTCAGTTTTTTAGCCAACCCTCTGTCTTTTCCAACCTTCTATCTTTCTCTGCGGACTCTGCGAGAGACAAAAAAGCATTTAGGATTTAGGAATTAGGAATTAGGATTGAAAACATAAAGCCTCAACTGCCTTAGTCTTGTAGAGTGTGTAGAATTTTTTCACTGCGCTTTTCTCCACCAACTATAAACTATAAACCGCCTTATAGCCCTGAAGTTCTGTAAAGCATAACTTTTTGATCGTCGCTGATTCCACCTATGATTACAGTACTTTACAAATGCCGGAGCTCCGGCATTTGTTTGCTGCAACAGATAATGTAAGTGGCTGTGCCACCTTTTTTCAAAAGGTTCTCTTATTGCAGCATCAAGGGAAAGGGTAATGGTAGTATCAACAGAACATGTGAGGATGGCATCAACAGAGATATTTTAGTAAGAAGAACATCTGACAGGAGGCAAACAACTCCTCCTGTCAGATTATTGTGCAATGGTTAGGATATTGTGAGAAAGGATAGTCAGATTAATGTGAGAGGTGACACCATCATTGCAAGTCAGTTCCCGGTAGATACATGGCAAGACATCATAGGAGATCCGACTCTTGCAGATGCAATATGCGACAGGATAGTCCATAATGCCCATAAGATCACATTAAAAGAAGGAGAAGATTCTATGAGAAAAATATATTCAACCTTGACTTAGATCGAACGCTTTTGTAAAGTAAAAACGGTAGGGAAAGAATCATAAAAAGGCCGTTCGGATAAAATCGGGTTTAGTGTTCGAATAGATTGGATTATATAAACAATAACAATGAGGTTATTGATGCAGATCGAACCGGTAAAAAAGTATTCCGTACCTTATTTCAACTTCCACATAGTACAATTTTGGAAAAGTTTCATTAAAAGAGGTCCTTGGAGGCAAAGCCTTTACGGTCTTCTGCACTTGCGAGCACCAGGTGGAAACTTTCCCCGTGTCAATAAAATCATGTCTAAATCCGGCCACATTCTTTATCATATTTTAACCTATTTATTTGTGAAAGCAATATTCTTTAAAGGGGGATTAATTATATGAAGGTAACACACATTCCCTGTGGTCCGGCAACAAACGAGAGCGAGATAAAGGCTTTTGAACATTTGAATACAAGATTGCAGTCGACAGCAGGTGATGGTGAATGGATTCTTCTCACAAATCTGGCCTTTTCTGTGAACCATCAACTTCAGTCAGACGAAATTGATATTGTCGTCATCGGGCCACCAGGCGTGAGGGTACTTGAAGTAAAACATTGGGCTACTACGTGGATGGAATCAAAGCTGCAGACAATTGAAATAGAGGCCGACAAAATCACCGGCAAGGCAAGGAAGATCGGCACCACGCTTAGAAAAACCTTTATCAATCTTCCTATTGTGGATAGCGTTTTTCTTCTGACTCGAGAATCGTCGGTTTCAAAACGTTTTGCAGAAAAAAAAGTGCGAGGTGTAGGATTTTATACTTTAAAAGACTGGGAAAATGTTGTCCTATTGAACAGTCCAGCAGTTTTGTCCAATTCCGATATCCATCGACTGGCTCGTATCCTGATGCCTCAAAGCGTTGTTGCTATTGATGGCTCGATTAGAAGATTTGCTGGTTATGTCAACCTTGTGCTACTTACCCCGCCTGAAGAGAGATTCCACAGGATATATAAGGGCATTCATTCGGTGCGTCAGGATCATGTTGTTCTCCACTTGTACGATCTCTCTGCCACTGACGACAAGATTGCCGAAAAGAAAGCTCGAAGGGAATTTGATGCACTCCGGATAATGCAGCAGTTTTCTTGGGCACCACGAATTTTGGACTCTTTTCAGGAAGCTCCTACCTATCCTGGTGAACTGTTTTTTTTCACCATTGTTGACCCAGCCGTGCCCTTGCTTACCGAACGAGTTGCAGATAAATCGTGGAATTCTATGGAACGGATTGATTTTGCGCGTAAAGCACTCAACGCCCTTGCACAAATGCATCAAGCTGGAACTGAAGATTTCCCAATAATTCATCGTAATATTTCAGCCCAAACAATTCTTGTAAAATATGACAATACACCAATGTTTACTGGCTTTCATTTGGCGAAGATTCCTTCAGATGTGAGCGTTGCTTCAATACCGTTAACCTTTGGTCCAAGTTATGAATTAATCTCTCCAGAAGTACACGATCATGGCCTGGGAGCAGCCGATAGCAGATCTGATATCTATTCTTTGTGCGCATCCCTTTCATTTCTATTTGAAGGAAGAGAAGATAATGACTCAACACGAGCCCTAACTATCTTGCAGAGTGGTAAAGCGCAGCTCCCGGAACAACGCCATTCTTTAGATGACTTGTCTCGTGCGTTTTCTGACTTGCTTGGTGAATCTCAACCTGTACCTGTTTTACCAGCAGCTCGTTTTTGGAGTGAGGAACAAATGGTAAGATTCCGAGACCATGACTATCGGATTTTGACCCGTTTAGGGTCTGGCGGTGTCGGGATAACTTTTAAGGTTGTGGAAACTGCAAAAACAGGTGAGGAACTGGGAACTTATGTGGCCAAGGTAGTACATACAAGTAATGTTGGTCAAAGAGTTTTGCGAGCTTATAACCTGGCACGATCCCATCTTGGCCGACATGCATGTCTCTCGGCCATTTACGAGGTATCGAAAGAATGGCATGAAAACGACTTTGTTGCCCTCTTGACGTGGATTGAAGGTTCCCCATTGTCAGAGTTCATGGGTGTCCTCCCTCTGCTTGCTGATGACCTGCAGGAGAAGAATACGGAAGCATTGGCCCTCCGGTGGCTTCTGAATATCTGCGATGCTCTCGATACATTGCACAGAAGCGGGCTTATTCACGGGGACATTAGTCTGCGTAATATCATTGTTTCTGGTGGGGAGGTAGTGCTTACCGACTACGATTTTGTAACCAAAATCGGAGAGTCTATTGAATCTCCAGGGACTATTCTTTACTGCTCTCCTGCATACAAAGACAGAAGTGGTGCTCATCCTTCAGATGATTTTTATGCATTAGCCGCCTGCTTTTTTCACATAATTTTCGAAAAAGAGCCTTTTCAATATAGGGGTGAAGTTGCCAAGGAGCGCGGACTCAATCTGGAAGGGATCAATCGGACAGAATACCCTGTGCTTTTGTCGTTCCTGGAGAAAGCCACAAACCCAGATCCAGAACAGCGTTTTCAGGATGCAAAAGAAGCTTTTGCAGTCCTCAGGGGGGAATTAGCACAAAAGATCCAGGGAAAAGATATTGCCTCAATCACTGAATATCGGGAAGAGCAAGTTGAATGGCTTCTCTCGTTACTCCAATCTTACCCTGGGTCCCGCTGGGGGAACAAAGAAACACGCGGTCTTGATACTCCATTTGCCGCACAGACATATGTAGAGACAGGATTGGAGGAAGAACTTTTGAGGGCTATTCTGGATCGCCGGACGCGACTTCTTATTCTGTGTGGCAACGCAGGAGATGGCAAAACAGCATTATTACAGTATCTTGCCGCGAAACTTGGTTTTGGAGAGCATAAATCTGAGGAGCGCATTCTTGAGCATCGTCTCGATAATGGGCTCACTGTCCGCATGAATCTCGATGGTTCGGCAGCATGGAAGGGCCGTTCTGCTGACGATATTCTCGATGAATTCCTTGCCCCTTTTAAGCTTGGCAAGCCCTCAGAAGATATTGCACACTTGCTTGCTATTAACGATGGTCGGCTTCTCGAATGGATTGAATCTGTGGAGTTACGCGCGGATGACAATTACGACTTACTTACGGATGAGCTTGATGGGTTGTTGCAGGGAGGCGATGAAGCCTTAGATTCGCATATCCGTTTTATAAATTTGAATGGGCGTTCTCTTGTTGGTGGAGTTACAGACGAAGGCAACGAGATCCAAGCATATTTTCTTGAAAAACTGATTGATCGTTTATATGGAGGTGATAACGCTTACCAAATCTGGAAACCGTGTGTTTCTTGCTCGGCCAATTCATACTGCGAGGTTTTTCGTGCTTTAAAAATATTTGGCCCAGACAATATACCATTAAGAGCTTCAGATGAAGTTCGTGACCGTGCACGCAGCCGTCTTTTTGAAGCGCTTCAGGCGGTTCATCTCCGCGGTGAAGTGCACATTACTGCCCGTGAACTCCGAGCAGCTCTTGTATTTATTCTTTTTGGCCTTTACTCGTGCTCAGACTATCATAATCCTCTTGACACAAAACCAACCACATACTGGGATCGTTCATTTGGCCCGTTGGTCTCGGGTCGCCAGGGAGAGGTATTGAAAGAGCTGATCCGTTTCGATCCTGGCTTGGAGGCTCATCCACAAATCGATCGCTATCTTTTAAGCCAGCCGATATTTGAAAGCAATAAGACAGCCCCCTACTATGGACCTCCGTTGGATTCAGCCAGGCGCCGCGCTTACTTTGAATGGACAGAAGCTCATCTGTATGAAATAGCAAAAGATAAAGACTCTTTAGGACTTGCGCGTGGCCGTAATATTAGTCTCTTTAGAGACCTTGCTCTTGATGGTTTAGAGAAGAAAACAGAAAAATTTACAGAACTTAAGAACAAGCTTTGTCAGGGTATTTCACGTCTTGTCGACCTGCCTCCGATGGCTATTGACCGTCCCGGCGTTGCTCCGCTCCGAATCATACCTCGTACGCCCACAGAAACAGCTTTCTGGGTTGAAAAACCTCTTTCGGCCTTCCAGCTCGAGGCTGAACTGCCTCACAAAGCTGTTGGAATTGACCGTTTGCACCGCCAGGCCTGGTTAATATATACGTACCGCGACGGACATAAAGACCGTTTACGACTCGGTGCTGAATTATTCCATCTTCTCCTTGAACTCAGCGAAGGTTATCAGTTGGGGGACATTTCAAATGACGACACCTTCGCACATCTTTCTATTTTTATAAGCCGTCTTGCACGTGAAGATGAACGGGAGATGCTCGTGTGGAACCCAATGCAGGACGAGATGATTTTCGGAATAGCGACTCAATTCGAATCTCAAGGTGGTGTACTGATACAAAAACTTGTACTAAACCCGTTAAGCAAGGGGGACCAGAGATGAGCAGAGAAATTGTGGAAAACGTCCTTGGACGGGAAATGACTCGTGAAATATGGACCGGCAACTATGAAAAAGTACTACCTATTTCGGTGCAGGAGTTTGACCTTTCCGCCATTTTACCTGCTGTCTTTTATATGTTTCGCTATGGCCAGCGAAGAGGAAAAGGTAAATTCATCGATATTTTTGCTGAGAACAAAGGAACTGAGAGAGAACAGAAACGTTCAGCAACCATTCAACGTGTTGCAGATAACCTGTCACAAGATCCTGCCATGCAGGGATTTCGAGGAGAAGTTGAACAGGCTATCCTTGGTGATCTTCTTTTGAGTTTTTGCCTTGAAAATACAAAGCACGCTCTTGGAAGGGCTGAGCAGGTTCAGCGGGTAGCGCCAGCCCATTATATGTCCTCATGGGTTGATTTACCAGATAGTGTTGCTCACTTGAGATATATTCCTGAGATGATTATTGCTATGCTGGCAGATCAAAAGGGAGATGTTCTGCAACAAACTCGAGAGGATGACAGATCATGGTTTGCCGTTGGGCGTGGTTTTGAAAACAACGTCCTGCTTCAGGCATTTTGTACCGGCATGAGTATCAAAGAAGGCATTAGAGGTGGGCTGGCAGATCGAAAATCAGACAAATTTAACGAAGAGACCTTAGTCGGTATTGACCAACTTCTTATGATTCGCCTTGCCCAACAACTTGGCGGAGCTCCCGATAAACTGCGTGCGGGTGGTGGTGATCGTATTTCAAACCAGAGACCTATTGCTGAGCAAGCGGCACACCACTTCTCTGAGGACATCCGTCGCTTTGTGAGGACCTATGCTGGCGTTATACCTCGTCAGACCTTTGTAATAATGCTGGAGTCGTGCATTGCTGTGGGGCTGACAACTATTTTTAACAGCACGATTGATGTGATGCTTGAATGGGTGGATACCGGTGTAATTCGTAGAAAGGGTGATCAAGTACCTGTTCGATTATTCGTAGATGCCTCAAACGGCATGGATACACGGCTTCGGTCACTTGCACAATTATCATTTGACGACTATATGAGACGAGTGCAACGATTTCCTGTAATATTAATGGGTGCGAGGCTCTTGGACTGGGGTGCGCGATTTAACCATAATCTTAGAAATAGTGCCAAAAACACAACCCCTTATGCCACTGAGTGGCTGAATCTTTTGGGTGACATACTTCACGAAAGGCATAACGAATCAAGGGCAATACTATATGATTTTGAGAATAAAAGCGCTGTTCTGGCAGGAAAATTGAAAGGTGAAGCGCCAGAAATTGCAGAGATTCTTGAAAATTACACTGGATACGCAAGTCCTGTGTGGCGCTTGGCAGAGGCATTAACGTTATTACGAGGAAGACACAATACGCACGAAAAAATGCTTATGTGCATGGATTCCTCCCTCCTCATAAATAAACCTAATGGCCTCGCTTCGAAAAGAAAAGTTCAGCAGGATAGTGACGGTTTTGGCAGAAAATCGCGAGATATCCGATCCCTTGTCTTCACTGATTCTGTTCTGGACTATCTTGTTCATCTTCATTTATTAAAAAGTGGCAACCACAGGGAGACAAGACGTCTTTCTTTTAAAGAGTTTCTCCGCTTGATAAATCAGCGCTATGGTTTTTGCATTGACGAAGCGCCGCAAGGAATGATGATTTCAAATGATCTGCTCCAGTTAAATCGTGTCTTTCTTGAACGGCGATTACGTGATCTCGGATTGTTGGCGGGCGTCAACGACGCTGAGGCAATGAAACGCCTTTCGCCGAGATTTATTCTTTCCGAGGAGGAAGACCATGATACTAAATAACCTTCATGCTCAAATTTTAAGCAAAGCTTTTGAACATGTTTTAGGTGTACCCGATGTCGGATCAATGGCTTACATAAGATGTCTTACTGGTGATATTCTTGAAGCATTATCCATTATGGATGATTTTCAGCCTCAGGGCTGGAAGATAAAGTATGTATCTGACTTTATTGATGATACAAGAAGAACAATAGCGGCTGATTATGCAGTGGAAATTAGGGAATCAAAAGGGGAACCGATACTTTTACTGGTTGATACAGCACGGGCTGGGGCAGGCATGGACAGTATTTTCAGCGCAACACGAGAGGTTTGTGAGGAAGAGCTATTCTCAGAGGCTATCCGCATGGCAGCCCATGAAATTACACAAAAGCTTTCGAGAGACAATAGACTGTTTGCTGAACAGGCAATAAAAAAGGCAAGAAGGAGAGGCAAGCGCGTTGGGCTTTCGCGTTGGGCAGAATTTGATTTTATGGTGAGATGCGCCTTTGAGAGTGCGCATCCTGGAGTTTTTCTGTATCTTATTGGACTATGGCCTTTAAAACACGATGATCAAATTGATGACTTAGAAGGACTCGAAGTCTCTTTACTTTTTGTGAACCGGCTCATGGGACCTGCCTCTGTTACAGCAACGCCTGCTGCTCGTATTGAGGGGCTTCACTTGCAGAACCCAACCGATACTCAACGTCTGGAACTTGAAACATTTCTTCATACTGCAGCCACAAAACCATTGCTTACCGCCCTTACAATCTTGGCTGATAAGCCAAATCTCTGGGTAAACGCCCTGCGGGTTGAACAACCTTCATTTATACAAAACATTGAGATGATTCCCTGGAGGACGAGAGCTGGACAATATGCCAGATGGTCAGGCCTTATTAATACAAATCCTCCTCGATTTGTGCTACGGCCTGACGCTGAGAAGACAGGCCAATATTCTAAGATAGAAGTTCGTTGGAAAACACGACCGGAGATGATTAAAAAGGGTTCAGTGGAGTATCGGATTGTTGTTGTAACGGATATGGACGAAGAATTGACATCGAGAGATGTTACTCATTCTGCCAAGGATACAGAAAAATGCAAATTTACAAATGATGATTTTTCTGCTCTCGGTGAAGATGCTCTCATTCCGGCAAAGATTATTGTATCTGTCATTGGAAATGAAAACATAGTGCCGGTAGAAAGCGAAGAGTTCGTAATTTGTTTTGGTGATCCACCAGAAACTTCAAAAGGAGGGGTTGGGAAGAAAGTTCGTACCTTCAGCGAAGGTCTGATAGAATTTGCAGATCGAGACACTGTTTCTGCGGTTGCCTCTCAGGATGCAGTTTTGTCGGAAGATGCCAAAGGATATGTTGTGCTAAGAACCAAGGAAAGGGGGAAGACTTATCGTGTCTTTCGACCTCCGTTGATCCGTGAGGTCGAGCAACAATGGTCAGCAGAGAATGGAGCTATGGGCCGATGGAGGGTAAAAGTACGCGCCTCAGGACAGAGGGCTGGATCCATAGAATTTGTACCATTCGTGAAACCAGATTTCTCACCTGGGACCCTTTGGGACGGCAGTTGGAGCAGGGCAGAGAACGCAACACGTCGTATGGCTGATAGGCTTGCTATCAGTGGTGGTGTTGCACAAATGTATGACGAGCAGGGAAAAGCATTTGACTTGGTAAAAGAATATTTGCTCGCATGGGCAGCGCTCTTGGAGTCTGCACAAGATCCATCATTTGCTCTTGTAAATACCGTAGAAGTACAGACACTTTCAGGTCGAACAATAGGTCTCATTGTACTTCCGACTCATCCATTGAGATTAGCGTGGCATGTAGCATATGACAACCTGGTGTTTCATTCACGATTTGTGCAGCAGCTTGCACCCAATGATGTTAGAAAGGAACTTGGCATTCTTGATGGAGCGATGTTCCCTTCATTTTTACCGGGATTGGCTTCCGGCAGTACATTTGTTTTTGCCGACGTCCTTGGTTTTCATGCAGTAGGAATGGTCCTTGATACGGATAAAGAGCCTAAAGCGGCAATTGCTTTAATGGCAAGAGCTCTTGGTGATACCGAGACAGCCGACTCATCGCCTATGGTGGGAAAACAAAGCGCCATAGTTCTTGGTAAAGAAATACTAAAATACCTCGAATGCCACGACGGATCAAAATTGTTGCAGATCCATGGTCTCAGACCAGGGGATGGCCTGACCATAGCCAGATCTTTAGGGGAGGTTCGCAAAAATTATCGTAAAATACAGGAAACTGAAGGAGAGGACAATGAAAAAGTGTCGCCACCAGCCTTTGTGCTGGAACTTTATCCTTCAGAGGAACAACGTGGTGTAGCCGGCCGCTTTATAGCTGAGGTTGGTGAAAAGAGACGAAGCGGTGCAGGAGTCGTCACAGATGATGATTCATGGATGTTTGAATCACGGACTTTAGACGCTGGACTCAGTCTTCCAAGCCTGCGATGGGCAAGACGAGATATGGAGACTCCTGACAAACCAGCCCATTTAGCTGCTGCATTTGACACATTCGATTCCCGCGTCAAAGCACTTAATGAATCTGATTTGGCAACAAAAAGACCCTTAATGGCCTTTGGATTACTTTCTTACTTTGATCGAACTTATAAAAGTATTCCTTCCCCTATTTGGCAAAGTGCAATCCCTCAATCATCCTTCAGACCGTACCCATACGGACCGACTATTACGCATTCAGCAATTACTTCTCAGGATGGTAACACAGAAACTGGGTGCAGGAGATTCTCATGTACCAGTCCTCCGTACCGAGATTTCTCAGGATAAAGCAGATAACCTTCGCACGATTCATGCACTCTGTGATTGGGTTATAACAGTGGACCGCAATGCGGGCATAGAATACTTTGACTCACCTATAGACAACAAAGAAATTTACGATGCCTATGTCATTGATTGTGTGCCTGAACGTGAGGATTTGGGATGTCTTCAATTGATTACCTCCACCAGCAACCTCGACGAGGTACGAAACCTTCTCGATCATGCCCTTGATCAAATGGGATTAAGTCACAGCAGAAGGAATGCGGAATTTCTTCTTGAAAACCTGAAAGCCCTCAGTGGACGGTTGGCTATCAGGCTAACAGGGAATAAGTTTATTACTTCGGAATTAGTTGCTCTGGCAATCTTTAACGCTCACTGCCGTACAGCTCCAGAAAACGCAAAATCCTGGGTTTCGCTCAACCGAGGCTTTTTCATACCCATAGACGACATACAGGATATTCTCCCCCAGCTTAGCAATGACAATGAAAGAGATATACGCCCAGATCTGATTCACGTCTCTGTGGCGGGACGACGGGGGCTTTTATTTAGATTTATTGAGGTTAAATACAGAAGACATTTAAGGATGGCACAAAATCCTGGAGAATTAATACATATTCAGGAGCAAACTGCAACGCTTCGCCGTAGATGGAGTTCATGGTATCTTAATGACGATCTACCTTCAACACCCAGGTCAGTAAGGCGTGCAAAGTTAGCTCGGGTGCTACGTTTTTATGCTGATAAAGCACATCGGCACTATCTAAGCGATCCTGATTATAGGGAACTAACCCTCGAAATTGATCGTATGATTAGCACTGGTGGATCATATATGTTCGGACAAATGGAGCAGCCTGATCGTGGTTTTATTTTTTGTCCGGAGTTTGGTTTGGAGCCTCTTGAAATTTCCCCGCGAAATTGGGAAACAAGGATATTCCTATTTGGTCCGAATCTTCTTCCGGATTCTGAATTTCGGCAACAGACTATCCAAAGTGACTCAGAGGCGCTTCCGCAGATATTCTCATTAAATGGGAATAGGTTGAATGAAGGAAAAGAATCCTCCGCTATTGACGATCATTCCGAGGAAGATGCGTTGATAGTGTACCAAAATAGGGAAATGAATTATAGCTTAAATGTACCTGAAGGCAGTTCACAACAAACCTTTAGTACAGGAATTTCTTTAGGAATGGATATTCTAACGAATACAAAAGTTAATTGGGTACCCACTATCAACGGTAATCCACACTTAATGGTAGTCGGGTTGCCCGGGATGGGCAAGACCACCTGCTTAATAAACATTTGCAGGCAGATGCTAAAGAATGGAATAAAGCCAATCATATTTTCCTATCATCAGGACATTGATGCGCAGCTCGAAAGTAGCGTTGGCGCAGTTCGTTTCATTGATTTTAAAGGGCTCGGGTTCAATCCTTTGCATGTACTTGACCGTGACTCGGGGCATGGTTATCTCGACGTGGCAGGTTCATTGCGGGATATCTTTACAGCTATCTTCCCCGAACTGGGAGATGTTCAAGGCGAACGCATTCGTCAGGCGATCAAAGACAGTTTTACAGAGGTGGGTTGGGGTTGCCAAGACGCTGGCTCTGAGAACCTCAGCGAACCAGAATTTAAACGTTTCCTCGAGATTCTTCGGGCTCGCCCGAAACCGGATCGTGTCCAGCAAACACTTCTTTCCCGTCTTGAAGAACTTGCCGATTATGGGTTCTTTGATCTATCGGCCCAACAAGAAAGCCTTTGGGAGAGTGAACTCCCTGTCGTGGTCAGGGTTCATTCAACTCAGAACGATAATTTGCAGCGTGCCTTTGCATCATTAATCTTCTATGGGCTTTATAAGGACATGTTTCGAAGGGGTATACAAGTAACATTGACACACAGCGTAATATTCGATGAAGCACATCGAGCAGCAGGCATGAAACTTATCCCTACCATGGCCAAGGAGTGCCGAAAGTATGGTATTTCATTGGTTTTAGCATCGCAAGAAGCACGTGATTTCCATGTGTCTCTCTATTCAGCCATAGCAAATTATCTTGTATTAAGATTGACCGATGTTGATGCAAAAGCGTTGGTAAGAAATGTGGCCAGTTCTGATCAGGAAAGGGCTTTGATAGACAGGATAAAACAGATGGACCGTTTTAGAGCTTTATATTTTTGTGAAGGTAAAAGGAAACCTGCATTTTTAGCACTCTCATTGTAATGGATAGAAAAAGGAGGCACATGCCTATATGATTCTACAATCTTGCTTCATCAACAATAGTGATATAGCACATACCATAAATGAGCATATTCAATTTCGTGCAAATCAACCACGGCTATGGCTGAAACCTTATAACCGCTACATGCCTGAATCGACAGAATGGTGGTTTATTCCAAGCAAAGAATGGCCAGCTTATCATCATGGAAAACTTTTTATATGGAAAACACCTTCATACTCAAAAACACCTGGCCTACTTTATATTGGGTACTATATTGAGCACGGACTTGACAATGAACTTGGGAATTTAAGCGGAGTTAATAGAAAACAGGTAATGACAAACCTATGGTATTGGAAAGAATTTGTTAATCATGCAAAAAATGGCAGAATCGATGATAAAACAAGGCTGATTTCTTTGAATTCAAAATGCCATACCATTGTTTTTCTGAAAGCCTATGAATTTAACCGAATTCACGAACCTGATAAGAATCCAAATATACCTGTGGATTCGTTGGAATTTTATCTTGATCACAAACAAAATCATTTATGTGTAGAAAACCAAAGCAACAAAACATTAAAGCCTTTGAATGAATCACAAAGTATTAATGAAATTGTTGATATATTGGAAAATGATAAAAATTTCCGTTTTTTCTGGATTGATATAATGATAGGAACAACACTTTACTATTCAGACGAAGAAAAGAAAGGTGGATGGGAAGCAAGAGAAATATGGTACCAATTGTTGGAACCATGGCCCCCTTTTGTTCATTAGAAGCCTAACTATAGAAAAACGAAAGAGATTACAAATTCAGGAGGGAAAACAATGAAAGATACATTTTTGCAACATAGAATTATTGCAGATATTCTCAAGGAGGACACAACTATCTCTTATGCTGAATGGCAAAGCAGGGTATTCCGGCCGATTAAGCCCTTCTATAAAGACCTTGACAGGCTAATTATGGCAAAAACGACGGGGCTTGTCAAAGCAAACCCCTATAAATGGAACTCTCAAAGCAAACAAACAGCAAGACAATGTCTGACAAAGCAGAAATGGAATTTTTCTCATGAAAACCTCCCATATCGCCCCGATGGTGTCGCTGCTTTTGTTCAGCTAAGTGATTATGAATCCGGTGCACTACATGTAATTTTATGGGGGATGAGCTGGTGGGGTAAAAAAAAAGACTCCTTACCAATTTTAGAGCTGTTCGAAAGCACCAAGGGTGATGGCAAGTTGGTTGAATCCCCTTCCACCATCGGCTACTCCGGTACATTCCTTCGCATATTCAGCAACACGATGACAATTGAAGAAGTTTTAGCACTGAAACATGATATTAAAGACGAGATTTCTGATGATATTGCCGGAATCGTTAACAGAATGAATGACTATTTATCCAAGCCCTGATCGTGCACTATGCAATAAGGTTGAATAACGAAGGATAATTGGTGTTGGAATGTAAAAAAATCTTGATAAATAGACAACCGGGGCAAATTGTAATTCAAAAGAACAGTAATAGAAATCCATATAATATAAAGTACAGAATTTTGACTGTAAGAAAGCAGCTCAATGGCGCTCATGATCCCTCATGACATTTCTGAATTCAAAACCGAAGGCGAAGGGAGATTCTACCGATTCCTCGAAAATATTGCCACCGCACAATGACTACATTGCCTGGTACACGCCTGATATAAACGGAAAGGAACCAGATTTCATCCTCTTCTCCCGTCAGTCTGGTCTCATCATCTTCGAGGTTAAACAGGAGTTTCGGGGATAAACAGCAAAAAAAGACGTTAAACCTTTTGAAGAATGGGGCGAGATATTTGCCGATGATGTGGTAACTGCCGCCATATTGGACAGACTACTACATCACTGCTATCCCTTCTTCATTCAAGGGAAAAGCTATAGGCTAAAAGAAATGATGGGGAAAAAGAAGGAGCAATAAAAAAACATGAAAAGAATTAAAAGGTAAAGGTTTATGAAAACAATGGGTGGACTAAAATTGGTGAAAATAGTGGATTAGTTTTGATGATAATTGACAAATTGCTTACTTGCAGCCTGTTCGGCCGTCCTTTCCATGAGCCCTTTGAGTCCTTTCTGATACCTTCCCGGTCATGAGCCCTTTGGCCCCTTTGTGGTCCCTTTGCATTGCCTACTCTGAAAACAGTGGCGGGTTTGGCGGGTTCGTGGCGGGATCCAGTTCTTGCTATCCGTGGCGAGTTTGGCGGGTTCATGACCGGTTCTCCCCTTGCTTGCCAATAACCGGCTGCGCTTTGGCAATCACGTAATGTGCCGCTTGTCCGGTTCCACCCACCTTAACGAGGAAACCAATATCTGCGAGTTGCCGAAGCTCTCTTAGCGCTGTTCTCGATGATACCCCCGTTAAATCACGATATTGGGTATTGTTAATCCTCCCATGAACCTTGAGGTAAGCTACGGCTTTTTGCTGGCGCTCGTTCAGATCAAAACCGGATATAACCTCCGCTGTCAGCCAGTCCCGCCAGATCGTGGTCACGAACTGCCCGGCCCGTTCCTCGAAGTCCGGGGTCGGGAGCCCCGCCGCGCCGCAGCGGTCGATCATATCCAGCGTGCCGCTGCCGGCTTTTTCGATGTAGCGGGCCAGATATAGGGGCTCGGCGATCAACGGATTGCGCGGAATGGAGGCGTGGGGTTCCCGCAAGCGCTCCGGTGTAAGAGAAGGCGGAAGCTCACCGGGATTCCAGACCTCTTCCCGGCTTCCCCTAATTTGCTTACTTGCATCCTACTCGACCGTCCTTTCCATGAGCCCTTTGAGTCCTGTCTAATACCTTCCCGGTCATGACTATATAATCCAATCTTTTCGAACACTAAATCCGATTTTATCCGAACGGACTTTTTTTGATCCTTCCCCTGCTATCTCTACTTTACAAAAGTGTTCGACCTAAGTCAAGGTTGAGTATATTTTTCTCATTTTTCACCTTTCAGTTTTTTAACCAACCTTTTTTTTAGAAGGTTAGATGTTTGGAAGTATAGAGGTATAGCCAACCCTCTAACCTTCTTCTGTCTTCTGTCTTCTGTCTTCTGTCTCCTGTCTTCTGTCTTCTGTCTCCTGTCTTCTGTCTTCTGCCTCTAACCCTCTGTCTTTTCCAACCTTCTGTCTTTCTCTGCGGGCTCTGCGAGAGACAAAGAAGCATTTAGGATTTAGGAATTAGGAATTAGGATTGAAAACATAAAGCCTCAACTGCCTTAGTCTTGTAGAGTGTGTAGAATTTTTTCACTGCGCTTTTCTCCACCAACTATAAACTATAAACCGCC
>Ga0209718_1001325_pt1 | contig 28637 bp, 42 predicted proteins | sample AD_JPNAS1_MetaG_FD_184420 | JGI IMG/M metagenome (GOLD analysis project Ga0209718, IMG submission 184420) | Active sludge microbial communities of municipal wastewater-treating anaerobic digesters from Japan - AD_JPNAS1_MetaG (SPAdes) (version 2) | ecosystem: Engineered > Bioreactor > Anaerobic... | reverse complement strand
ACGAAGGCGAAGCCCACCACGCACTAGAGGATGCGGGCTGGTCCGTCATCACCTGGAAGGCCCGCGGCGGCTATGGAAACCAGAGTGGCAACGAAAACTGCCGCAGGGAGCGTATCTGGTTCTCACCCCATTGCCTGCAACCAGGGCTGTTCGCGCCCCTTGACTGCGCCGACGCAGTAGACCATATTCCCGAAGCCGGGGCGGGCCCGGCGGATGAAACGGAGGAAGCATGACGCAGAACGCTCCACGGATTCGACCCGGTGTCAGCCCCACAACCCGGGAGGAATATGAGGCCTACCCGGCGGTGCATTACTCGACGCTGAAGTACATGATGCAGTCGCCGCTGCACTACCGCTATGCGGCGACGCACCCGACCCCGGAAACTCCCGCTATGCTCCTCGGAAGGGCCACGCACACGGCGGTATTCGAGCCCGACCGCCTCCCGCTGGAGTACGTCGTGTGGCCGCACCGGCGGCAGGGGCGGGACTGGGATGAGTTCAAGGCGGCGGCGGAATCCGCTGGCAAGACGGTGCTCAATGGTGACGAGTATCAGACCGCGCTCGACATCCGGGACAGCGTGCGCGGCCAGTCCGTAGCAGCCGCCATGCTGCACCGGGGGCGGCCGGAGGTCATGCTCGCATGGCAGAATCAGGAGACGGGACTAGACGTGAAGGGTCGGCTGGACTGGATCGCCAGCCTCGCAGACGGCTCCGGCGCGATCATCGACCTGAAGACCACAGCTGATATCAGCCCCCGGATCTTCGCAGCGCACGCGTGGCGCCTGGGATACTATCACCAGGCGGCCATGTACCAGGAGGGCTACGCGGCGACCTCCGGCGGGACAGTGCTGCCCTGCTACATCATCGCGGTTGAGTCGAAACCGCCCCATGCCTGCACCGTCTACAGCCTCCCGGCGGAGTCTGTCGCGGCAGCATGGGATCAGTACGTCGGCTGGCTCCGCGCTGTGCTGGAGTGCCGCGCGTCAGGAGTCTGGCCCGGACCGGTGGAGGAGGCAGAACTGCCCGCCCCGTCTTGGGCCGTTTCAGATGCCGAAGTAGACTTCGGCGGAATCGGGGAGTAGTGAAGAAGCAGGACAATCCGGAGATGCATGTCGATCTCATGTTCCCGAGCATGTACCTGCGTGCGGCGGACTTCGAGGGGAAGCCCGTCACGCTCACCGTGCGGGAGGTGCACCGGGACAACCTCCGCCTCGCCAACGGCGGCAAGACCGAAAAGTATATACTGTCCCTGGTCGAAACGGACAAGATGTTCGTCCTGAACAAGACCAATGCCAAGCTGATCGCCAAGCATCTCCACGAGCCCAAAGCGATCAACTGGCCCGGCGCCAAGATAACACTGTCCCCGGAGACGTGCGAAGCGTTCGGGGAAATGGTGCCGTGCATCCGCGTCAAGGCGGCAACGCGATGAGCGAGCGGTGGGATATCTGCGTCCCCGAGAAGTCGAAGGACGGCGACCGCACCTACTGGACCAAGATCGGCGTCATGTTTCGCCGGGACAAAGGCGGGTTCGTCATCCACATGGCATACCCGCAGGCGGAGCTGTATGCTTTCGAGCCGCAGGACCAGGAACGGGGTCAGCGCCCGCGACAGGCCGCCCGACAGGAGCCGCCACGGCAGGCCTGCTACAGTGATGAGGAGCCCGAACGCACGGCAGCCGATGAACCACCAGATACTGGTGAGTACGATGATATCCCATTTTAGCGCCGTGATGATCGGCGACAGCGCCGACTGTGCGGCAGCGCATGATCGCATGGTGGCCGACGATGACGCCTATCGCCAGGACTGGGCGGAGGCGCATGGCTACCTGCCTCGGACGGAGCGGCCCCCACTCCCGCCGGCGCATCTGTGCCCGGCGCAGTACGGCTACCTCGTCCGCGGCAGCCGGGTATCGTGCCCGCACTGCAAGATCGCGGCGCCTGTGGAGGGGAGGTGATGCGTGAGCTACACCTATTTGCTGGAGCGGGGGGAGGTATCCTCGGCGGCATCCTTCTCGGACATACCTGCGTCTGTGCTGTCGAACTCGAGCCCTACTGCCGCAACGTGCTGTTGCAGCGGCAGCGTGACGGCATCCTCCCCCGCTTCCCCATCTGGGACGACGTGCGGACCTTCGACGGCAAGCCCTGGAGGGGCCGCGTCGATGTCGTCTGTGGAGGATTCCCATGCCAAGACATCAGCGCCGCAGGGAAGGGAGCTGGAATCACCGGAGAACGCTCCGGCCTGTGGTCCGAGATGGCCCGGGTCATTGGCGAGGTACGACCCCGATACGCGTTCGTGGAGAACAGCCCGATGCTCACTGTTCGGGGGCTTGGAACCGTTCTCAGAGACTTGGCCGCGATGGGGTATGATGCTCGATGGGGAATCGTTTCCGCTGCCAACGCCGGCGCACCTCATAAGCGGGAACGAATCTGGATTCTGGCTGACGCCGGTCAAGAACGAAGAACGTGCCGAGCAATACACCCTGGAAACGTCATTCCGACACTATCAATCAGGGCGCCAGACTCACCTATCGCAGAGGGCGAGAGACGAACGGATGTTCCCGACGCCGACAGTCCAGGACGCAAAGAACAACGGCGCCCCTTCGCAGATGCAACGGAATACGAAGCCGTTGAACGCGGAGATTGGTGGCGCTCTGAACCCGACGTGGGTCGAGTGGTTGATGGGTTGGCCTCTAGAGTGGACCGCCTTGCAGCCATTGGGAATGGACAAGTTCCGGCAGTGGCTGCACTCGCATGGCGGATGCTGATGCCCCTTGACGCCGGGCCTGCGATCGAGTAAGATCAGGGCATGAACAGTGAAGGTGTTCATATCAGATCGTTCGTCCGCGCCGCCGGCCTTGTTGGTGCCTTCACCACCGCAGGGTCGGCGGTTTCTATTCTGCCACGCCGCGGATGCAGACACGGCAAGGCGTGGAGGGTCCGATGAGTAAGCTACCGCGTGACGCCGTGAAGCAGTATTTCCCCTTCTACCCTTCGCAATGGCTTACCTCCCGCCGGCTCCGCGTCTGTTCGCCGGCCGCCCGTGGTGTCCTGATCGACCTCATGGCGATGGCATGGGAGGATGGAGGCAAGGTTTGCGAGGACCTGGACGTGTTGGCCGTCAGCATGGGACTGACGCCTGACGGATTGCAGGTCCTTCTGGACGAGCTCGTGAAGCGGGAACGGATCACGATCACGAACCGGAAGGGCCGACCGCTGACTATCCATGTGCCCCCCCTGGAGGCTATTTATGCAGAGGCTATCGCTTACATCGCAGCCCGGCAAGCTGACGGGAAGAGGGGGGCTGACGCACGATACAAGGGTGCCCATAGGGACCCTATAGGGTCCCTACAGGGTGCCTATCCACTGACCGGAACTGACCGGACCGGAACTGACCGGACCATACCGGAAGAGAAGGCCGAGAAGCCAGTGCGCAAGACTCCCGCTCCGCGGTTCGTCCCGCCGACCCTCGATGAAGTCCGGGTATACATCGCGGAGAAGGGCTACAGCTTCAACGCCGACGCCTTCATGGCCTACTACGAGTCGAACGGCTGGAAGGTTGGGCGGACACCCATGCGCGACTGGAGGGCGGCATGCCGTACTTGGCAGTCGCGGCAGTCGGAGGGCGGGATATCTGTTTCCCGCTACCAGCCCCGCCGCGCCTCCCAGGCGGTCACTACCGACGGCCCCGGCAGCACCCTCGAAGGCGTGCTGAAGATCGTGGAGGGATAGCATGGAGCGGATCGGCGCACGATACAAGCACTGCACGTTGGACAGCTTCGACGCGGCCGACAACCCGCTGGCCCTGGAGGCCGCCCGGGCGCTGGCCGACGGATCGCTGGAGATGCTGTTGCTCTTCGGCGGGGCGGGCCGGGGGAAGACTCATCTTCTCATAGCTGCCGGCCGTGACTACGAACGGCCGGCCGTCGCCGGGCATGCCAGCGAGCCGGACGAGCGTGGACATCGATACTGGATTGATGGTATCCCCGCCCGCACTTCCGCGTTCTGGCCTGTGCTGGAGCTGGTCGGTGCCCTGCGGGGATGCGCGGGCGGGCGGTGCGATGATCCCGAGCCGTCCTGCCGCCGGGCGGGCCTCCTCCTCCTAGACGACTACGGCGCGGAGACCTGCACAGACTACGCATGGGAGGGGTTGCAGAGGATACTGGACTACCGATATCGGGAGAAGCGCGGAGTCGGGATCAGCACGAACCTCACGCCCGAGGAGTGGACGCAGCGGTACGGGGATCAGATGCTTTCGAGGCTGTCGGAGGGCGGGCGGATAGTCCGCATGACCGGCCGGGACCGCCGGCCAGAGAGGGGGAGATCATGAAGCGCTGTCCGTTGATCGGCCGAATCGTAGAGCACCCATCCGGATGCGATGGCTGCGACGGCTGCCGGGAGGCAGAAGAGCGGCGGCAGCGCCGGGAGGACGAGCAGGCCGACGCCGGAATGGATGCCCGGCGGGAGAGAGGAAGATGATGGACCTGACGCGGGAGTATTACGAGGCAGTACGAGACTGCACGCCGGAGGATTGCGGGGATTGCATCCTGCGTCCAGCTACGAACCGGGCCTGCTACACGGTCGACGTCGATCCGGGCAAAGAGGCGCGGATGATACTGGGCCTGATGGACGAGCGTGACGCCCTCCGCGCCCGCGTTGCGGAGCTGGAGGCGGAGAACGCCCGCATCATACAGGAGTGGGCGATATCTGAGGCTGCCGCACGCGGGGGGCGCACCGCGGCCTGACACCGAACTGCGGGGAATCTTCGCGGAGCGCGACCGGCTGCGGGAGGCGCTGGAGCGAATCCAGACCATGACTGTACTAGAATGGCAGGGGACTGCGCGGGGCTGCTACATCATAGCTGGCAAGGCCCTGGAGCCGCGATGAGGCCGACGACGAACGCATCCGACCCTGGGGTTCACCCCTCGCCCGACGCTTCGGCGGGCGTAGGTGGTGCAACCCGTTGTTCGAGGCCCGAATGATCCAGATTCTCCAAGGCGACTGCCGCGAAGTCCTGAAAACCCTGCCGGATTGCTCCGTGCATTGTTGCGTGACATCGCCGCCGTACTTCGGCCTGCGGGACTACGGGTGCGCTGGGCAGATCGGCCTAGAGTCCACGCCGGACGCCTATGTTGCCGAACTGGTGGCCGTGTTCCGCGAGGTCAAGCGGGTGCTTCGGGATGACGGTGTACTTTTCTTGAACTTGGGCGATAGCTACTACCACACAAACCCAAGCGGGCCACAAGGAAAAACGGGAGATCGAGCAAGCAGGACGTTTACGGCTGCTGGCGCTGGTGGGCAACGTGTGCAATCGTGTGACACTTCCGGCAAAGCAGGACAAGGTTTGCAAGGTCGTGGTTCGTCTTCTCAAAGTCGGCATGATGAACACACAGATGCTTGGTGGAGCCGCATTGACGACACCGATTGCCGTCTCGCTCACGAACAAGCTGCCGAACTTTTCCGGCAAATCCTGGCGAGTATGGAAGAACTGCGCGACCGTCTTCCCATCGTGGATTCAGTGGCCCGGCAACAGATTCGGCAATGCGTAGCCGCCATGCAGGATCAAGCGCAAATCGCAATCCACGCTGCCGAGCGGCTTCTATCTTTTCCGGCGTCCATGATTGCCGGATGCGCTCCGCAACTTCAGGACGGGTTGACGCCGATGGATACGCTTTCGGTTTTCCTTTCGTCGCTTCAGACATTCTCCGCCTGTGCGCTGCGGTGCGCGGGTACGTCGGGCGAACCCGAAGGAACTGAGCATGGCACGGCGGGCAACGCTTTACTTTTCGCGGAACTGGCGCACCACATTCGATGCACTTCCGCGTATTGTTCACTTGTCGTTTCATGGCTGAATACTCCCTATGTTAAAGCACAATGTACCACAGGCGCAGGATGGAGTCAAGCCCTCAAACCGAAAGACCTTATCGGCATCCCATGGCGCGTTGCCTTCGCCCTACAAGCCGACGGCTGGTATCTGCGGCAGGACATCATCTGGTGCCTGTCCGGTGGAACCCGCGTCTATGCCCGAACGCAGAAGGGCGAGATGCCGACCACGATCAAGGACATTGCCCGGCTCGACCCGGCCACGGTGCAACTGTGGAACGGCGAAAAGTGGACGCAGCTGCTCGGCATGTCGCAGTCGTCACGCAATGCGGACGAATTGGAGATCACCCTGCGGAGCGGCGAGAAGATCGCGTGTACACCTACGCACAAATTCCCGACCGAGCGCGGCCTATTGACGGCGGATGAACTGCGACCGGGCGACCGTCTGATTCGCACGACGCTTCCGCCACCATCCGTGCCACTCGACAGCCGCCACATGACCGATGACGCGGCGTGGTTCGCTGGCCTCTACCTGGCCGAAGGGTCGCGTTCCGGCCGTGCGTTGCAGATCGCCGGACATGTCAAGGAATCCGAGCGATGGGAGCGGGTGCAGGCAATCGCCGCCGCGTATGGCGGGAGCGCCACGCGCACCATTGACGGTAACAGAATGGACATCCGGGTTTACGGGAAGATGTTGCACGCATTGGTGGACACGCTCGTTAGCGGGACGAACGCCAAGACGAAGCACCTCAACCCACGGTGCTGGCAGTACAGCAACCATTTCCTGCACGCGCTGCTGCAGGGGTATCTCTCCGGTGACGGCCATTACGATCCGAAGAACGCTCGGTGGCGGCTCGGGTTCACTCGGAACGATGCACTCGCGGCCGACATGCGAACGCTGGCGGCTCGTCTCGACGCACACCTCGTCCTGAACCAGTCGCACGCCACCCTCGCCGGAAAGCGGTTCCCGATCTACCGCGGGGAACTGCGGTTCGAGCGCAGCGGACATTGGAACCAGAAGCACACGGAAGAGATCGTCAGCATCGGCAAGGCGCGGTGCCGCGTGGTCTACGACCTCGGCGTTGAGGATGAGCCTCACCTGTTCGCGCTGGCGTCAGGCATCCTGACACACAATTCAAAGCCTAACCCCATGCCGGAAAGCGTGACCGACCGTTGCACGAAGGCGCACGAATACATTTTCCTGCTGGCGAAGTCGCCGCGCTACTACTACGACGCGGAGGCCATCAAAGAGGATGTGGCAGAATCGCAGGTCGGACGGGTTCGGGATGATGTGATCGGAGGGAACAAGGGAGATGATGTCCACCACTCGCCAGGAGGCCGATACTCGAAGGGTCGCGGTGGGCGCAACGCATTTAGAGGGCAAGGCCATTTCCGCTACGGGGAGAACGGGCCAGCTAACCGTGCCGGGCGGAACATGAAGGACATTGCGGCTGGCGAGGACAAGCGCAACCGCCGCTCAGTCTGGACCGTTACGACGAAGCCCTACCGCGAGGCACATTTTGCCACCTTCCCGCCCGACCTGATACAGCCGTGCATTAAGGCAGGCACCAGCGCGCGCGGGGCGTGCCCGGAGTGCGGGGCGCCGTGGGAGAGGGTGGTGGAGAAGTCTGCTGCAACTCCTGGACAGAAGCCAGGATACACGTTCAACTGCACGAAGCGTCACGATGGTGACCGCGCGGGCTCGTGGACAGACCACACCACGGCCACCATCGGCTGGCAGCCCTCCTGCACCTGCGGGCGCGAGGAAACCATGCCGTGCGTCGTGTTGGACCCGTTCGGAGGCTCCGGCACGACTGGCGAGGTGGCCGCGTCCGAGGGGCGCAAGGCAATACTGATTGAGCTGAACCCGCAATATGTAAAACTGGCGCAAGGACGGGGCGGGCTGTTCTGTGCCTCGAACCCGCGCTGTGCAGAGTGACCGGCGCGGCGAGTCTGCACGGTGGAGCCTCGGACGTGCTCCGAGGCGAGGAAGGGGGAGCGATGACGCTGGAGGAGATACGGGGGATGCTGGAGAAGGCGACGCCGGGGCCGTGGACCCTGAACCGACACGGATACCCAGCCGTTTACTCGCCACACGAGTTCGTGGAGGCGCCCGATGAGGGGGTGATCTGTGGGATTTGGGCTCCCGAGGGGCATCCCTATCAGGGCGCCAACGCAGCCCTCATCGCTGCCGCCCCTGAGCTCGCCGCGCAGCTGGTCCGGGCGGTGGAGCTGATGCAGGGGCTTATCCCTGATCCATGCCATTGCCCCGATTGTGAGGCCGCCCGCATGTTCCTCGCCGAACTGGAGGCGAGTCGTATCGCTGACTGCTACCCGGCGCCGGCGGAGGCCATGCGATGACCCCCGCCCTCCTCGCCGCGGCGCTGCTCCTGCCGCAGCCTACTACGCTGACGGTCTCGTACTACGGCCCCGGCTTTCACGGCCGGCAGACGGCATCAGGGGCGGTCTTCGACCAGCACGCGATGACGGCGGCGAGTCCTGACCTGCCCTTCGGAGCCGTGCTACTCCTGGAGCGCGACGGCCGGGCGGTCGCGGTGACGATCACCGACCGGGGGCCTTACGCTGTCGATTCGGTGGGGCGGGTAGAGTACCCTCTCCGCCCGCACCCCCGTCGGCAACTCGATATCAGCGCCGGGGCGATGAAGCGCCTCGGCGGAATCAGTGCGGGGGTAGTCACCTGCCGCGCGTGGAGGTTGCGATGAACCATTGCCAGTACCCGCCCATCGGCTCCGGGAAGGAGCCGTGCCACGGCGCCGCCCGATTCCGCGTCAGGTACAGATGGGCGTCAGACCCGCACTGGTCGCGCGACTATCGGACCTACTGCGAGAAGCACGCGACCCGCTACGCTGCGACGCTTCGGCGGGAGCAGGACATCGCAGCCGTGGAGGTGATCGAGGCATGACCCGCGTAGAGTACGCCATCCAGGTGGAGGTCGCGGCGCTGCTCGACGCCCTGCGGCTGCCGTGGCTCCACGTACCCAACGAGCGCCACTGCTCGCCCGCGCTGGGTGCGCGGCTGAAGCGCCAGGGCGTCAAGGCGGGGATTCCCGACGTGCTGATCTGCCGGGCGCATCGTGTCGGCCCGGCGGATGGATCGCATAATATCGTCCTACCGCCGAATCGGCACGGCCTGGCTATCGAGCTGAAGGCGCCGGGGAACTACCCGACGCCGGAACAGCGGGCATGGCTGGAGCGGCTGGAGGCGGAGGGCTGGACCACCGCCGTCTGCCGGTCGTTGTCGCAGGTCGTGGACGTGCTGCATGACTGCGATTTGCTCCGGCACCCGGAGTCTGGCAAACCGCTGGACATCGACAACGCGCGGCACGGGTTCATCACGGAGGCGCGTTCGTGACCCGCTGCTACTGGACCGAGCGCCGGGCGGGTTGCCTGGCATGCGCCGGGATCAGTATCTTGTTCTGGCTGCTGGTCATACTAGTGGCAACACTCGGAAGGGGATGATATCGTGGGCGACAGTCGAATTGACACCGTCGGGGACTGGGTTCGCGCCAACTACCACAGGTGGGGCAGCATGCCGCGGGACAGGCAGGCGCGAATCGACGCCTGCGTAGATGCGACAGGCACGACGCGGCACTACGCATCATCCCGCATCCGCGCTCTGGAGGCGGCGGGGAAGATCCCGGTAGGCGCTCCCACTCCCGCCCCCTCACCCGCCACGAATAACCCCAACATGGAGGCCGCGATGACCGCAGCTCCAGGCGCGATCAGCGAGGACATGCTTCGGTCGGAGATCGACGTGCACTTCAAGGCCCGGCGGTTCCTGGAGGCGATCAAGCCCGGCGAGTTCTACCGGCTGGACGATGCTGCCGTGGCTGCGGGTGTCCCGAAGGCCGCCGCCCGGCAGGTGTTCGGCGACGCCCGGTATGCCGCCTATCGCGGGCAGGCCGTAGCGAACGGGGTCCACTACCTCGGGCACCCAGACCACATCGCGGCCATGAAGCAGGAGGCGATACTCCGATGACGGGCCAGCCGATCACCGAGGCCGCACTCCGCGGAGCCCATGCGGAGTACGAGCGGCCGCGCGTCGCGGAGCTCGAGGCGACCCTAGACATGATCGCCCGGCAGTCCCGGGCGGTGGACATCGAAGTGCCGACTGACAGCAACAGCCTCCGGTTCGGCCTGATCGGGGACACACACCTCGGCAGCCTGTACGAGGCGACGGACCAGCTCCGCGCCTTCTACCGGACCTGCGCCGATGCCGGGATCCGCATCATCCTCCATGCCGGGGACGTGCTGGACGGGCACCGCATCTACAAGGGCCAGGAGTACGAGCTGCACAAGATCGGCTGGGAGGCACAGAGCGACTGGTTCGCGGAGGTCGCCCCGGGCAAGGATGAGGGGATCACCACCTACTTCATCGCCGGCAACCATGACGCCTCGTTCAAGAAGGCCGCCGGCATGAACGTCGGGCGGGAGCTTCAGGCCCGCCGCCCGGACTGGATCCACGTCGGAGCAGACTATGGCCGCGTCGAACTCCGCACGGCAGACGGCCGGCCGTGGCGCGTGCTCCTAGTCCACCCCGACGGCGGCACCCCCTACGCGATCAGCTACCGGGCGCAGAACATAATCCGTGACCTGGAGGGCGGGAGCAAGCCCCACATGGTCGCAATCGGGCATCTGCACAAGTCGATGCTGATGCCTTCCATCCGCAACCTCGCCACCTATCAGGTCGGATGCTTCCAGCGGCAGACCCCGTACATGGTCAGGAAGCCCACGGCGGCACACGTCGGCGGCTGGATCATCTCCGTGACTCCCGGAACGTCCGAGAGCCTGTGCAACCAGATCGAGTCCCGTTTCATCGCGTTCTACAGCGAGGCTGTGGGATGCGAGGAGGTGATAGCGACATGCTGACGCGTGAATCTCTCGCCGCGCTCGTAGCAGAGCGCGATCGTTGCAGCGACGGCCGCTCCGCCGGCTGCGCCACCTGCGGCCTGCGCCACTCCTGCCGCCTCGATGAAGGGGCGAATGCGGCCGGGGAAGCCCTCCGGGCATACTCCGCTCTGCACTCGCTGTCGGACCTGATCGACGAGGCCCGCCGGGCCGACTGGGCGCCGGAGCGCGTCGCGGCCCTGGTCCGGGGCAACCTCACGACACGGAACATCCTGCGCTCGGTCGAATGGGAGCCGGAGGATGTCTGACTACAAGGCCTGCCCGGTCTGTGGCGGGGCACGTGAGGTGCCCGATTACAGCCCGGTTCAACACGCGATCGTCAGCCGGAAGTGCCCGAACTGCAAGGGCAGGCCGTGGCCGCCGAAGCGAGTGAAACAGGTGCAACTCAACCCCTCATACGGGATCGCCCTTGCCGTAGAGCGGTTTGTGGATTACCTTTCTCAGTGCGAGAGGGAGGGGCTCGTGCCGATCAGCCGGAACACATACGACACGTGGCGCCGCCGGGCGAGGCAGGCCGCCGCGGGCGTGCGGCTCACATGATAGCCCTCCTCCTCCAGCCCCGGGCGATGCGCTGGTTCTGGCAGTGGTCGCCGCCGCCCCTCGGTCTACTCTCTATGGCCGCTGCCGCTCCGGGAACCCGCGTCATCGACTGCGCGCAGTCTGGGCTGGAGGAGGCCGCTGTCCTCGATGATCTCAAACCCGATCTCGTCGGTGTGACAGCGTTCACCTCTACCCGGCATGAGGCGTTGGCGGTCCTGGAGGCTGCTAAGGCCCGTGGGGCGCGGACTGTGCTTGGCGGCCCGCACGTTTCCGCACGGAACATCGCCGAACAGGTCGCTGAGCACTACCCGTTCGTCGACCACATCATCCGTGGTGACGGCGAACGCGCATGGGCTCGTCTCGTTGCAGGCGAGCCCTTGCCACGGATCAGCTTAGAGTATCTACCCGACCTCGACGCCCTACCCGTGCCTGCGTGGGGACAGGTGCCGATCATGGAGTACGCCCCACGCGATCACGGCATCTATCATGGCGTCGATCTGGAGACAACCCCGCGGATATCCATCGTCGTCTCCCGCGGCTGCCCCGGTCGGTGCGCGTTTTGCCGCGCATGGAAGCGCCCCATGCGCCGGCACTCCGCAGCATGGGTGCGACAGGCGCTCGAGCCCCTTGCCGACATGGGGGTCCGGCATATCTGCATCGACGACGACTGTTGGGCAACGGACCACGACAACGCCCGGGAGATATGCGACGTGCTGTCAGACCGCGGTTTCGTCTGGCAAGCCACTACCAGGGCGGACCTGATCACGCCGGAGCTTGTGGAATACATGACTGCCTCGGGCTGCTGGCAGGTCGCCGTCGGGCTGGAATCGGGCTCCAGGCATGTACTTGACCTGATCGGCAAGAGGCTAGACCTCGACGCGGTGCTGTCGGCCCGCCGGGCGTGCTGGGATGCCGGTCTGCGATTCGTCGCGCTGACGATGACGGGCTATCCCGGAGAGACGGCCGAAGATCGCCGGGAGCATGCCGCGTTCATGGCCCGGCTTGACGCGGATGATACCGGCACGCTCGGGGTGACAGTCATACTCCCCGGGACGCAGTTATATTCCGAGGCAGTGGCCGCCGGTCAGGTATCGGACGATATCTGGCTCGGGCCGGGCAGGCACCTGATAGCGACTCCAGAGGGGCCGCGGATGTGGAGCGAGGCATGACGCTAATAGAGGCATATGAGGCCCCCGGAGGCGTGACCTACCGGCTGGTCAGGATCGACAAGCCACACCTCGGCCGGAAATTCGGCTGGTATCTCGATGATGCGGAAGGCACACCGATGCCCGACTTCTACATGCCGCTGACCGAGCCCGAAGTCATGGCCCAGAAGCGCGCTCGGGAGCATGCGCGGCACCTCGGATACCACGTCGTGAAGGTGCCCGTGTAGCATGGTGCTTGACGTAGCCGCCGCTCTCGCCTGCGGGTCCGCCCCCTGTCCGGTCTGTCTGACCACCGGCACGGATGCGGATGGTTCGCGCTGCCGAGCATGTGGCGGGACGGCGGTTTGGCATCCCTATCCGTGGACGGAGCCGGGCGACGGCACCGGCCGTGCGCATCCATGCTCTTTCACGGTCGAGGAATCCGCGATTATCACGGCAGCGCCTTCCGTTCGGCTGGCATGGATCGGATACGCGGCTGTCTACGGTCCGGTGCGCTCGCTGGACTCGATCCGCTCCCACTTCGATCACTGCCGCCGGACTGGATACCGTCCTGCATGGTCGGAGGCGATGGAGGATATCGTAGAGACAGCGCCGACAGCTCGAGACGCGATCCTCACGATCCGGGAACAGTTCCCTACCGCGGCCTTGACGGACAAGGCGATCACCCACGCATGGGGCAGCCTGCACCATCCGCCGCCCGAACATGCGCAATGACATCATAGGCTGACCGTAGATTACCCCCGGACTCAACCTCCGGGGGTTTTCTCATGCGTGCATTCTGCCTGTTGTTGCTGGCGGCCTGTCTCGTGTCGGCCAGCCCGTTTGACCAGATCGACTGTTGGGCCGTGCGTGACTCCATCGCCCACGCTGAGGTCGGGGCCGATGTTGTGGTGCTCGGTGGCGATGTCATGTCGTGGGCGCTCTACAACGCCTCGGCTGACACGGGCGTCAATGTCGGATTTGCGGCCGTGGACGACACTACGGCACTATCCGCGTTCATCCCGATAGCGAAAGCCGCATGGTCGGGCACATTCTCGTGCGGCGTGCCGGGCACCTATGGCCTGCGGACCCTGTATGTCTCCTACGCTGACTCTGCCGGCGTGGGGGATCCGGTCTACATCCTCTGCTGGGGCCATAAGGACTAGCCGTGGGCATCGAGTTCGTCCGCACGGTGCGGGACGCCGCCTTCAAGGCGCTCTCGATCATCGTCTCGTACAAGGTCTGGATCCTCACGGCGGCGACCTGGCTCTGTGCGGCCGACCGGCTGTCGGAGCTGTACTGGTTCCTGTTGGCCGTACTCGTGATCAGCACACGCAGTTTCGAGAAGGCCGTGGGCATAGGCTTCACGGGCCGCACGTCTGCCGGGCACTCAGGCCCGGCGATCACCGGCGCCGATCAGGGCGCTGGAGAGGGGAACTGACATGGCTACCGATACCGTGTACAGGGGCGGAAGCTCGCGCTTCGACACCGACAACTTCGACATCACCGGCGGGCTATCTGTCGGTGGAATCGCCGTCATCACGGGTGCCCTCACCGCCTCCGGGGGCGTGACGATCACCGGCGCGCTTTCCGCCACAGCCGGCTTCGGCTCCGTCGTGACGGGCAACGGCACCGCGCCGACACTGCCCTCTAACGTCACTGGCTACTACGGTTCGGGTGGAGCGGCACACGCCATCGTGCTGCCCAACGCCGCCCTCTGCGCTGGCCGGATGATCAACATCCACGAGGCCGGATCGGGCACCCTGACGGCCACGGGCTACGGATCGCAGCTCATCGGCGACAACGGGACCCAGGTGTACACGCCGGGCAAGTACGGGCTCTACTGGAGCAACGGCGTCAACTGGCTCATCGCCGCCGAGAGCGTGTAGTCCACCATGCAACGACTCCGCAGGCGCGCAGACCGGGAAGGCCGCACAATGCCCGCGCTCTTCCTCCTGCGGGGCACTTCCAGTCGGAGGTCTACCCGATGAGCCCTACACGCTCGCAATTCTGGCGAGACAACGTGATAAAGCTCACCTTGCTGCTGTTCGGCGCCGGCGTTGCATGGGGAACGGTCAAGATCGATGCCCGCGTCGGAGCCGAACGCCAAGCTGACGACCACATCCTGATCGTAGACCACGAGACACGCATCCGCTCCCTCGAACAGTGCTACGCCAGCATGGCCGCTACGCAGGAGGGCATCCTGACCCAGCTCACCCAGATGAACGAGTCCGTGCAGAGCATCAACGAGTTCCTGCGAGATGCCGCACAGTCACAGAGGGGAGACTGACCATGCCCGATCCCGAAGAGCCCGTAGACCCGGAGAAGAAGATTCCCGATCCCGGGCAGGGGACGCCCAAGCCACAGGATCCGCCGCCCGATGAGCCGCAGGAGCCTTAACCGGAGCAGTGCAGCATGGCAGCTAAGGCGCGCACGAGAAAGCAGGCCGAAGCCCCGGTTTCAACGCCGGGGCCGAAGCTCAAGCGCCGACCGACGATCCGCACCGAAGAGAACAGGGCCAACATCCTGGCCGCGATCGAGCAGTATGGAATGTGCGACACGTCGGCAGCGGATTATGCCGGAATCAGCTATTCGGCCTTCAAGGAATGGAAGCACGAGGATGCGGCTTTTCTGGCCGACCTCTCCCGCGCGCGCGCGAAGTTCAAGGCTTTCCACATGGAGAACATCGTCAAGCACGCTCGGCAGGATGCTCGTCATTCGGAATGGCTCCTCGCGCGTCTGTTCCCCACGGAGTTCTCCGAGCGGCAGGTAATTGATTCCTCTGTGACCATGCGGAGCCCGCTGGATCGGTTCTTCGCGCGCGATGACGAGGCGGCCGATGATACGTCGGACACCTGAAAGCCTGGCAAAATGGGCGAGGTGCATCGGATATGAACCCCACAGCAAGCAGCACGACTGCATCGCGGCCTACGCACGTGGGGTCAAGCGCATCCTACCCATCTGTGGCCGCAGATGGGGCAAGAGTGACATATCGGCATTCATCGCCAGCTATGCCCTGTGTGAGACCGACGTGCGGATCTGGATCATCGCGCCATCCTATGATCTGGCGACGCGGCCATGGTTCAAGCTCGAGCCGATCATCGGGCGAGTATTCGGTGGATCTGCCCGAATCGGCACGAGCCCGTGGGGAATGCCGACAGTGACGACGAAGTGGGGCGGAGTGCTGGAGTTGAAGTCCGCGGATAGGCCCAAGAGCCTGCTCGGAGGAGGCCCACGCAGCGACGGCCTTGACCTCGTGATCATGGAAGAGGCGGCGCAACTCCCGGAGCGGATATGGTCGCAGTACACCATGCCGGGCCTCGCTGACCGTGACGGCGACGCGATCTTCCCGACGACGCCGAAGGGGCATAACTGGATTTACAAGCTGTTCGAGTTCGGCCAGCCGGGGGGCGACGAGCGATATTTCAGCGTGCAGGCGCCGAGCATGGATAACCCACACCTGCCCGTGGAGTTCTTCGTGGAGGCCCGCCGCACCACCGATCCCACCGTGTGGCGGCAGGAGTACGAGGCGCAGTTCGTCAGCTTCGCCGGGCAGGTCTACAGCACATTCGACCGGGCGCGGCATGTCATCGACGATCTACCCGATCTCTCCGGCTGGACGATCAGCGCGGCCGTTGACCCCGGCCTCGCCAACCCTACCGCTATCCTCTGGATCGCGCACAATCCGGTCACGTCCGAGGATATCGTGATCGGCGAGGTGGTGCAGTCAGGATTGCTCTTCGACGACGTGCTCCGGCTGTTGAACGAGCGCCGCCCGCCGCAGGGCTACGAGTACCTAGTGTGCGACGTAGCGGGCAAGGCGCGCTCGCAGGAGACGGGCACGAGCTTCATGGGCTGGATGAAAGCCAGGGGGATGCACTTCAAGGCACACGCGCAAGGCATAGTTGAAGGCATAAACTGCGTCCGCAGCCGAATGCTAAACACAGATAACGCAATAAGCCTCCGATTCTGCGGGCCGCAAGCCCCTGCCACTGTATCCGCCTGCGAAAACTATCATTACGCGGAGGGCGACGGCCCCGTGTCGGAGGAGCCCGAGAAGGATAACATCAACGATCACCCAATGGACGCCCTACGCTATTACTGCACCTACAGATACGCCCGCAAGCCGGGAAGGAGCTGGCAGACATGAGCGGCATCTACGAGAGCCTTGTTCCCGAAATCTCCGCCCGGCAGCTGGAGGACATCCTCGCCGAATGCGACAAGCGCGACCTCGCCGCAATGAACAAGCGCATGGACTACTATCGGAACGAGCTAGAGCCCGTGCGTCCGCAGTCGATGTCCGAGGATACCTGGCAGGATCGGCGCGATAACTGGACCTCGATCCCATTGGCGCAACTCCTCGTGGACGCCATCGCAACGGGCCTGTACAACAGAGAGGTCGAGCGCACCACGGGCAACGAGGCCTACGACAAGGCCCTCGCCCCGATATGGGCCAAGCTCACGCTGACCATGCCGCAGAACTGCCGCCTTGCTTCCGTCGTCGGTGATACCGTGCTGCGTCTTGCCCCGGATTGGCGCGATGGCGTGAAGGTGTCCGTGTGGGACGGCCGGCATGTTGTCCCGATCTACGATCCCGACGATCCGCAGACAATCATCGGCCTGATCTACGACTACGTTGCCGATCCTGTAGCATCGCAGATCGCCCGCGTGATCAAGGGTACAGGCGCGGCAGAGGCGCGCATGGAAATCATCACCCGGCATGTCCGCAATCCCCTCACGGGCGCGATCCAGCAGCCGGGCATCCGCGCCCGCTTCATCGACGGGCGCCGCGTGCCGTGGGAGGCTGATACCGAGACGGATGCGTTCAATCCCTTCGGCGACTTCCTGGACGGGGTGTTCTGGCGGAACGAGATGGACATGACGGCCGCCCGTGGCGTGCCTGATCTCGAACATCTCCTGCCCATGCTCCAGGCCGTCAACGAGTCTACGACTGACGCGCGGCTGCTACTCCTATGGAACCTGTACCCGATCATCGCCACGACGGCGGACATCGAGGAACAGCCAGACTACTCGCACAAGGCCATATGGGCGCTGGGTGCGCTCCCAAACGGCTCCCCGGCTGACGTGAAGATGCTGGAATGGAGCCAGAACCTCGAAGGGTTCAAGACGCACTTTGAGCATCTCCTCGCCCTAATCCATGAGACGGCGCGTATCCCCTCCATCGCCACGGGCGATCTGACCCACATCGGTGAACTGTCCAGCGGCAGGGCCTACGAGATCGCCCTGCGGCCCTATCTGGACATGATCGCAGAGCGTGAGAAGCTGTGCAGCACCCAGGAAGTCGAACTCATGCGCACCATGATCGCAGTGCTGGCGTACATGGGACGGGCGCCATTCACGGGCCTGACGACAAACTACGGGCTGGGCTTCGACCAGCCGGACCCTATCCGCATCGACGAGGCGACCGCCGAGGCCGCCGTACAGTTCGAGCCCGTGCGAGTGGCCGAGGATGCGGCGATCACCGCCCAGGCCCACAGCACCCGCATCGGGGCGGGTTTCGAGAGCGTGGAGACGGCCATCCGGGAGACGCATCCCGACTGGTCAGACGATGACGTGCGCGAGGAGCTAGAGCGCGTGGGCGCGGGCAAGGCGGCGGAAGTAGACGCCTCCGCCGACCTGCGGATTGCACAGCAGAGACAGGAGCTGGCGAATGCCGGTAGCGGCAAGCCCACGCCTGCGTAAGCTCGTCGACCTGATGCTACGGCAGTACGCCCGCATCGGCGTCGAAGAGCGGGACGAACTCATGCCTGCCGCGGAGAACTACGATACCTGGTTCCGCACGCAGGCACTCCCGGCAATCGAGGCGCTACTCGTCATCGAACGCGGGCACTGGACGGAGAAGGGCGGACCGGAAGCGATCCCCCGCGCCGGGCGGATCGTGGAGGAAGGGTGTGCCCGCTACATGCTGAAACCCGTCACCGATTGGACACTCCAGCACTTCACGGAGTTCTGGACAGCCGGGTATGCCCTCTGGCGCTTGAACCGCGAGATGATGCTGCTTCCGACCCCGCGCCGGATCGACCTGCGCCGGGAAGAGGCCGATCAGATTGCCGGATATCAGCGGGCCGAAATCAGTGCCTGGCAGGACCACGCGATCCGCCACCGCCGCCATGTCGAGCGCATGGTACACGCCGCCTGCGTGCAGGGCTGGACGACGGCGCAGTTCCTCCAGAACATGACGGCCCCTGATGGGCACGTTGTGGGGTTCCGATACGGCAACGCGGACCTGAGCTGGAGTGAACACCTACGGCGCTTCACCGTCGGCCGCCCGCACATGATGGCCGCTGCCGCCGTAGAGTGGCGCATGCGCCACGCGCCCGGCGGGAGGTAGGACATGGCTGGCGGTGAACTTTGGGGCGTATGGGCACAGACGGTGACGAATGACACCGGTGCCGCCAACGTCGAGAAATACGGCGAGATCGAGGACATGGCCGAAGCCTACCGGGATGGATTCGCAAAGGACTTCTGCGACGGGCAGACATCCCCGACCCCGCCCCGCTGGCCCGACGATGGCATGCAACTGATCTACTTCTACGACCGCGAATCCGCCGAACTCGTGAGCCAGTTCCTGCGTGAGGGCGTCGTCGAACGCAACGCTGCGGGCGAGTTTGGCGAAGGCTTTGCGGCCCCTTCATGGCTGGCCGATGTCACCCTCCAGGGCCTCTCGGCGGCAGAGGTGACAGGCGTATTCGAGACGGTGGCCGACATGGCGCGGGCCGAAGGGCTGGACGAGCTCGCCGACCTGACTACCTCGCAGATGGAGAGCCGCCTGTCGACATACATCGCAGCAACGGGCATTGCGCGGCCCTCGCCGGAACAGTTTCTCGAATGGCTGCTCGATCAGGAATAGCCCGAACATGCGCAGTCGTCAATATCTTGACGCCGTATAATCCCGGCGCGGGGATACCGCGTCAGTTTTTCGACGCCGCAGCGGCGGCGGGAGGATCATCATGGCAGAGGCCACAGGCGAGCAGGGACAGGGTGCAGAGCTGACCCCGGAACAGTTCATGCAGGAGTTCGGGTTTTCTTCTCTCGGCGAGGCGAAGGCGGCGCTGGTCAAGTACAAGACCGACCTCACGCAGTACAAGGGCGAGGCCCGGACCGCCAAGGAACTGGCAGAGAAGCTGACGGCCCTCGAGGCCGCCGAAGCCAAGCGCAAGGAATCCGAGATGACCGAGACGCAGAAGCTGGCTGCGAAGGTCGCCGAGATGGAGAAGCAGATGAGCGAGCGTGACGCCCTCATTGCCGCGAAGGACAGGGCAATCCTGACCGAGCGGGTCTTCTCCAGCAAGCTCAACGGGAAGACTCCCGAAGAGGCTGCCGTCCTCCGTCGGTTGCTCTCCTCCGCAGTGGCGGGGCAGACATTTGCCGACGAGGCCGAACTGAGCGAACTCCTAAAGCCGGTGGAGACAGAGTACGAAACGCTCCGGGCCAAGTTCGGGCAGGCTGCCGGGCCGGGCTTGACCGCCTCGGCAGGCCCGCGGAGCACGCCATCAACTAGCGGCGCGGTCAAGGACATCATGAACATGTCGATCCAGGACAAGATCCGCGCTTTCACCAGCGCGGGAAGGAAGTAGAGCAATGGGTGATTTCGCGCCCGCAGGAATAGGCGACATCGTCGCCGGCAACGGTACATACCTTGTGCCCGACTACTGGGTGCCCCGCTTCGGCAAGCTCCTCGCCACCGAGGCATGCTGGTCACAGTTCGTCGTCGGTGACATCAACGGCGCCGACCTCATGGCCGCCGGTCGCGGCGACTCGATCAAGTGCCATTACCTCGGCAACATGAACGTCCTGACAACCAATCTCAACGGCACCGACTTCACCGGCAACGGCACGGTCGATGCCTACGAGACGAGCCTGACCGTCTACGAGTACGGCCAGAAGATGATACTGACCAAGGACGCCGAGTACAAGATCGGCGCCGGCCTGGAGTCCAGCGCGGTAGAGGCCGTGCTGACCAACTCCATCCAGACGTGGGAGGACCGCATCGGAGCCGCGGCCATCGGGGCGCAGTATGCGTTCGACGCCCGCGCCGATGCCACCCTCCGCTACGGGACCATCTCCGGCGGCACGGCGGGGACCAACTACCTCATGCCGTACCACGTCAGGAACATGGTCGCGGAGTTCCGGCGCAACAACATTCCGCGGTTCCAGGGTCGTCCCTACGAGTACGTCTGCATGGGGCCCAGCGGGATGTTCGGCGCGATCACCTCACAGACCGAGTTCCAGAATGTCGCCGCCCTCCAGAACCCGGACCTGTACCGCACCGGCATGCTGGGCGTCTATGGCGGGGTTCTCTTCGTCGAGGAGACCGGGGTCCACAAGCTCACCTACTCGACCACGACCGGCACGGGCGTTTTCTTCGGCCCTGGCATCATCGGCAACACCACGGTCGGCGCCGATCCGAGTACCTACGCGATATGGTCCGACAGCCGCGACTTCCCCGGCCGCGTGAAGTACCTCGGCTGGAACGGCCATTACGCCATCGGGCTGGTCCCGAACGCAGGCACCTGCGCCCGCGTCGCGCTGGTCCACGCCAAGTGCGAATAGCCTAGCCCCTACCTCCCTCCCTCCGCAGGGCGCCCCGGTTTCGGCCGGGGCGTTCTGCTTTCAAGCCCTTGCCGTCAATTCCTTGACAGTGCATAGTATCGGTGAGGGAGGAATCAACGAGGGAGGGTCATGGGTACATCCATACGCTTCTCCGTCGGCGTCTGCGCCCACAACGAGGGCACGCAGCCCGACGGCAGTTCCCGGCTCCGCGCTTGGCTCCAGCACTGGCAGCCGCTCACCGAAGAGATAGTCCTGATCCTGCACGACTGCCACGACGATTCCGCGGCCATCGCGGCGGAGTTCGGCGTCCGCCCGGTGGAGGTGCAGATATCCGGGCTCCTGGAGGCCGTGCTGTGGGAAACCCCGCGCTACGCCGACCCGGAGATGTGGCACATCCGCACCGGCGGCATCGACGAGTTCATGTCGGCTGATGCACTCAAGGCGCTGGCCGGGGTGCTGGAGGAGAACGAGGGGCTACGCCTGTGCTGGATCAGCCGCCGGAACACATGCGAGGGCGTGGACATCTCCCCGCTGCTCGGCCCCGACTGGCAGCTTGACATCATGCGCCCGCGGCCCCTGCCGATACGGTTCAAGGGCGGCATCCACAGCTACCCTGAGATCGCCGCGCATGCGTCGCAGGTCGGGATGATCGACCCGCAGGTCGCGCAGATAGAGCATCGCCGGTCGTTCTCGGAGATCGTGCGCTGCAACCGCGCCCGGAACGGATTCTCATCCCCGGCGCAGATGCAGATGCAAGAGCAGTTCATCGCACGCACGCGGGAGATGCTGAAGGCAAACGGGAAGGAAGTAGCGGAATGAAGGGCGGAATGAAGGCCCGATACTGGCTTGCGCTCGGAATCCCCGCCGCGCTGGCTGTCGCCTGGCTGGTGCGCCGGTGGAGGGCGCAGGGACACCCGTGGCATACGGTGGTGACGCAGTGAGCAAGCACGCGAAGACTCCCGCCCTGAAGCCCTCACCCCGCCGCTGGCTCCTCGTCCGCTTCGGTGGGCAAGGTGACGCGCTGTTCCTGACGCCAGTGGCCGCGGAGCTGAGCCGCCGTGGCTGGCAGGTCCATATAGCTACAAACGAGGCGGGCTATCCCCTCGTGCAGCATCTTCCGTTCGTCGCCAAGACCTACAAGCTCCTCCGGGATCAGATGATCGCTCCGTCTCCCGGCATGCCAGACGGCCGCCCGGCTGACCTGATCGAGTGGCGCGGGGCATGGCAGCCGGTGGAGGCTGTGTATCCCCACTACCCCGGCCCCGGCCCGGAGTACGGCCCGCATGCCGTGACGAACTACTACGGGCATATCGAGGGGAACAGCCTGCACCCGTGGATATGCGCGACGCAGAACAGCGATTACGTCAACGTCTACGACCTCGCATTCTCGTGGGCGCATATTGACCCGACCACGGTTCCGGCGGAGTTCCGGCGCCCACGATACGTCGTCACCGCACAGGAGCAGGCGGCCGTCCGCAAGGTGATCGCGAATCTCCCGCGCCCGCTGTACCTCGTCCAGTGCGGGGCGAGCTCACCCGCCCGGAGCTACTACCGGACGGCGGAACTGTACAACGCCATGACGAAGGCGACGAAGGGATCCGTTGTCGTCTGGAATGGGCAGAATTGGGAGAGCCGCGGCAAAGCGTTCCCCCTGCCGCCCGTTCCTGACTCTACTCCGATGCGCATGAGCGCCGCCCTCGTCGCGGAAGCACAGCTCGTCATCTCCGCCGATACCGCGATTTCGCATATCGCAGAGGCGGTCGGCACGCGGCACCTGACGTTCTACTCCACGGTACCAGCGTGGACGAGATCCCGCGACTACATCCATGAGATCACCATCGACCTCCAGGTGCCGGACAGCCGCGGGCGCGATGCCTGCAAATGCCAGATCATCGGCCGCGACTGCCCGCGGATCGCCCGGGAGGCAGTCGACGGGCTGGACGATCGCAGCCGGGAGCTCCTGCGTCTACTTCCGCCGCAGCAACAGGCCGCGATGGGGCTCATCCCGGAGATGCTGAATACCGGCGGGCTGCCGCCACACGAGCATTTCGAGACTACGCCGCAGGGACTCCAGGCGGAGCACAATGCCGCCGTGCAGGCATACGAGGGAGCCCGGCAGCGGCTGGCATACTGCGTCGCATCGCTTGATCTATGGCCGCATGTAGAGAAGGCCATGAAGGAGGCAGAGCCGAAGTGAAGCACCTCATCGGCATCCTCGGTTTCGGTTCGCAGGGGCGCGTCAACACGTGCGCGGCATCTCTCGCCACCGACAAGCCAGCCGACTCCGCCATCTGGCTGGTCAACAACGGGGCCGATCCCCTCGCCCCGCCGGCCGCCTGCGACTACGTGGTGCATATCCACGAGCAGACCCGGGGCGGCTTCACGGAGGCCCTGCGGGTGTTCCTGCGGCAGGCGCAGACGATGCTCTGCCAGACGGCCACATTCCTCAACGACGACCTGACGATGGAGCCGGGTTGCATGCAGGCGATGATCGACTACGCCACCCAGGAGCCGCATGTCGCGCTCGTCAATCCCATGCAGGCTGATGCCTACAACCCGGAGGTCATCATCTGCGGTGGCACGGGACCGGCCTATCCTGCGGGAATCCACAAGGTCGGCCAGCGCGGGATGCAGCCCGCCCCGGTGGAGGATGTCCGCTGGATGCCATTCTGCGCGACGACGTTCAACCTCGCCGCCGTACAGGACATCGGGATGCCGGACCCGAACATGCGCATCTGGTTCTCCGATTCGGACTATTGTCTCCGTGCCCGCCTGCATGGCTGGCGCGTAGTACATCTCGGAGAACAGGGAGTAGTCAGACATGAGCATTCGGCGTCGGTCAATGCGATGGACCCGGCAGCCCGCGAGCGGCAGTTCCTCGCCGATCAGGCCGCGTTCGAGCGCAAGTGGGGCGGTGGCCTCCTGGCCGAATACTCGACCTGACGCAGGGCACATAGACGGAGGGCGCGGCCTCGCGGCTGCGCCTTCCTGCGTCTAGGGGAGGGGCGGGGGGTGGCGACGTACTACTGCGGCACGGGCGACTGTTCGCTCCTCTGCGCCGGATGGAGTTCGATGGCCGGGACGGACGCCACGGCGATCATCGCGGAAGCTACAGCGATGACGGATGCCTACCTCGGCGACTTCGCCCTGTCGCCGCCTCAGCCGCTCACCACGGGCGGCACGGTGTACGACTACTACATCCGCCGGGCGACCGCGCACCTCGCCGTGTGGCTGTCCGCAGAGGCACTGTATCGGAGCCAGTACGAGGTCGGCGTGCCGGCATGGTGGGACGTCCACCAGGGTTCGGCGCTGTCGATCTTCGAGGGCCTGCGTTCCGGCGCGCACGTTATGGGCTCGCAGGTATCGGTCTACGAGCGCGGCATCGGCCCGGCTGTGCCCGCGATCAACGGCACGATCACAGCCCCGCCCATGAACGGGATCAGGTCAAACTCGGAGGTAGTCGGCGACTACTACCTGGATGACACGCTCCCCCGCACGTTCATCATCGAACTGGACGGCACGGGGACCGATGTCTACACGCAGACGTTCCGCTGGCAGTACGCGGGCGGGAGCGCGTGGGAGGAATCGACGCAGGAGTTCACCCCACTGGAGTGGCAGACGTTGGCGCATGGCGTGATGATCACCGCCGATCCTTCGGCATTCGGCACTGCCGCTGCTACGGGCAAGCGCTGGACGATCACCGCGACGCCCTCCCGAGCCCGAAACTACAAGGGCCGGGGCCTGCGTAGCTGGACGCGGAAGGGCCGTTGACGTGGCGCAGTATTTCAACTCTCTGGCTGAGTACGGCCGGCACTGCGAAGCGATGCGGCAGAGCATGTCTCCGCAGAATCGTCAGGCATGGCTGCGGCGTGTCATGGGCGAGACGATCCGCGACCTGATCAAGGTGTCGTTCCTGGCCGGGAAGGGTCCGGACGAAGCCCGTTGGATGTCTTCGGCTCCGGAGACCAAGTTCGGCGGTCGCTTCGCCGCTTCGTACAAGACTCGTCCGTCAGGAGTGGAAGTCACGGCCGACAAGGTCAGATTGACGGACACGGCGGAACTCCGCGGCTCATACAAGATCCTCTCCTGCGATCCCGAGCAGGTGACGGTTGGGCCGAATGGAGAGCGCAATATCACCATCGCAACGGTCGCGGAGACTGTCTGGCATAACGCTATCGCAGGGTGGGGCAACTTCCGTGAGCGGATCGCGATGATCGAGATCAACAAGGCCTGGGAGCATTTCGCGAATGGCGTTCCGATCAGCCGCATCCGCAAGCCGACAGTGAGGGCGATGTGAGCATTTACGAGGCTGCTGTTGCAATGGGTTCGGCCCTGGGTTCGATCACCTCCCCCTCGGCGCCACAGGTCCGGGTGGTGCCGCCGGGGCATGGTGACGACAGGCACGCGAACCGCCCGGCGACGTGCTGGATCAACCTCGAACTCGGGGCGGAGCAGCACATAGATGAAAATAGCGCGTCGGAGTTGGTCATCTACACAGTCCGATTCCACGGCTGGACGGCGGCCCAGAACCGCACGGCGCAGGAAATGGCTCAGAAGATCGGCACACTTGGCGCCTCGATCGTGTCCGCGCTCCAGCACAACACGCTCGGCGGCTTTGCCACGCGCCGGGCGATTACGTCCGAAGACATCGGAGAACTCACATACGAGACGGCCGGAGAGGCCGATACAGCCTACGTAGTCCGCGGCGATGTCAGAATACACCGCCAGCAATAGGGGGATGAGATGAGCACGATCCGCATGGGATGGGAAAGCTGGCTGGCGTTCGGCGTCGAGGCGAACATCGGCACGGCGGTAGCAGCAACGTACCTGTGGGAGGGCGACGGAGCCGACTCGCTGACCTTCGGCTACAACCGTTCGGAGACGCGGCCGGTCAGCGGCTACCGCGCGGTGCAGCCGCAGAGCGTAAGGAACACGCATCAGCTCCCCGGTGGGGCGCTGCCGCCCATGCCGATCTGGATGGACGGGTCCTCGCTGTGGCTCCTGAACATCGCCAAGAACCACTTCCTCGGGAGCGCCATCACGGGATCGACGGTGACGTTCACTCCCGCGACGGTGCAGCGCGCGCATACGGAGTTCTTCGGCATCACCGTCACGAAGCGCACTGGCATCAGTGGCCGGGCGGAGCGCTACGCCGGCGGCGTCATCGACGAACTCACGTTCTCCGGGCAGCACGGCGGGTTCATCTCGATAGCCCCTACGCTGAAGTTCTTGTCCGGCACGCATCACGCCACGGCGGGCACGGGATCGTTCACGTCGACGAGTCAGCCGCTGTTCACCTTCGCGGACACGAACATCACATGGAACGCGGAGACGATCTACCCGAATGCTTGGTCGATCACGTCGCGGAACAACATCCCCGACAAGCTCGGCCCGGGCTCTCGCGCCCGCTTCGGCTACTGCCTCGGCGAGTGGAGCGGGGAAGCCTCGATCACGGTGCCGCGCGACGACGGCATGGGGACCAACTACCTGACCAAGTACATCACCCCCACCGTTGGCACGCTGATCGTCTCCGGCACGGCGTCCTCCGGCACCGTCGCGGGAGGCGCGGCGCTGTCCTGGATGCTGACGGCGCTCCTCACTCCGCGGCCGTTCGACCTACCTGCGCAGCGCGGCGAGCTGATGGACACCGTGACGTTCGATATGTGCGGCGCCACCGGGCTGACCTTCGCGGTCAAGTCCGACGCCAGCACGATCTGAGACTCCGCCCTGGCGGGCTTGCTCGCCGGCCGACCGGGGCAACTGCGGGGCTGGCGGTGGCTGGCCCCGCGGCGAGCAACGGCGAGCATGGAGGAACGATGGGCGAGTACATGAAGTGCATTGACCCGGCGGCTCGATGGATCTGGCAGCATCCCCGGATCGCGGGCTGTCGATTCGAGTACAAGGCCCTCGCTGGGCCGACCATGACACGGGAGCTTGGCGCCCGCTATCTGAACAACTGCATCACGCGGGCGTGGGGCGTGGATATCCCCGGTATCGGCCCTGTCGACGAATGGACGAGCGCGACAGGCCCGGCCGTCGCATGGGCGGCTGTGCTCCCCTCGGCAGTGGCGAATGCGCTGTTCCTGGCGATCGCTGCCGTATCGCAGCTCACGGAGGACGAGGACCGGGACTCACGCTTGCCGTCTGGACATCAGCCCTCGCAGACAAGTACGACTGCGACGGATGCCGGCGCACCCGCTGGCTCTGCCCACGACGGCATGACGACCCCGCGGAAGGCTGGCAGCGGATCGGGGAAGCGGAGGGCGGGTTCGCGATAATGACCGCCTGCAACAACGTCGGAGTATGCCCGCGGCTACTTGTCGATCCGTGGGCTACAGGCGTTGTGGGCTCGATGAGCTGGTGGGAGCAGGGGGCTCTCGGCATCACCTATCTGACCGCTCCAGCCTGGCTGCATCATGCCTACTCGATCATCGGGCGTGAGCGCATAAGAGCGAGCGAGTACGCGCGCGAACTGACAAAGGCAGCGAAGGGATAGCGTAATGCTAGGCGGCACCGTCAACAAGATCATCAATACGCAGTTCAAGTGGTCCGGCGCGGAACAGGGCATGACCAACATGCAGAAACTGTCAGTATCGGCCGCGGCAATCGGCGCCGCCGTAGCCGCTGCGGGGATGGCGCTGTGGCGGCTCGCCGAACAGACCACGGAGGCATTCGGTGCCTTCGAGGACATGAGCCAGCGCACTGGCATCGCGGCGTCGGAGCTGCACGCCCTGTCCCTCGCCGCCGAACAGACCAGCTCCGACTTCGACGCGATAGTGACCGGCCTCCGCCGAATGCCGTCGTTCCTCGAAGACGCCCGAAATGGCATGGCCTCTGCAACCACGACGATGGATGCCCTCGGTGTCAGCGTGGCCGATTTCGAGGGGCTGAGCCCGGAGGATTCGTTCTTCCGCATGGTGGACGCCCTTGGGACCATGGAAGACGAAACGCGCCGCGCGGCACTGGCCCAGGATGTATTCGGCCGCGGCGCTATGGCCCTCATCCCGCTGATCGAGGAAGGCTCTGGCGGCCTGCGCGATTTCGCCCGAGAAGCCCGTCGTACCGGTATGGTGCTTGATGACGAGGCCTATGCCGCGGCGGATAGGTTCCAAGACGCCCTCGCCCGCATGCAGGCGCAGATGCAAGCCGCGCTCATGGAGGGCATCGAACCGCTGCTGCCGGAGCTACAGGCTATGGCAGAATCTATTGTCACAATCGCGTCAGAGGGCATTCCGCTATTGATTCAAGCCGCAGGCGAGCTCGCTCCAATGCTCGATTTTATAGCGGAAAAAGCTCTGCGAGTCGCCGAAAATATGATCAATATGGAGACCAACATCAGCTGGCTGATAGATCAGATAACAGGCAGTGATCGCACGGTACAGCGTGAAGCCGCGAGAATGACAATTGACCCCGGCCTGATGTCGCTCGAGGAGTATCGGATCGCCCTCGGGAGGGACCGCCGCGCCATCGAACAGGAGATTGCCGACAAGCAGGCGGAGGCGGCCGCATCCTTGCAGGTCGAGGCTAAAATACTCGGCGGGGGAGCAGGGGGCGGAGGAGGAGGGTCGACAATCCTTGATGCCGAGAGGGCGCGAAATGACCTCCTCGATTACCGCATGCAGATTCTGGAGA
>Ga0209718_1001319_pt1 | contig 28740 bp, 16 predicted proteins | sample AD_JPNAS1_MetaG_FD_184420 | JGI IMG/M metagenome (GOLD analysis project Ga0209718, IMG submission 184420) | Active sludge microbial communities of municipal wastewater-treating anaerobic digesters from Japan - AD_JPNAS1_MetaG (SPAdes) (version 2) | ecosystem: Engineered > Bioreactor > Anaerobic... | reverse complement strand
CAGCAAAGGCATTGGCTGCTTTTGTATTAAAATGATATTTGGGAACTGTATAATGATGGTCGGAGATCAATGCCAAACCTGCCTCCAGATCTTCTTCAATTTTCGCATAGACCTCTTGTACCGATTCACGTTTGTAATCAGCACTTACAACAGTTTCCGACTGTGTTACATAGGGAACGCCGGGATCTACCTGACTACGTTCTTCATCTTTATAAGCCTGAGCAAAAATATTGACCAAAATAAAATGGCTGTAGGCGCGACATAAAAGTGCTTCTCCTTTTTGTGCCGACAAATCCAGGCTTGCATCCTGTTCCGTTAGTTCAGCTATGGCTTCTAAAGCCTGATTGGCAGTGGCAATGGCGGCATAGCAACTTTCCCAAACAAAAGACGGACTGTCTTGACGCGTGGAAGAAGTCACCGGTTCCCATGCAAAAATCTCATCGTGCATGCGTTCGTAAGCAGATAGTTGTACCGGCAAAATAGCATTGTTGTCCACAAAATTATCCGAGCTTAGTTCCGCCAAAACCGCATAATTAGCTCCGGGGTAAGCTGACACCAGCAATTGATTGATTTTCTTTTCCGTGTCAATCTGTGTTCTGTTGTCGGGCAGCGTATCCAGAAACTGCTCACAGGAAGCAAAGCCAATGCTCAGTACCACTAACAACAATATGTATATTTTCCACTTCATCTTAATACTCTTTCATTATAACCCGAACCGCAAAGTAAAGGTCAACTGTTTGGGCATGGGAGTGGCCACACCTCCGCTGTTGAAAAACTCAGGGTCCTGTCCGTTCAATTTTCTATCGGCATACAAAAGCAACAGATTGGTAGCCTGCAACTTGACTTGTGCGTTTTGCACACTTAGCAAACTTATCCAACTTTTGGGTAAATCATAAGCCAATGATATTTCTTTCAAACGGATAAATCCGCCATCAGCCACACGTATATCCGAATAATTATAGGCATTGTAAGCATAGCTCAAATCGGCATATTTCCTGTTTTGCCGCATACTTGCTATGACCGGGATATTCGTAAAAGTTTCATCACCGGGCAAGGTCCATCGATTTTTAAATTCTTTAGGCATGGCACTCAAATCTGAATAACGGGCAGAGAAAACAGGATTGAGACGCACTTTGTTGCCGAAGGAATAAGTGATGAAAATATTCAATTTCAAACCCTTCCAACTGAAATTATTTCCCAGACTACCGGTTATGGTGGGGTCGGTCGGACCTTCGTATTTTAAAAAACCTAACTTTTCAAACTCCTGAAAATTCAAATCAGTCAGGGTTTGCTCTCCATCTTCATTGATAAAAGTAGGCAATCCTTCATCGTTCAGGCCGGCAAAAGGTATAGAAAACAAAGACCTGACGGGATAGCCTTTTTTGGCATAACCCGATCCGGAAATCAACTGTATCACGTTGGAGCGGGAATCCAAATCGGTAATTCTGTTGACGGCATCAGAAAAGATAAAATCCGTATTCCACTTAAAATGTTGGTTTTCTATATTTCTGGTCGAAATCGTCAATTCCACCCCATGAGATTGCATGGAGGCCACATTAGCATATTTGGCAATTTGTCCACCCGCACCTTGCGTATAAATCAACCCAATCAAATCGAAATTCCGGCGCACATAAAAATCAGTTTCAAGATTGATCCTGTTTTTCAAAAATCCGAGGGAAGCACCGACATTCAGTTCATGTTTCTTTTCATAGGTCAGCTCGCTATTTTCCAAATCTTCTATATAAATCCCTGATTCTGAAACACCTGCAGTGGGTCGCCAGGGAGTATAGCTTTTAAATACTGCCAGCGAGTTGGTCACGAAGGCCGGTCCCCTGTCAGCCGTCAGAGAATAAGAAGCTTTCAATGCCCCAAAGGATAAGACGGATCCAAGATACTCTCCAAACCATTCTTCTTCATGGGCATTCCATGCAGCGGCTACATTCCAGGTTGGCAACCACCGCGCTGCTCTTGATCTACCCAACTTATTCGAACCCTCATAGCGACCCGTTCCATTCAAAGTATATCTTCCCAAATAAGAATAAGTGGCTGATGCGAAAAATGCCACATCACGCGTATAGGTGGCTATATTCGTGTAATAATCGGCATTTTCTTCCTTCCCTTGTTTGAACACATTAGGGTCATAAAAGGGGATACCGCCATTATCATATTGATAACCCCATCCACGGAACCAGGTACGTTGTCTGTCCACCAAACCTGTTTCCATTCCACCAAATAAATTGATAATATGCGTGTCTGCTATTGTTCCGTTGTAATTGAGGGAAGTCCTGAAATCGACCCCCTTCATACCGTATGCAGTCCGGTTGTAAATTCCGCCTTCCGGCAAGATAGAAACTGGAAGTGCATTTGGATTATCAGGGTCAGTATATAACAAAGGATTGCGCTCGGCAATGGTAGCATCCTCAGGGAAAACACCGGCACGATAAGCTTCGGCCTGATTTGAATGGTCCTTGATGTGGTGCTCTTGCGAAGAAGTCTGGTATTTAATCGCTGCTAGCACATTGGCCTCCAGCCCCCTGATCACCTTCCAATTCAATTCTGATTGAAATTTCAAATCCGTCACACTCAGGTCGATGTAATTATTCTCCAACTCATGAAATATATTAAAAGGAGCATAATTACGGGTGTAAAATTCGTTTGGATCTAAGGTACGCGAAGAATTCAATGCAAAGCTATAAGGGTTGATGTCAAAATCACGTTTCACCTCTCCACGCACCACATCCACATCCTGACTCAAGGTGCCGGGGGCTTTTTGTGAACGGTAAGCTCCATTGGTCAGCAAACTGATAGAAAGCTTGTCGGATATTTTATATAAGGCATTGACATTGGCGGTATAACGCTGTACATCTGAGGCTTTCGTCCAGCCCGGATCATCAAACACCGACAATGAAGCATAAAAATTTGCCTTGTCTGTCCCGGATGAAATGCTGACAGCATGATTCTGTGTCAGGCTATTATTGAACAACAACTTAAACCAATCCGTATTTCTAAATTCAGCTTCGCGCAGATAAGCATTCTTGGCGGCTTCAGAATTTTCCAATCCATACTGTCCGTTCTCATACTGGTTGATCAACTGATACATTTTACCGTAAACGCCGCTGTTGGAGGCAGCCGCCACAGAAGCAAATTCCAGCCATCCTTTGCGTTCCATCTCCTGGTAAATGCCCATTTGTTGTTGAGAGTTAGAGATGTTAAAGTCACTGTAAGAAGGAACCAGGCGGGAAGTAAATTCTCCCGTATAATTGATGCGGTTGACTCCTGCTTTACCTTTTTTGGTCGTAATCACCACCACTCCCGCCATGGCACGGGCACCGTATATGGAGGTAGCCGAGCCGTCTTTCAAAATCTGGAAGCTTTCTATGTCATCCGCATTGATCCCCGCAATCGCTGATGATATCAGTGTTTCAGCATTACCGGACGATAATTCATCACTCGAAACATCTACCGCATCTTCCATGATAACGCCGTCAACTACCCACAAAGGTTTGGAATTACCATAAATAGAAGTAGCACCCCGCACCCGAATTTTGGGGGCTGTTCCGAAAGTACCGGAAACGTTCTGCACGGAAACACCTGCAGAGCGACCTTCCAGTGCACGACTGATATCTGTGATACCGTCAATTTTTGTCTTCTCAGCATCTAATTTATCCGTAGCACCGGTAAAAAGTCTTTTATCCATTTTCAGAATACCGGTTACCACAACTTCTTCCAGTTCTTTGGCATCGGAACTGAGCACTACCCGCATTTGGGATGTCGCTTTAAGTTCTACACTTTTCATCCCCACATAAGAAAACACAAGCGTGACTTGCAAATCGGGTACCTGCAAGCTGAATTTTCCATCTATATCTGTAATGGTACCATGCTGTTCGTTGCCCTTCACAACTACAGTAGCACCTATGACTTCCTCTCCCGCATCATCGACCACCACGCCGGTTACGGAAATTGGCTGCGCCCATAAGCCTACGCTGATGAAAATAAAAAATGTGAGTATATAGTATTTGAACATATGCCGTAAAAAGAAGCGCCAAATTTACATGAAATTTTGTAAAGAAGCAAGAAAAGAACGAAGAACGAAGAACGAAGAAGTTAAGTGGTTAGTAGTTGGTAGTTAGTAGTTAGTAGTTAGTAATTGGTAAATTAGGAAGTTAAGGAAGTTAAAGAAGTTAAAGAAGTTAGAATTAAAAACCACAAAAGAAACTTCGCCAATCACCAATCACTAAACGATTCAACGATTCAACAATTCAACAGTTCAACATTACACATTACACACTACACATTAAACAATTCAACGATTAAACAATTCGTTTTTCGTTTTTAGTTCTTAATTAATTTGTCTTTATTCTTTTGTCTTTATTCTTTGTTCTTAAAAAAACAACTACCTTTGCCATTTAATTTTTTTCTTCAAAATGAAACAGACTTCAATTCAAAAAATAGCACTACTGGTTTTGACCGGTGTTTTAATTTTTACTTCCTGCGAGAAGGATGAAATTACGAGTATCTCATTTGACAAAGAATCCTTGAATTTAAATGTGGGTTTGTCTGACACATTAACTTGCACCATTCAATATACGGGTGACATCGATGAGTTTCCTATAGAGTGGCAACAGAAAGACAAGAATGAGATATTTGAATTCACGGAAATAGATGAAGACGATGATGAATCGGCTTCTTCCAAACACACACTTACGAAAAAAATAATTGTCAAAGCCCTAAAAGTAGGCATATCAGACATTACCATCGATGTGGGTGGCAAGCCCCACAGTTGTAAAATTGCAGTCAGTCAGCAAACATTCACCTTTACAAAAAGTATAACCGGCTATTGGGGAGATTGGTATGACATTGAACTCAACGCATTCGATATGTACCTGATAGAAAAAGATTTTGATTTCAATAGCATTGGGGATTATGAAGGAACAGGTCATGTTTTATACTTGGACTTTAAGCTACCTTTAAATATTACAAACAGGTTGAGTACAGGTGAATACTTTATTTACGAAGATGTTCAACCCCAGGGTTTCGAACCGGGAGAAGTCATAGAACATGAAGGTAAGGATGACTTCGATGTTGCCGGAAGCCACTTGATGGAATTTGTAAGTGAAAAGAAAATATTGATTTCCTTGGTCACGGGTGGCTATTACGAAGTTGAGAGAGAGGGCGATACTTATTTTATAGAAGGTACTTTGGTGCTGCATACGAATGAAGTTATCCGTTTTAAGTATGAAGGGAAAGTGAACGTTAAAGACAACAAGCCCAAAGCGGAAATTTTAGAAGCGGTTTTGGATGAAGGAGATTTCTTTTATTATGGTGATTACTATGGGGCAGGGATTGCAAACAATATTGAATTATACTTATATAACACAATAGAATTGGAAGAAGACAGCATCGTAATTAATGATCTGATGAAAATAGAACTCAATTCAAGCTTATCTGCCAGTGATTCCATTCCGTCCGGTACATACGAGACGACAAAAGACTATCAACCCTTTACTCTCGTACCTGGTTTCGTTTCAAAGAATTATTTAGCCGGCAGTTGGTATCTGAGCGATTCTATTCTGTCAAAAGAGCCTTATATTGGTGGTCCGGGTGCTTTAAAAATCAAGTCCGGAACCATGGAGGTCTCGAAGGCTGATAGTGTTTACACCATAGCATTCAATTTCAGAAATCGTTTTGGCTCTGAAGTTTCAGGCGTATTTGAAGGAGTATTGAGGTATACAGATGCAACGAAACAACAACCTGAAAATATTCAGGCCGGCGGTCAGACAAAAATCAAAGGGCTAAATGCTCCCAACGGCTTCAAATCGCCTGTTTATAAACTTCAACAGCAAAGATTGTCACCCATCAATCAACGGATCAAACACTACAACCTCCTGTATCCTTTAAAGCAAGCCGGACGTTTGCCGGAGGATGTAAAGGTGGTTTTGCGAGAAAATCTGAGATGATGATACTGTTTGATGTATGTTGAGGCTGTTTCAAAACAAATATTCAACCAGTAAGCACAGGTGCCCAACTGCTACATTACTTTCGATATTCGGGTTCAGAGATATAAGAAAGAAATGAAATTTCAAATAAATTCACTTTATCTGCGAATTTTCTGAATATTAATTGTATCTTTGCGACTCAAACCTGTAACATAAAATATATCTGTAATGAACATTGTATTTGGGAAACCTTATCTACGTGATTTATATGAATTGGGTAAAACGAGAGATAAGAAATACAGATTTCAACCACAAGTAATTAAAGCTTACGTAAAATGTGTCAAAGTATTAAGTAAAATTCTAACCATAGAAGAATTATACAGAATTCACTCGCTAAATTATAAAAAATTAGTAGGAAATAAAAAAGGATTATCGGCTGTACGCATAAACGATCAATACAGGCTTGAATTTAAAGAGATTATCAATCCAAATAACCTTACAGAAATAGAAATTTTTGAGTTAACAGACATTAGTAATCATTATACATAATCAGGCATGGAAAATTTAAAAGCTCCTTTTTATCCGGTCCATCCGGGAGAATTATTAAAAGACGAATTAGCTTACCGCCGAATATCTCAAAAACATTTTGCACAGTCCCTGGGATTATCATATACCGCCTTCAATGAAATTTTGAACGGTAAGCGTCCTGTTTCTGCTGATTTTGCTATGTATATGGAAGCTTCTTTAGGTATTCCCGCGCATATCCTTGTTGAAATGCAAGCTGATTATAATCTGCAAATGGCCAAGCAAGATTCCAAGCTACTCAAACGTATCCAGGAAATACAAAAGATTGCTTCTATGTTTTAGCCTCTTGTGTGTTAACCGAAAACACAAGGAAATTGGACCCCGCACCTCAGAACACGAACCTCGTAACTTCCCTAACTTCCTTAACTTCTTTAACTTCCTAACTAGGGATATTCATTAATTAACTAAAATTAAGCCAACTAAATCCTGAGAAATAGTTGGCTTTTAGTTTTCAATTTGAATTCAAAGAATCCCCCTACATACTCAATTTACTGAACAAAGTATTATTGCTGAGTTTGTTGATTTTTCCGTATTTGGATTTTATCGTCTTCAAATCTATCAATTTCGGGTCACCAAAGATGATGATTGTAACAGGTTTATTCTTGATCTGAGTTTGATAGAAGTTTTTAATCTGCTCAAAACTCAGGTTTTCAATTTTTTCCATATTGACCTTGGCGGGATCATCCTGATATCCTAACAGATTCCAGTTGCTGTACAATGTACTTTTAGATCTGAAAGTCGGCTTCTTACTCAAAGCACTCTGCTTCAAATAAGTTTTGATATTATCCAATCGCTCGGGATACTCAGGCATGTCTTGCAACAATGACATATACAGGTCCACAGCACCTGCAACCTTATCAGGCTGAGTGCCTACATATCCGATAAAATGTGTTTGTTTTTGTTGAATGGGCGGTGTAACAAGACGTCCCACAGCTGTATAAGCCATGGAGTTGTTTTCACGAATTTCCTGCATCACCAGACCATTGAAACCGCCACTAAAGTATTGATTGAATGCATCAATGGTTACATCATCTGCAATAGCATAGTTAAATCCATCTATGTAAAAATAGATTTTCGCTTGCTGGGCATCTTTATTAGGAAGAAAATAAATCGTCTGTTTGTCATAGGTTACTTTGTCCAACACAAGCGGAGACTCCCCTTTCTTCACTCCTTCTTTCAGGGGAAGCTTGGCTTTCAATACCTCAGCAACCTCTTCTACCGGACGTTTTCCTACATAATGAATATCCAGCTCATAATCTGTTGCCCGCACAATTTCACCGGTCAGCTCGCTGATGGTCAAGAAATACACATCCTTCAAGGAAAGTCGGTCGATGTAGTCTGATTTGTCTTTGTACAATACATAATCTAAAAGCGCGCTGCTCAAAACGTCTGTACTTTTCTTTTCAGAGATAAAACGATTGGATATTTCCATCCCTACGACACGATTCAACTGTTTTTCATCTAATTTAGGCATCAAAGTCTGTCGGGTCATTAAGCGGCAAATGTCCTCTAAATTAGACTCCAAGCCTATCAGGGTGATATAAAAATAATCATCAGTTGCCTTATATGTACAGCTTGCATTGAGCTCGCTGAATTGTCTGCGAACATCCTGCGGGTCATCGAAAGGCATGATACCTGCCGAGTTCATCAGTTCGGCAGCATATCCAAGTTTAGGCATTTTTTGTGTTCCAACTCCATATTTCATGGTAATGGAAAAATAGTCATTCAGGGGGTTTACTGTGTAATGCAATCTCACTTTATCATACATTTCCACAGTTGTTACATCATCCATATTATTATATACTTCAGGCAATTCCTGCACAGGAATGGCTTTCAAATATTCAGCATAAGCAGAAGTTTGTCCCTTGGGCTGGTCAATGGGTTTGATGTCCGGCTTTTTCAGTTTATCCTTTTTTGGGGTACCAATATCGATGGAAACCATCAGATGGTCCTCATTCAAATACTTTTGGGCAACCCGTTGAATGTCTTCTTTTGACAATTTTGCCATTTTATCCGGTATGGACGCATAATAATCCGATGGCAGCTGATATACAAAGATTTGATTCAACAATACGATTTTGCTGCTTGGATTTTCCAACATCATTTCATAAGAACGCAACTCACTATTTTTAACCGATTCTATCAACCAATCTTCTATATTTCCTTTTTTGAGTTTATCAACTTCGTTCATCACAGTTCTTTCCGTCGCCTTATCTGATTCATATATTCGTTGATTGGCATCATAATACGGGATGGCCTGTATTAAAAAGCGACCTTCGTCCCTTCTGGAATCAAGCGTCGCCGCAGCTTGTTGTACATCGCCGTCCATGGTAATTTTATCCAGCAGACCCGTACTCATGGAATTAGAGAGCAAGCTGGCGCAAAAACCCAAAATAATCTCATCCGGATGTCCTACCGGAACAGTTTTGTATCCCCAAATCACCATGGGTGAATAACCCAATTTCGCAGAATACTTTGGATTTCCTGTAAAATCAGCTGATGGATAAGAAGGGCGTTCAGGCACTTGCTTGTCAATCAAACGACCAAACTTTTGCTCTATCAAAGGCTTGGCTTCTTCAATATCAAAATTACCGGTTAATATTAAAGCCATATTAGACGGTACATACCAGGTATCATAAAACTCAATTAATTTGCTCAAACGCGGGTTTTTCAGATGTTCGGGAAAGCCGATTATGTCCCTTTCATAAGGATGCCCCTTATAGAGATGCGACATCAAAAACTCTCTGATATGGGTGAAGTTATTATCCTGATACATATTGTATTCTTCGAATACATTTTCCAATTCTGCCTGGAAAGAGCGAAAGACCGGATTGATCAATCTTTCGGAATACAAATCCAGCCATTTCTCCAGTTGAAAACCTGGAAAGTTGTTGTAGTAAAAAGTCATGTCGTAAGAAGTTCCCGCATTCAAACCTTCCCCGCCCATGCCTTCCACCAAATTGGAAAATTCATTGGTATAAGCATATTGCGCAGCTAACAGTGATTCTTCATTGATTTGTTTCTCCAGATCAGCACGTTTTACGGGATCTTCCGTTACTGCATATTCGTCATATAATTGAATGATTTTCTCATAATGGGGTTTTTCCTTTTCCCAGTCAATGGCACCTATTTTCTCTGTACCCTTGAAGAGCACATGCTCTAAGTAGTGTGCCAAACCTGTATATTCAGCAGGTTCATCAATAGCACCGGCACGCACGGTCACCACCCCCGACACATCAGCTTGATTTTTATCGGGCCAAAGATAAACAGTCAGACCATTACTTAATTTATAACTTGTGAAACCGACATCATACTGAGCTGAAAGCCAGGTAGATAAAGACAATAAAACAAAGATGGAAATAAGATATTTTTTCATTTTTTTTTGTGAGTTAAAATTTAGTGACAAAGGTAAAATGATTTTTGGAAGTGAGCAACAAAACAAGTGAAATTGACGTAAAGAATCGTTCTATTGAGTTCCGGGGTCACGAATTCACGGGTTCTCCGGATCTTTTAAAAGGTGCAGTGATAAAAAAAAGCAGGATGTCCTTCCTCTTCACGGGAACATCCTGCCTCTCTTTATTCAATCAGACTAATGCTCTTATATCAGTCTTATTTAGCAGCTTCTTTAGTGTAAGTGGCAGTAATGGTTGTGCCATTCACTGAAGTAGCCGTAACGACGATTTTATATTCGCTTGCAGTTTCAGTAACTACCACTTTAGCATCATCGAAATACCAAATTCTATCAAATGAAGTATCTCCTCCATTGATAGCATAGCTGCCATACAACTTACCCCTATATATTTCACCTGTGGAAAAATCATTATCAGCACTTTTATAAGTTCCGGCCGCAAGACGATCGGGTTCCTCTCCGATGGGATAAATAACATCAACAATGTCGTCGATCACCACGGTACCGCTTCCACTGGTCAAAGTCAGTTTGCTGAAAGAAACATCCATTTTTCCATCATAATCCAAATCGGCATTCTCACACTTAAAACTAAAATCGGTCATTTTCCAATCCAAAGTCTCTTCTTTCAGAGACTCACGAACAAAAGTCGGATCAGCAGCCACAACTGCCCCCGTATATGCCAATTCTAGTTCAGAACCGTTATTCAACGTCAGGTCCATAGCTACTTTATAATTTTTGTCGGCTTTGGTAACCTGCACACTACCTTTAATCAATCTGATCTTTTCTGCATCTGCTGCTACAGCACCATCATGCAACACAATTAAATAAGCATTTGAAAAAGTACCGGCCTCCGGTTTTTCACTGTTATCATAAACAAATGTACCTTCAGGGAAAGCAGACTTTACATCATCGCTTAACTCAAAATAGATCACATAACCATTGCCTGCATAGGCATTTTCCGTAACCGCGTTGCTGGCTATTTTATAGTTTACCGATACATCCTGACTCATCAGACGCAAGCTATAAACTTCAGTGCCTGCCTTATGAGCATCAGCCAGATAATAAGCTTCTGACTGTGTCAAATTTTTCCGTTCTTGCTGAAGTGCATCCAACACCTCTGTATTGTGATCGATCGGAGTACACAACGTAAACACAGCAGCCAGTGCAAGCAGCGTAATTTTATTAATTAATGTTTTCATATAATTTATACTTGAATGTTTCAGTTTTACTTACGAATAATAGACAATTTCTCGCCCGGTCCCAATCTCTTAACCTTAGCTTTTATTCCTTCAGCACCACCCTCTTCTTCTTCAGCTGTTTCATCAACAATGGTGACTGTTCCGGTCCAACTTGCTTTAACCTCAGAATCCAAAGCTGAACTACCGTCAACTTCAATGGTATAAGTACCCTCTTCTTCTGAAATTACAACCTTGCCTCTCGTTAAGAACAGTGTAGCGTCAATAGAGGGAACTTCTACATAGCTTCCCAGAGGTATCCCTGACCTAAATCCTGCACGTACTGTGTTTTCTTTATCGGAAGTATTGATGGGATACTCTCCGGTTGGTAAGAATTGTCCTCCAACATAGTTTGTCAGCAGGCTCAATACTATTTTACCATTGGCACCGGATAAAGTGATCTCGAACTCATCTACACCGGCATAAGCAACACCTCCATATTTATCTTCAACTTCATAGGTATAACCTAAATATCCCCAATAAGAAACATCAGCCGTCGCCATGGCCCAGTCAAGATTTACGGTTGCATCTCCTTCATACGGGTCAGCTATCACTCCGGGGAAATCACCGCTCCAAACAAAAGAGAACCCTCCAAGATATAGATTCTGACGGTTAGGTGTCAATAGGTAATTTGCCGAGTACACATTATCTTTGCTGGTAAATGAACAGTATGCTGCAAAGCCACCGGCAATGTCATAATAAACCTCATATCCGGTCCCTAAATTCTGGAAACCCGGTAAAAAATTAAGAGCAGCCCAATTATTATCCGGATCAAGATAAAATTTGAGGTGATATCCGGGTGGTATGGGATCATCACTATCATCCAAAACATTATACAAATCTTTTAGACGGAATAGATTCGTTCCCTCGGCCTGCTGGATAGCTACTGTACCCCCTTCAAGTCCAAAATCTTGTTCAAAGAAATCAACCGTCCCTTTGTCCAACCATTTATAGTCGCGCAGTACGGAAATAGTCAAAGAAGAGTTACCGTAAATTGTCGCATCTTCAGGTTCCAATGATATTACCAAATCGGCTTCCATACCTAAAGTCATGGCAGAGAAGTCCACCTCAACATTCTTAAGGTCTTCTCCGGCTTTGAAGTTAACAACAGTATCCACTACAAAAACACCTTCTTCGTCAGTTATTTGCAAGGGAAGTTCATAAGCTTTTGTCGAATTTCTTCTTCCAATTTCAACGGAAAAAGTGGTTTCATCGGTTGGCAGGAAAGACATTGACCGCTTATTATTCTCTGAAAAATAAGCTTGTGTTCCTTTTGCCGTATCTTCAGGAGAGGCTTCTCTGATAAGCTCATCTTCCACACAAGCTGTAAAGGCGCCTGTCAAAATAACGGCAATGCCTAATAGATATATTTTATATATTGCTTTCATATATTTTTAATTTACTGATTAATTACAAACTTGTTATGCTTTTGGAGGAGCTACTTTCTCATTATTATCTTCTTCCGTAATTCCCTTGTTAGCTTCAATCTCAGCTTTAGGAACTAACCACAACAAGATAGGAGCTTCCGCTTCTATGTTAAACTGCCAGGCAGCAGGGAACGACGTAACGCCATCCACAACACGTGTAACAGGTTTCTTCAAACGCATGATGTCGTAGAATGAGAAGCCTTCACCCCATAACTCGATGCGACGCTGGAACCAAATTTCATCTGAAAGTTCTGCAGCGCCTGAGGGTGCAGTGTAGCCACTACCGCTCACCATACGATTGCCATTCACGAAGTTTTCCAAAAGGGTCTTGGCCCCTCCGGTATTACCTGACTTGGCCAAACCTTCAGCTTTGATGAAGATCATTTCTTCTGCACGCATCAAGAACCAGTCTTGAGCAGCTACCTGATTATACAAGCCGGCTTCACCTTTATAAGGACCAAACTTAACATTGGTATAAACTCCAAAATCCGCATCTGAAGATGCTACTTCTCTCCATCCGTCATAGATGGGTTTATCAACTAAAACAGATGCTTCATCCTCGTTCAACCACCATTGCTTTCTGATATCATCAACCCTGATTTTATCGTACAAAGGTTTGTTGATTTTTCTCCATGCACCTACGCCTACGTAACCATCGGTGTAGAAAGAACATAAGTGAGACGGCATATTGATAATACCAGACTTAACAATGTCATTATTTTCGGTGATCATATTTGCCCACATTACCGTCTTATCACCGGCATCAGCAAACGCAGGTTTTGAAACTTCTGCCAAAGTATAAGGTACGGCACCCGACACGATCAAAGCACTGTCAGCATCAGAAGCTGCGGCAGCCCAATTGTTCATGATCAGGTTGGCCCTGGCTCTTAAACCGTAAGCAACTCCCTGATCGATATAACCTTTGTCAGGACGTTTGTAACCTTTCAAATACTTAACAGCCATATTCAGGTCACTCATGATAAGCTCATACACATCCTTCACGGAAGCACGCGGATTTTTAGCTGCTTCTTCAGAAGAAGTTTTTTCGGTTACTATAGGCACACAAGGTTTGTTTTCATGCCCTTTGTAAGTAAACTGGTGCAATTGAGCCAGGCTCATATAGTCGAATGCACGCACAGCCAAAGCCTGACCGATAAATGCGCGTAATGTCGGGTCATCAGTTTCCAGATCACTTGAACCCAATACTATATTAGCTGAAGCAATTTGTTTGTAGAACAAGCTCCACATAAAGAAAGTACGGGTCGAAGAATACTCTCTGTCGGCATAACTTCCATTAGGTCCAAACCAGTTGTATCCGATGTTAGCACTGGTCATATCGGCACTGTTGCAATCCATATACAGACAAGCTGCCGCGTAACCGAAATCATTGTGATAGCCACTACCCAAAACACCTGTGTAGGCAATCATATTCGCATACATGGCCGCTACGTCTGCAGAAAGCAGAGCAGGATTGGCTTCTGATGCAGCTATCTTTTGCTCCTCAGTAATAGTACCACCTTCGGGGTAGGTATCAAGGAAATCGGAGCATCCTATCAAAGCAAATGCGCTCAACAGGGTTATGATATATATTTTCGTTCGTTTCATAAATCTATAAATTATTAAGTTCATGCTAATTCAATCGTTAAAATGTAATATTGAGACCACCGGAGATTGAACGAATAGGAGCATACAATGAACCACTATATGCAACAGTAAAACTCTGGCGTGGATCTAAGCCTTGACGGGCTGTAAACAAAGCCACATTATCAGCTACACCAAAAATACGCAACTTTTCGATTTTGATTCTCTCTAACAATCTCTTTGGCAGGGTATAACCTAAAGTGATGTTCTGTAAGCTCAAATAATCCGAACTTATCAGGAAGCGGTTGGATGTTGCATTTGAGTACTGATTAGCTGAATTCAAACGCGGAACATCTGTTTTTGTATTTTCAGGAGTCCAGGCATTTAAGATATCAGCGTGCCAGTTTCTCCCTGCATCACTACTATATCCTGAGTGCATCAATGTCAGGTAAGAGTTATCCAATACCCTACCACCCATTTGGTAAGCAAACTCCAAAGAGCAATCAAAGCCGTAAGCTTCTAAAGAAGTACCAAAACCTCCATAAACTTTGGGCAGGATGTCTCCTTGTTCGTAACGTGTACCCTTAGACCAGTTGTTCGTGGTTTCGCGACCGGTCACATTACCTTCGGCATCCAGTATATCCACATACCACAACGGATCACCTGTCAACTCATCTACGCCGGCAGTTTCCCGTATGTAGAAATTATACATGGATTCACCTTCTTTATAAATATAGCTTCCACTGATCCACTGCCCTTCTAATTCGGGTGACAATTCCAGGATCTTATTTTTCAGGAAAGTAGCGTTGGCATACACATTCCAGGTAACTGATCTTGTTTTTACGATGTCGGCATCCAATTCAATTTCAACACCTAAGTTACGTACAGAACCGATATTAACAGGCAATTCTGTATAACCCATACTTGGTGCGACAGGTTGGTAGTACAACATGTCGACGGTTTTACGTGAGAAGAATTCCACTCCTCCATTCAGTCTTTCACTGAATAAAGAAAATTCTACCCCTGTATTGAAATTATAAGATGTTTCCCAGGTAATGTCTCTGTTACCTTTATAGGAACGTTCAGTAGCAAATTCACCATTATTTTCAGAAACAACAAACTGGTCCTGATAAGGATAGAAGTTGATGGAAGCTGAGCCGGCATATAATAATTTGTCATTACCTTGTGCACCATAGCTTGCTTTCAGCTTCAACAAATCAATAAATTCCGCATTATCCAGGAAGCTTTCGGACTTCAAATCCCAGGCAGCACCCACGGACCAGAAATTACCCCAGCGATTTTCAGGAGCAAAACTTGAAGATCCATCGCGACGATAAGATGCTGATGCAAAATATTTGGAAGCGAAATCATATTTAGCTTGCGCCAAAAATCCTAAAGTAGAATAGGTATAGGATGATGAGCTGGTAGATGGATCCAGAATAGCATTGTTCAATTCAGGAACTCTGTCTTGATAAACTTTGGTTTTGAAACCTGATAAAGAAGCATTCTTAAATTTATAGGATTCCGTTCCTGCCATTAAATCTACATTGTGTTCACCAAATTGCTTTTCGTAAGTTAACAAGTACTGCTGGTTGATACTGTAGAATCTTCCATATTGAACAGACACATAACCACCACCATCTGCAAACTGACCATAATATGGGTTTTGCAACATATTATAATGTGTATTGGCTGTGGTTGCACCTAAAGTAGCAGTTGCCTTAAAACCATCGAATATTTCTGCGACAGCTGACCATTTTCCAACAAAGTAGTCGTTGGAAAACTTCTCTGTATTCAGCATCAAATTGGAAGCCGGGTTAGACTGGCTCATGAACGGACGTTTGGCATTCACAATTTTTCCTTCTCCATAGTCATACAAAGTATAACCTCTGTCATCAGTCATGATTTTACCTTTTGCGTCTCTTACGTACAAAGGATAAATGGGCGCCAACATATTGCTCACAAAGAACAAGTTTCCGGAAGAACGATCACTTACTTGTTCGTCCGGATAGCGTGAATCACTTCTAATATAGCTCATATTAGAAACTAATTTCAGCCATTTCTTCACCTGATAGTCTGTATTCAGACGGGAGGAGAAACGCTGGAAGTCTGAGTTACTTACAATCCCTGTATCGTGCAAATAGTTTGCTGAGAAGAAATAAGTCAGCTTATCTGCAGAGCCACTTACGCTTAAGTTGTACTCCTGGCGCAAGTTTTTGGGATTAAATACTTCATCATACCACTTGTCGGGCAAGTAAGTAAAAGTACCATCAGAATATCCCAATTTTGCATTAGGATTTAGTTTGAAATTTTTTCCAATAAGGCGTTCACCATTTGGAACTGTATATACCTGATAACCCAAACCGCCTTGAGATGCATCTAACAAATAATTATTGGCATATTCATGTGCACCGTCAACACCGTCTTTGTTCACGCGGCTATTATACATAGCGCGATAGAAATTCTCATAGTACATACCCGGGTCAGTCATAACGTTATAAGCCGGAATAGCACGTGAGTTGTTACCCCATTTGGTATCAATTTTCACCTGGGCATCTTTACCTTTACCGCGTTTGGTAGTAATGATGATCACACCATTGGCACCACGCGCACCATACAAAGCCGCTGATGCAGCGTCTTTCAATACTGTTACCGATTCGATGTCGGCGTTGTTCACGGCAGAAATATCCGTATCGTAGGGAACTCCGTCAACAACATACAAGGGTGCATTACTGGAGCTCATGGAACCGATCCCGCGAATACGGATACTTGAACCGGAACCAGGCTGACCGTTGGCGGCCAGACCTTGAACACCTGCAACTTTACCAGCCAGGTTATTGGTAATGTTAGAAGATTGATTTTTGGCCAATTCTTCCGACTTAATAACGGCTGCAGCGCCTGTAAACGACTTCTTGGTCGATAAACCGAAAGCGGTGACTATCACTTCATCCAGTTCGGACACCGAAGAACTGAGAGTTACTGTCATATTGTTAACAGCCTCCACTTCCACAGTGACCATCCCAATGAATGATACCACCAAAGTTCTGTTTTCAGGAGTCACTACAATGGAAAATTCACCGTCAGCTCCGGTTATTGTACCTGTCGTAGTACCTTTTAACATCACAGTCGCTCCGATAACCGGTTCCCCATCATCGCCGGAAATCACCTTTCCGGAAATGGATGTTTGAGCAAGAACCGAACTCATGCCCGCTATAAAGCAGACAAATAAGAAAATTAACTTTCTCATAAATTTACCATTTTTTATTTAACTTCAAATTTGTTTGTTATTCTTTTGTTTTCAAACCCGCAAATATAAAAGATTATTAATTAAAAAGCAAGAGCCTGAACTAACAAATAGTAAAATTTATTCTAAAATTCAGTCAAATTGCTCGGCAATATAGTGTTTTTATGTGAAATTGTGGTTTATAAAAGGGAGAAAAATAAGCCAATATTGACGGTTTAATGGATTGATTATCTACACATTAAAAAATAAACAAATCAATGTCATTATGACAAATGCATATTTATTTGCATACTGACAAAAAAAATGAAAAAACATGAATATTTTTTCATCATGCATCGATATTTTTCAGGCTAAACTCCTCAAAATCTGCAAAAACAACCCTATTTTTCCAAATCTGCAATCATTTTTTCTAAGTCCTGATCGATCATATGAAGTTGCTTTTTGCAAAATTCCATCAATTCAGAAGCTCTTTTTAATTTGGATGCAATCTCATCCATATTGATTTCCTCAGTATTTTCGAGTTGCTTCAGGATGTTTTCCAACTCTGTAATGGCGGTGGTGTAAGTTTGTTTTTGAGTCATTTTTGTTAGTAGTTAGTAGTTGGTAGTTAGTGGCTGGTAGTTAGTGGCTGGTAGTTAGGAAGTTACAGAAGTTAGAGAAGTTAAAGAAGTTAGAGAAGTTAAGAAGTTAGAATTTTGAATCACAAAAGGCACAAAAGAAATTTCACCACTCACCATACACCAATCACTAATTCGTCTTTTGTCTTTGTTCTTTGTTCTTTGCTCTTTGTTCATCGTTTTTCGTTCTTCGTTGTCTTTATTCTTTATTCTTTGTTCTTTGTTCCTCATCGTTCGTCTTTGTTCCTTGTTCTTTATTCTTTGCTCTTAGTTATTCTTGCTCTCCCGCAAAATCCTGCAACACCCTTCTGTATGAATTAAATATTTCAGATTTGGAAACAAAGCCTACATATCGTTTCTTATCATCAACAACAGGCAGATTCCATGCATTGGTATCTTCAAAAATTTGCATTACCTGTTCCATCGACAAATCTTGATGCAGTATTGCCGGCGGCGATACCATCAGTTGTTTGACCGTGAATTTCTCATACAACTCAGGACGGAACATGATATTTCTAACCTCATCCAACAACAAAATTCCTATCAATGTTTGGTTATCCGGATTCACAACGGGGAAAAGGTTTCTTCTGGATTTGGAAATGACTTTTACCAATTCACCCAAGGTCATATTCGGATATAAAATCTGAAAATCTTGCTCTATCACCCTATCCATCTTCAATAGCGTAAGTACTGCCTTATCTTTGTCATGCGTGATCAGCTCTCCTCTCTGGGCAAGTCGCATAGCATACAGACTGTGTTTTTCAAATATCTTGATGGTCATATATGATATGGTAGAGACAATCATCAACATCATAAACAAGCTATAGCTACCTGTCAACTCAGCAATCAGGAAAATACCGGTCAAAGGAGCATGCATCACTCCCGACATTACACCTGACATGCCCGCCAATGAGAAGTTTTCCAGGGACAGCTCAAAGCCTAACAGATTAGATCCGAACAGATTTACAGCATAGGCAACCACAAAGCCGGTCAAACTCCCCAAAAACAGTGAAGGCGCAAAGATACCGCCCACTCCGCCTGCCCCGTTTGTAGAAGCAGTGGCAAATATCTTGAAGAAAACAATCAGCGAAAGATAAAGTATCAATACCCAGGCTTGATCTCCCAGGGGCTGAAAGAAAGTCCTGTCCAAAACCGATGCTGTTTCCCCATTGATCAATGCTTCTATGGTATCATACCCTTCTCCGTACAAAGGTGGAAAGAAAAATATGAGTACGCTCAACACAGTGCCTCCGAGCAACAACTTCTTCCAGGGGCTTTGAATTTTTCGAAAAACACCTTCTATTTTGTTCATGCCCCGGGTAAAATACAAAGAAACCAAGCCGCAAACTACTCCCAACAAAATATAAAATGGTATTCTTTCTACACCAAAAGCCTGGACTGAGGAAAAACTAAACATAAAAGCATGTCCGGATATAACGTACGAAAGTGTGGTAGCAGTCACGGAAGAGATGATGATGGGGACAACCGCACCCAAGGTCATGTCGAACATCAGCACCTCCAGCGTAAACATCAACCCGGCGATGGGCGCTTTAAAAATGCCGCTGACAGCGCCGGCAGCACCGCATCCGACAAGCAACATCAGCGTTTTTTTATCCATATTAAAGAATCTGCCCAAATTTGAACCAATGGCAGATCCGGTGAGCACAATGGGCGCTTCAGCACCAACCGACCCACCAAAACCAATGGTAATCGAACTGCTGACCAGGGAAGACCATACATTATGCAACTTGATGATGCTCTTGCGTTGGGAGATGGCATACAATATTTTAGTGACACCATGACTGATATCATCCTTGACAACATATCGGACAAAAAGTGATGCCAGTAAAATACCAATTGCCGGGAATAACAAATACCAATAGTTAACCTGGTCGCGGCTGAAACTTTCAGTCAGTAAGACATGTATAAGATGTATGAGATATTTAAGCAGATTGGCAGCCAAAGAAGTCAGGATACCCACCACAAAGCTCAATATCAAAATAAAATGACGCTGCGGGACATTCTCCTCCCGCCACGCAATCATTTTTATATGCCAATCTTTTTTAATCATTGAGGAGTTGGTAGTTGGTAGTTAGTAGTTAGTAGTTAGTAGTTAGTAGTTAGGAAGTTATAGAAGTTAGGGAAGTTAAAGAAGTTACGAGTTCCGGGGTCGCGAGTTTAGCTTTTGGCTTTTAGCTCTTGGCTTTTGGCTTCGTTCTTAGTTCTTCGTCTTTATTCTTTTGTCCTTGTTCTTTCGTCTTTTGTCTTTGTTCTCATCACATTCCCTTTCCTTTAAACAATATCTCAAATGTCAACAGAATAATCTTTAAATCATTAAACAAAGACATATTCTCAATGTAGATGATATCATAATTCAAGCGTTCAATCATCTTTTTAAGTGTGTCTGTATAACCTACTTTGATAGGACCCCAGGAAGTAAGTCCCGGCCGAACTTTATACAACAAACAATAATAAGGTGCTTCTTTGGTAATTTTATCGATGTAGTACTGGCGTTCAGGACGAGGACCAACCAGGCTCATGTCTCCTTTAAGTACGTTCCAAAATTGCGGCAATTCATCCAAACGATATTTTCTTAAGAACCTCCCGAAAGGAGTGATCCGATCATCAAAAGCACTACTGAGCCGCGGTTTATCCCTCTCAGCATTTCGATACATCGTCCGAAACTTCACAATATTAAATGGTCTGCCATAGTAACCAATCCTTTCTTGCAGAAAAAACACAGGACCTTTAGAATCAAATTTAATCCTGATAGCAAAAAACACAAACAATGGCAGCGAGATAATCAGCGCTATTAATGCCATCAAAAAATCTAAAAATCTTTTGACACTAATTTGCCAATCGGGCATATTGAGGCCTGTAATGCTTACCAAGGGATTGATGCCTAAATTTCCAATACGGGCACTTCCCGTCAGTATTTCATATAATCCGGGTGTAAAACTGATTTCAACGTTATACTGATACAGTTGATGGATGATCTTAAATAATTGGTTATCTGCTGTTTCATCATCATCCAGGGCTACGATAACACGCTCAATTTTATAACTCTCTATGATGGATTCTATTTCATGGAGACTACCCAGGATTTTCAGTCTATCCGGATTTTTTGAATTCTTAAAAACAGAAACATAGCCAACAAAACTTTGTTGGTAGACCAATTTTTCAAGGTCAACAGCAATTTTTTGAGCATTTTCCCCAACCCCGACAATCAAAGTATTGATGGTCCATTTCTTTGTTTTCAGATTATGCTGAATCTGGTTGAACTGCAGTCTTCTTAATGTATAAGTGATCACAAACATTAAAAGAAGAAGCACCGATAAGGAGTAATAAAAATAGTGGAAAGAAACAGCAACATCACCCAATTTCAAGATAAAAAATACAGCTATCGAAATAATGGCGGACGAAACAAAAGTAGCAAGGAAAAGATTAATTTTGCTTTTATCGATGACATTCAAATAAAACCCTGTCAGATAATGAACAAACACACAGAATACCGGAAAAAAGATGAAACTAGATAAATAATACCTGCTCGGAAGCGCTACCTCAAAGAAATGCAAAATCTGAATGTTGTTGATGTATTTCCTGAATGCAACGAATGCTAACCACACCAATAGTGCAGCTAAAATATCGAAAAACAAATATTTGATTAATAGCCTTTTATGCGGTATCATACAGGAAAATCCGCAGCGCGGAAGATATTACACATCAATGTTTCAAAATAAAAAGCAAATATACATGTTATTTTTCAAATCGTGGACATTTGATGGAAACCATCCCTCAATCGAAAAAAATGACTACCTTTACAACTTTAAAAAATAAGCATTAAAATGACAAATAGATGGATTTATAACCCCCTATCAAAAGAACAAATCGACATACAAAACAAACTTTCCGAAGAACTGAATATCAGCCCTATACTTTCATCCTTATTGGTACAGCGCAATATTTTCAGTTTTGAAGATGCCCGGTGTTTCTTTCGTCCGGACTTAGCTGATTTGCATGATCCGTTTTTGATGGCTGATATGGACAAGGCAGTCAACCGGCTCACCGAAGCCATCAGAAACAATGAGAAAATCTTGGTTTATGGTGATTATGATGTCGATGGAACTACCTCCGTTTCATTAGTTTACAAATTCATCAGGAAATTTTACAACAATGTATTCTTTTATATTCCCGATCGTTACAAAGAGGGGTATGGAATTTCGTATCAGGGCATCGACTATGCAGTAAAAAATAAGATAGAATTAGTTATTGCGTTGGATTGCGGCATCAAAGCCATAGAGAAGATCAAATATGCCAATGAGCATGAAGTAGATTTTATCATTTGCGACCATCATACTCCTGACATCGAGCTTCCTAACGCCGTAGCTGTATTGGATCCCAAACGGTCAGATTGCAACTATCCTTATAAAGAATTATCCGGTTGTGGCGTGGGCTTTAAACTGCTCCAAGCTTTTGCACAAACGAATCAGATTGATTTTGAAACTGAGTTGGTGCCGCTGTTGGATTTAGTGGCATTGAGCATTGCATCCGACATCGTGCCCATTACAGGCGAAAACAGGATTTTGGCATATTACGGTTTACAGCGACTCAATAAATATCCAAGTGTCGGTATCAAAAGTATTTTAGACGTTTGTGGTCTGAAAGACAAAGAAATAACCATTACCGACATTGTTTTTAAGATCGGACCCAGAATCAATGCATCCGGCAGAATGAAATTGGCTACGGAGGCGGTCGAACTGATGGTATCTAACGATCCGGGATTTGCCAAACAAAAAAGTAACAAGATCAATCAATACAACAACGATCGCAAAGATTTGGATAAGAACATCACGGACGAAGCTATACGGATTATCGACTCCGATCCGGTGTTAGCAAAGAAAAAGTCCATCGTCGTATTTAAGTCCGACTGGCACAAAGGAGTAATTGGTATAGTTGCCTCGCGACTTTCGGAGGAGTTCTATAAACCTTCCGTTGTCTTGTCAAGCTCCAAAGGATTTGCTTCCGGCTCTGCCCGCTCTGTACCCGGCTTCGATATATACAGCGCCATCGATTCTTGTCGTGATTTATTGGAGAATTTCGGCGGACATAGATATGCCGCCGGTCTAACTTTGAAAGAAGAAAATATCGAGCAATTTGCCGATCGTTTTGAGGCTTACGTTGCTGCCAACATCACCCAAGAGCAGCTGTCGCCGCAGATTAATGTAGATGCCTTTATCACTTTCAAAGACATCACGCCCAAATTTTTCAGCGTACTCAAACAGTTTGGTCCTTTTGGTCCCGGCAACATGAAACCTGTGTTTGTGACGGAAAAAGTAATGGATTACGGTTCCAGCCGTTTAGTCGGCAGGGATCAGGAGCATCTGAAACTTGAATTGGTCGATTCCAGTTCCGAAAACGTAATGAACGGCATTGCCTTCGGGATGTACGAGTTTAACGACCATCTGAAATCCATGAAGCCCTTGGATATCTGCTATACTTTAGAAGAAAACAACTACATGGGAAACACTACTATTCAGCTGATGATTAAGGATATTAAAGCCTGAAACTGTAATCCTCTCAACATATTTCCATCCTTGATCTCATTCTTGGTAAATGAAAAATCCTCGGATGAAAATATAAAACGGCTTCTATTTATACCAATCGTCCATGATTTTGAGGAATTCAATTACCTTTTCTTCTAAAACAACGTTCCGACTCTTCAATTGCTGGTATAAATACTGGGTTTCTAATAAGTTTTTTATGCGGTAACTCACCTCGATCAAATCAAAGGGTTTAGATAAAAAGTCTTTGGCTCCTGCTCTCAAAGCTTTGTGTTTGGCTTCAGTAGTGATGTCGGCGGTAAGAACCAAAATGGGTAGAAATTTACTGGGGGTTAAAGACTTCAATCTTTCTTCTTTTAATTTATCCATCACCTCATAACCGTCCAAGTGCGGCATCATCAAATCTAATAAAATAAGATCCGGATCATAGGTGTTAACCGTTTCAACTGCTTTGCGAGAATCCGTAATACTCAGGATATCAGTGTAACCTTCCATCTCGAGCAACCCGCGTAAAACGTCAATATTGGACTCGAGATCATCAACAATCAGAATTTTGGCATTTTTTAAATTGTGTTCAATCATAGGATTCTATTTTTAAAATTATTATTGTATGATTTTGAATTTCACTTATCTAATACTTATCTATTTCCGCTAAAAGTTCGTGAACATCAATCGGTTTCGTTAAATAACTATTGACCCCCAACCGAAACATCTTGCGTATCTGATGACTCATGGCATCAGCACTGATGATGACAATGGGTATGTGCTGTGTCTGATCGTTTTCTTTCAAACTTTGAACGATTTTACTGCCATGAATATTGGGTAAATCGAGATCTAATAAAATCAAATACGGCTCATGCTCCAAGGCTAAATCGACGACAGCACTTCCGTTCTTATTGCAGATGAGTGACAAGTTAGGGCGATGGGCAGAAAAAATCTGTTCCACTAATTCTAAGTTTGAATTATTATCTTCAATGTATAAAACAGTTCCGGTGGATGCAGTAACTTCTTTATCCAATGTATCAACATGTTCAGACTTGTCAATCTCTCGCTTTACAAACCGAACATGGGGTAACTTTACATAAAAGGTACTGCCAACCTCCGGCTGACTTTCAACATAGATTTCACCATGGAGCAAGCCTGCCAATTCTTTGGCAATAGACAATCCCAAACCGGTGCCTTCAACTTGAGTTTTCAAGTTTGCAGAACGTTCAAAAGGAATGAACAATTTCTCCAAATCCTCTTCCGTCATGCCGATTCCTGTATCTTGTATGGCAATAATTACATGATCGTCAACGCCTTCTGCCGTCTTTTCATAATCTGTTGTCACGGTGACAGATCCACCGTGTTTGTTGTATTTGATGGCATTGTTAAGGATATTGACCAATATCTGAATCAGACGTTGCTTGTCGGCTTTTACAAAAAGGTCATTGTGATCTTGTGTTTCATATTGAATGTTAACTTCAGGAAGAATGGTTAACGGACGTACCAAATCAATGGCTTCCAAAATGCTTTCGTTCACATTAATCTCCTCTACACTCATGGAAAATTTACCGGATTCAATTTTTGAAATATCCAAGACTTCATTGATGAGTTTAAGAAGATGTTTGCCACTGTTCATGATGTGAACCACACCTTTACGCTGTATTTCCGTCAGTGTACCCATCGAAAATAGCTGTGCAAAACCTAAAATAGAATTCATGGGCGTTCGGAGTTCATGGCTCATGCGTGAGATGAACTCGCTTTTCGCCCGATTGGCTTTTTCAGCCTCATCTCTGGCTATTTTCAATTCAGCTTCATTCTTTTTTCTGATGATCATTTCACTCATCAGAAACTCATTGGTCAGCGACAGTTCAGATGTTCTTTCAACCACTTTTTGCTCTAAACTGATGTTTAAATCCTGAAGCCTTTCTTCTACTTTTTTTCTTTCGCTTATATCTTGTATAATAGCAACATAATTAACAATTTTGTTGTTTTCATCAATAATGGGATTGATAAACACTTGTTGCCAGTATAACTCTCCATTTTTACGTTTATCGACACGCTCACCTGACCATACATTTCCGGAGTTTAAGGTCTGCCAAAATTCTTGCTGTTCATTTTCGTTGGCTTTCGCCAATTTCAGCAATTTAAACTGCCTGCCTATGATTTCTTCCGCAGAATAGCCGGAAATTTTCACAAAAGTCTCGTTTACATATTCAATTTCATAATCTAAATCGGCAATCAAAATCATATTCGGACTTTGTTCCACTACTTTAGAAAGCTTATAAAGTTGTTTTTCCGTAAACTTGCGTTTTGTGATGTCTTCCTTGATGGCTAAGTAATTGACAATCTTTCCTTTTTCATCGGAAACCGGTGTTATCGTTGCATTTTCCCAAAATAACTCACCATTCTTTTTCTTGTTGAGAAACTCACCTTCCCAGATTTCACCCGATAATAGCGTTTTCCATAAATCTTCATAATATTCTTTGGGATGTTCACCTGATTGTAAGATTCTCGAATTTTTCCCTTTAGCTTCTTTTAAAGTATAACCGGTAATTTCTGTAAATTTCTTATTGGCATAGATGATATTGGCATCCAAATCCGTGAGTACCACCGACACCGGACTCTGTTCAAAAGCAATAAAATACTTTTTAAGTAGATCTACCGATTCTTTTTGATCTGTGATATCAATAAATAAGGTTACAAAATGATATTTTTCGGGCGAAAAGACATATACCCTGTACCATTTCTTCAAGGGTTGAGAATATTGCTCAAAGCTGTGTGTGGTGTTGTCAAGTGTGATTTTCCCATACACACCGATCCAGTCGGCAACGTCATCTTCGATTCCCGGTATGGCAACGGTTACAGGTTCGTTGATCAGGTCCTTTCGGGATAAGCCTGTTAACTTCTCAAAAGTTTTATTCAGCTCCAAAAAAACATAATCTATCGGTTTTCCCTTATCATCCAACACAATTCGATGATAGGCAAAACCCATGATTGGATTATTAAAGATTAATTTCCAATAATCATTTTTCATGCGTTCATCATTGATTTTCAATAGTCATATGGAACTTGCATCGAAATATAATCACTGTCCCGAATGCAAAAAACTCATAGGTACATGCCATATATTGACCTCATAACATCGCTGCTCAAAGGTAAATAAAAGTTTGATAAGAACGAGTGTACTTTTATTCTTCTAATAAGATTGCCATAATCTCGCAAGCAGCTTTGGCTACAGATGTCCCGGGTCCAAAAACCGCTGCAACCCCGGCTTTGAAAAGATAGTCATAATCTTGAGCAGGAATCACGCCCCCTGCAATCACTAAGATATCTTCTCTACCCAATTTCTTCAATTCTTCAATGACCTGAGGAACCAAAGTCTTGTGACCTGCTGCCAAAGATGATACACCCATGATGTGCACGTCATTTTCCACCGCTTGTTTGGCTGCTTCTGCAGGAGTTTGGAACAAAGGTCCCATATCCACATCAAAGCCACAATCGGCATAACCGGTAGCTACTACTTTGGCACCCCTGTCATGACCGTCCTGTCCCATCTTGGCAACCATGATGCGCGGTCTGCGACCTTCTTTTTGAGCGAATTGCTCTGTTAATTCGCAAGCCTTTTGAAAGTCGGAATCGTTTTTTGTTTCTGATGAATACACGCCTGATATGGTTCTAATTGTTGCTTTATAACGACCTACGACAGCTTCGCAGGCATCTGAAATTTCTCCCAAGCTGGCTCTTACCCTTGCTGCTTCTACTGATAATTCTAATAAATTACCCTTGCCTGTGCGGGCACATTCAGTGATAGCCGCCAAAGCTTTTTGTACCGCTGCTTCATCGCGATTGGCTCTCAGCTGCTCCAATCTTTCGATTTGCTGTTCGCGAACGGCTGTATTATCGACTTCTAAAATATCAATAGGATCTTCTTTTTCCAAGCGATAATTATTCACGCCCACTATCACCTGCTGACCGGAGTCGATGCGCGCTTGTGTACGCGCTGCTGCTTCTTCAATGCGCATCTTTGGAATACCGGTTTCAATAGCTGCTGCCATACCGCCCAATTTCTCCACTTCTTCTATCAATTCCCAAGCTTTATCAGCTATCTCTTTGGTTAAGGCTTCTACGTAATAAGAACCTGCCCATGGGTCCACTTCCCTTGTAATCTCCGTTTCCTGTTGGATATAAATCTGTGTATTTCTTGCAATTCTTGCAGAAAAGTCTGTAGGCAAAGCAATAGCCTCATCCAACGCATTGGTATGCAAAGATTGGGTATGCCCCAAAGCTGCTGCCATAGCTTCTATACAGGTACGTCCCACATTGTTGAAGGGATCTTGCTCGGTTAGCGACCAACCCGATGTTTGTGAGTGGGTACGCAAAGCCAATGACTTAGGATTTTTAGGATTGAATTGTTTGACGATTTTTGCCCAAAGCAAACGAGCAGCACGCATCTTCGCAATCTCCATAAAGTGGTTCATGCCAATTGCCCAGAAGAAAGACAAACGCGGAGCAAAAGCATCAATATCCATCCCTGCATTGACGCCGGCACGTAAATACTCCAAACCATCCGCTAAGGTATATGCCAATTCGATATCAGCGGTAGCTCCCGCCTCTTGCATATGATATCCCGAAATGGAAATCGAGTTGAATTTAGGCATATGCTTAGAAGTATATTCGAAAATATCAGCCACTATTTTCATAGAGAATTTAGGTGGATAGATATAGGTATTACGCACCATAAATTCTTTCAAAATATCATTCTGAATGGTGCCTGCCATTTCTTCCAATTTGGCACCTTGCTCCAAACCGGCATTGATATAGAATGCCAGGATAGGCAATACCGCTCCGTTCATGGTCATGGAAACTGACATTTTATTCAGCGGAATACCATCGAAGAGCACCTTCATATCCTCTACAGAACAGATGGATACACCTGCTTTTCCCACATCGCCCACTACCCTTTCATGGTCGGCATCGTAGCCGCGGTGGGTAGCCAAGTCGAATGCAACCGACAAGCCCTTTTGACCGGCAGCCAAGTTACGGCGATAAAAAGCATTGGATTCCTCAGCTGTTGAAAAACCTGCGTATTGCCTGATAGTCCAAGGACGCATGGCATACATCGTTGAATAAGGACCTCTCAGATAAGGCGGTATGCCGGCA